>Ga0316204_10000420_pt1 | contig 158019 bp, 170 predicted proteins | sample 6monrhotite_MG_2_FD_205661 | JGI IMG/M metagenome (GOLD analysis project Ga0316204, IMG submission 205661) | Microbial mat bacterial communities from mineral coupon in-situ incubated in ocean water Damariscotta River, Maine, United States -... | ecosystem: Environmental > Aquatic > Marine >... | reverse complement strand
TACTCAATCGGTCACATATATCTATATGCTCCCTCATTCCGTGCGAACTAACGGCGATTCTGGAACAAAATCTAAACACCCTGAGCAGTTACTGTACTTTTTTAAAATACGCTGAGTAGTTACAAAACATTGAACCTAGAAAAAGCAGTTGGACGCGCAATTAGAATGCAGGATATTGTTTTTCATATAGCTAAACTAAACAAGAGCCTGCGTTATATTTCGTGGTTCAACTGATTAATCTAGGTTGAAGTTAGCCAGTTTAGCACACCAGAGAGTGAATCAGACAAGCACAAAAAAAGCACCGCAAGCGGTGCTTTTTTATTCGACACAAATCAATTCTGTCAGGCTAATTTATCATCTGCTACACGATATTTAGGATCTTCAATAACATTGACTTCTACAAGATCTCCCGCGTTTCTTAATAACTCACGGCACTCAGGGCTTAAATGTCGCAAATGGAGTTTTTTGCCCGCCTTCACGTAACGCACGGCTAAATTATCTATCGCTTCTATACCCGAATGATCATAAACACGCGAGCGCCCAAAATCGATAATGACTTCGTCTGGATCATTCTCTAGGTCAAATAGATTGCTGAAACTGTGTACGGAGCTAAAAAACAACGGTCCGTGTAGCCGATAGATTTTCACGCCATTTTCATCAATATGTGTTTCCACCATGGTATTTTTTGCATGTTGCCAGGCAAAGACTAACGCAGAAACGATAACACCAACAACAACGGCAACCGCTAGATCAGTCGCAACAGTTACTCCCGATACAAGCACTAAAACAAATGCATCTGCTTTAGGTATTTTGCGCATTATTCGAAAACTCGACCACTCAAAAGTCCCAATCACCACAATAAACATGACACCAACAAGTGCTGCCATAGGAATCATTTCAATCAATGGTGAGGCAACCAATATAAAGAGTAAAAGAAAAATCGCTGCAGAGATTCCCGACAATCGACCTCGCCCACCGGAATTCACATTGATCATGCTTTGACCGATCATCGCACATCCACCCATACCACCAAACATACCAGTAACCGTGTTTGCGACACCTTGACCAATACACTCTTTATTACCACGGCCACGAGTTTGCGTCAGTTCATCAATAAGTGTTAGCGTCAATAAAGATTCAATTAAACCGATAGCCGCGAGAATAAGCGCATAAGGAAGACAGATCCATAACGTTTCTAAAGTAAATGGTACGTCAGGGATATGGAACTCAGGAAAACCACCAGCAATAGATGCCATATCACCTACCGTACGTGTATCCATATTGAACATAATTACTACTGTCGATACGACGAGTATTGCTGCTAATGAAGATGGAATTGCGCGGGTTAGTAATGGTAGATACTTTATGATTACCATTGTGACAGCAATCAAACCTAGCATTGTCCAAAGCGGTGAGCCGGTCATCCATTCGCTCTGACCCGCTTCGTTTGTGATTTTAAAGGCTTCCATTTGTGAGAGCAGAATAACAATGGCGAGGCCGTTAACAAATCCCAACATAACGGGATGTGGAACCATACGAATAAATTTGCCAAGCTTTAACAAACCTGCAGATATTTGAATAACCCCCATCAACACTACAGTAGCAAATAAATACTCGACGCCGTGTTGCGCAACCAAAGCTACCATGACAACTGCCAACGCGCCTGTAGCTCCAGAAATCATACCGGGTCTACCGCCGATGCAAGCGGTAATCAAACCAACCATGAATGCTGCGTAAAGCCCCACTAATGGATGCACACCAGCAACAAATGCGAATGCAACAGCCTCCGGTACTAGTGCCAACGCAACAGTCAAACCCGACAAAACGTCGTCTTTAGCACTTGCTGCTTTATTAACAAATAGGGTTATCATTTATATTTCTCTATAGTAGAAGGGGGATGGATTTACAAATGCGCGACACCTTAACAAAGTCTCATTGGAAGTTCAAATGTCGTCATTATTTTGACCATTCTAAGCCTGGCATTTCATAGAACTTTTCTATAACAACTTTACATTTCTAACAAAGCAATATAACGCATTGATTTATCGTTAAATATTGCGCCGAACAAGAATATTTGCGAAAAATAAAACTGCAAATTCTCAGTAGCTTAACTGCTTTTACCGCCCACCATTCAAATAGCCTGAGTTTATCAAGTTACACTCAAGCATTTGAATTTAATAGATATTTCTTATGGCTCAACTATTGCTTTTTTATACGTAGTGGTTAGCAACAGGCATCTTTTTTACTTCAGCCTGTCTAATTTATTAGCAACCTCCATATTTTACACTACGGTCGTTTAAGTTTGTTTCTAAATAGGCGATACGTTAATAGAACTGATCTAAATAGAGGTGACAAAATGGTTAAAACACAACATATTAAGTTCAGCATCATTGACCGATTATTCCGCTTTTTTGTTGGTTTTATGCTTTTACTTTTTGCATATGCACTTGCGGCTAATTCGGAATGGTTTGTCACACTGCATTTTGCGGCAATGTATCCTATTTTTACCGCAATGATTGCATGGGACCCAGTCTATTTTGTGATAGAAATTGTCAAACAATGGTGGGTTGATTTTTGGATCTTGAGGTAAACAGAAACCTTCATCCGTTTCGTTGTTCAGTTTCTAAACCAAATTTATCGTTTCTAATAAATAGTCGCTGCTGTCACATGATATAATTGAGGTTGATTAACCGTTATTAACCTCAATGAAAAAATATTTCTTTCGCGCTGCTCTCATCTTTTCCCCGCTTTTTATCTGTTTTGTTGGTCCTTGGCCAATTTCGGATACGCACTATCTGGAAATGGATTACGCCAAAAGCACACTCCATCACATCGATAAACTCACACCAGTACATCACACCGGTCAGTTAACTGGGGCTGTTTCCGTGGTCGATATCACGCCGCCTGTTGGTGTTGAACTTGCTGGTTACTCTGCAAGAGCCCCTAAATCAAACGAAGGTGTTTTGCATAAGGTTTATGTAAAAGCGATTTCGTTGAGTGATGGCAATAATCTTATTACTTTTGTTTCGCCAGAAATTCTACTGCCTATGCCACAATTGGTAGATAATATTATTAAAACAACTGGGCTAAATCGAAACGAGGTTTTTTTTGCTGCTACACATACTCACTCAGGGCCCGGTGCTTATGCGAAAGGTTTTATCTCTGAGATGGCGCTGGGTAACTATAACCAAGAACAATTTAAATTCCTCTCAGAAAAAATATCAAACGCCATAATTGAAAGCCGAAAAAATTTGGTAGCAGTTGAAGCCAAATATCGCCGCATCCATTTAACCGAAGAGTATGCTAACCAATTTATTAAAGACCAGCTTAACACTCCCCCACAACCGCATAATATCATTCAACTATTAGAGCTTCACGAACTTGCAAGCGACTCTCGTATGGCCGCTTTATTTACCTTCAGCGCACACCCAACGTTTCTCGGGCGCCGTAACAAAATGGTCAGTGGTGATTATCCCGGCGTTGTTATGCAAGCGTTGGAACAGCAGTTCCAAGGAGCAATGATCTTTGCCTCTGGTGCAGCCGGTGGAATGTTACCTATCGGAGAAAATAATTCCGCAAATCTTAATGCGGATGAACAATTCGAAAAGATGCACGACATGAGTCAACGTTTTATTCAATTATTCAGTGGCTTCCTCAAAAAACCAGCCATTTATGATGATCAGAAAATCCAACATGTCGAGCAGTGGGATACATCTCAAACAACCCTACAATCTGAATTTATTCCCGTAGAACTACCAAACGCCAGTTATCGTTTGAATGATCATCTGCGACTAAGCCCATTGCTTGTACAACAGATTTTCCATAACGACAAAAGTTATATTCAAGCATTTCGATTAGGTAACATTATATTTTTAGGATACCCTGCTGATTACTCTGGTGAACTCGCGCGAAATTTGGAACACTGGGCAGGCGAGAGAAATATCTACCCATGGGCAACATCATTTAATGGCGACTACATCGGGTATATTATGCCCACTCACCATTATGATAAGTCGCACTATACGGTTCGAAGTGTCAATTTCTATGGAAGATGGGCTGGAGATTATTTTACCGACATTAGTCAGCGCACCATTAATAAATTGTATTCGAATGAATAACTGCGACGAGTGTTAAAGAAACAGCTAAGCACATTAGCAATACAAACTAATGAATTTACAAATCAGTGAATCAACAAACCTAGGCAATTAACGTTTATGCATTTTGTCATCCTCGGAATTTTACTACTTATCGCGATCTACGCCCCGCAGTTTTGGGCAAGATCAACCTTCAAACGTTATAGTGAACCAGCACCACATTTTCCGGGTAACGGTGCTGAGCTCGCCCGCCATTTGCTGGATAAATTTGATCTAACAGAAGTCGGTGTAGAAATCAGTGACATTGGTGATCATTATGATCCTGAATCGCGAACCGTTCGATTATCGGCAGATAACTTTAAGACAAAATCATTAACCGCAATCACTGTGGCAGCACATGAAGTTGGCCATGCAGTACAACATGCACAAAATCATCCTATGCTCGAACTCCGTTCTCGTTTAGTAACAATAGCAGCGACAGCGGAAAAAGTTGGTTCTATCGCCATCTTTGCAATACCAATTGTTACCGCAATTACCCGCGCTCCAAGTGCTGCTGCCTTGTTATTCATTCTTGCTATAGGTAGCATGTTGATTTCAACAATCGTCCATTTAGTTACTTTGCCCGTAGAGTGGGATGCAAGTTTTGGCAAGGCGCTACCCGTTTTAAGAGCAGGCAATTATATCGATGAAAAAGAATTGCAAGGTGCAGAAAAAATTCTTCGCGCAGCAGCTTTTACTTACGTTGCCGGTTCTTTAGCAAGCTTATTAAATTTATGGCGCTGGATCAGAGTGCTTCGCCGTTAACAAAATGGAGAACACAATAAAGCGCGCTAGATGCGCGCGTGTATTTCTAAGGTGGTTGTCGCTTTCATAAATTAATATTTTTGTAATATTTATCGTTAGCGTTTTTTTATGTCCTTTTTTCTCAACAAAACTCAATCCGTTAATCTTCTCTTAATGTTCAAGTTTTTGAAAATCCCTCTCTATTTTAATCTCTTTAATTAGGTCTATTTTCCTTGCTAATGGTCTATTTTATAAGCTATTTTTAATATGTGTCCAAGAAATTACGTGATACAATAATTCACTTAAAAAAAGTCTGATAATCAAATTCTTTCCTTCTGATTGCGTGGGGCGTAGTTAGCTGGAGAGTTTAGATTTAAAGTAATACTTTAACAGACATAACAATTTGTCATCCTATTGCAGTAATACACAATAAAGGGTTAAACCGAGTTTTTTGCTTTCGGTAGTTGTCCCACCTAGAAAATCAAAGCGTGTACGATACACATTAGGGTATTGGGGAAGATAAAAAAGGTACGTAAGTAACCTTGCATTAGTCAATTTTTCGTAAAGAATTATTGATTCTGCTGCTATTTCTAATACTAAAAAACACGTAGTAGAAAAATGTCATCGTTACTCACTTTACCGTATTCACACGCGGGGATTTATCGTGGGACAACTTAATTATAATGGACTTATTAAAAACGGTTCCGGAAAGAAAAAAAAATCTTTTACGCGGAATTTATTTTTTACGCAATCTAACGAAATCAGTTCGGAAGTCGGACAAGGAATAACACGTATTCTCGTTACCCTTGCCTGCCTACTAACACTACAAACACTCTCTATTTTTTACGGCCTAGACGAACAACAAACATTGGCGTTAAATGCTGTGTTTGCTTATTTTGCTTTTAGTTGTATCTATTGCTATTACATTTATAAAGCTCAAAAGCCTACAGTGGTTCGACGATATTTTATCATCGTCTTGGACAACATTCTCATTTCCTATTGCATCTATAGTTTTGGTGTCGCAGGTGCAGCATTTTACCCGCTCTATTTATGGGTGAGCATCGAAAACGGTTTTCGGTTTGGACCAACTTTTCTTTCGTTCTCGTCAATTGTTTCCGTGCTAGGATTTACTGTTGCCGTCTTAATGAATGCCGCGTGGTTAAAGCAAATTGAAATAGCAATAGGTTTGAGTGTAGGGATGCTTATACTCCCTCTGTTTTTTCTTATTTTGCTAAATCAGCTAAACAATGCAAATCGTTTGTTACAGAAAAAGATGGATGAGATTGAGTTCCTTGCGACACACGATGTCTTAACTGGGTTGCCCAATAGAATTTTTCTAGAGCATCACCTCAGCAATACCTTAAAAAAAGCCAAAACAAACGGTCATGAAGTTGCCCTCTTCTTCATCGACATTAATGGCTTTAAACATGTTAATGATACTTTGGGCCACGATGTGGGCGATCAGTATATTAAACAGTTTGCGCAAAAACTGGGTTATTGCCTACGCTCTACAGATCTGCTTGCTCGTTTAAGTGCCGACAGTTTTATGATGGTGTTAGAGAGCAAACAACCCGATAGTTACGCTGCGCAAATTGCCAATCGTATGATTGATCAAGTGAGCGGAAGATATAACTTGGGTGGTTTTGAAATTTATGGGACCTTTAGCGCGGGAATCGCTGTTTTCCCACATGATGGTGAGAAAGTTAGCGAACTCATAAAAAATGCTGACACCGCACTCCACTACGCAAAGAAACGCGGCAAGCCCTCTTATCAATTCTACGACGTTATTATGTCAAAAGAGGTTGAGCATACGTTAAATTTACAAGCGGAATTGATTCAAGCCATAGAAAATCGCGAATTTGAACTTCACTATCAACCCATTGTGGATAGCCATTCACAGCAGATAACCGGTGCAGAGGCATTGCTACGCTGGAACCATCCAAAACGAGGATTGATCTCTCCGAATGAGTTTATCGATATTGCTGAAAAAAATGGCTTGATGAATGAGATTGGTAACTGGATTATCGAAACCGCTTGCGCTGACCGACAACGCTGGAACACCTTAGGGTTAGAACATATTGTCACCACAATCAATATCTCCGGCCATCAGTTTATGGATGAAGATTTTATTGCTCATCTAAATTCTGTATTCAAACAATACAATATAAAGCCTGATCAAATCGCCTTAGAAATTACCGAACGAATTTTGGTTGAGGAATATGAGTTGGTAAAAAATACCTTTGACCAACTATCACTCGCCGATATCAAACTGTCTTTGGATGATTTTGGAACAGGTTATTCATCGCTTCGATATCTCAAACGCTTCCCGATCAATTCCATAAAAATTGATCAAGGTTTTGTCAGAGACATAACCACCAATAAAGAAGATGCCAGTTTGGTTCAAGCCATTATCGGTATTGGTGAAAGCTTAAAAATGAATGTGATTGCTGAAGGAGTCGAGAGCTACGAACAGTATTCTCTGCTGCGCTCATGGGGTTGTAAATCTATCCAAGGTTTTTACTTTGGCCGCCCCATGCAACAGATGTCTCTATTAGCTCAGTTACTAGGAAAAACTCAAATAGCGTATGAAGATGAAGCGCTGGCTCATGTTTAAACCTAGAATAATCAGTTGAACCTCATCAGAGCATGTGCTTGCCGCAAACTGCAAGCAAACCAGATTAAAATATATCCTCTTTGGGGAGGCCTCAAAACCTCCTCTTTTTTTACTGCGCAATTATTATACTAAACTCCGTTCAACCTAGATTAATCAGTTAAAAACACAATCTTTTTTAAGAAATGTGAAATACCCAACGATATAAGTAGCACATTACTTTCGGTTGCTGATAATGAGTAACGCACTAATTTTCGTCCTAATATTTGCTGTAATTTTAGTCATAGTCGGCTGGATTTCTGCCGAATATATGTCACATAACAGTGGAAAAAAGAATAAAAAATATGTGCAAAAAATAGGTACTTTAGAAAGAGAAAAAGATTACCTGAACACTCAGCTCTCTACCGAAACAACCAAACTTGGTAAAGCCCGAGATGAACTGAACACATTACGTGAAGCCAAAAATCAAATTAGAGTATTAGAACGCGAACATGAAAAACTCATTGCTGAGCACAAAAAAACCATAGCTGGTATTTCAATCATTCGCGATAGAGTTAGCCACAAGCGCTACGGCAGTAACGCATTGGCCAAAGACATTGTGCAATTATTGCGCGAGCACTGCCCAACAGAAGAACAACGTTTAGAGATGGAGAGTGAAGAAACCCAAACAGCTTTTAAGCGAATAAAAAACACCATCGGAGAAGCTGAAATTTAAGGAGCCTTTGATTTAGTGAGATAGTAAGATCACTTAATCAGAAGGTTCTTAATTAAATCCGCACGCCCCTCCAGGACACCCGCCTCCCGTCGCACAAGGTGGCGCGTTGGGTTCACCCAAGCTTGAGCTAGTAACCACCTGACCACCGGTCGCCAGTTTTTTTACCGGCGCATCACTTGGCGTTTCTCCCACTTCCCAGCCATTTGCAACACAAAGCTCACCCCAAGTAGAAATTACTTCACTCATTTTATGTTTTACTTCAACAATGCGGCCATTTGCTTCGCACTGATAATCATATGTTGGCATTCGTGCAACTCCAATCTTCATTAGTATCTAGCTAGCAATATATGTCCAAAACAAAATTTTTCAAGCTCTGCAATATCTGAGTAAATTCCTATACTATACTTGTACCATGAGTTTCAGAGCTTAAGGCTTCATATTGACTGAACTCTAAAACTTGAACCTAGAATAATCAGTTGGCCGCACGTTTAGAGTGCAAGCAGTTGGTTTGATTAGCGTACTAGCCCATGAATGGGCGTAGTTAGAACAATGCAGGAGCAATTGTCGAATGAAAAGTTTTGCGTTCACCTGGTTGGTGAATCAAACACTTTTCATATAGCTAAGCAAATCAAATGATCGCCTAATGCGCCTACTTTTGGTGTGCTATAAATTGTGGTTCATCTGATTTAATCTAGGTTAAACCGTAAAATAAACAAGGAGTCGGCTATGAAATACCCATCTATCACGCTTTCAATCGCTATTTTATTACTTTTTGCAGTTTCGTATAACATTACTGCTGGGGAAGGCCACAACCATGGCAGCTCAGGCCACAGCTCTTTGGATTCTGCTGGCGGCTCTATGCATAATATGGCAAAAATCATGATGCAGTTGAATCATCATCCAAGTAGTTCAGAAAAGAAACTATTAAGGAAGATCGCCATGAATAGTCAATCAGCACATGAAAAAACGATTGCTGAAGCCATGTTAAATTTACAGCACAAAGCCTCTTCTGCTGATAAAGCAAGACTCAAAGAGATCATGAATGACGCTAATGCGTCAGTGAGCGTAAAAACGCTTGCGGAAATTGTACACAATCTTTCACACAAACCTAGTCGCGGAGATAAACAACGATTACAAGCGATGATTGATTAAGCGTTGATATGCAACCATCCGCTTTTTCCTGCGGATGGTTGTAAATAAATTGATTATGATTATGCGGTAAGTGCTTTTTCCAACTCGGCAAACGAATTAGCGCGATTTGTAAGCTCAATGTTTTGATTCAATAGATGCGAAACTCGAGAAATAGAGAATAGACCGCGGACGACCATCCTTTCTCGTCTGTCTTCCGTTACCAATACGTGGTGTCTACCACACGCTTTAATTGTCTCTACAACATCACCAACGGTGGCTAAAGCGACTTCGCTCATTTTTACTGAGTCGAGATCCGATTTCCTGGTCATGATATCCAACACCAGAATATCTTCACGATCACCACCGTGCTCCTGAATATAATTTAATGGCCTTGCGCCCCATATGTCATTAAAAGTGATTAAACCGGTAATATCGTTATCCTGATCAGAGACAAATAACAAGCGAATTCCGTAGGCAATCATTCTTTCATTCGCGACATTTATCGTTGCTGTGGCGTCAATACAAATGGGAGAAGTGTGTAGAAAATCAGTCATCACAAAAATAGCGGGATCATCATTGGTAACGGTGGAAACCATGCACTGATTCGCTCTTGGTAAATAGGTATCTTTTTGGATTTTATTAAATCGTAGAGTTTGAAATTTAGCTGCCATTGCCTTCCTCCTCAAAACATAAATGTTTGATCTACTGTTTTACTCAGATACTCATTTAACTATAGTCAACCAAAATGCACTTTGTACAGCAGCTTAGTTAGAATTATTTATCGCGAACAAACTCACTTAATCGACTCACCCGTGAGCAAAGAATGTTAGAATTCGATTTTTTTCGACTCCTAAAATTACCACTATGGCTAAACGTCTTTTTTCATGTCCAATCTCTGAACAAGAAGAATTGGATTATTATTCAAAAATTATGGAAGAGAATGAAATTGAATTCTATATCACGCCTGGCTCTTCATTTGGCTTTAGCAAAAGTGGATTTTGGATAAAAGACAATGAGATGTTTGCCAAAGCTAAAGCAATTTTTGAAGAACATCAGGTCATCTATGCGCAACAAGCGAGAGAAAGATATCAGCAGGAGACGGGCTACAACCCAGGCGCAACAGGAAAAGAAAAGTTCGATTTCTTCCTTAAAAACCTATACAGAAAGCGGTTTTTATTACCCTGGATCTTTTTAGGGTTTGTTGTGCTTTATTGGTATTTTAGTGCGTTCTTAGAGATATTCGGGTTAGGAAAACAATAGTATATAGCTATCTATTCATCCGTTTTCTTATTATCAACGAGGCTGAGGATGCAGCCCCGTTGATATAACAGTTATTATTAACTCATTAAAGCGTCCACAATCTTGAGTGTGAGGCGCTCTCAGCGACTGATACCTTCTCTAAGATATCTCCATCAGCGTTTAAAATAGCAACAGCACCTTCTGCCGCATTGGATGAGAACATCAACGCTGTTTTATTATCTTTAGAGGCGAAATCCAAAGTACCAATACTTGCACCCAATCGCGTTTCATTAATTAATTTAAGCTTCGGTAATTCAGTCATATCAAAAACCAATAAAGCATCGGTTTTCAAATTGGCTTTTTGTTCATCGCTGCCTGAGCTTGAGGTTGTGAGATAGAGGCGTGTACCTTCTGGGTTAAAAAAGTATTTGCTGATATAAACATCTTTTAGATCAATCGACTCTTTCGTCTCATTATTTTCAACGTCAATTACCGATAGCTTGGCGAAAACATGTTCAGGGTCAGATTTTCTATCAGCACCCCGCCCCAATACATAGTTACCACAAGGGGAAGCAAACAGATTGCTATGACCTTTGAAAGCAAAACGACTTTCGATTTCACACGTTGTAGGGTCAATCACCACAACAGTACCGTATCCGTTATTGAGGTTATAAACTTTCCCCACCTTTGTTGAAAACACTAATCCGTGTGGAAACGCATTATTGGGCACAGCGCCTTCAGCTTTATCTTCTTCTTTATCTGGCTCACACAAATTCACTGTCGCGACCACGGATAAATAATTCTCTGCATCATCAGGGTTATTCCCGACTACTGAAATAGTGCCATCTTTCAAATTACTGATATAAGCTTGGCTTGGTGTATTAGTATGCTCATCAGTCGGGTAAGAAAAAGTCGCTTGGTGATGACCACGGCCTACACAGATAGTCTTCAAAAACTTTGCGTTACTTGATGTAGTATCGTCAACAACGCTTACCGAAGAACCTTTGTCACCGCAGTTTATTTGATCGTTACCGGTTGCTTTATCACCATCGTTCATAAACCAATCACGCTTACTTTTGGGATCAGAGTAGATGTGGGCAGCAAACGCATCAGCAGGAAATTCAGGTTTAAACAAAACCTCTTTGCTCTCAGGATCAAGAAGAATAACTTTGTTCTCTTCTGTCAATCCAACAAAAACGGGTTTTCGCTCTACGGGAATGTCAGTTGCCGGCACAGTATCAATAACTGTAGTGCTGGTCTCTCCATTATCTCTTTTAACAACGGTAATTGAGCCTGTTTTTCTATCACCCGAATAGTAAGCTAGTGAAAAATTGATCGATTGATGTGCAGTAGTCACGTAGTAAGTCCTGTTCTTGTTAGGCTCCACAAAGAAAAACTGGAGACCTCTGATTAACGAATTCTAATTTGTGAAAAACGAAAGAGCTTCCCGCTCTCTTTCCCAGTTAACCACAAAATGAGCTATTCTTGCAAAAACCTATTCTAGCAAAAATCCATTCCAGCAATAATCCATTCCGACAAAACAGCACAAAGTTAATTGAATCAATTAACCTCATCGTTTGTCTTTGATACGACTGGTTGTTTTTTCTCCGCCACGCAGGCGTTCTAGAAACTGTTTGTCATAACGTTGTTTTGCATAATGTAACCATTCCTCGATTTCAAAATAGCTTGTTGACCTGGGCGTTGTATACGGAATAGCAGCATATGCTGCGGCTTCTCTTCCCATCTGAATTAACCCAATTGCGTTGGTTTTAAACTTTACATCACTTGAAGTATTATTAATATCTGAACAAATATTTTGGGTCACTGCGTTAACCATACTTTCACATAGTAGCTCACTCGGTTTGAGCGCATAAAACTCGTGCTCTGATCCATGCTCAAGCGCAACACAGTCACCTATAGCATACACGCGCTGAGAAGCTTTAGTCCGACAAGTTTTATCGATGCTAAGGTTTCCATTTTCATCAGTTAACAATTGAGTTTTTATGAGAAAATCAGCGGCTTTTAACGCGGGAAAATCCATATGAAATGGGGCATGGAATGTGATATCACGTTGATCGTCTGTTGACTCCCCTTTCACTATGTAAAGCTTCTCAGCTTGATAGCGATAGCTATTGATAGCACAGAATACGTTAATATCTCTTTGCTTAAGCGCTGTTTTAATCAGCTGAATTGAATCGCCCACACCGCTTAAACCCAGCTCCCCAGGCTCCGATTCGTGAGTTAATAGTGTCAACTTAACGTTTTCTCGGAGAGAGCGTCTGCGCAAATCAGCATCTAAAAGAAAAATCAATTCGTAGGCTTTCACAATATGACTTGTCGGCTGCAGTGCAGAGACAACAACTTCACAGATTGATTGTTGAGCGACAGCCTGTTTATCGACGCCTTGATTAGCATCAAAATGACGAGTAACAAAATGTTGGTAGTGCTCCTTCAGTGCTTGCGCATTACCGACGGAGTAGTTGGAAAACGACTGTGTTGAGCTGGCAAGCATCTGCTGTTCAACAGCCCCAGTCGCAAGCACTAGATAGTCGAACGGCACGACAGATTTATCGCTTAATTGAATTTCTTGCGAATCCAATGCAATTGAGTGAGCTTCGATGGCGAGGAAATTAATGTTTTCTCCAGTCAATGCCTCAGAAAGGGAAAATGTAATATCATCGATTTCTCGCCAAGCAATGGAAAAGCAATTTAAAGCAGGTGTGTAGATGAACTGATCAGTGCTGTTTATTAGCGTTATCGCGTGAATGGCATCAAGCTTTGCTCTTAACTCACGAGCGCACAACAATCCGGCTATTCCCGCTCCAACAATAACAATATGCGCCATCAATTCTTCCAAACATTATGAGAACGTTTGAATGAAGCAAAAGTTAATCCGTTATGCTGACAAAAAGTCGTTTAGGTGGCTGCCTGAGAAGAGAGAGCCTCCTTGGGTTTCTTTGCTAATAGCTTATGAATTACCCGACTTGCCGCAAACAAACCAAAGCTTGCAGTTACCAATGAACTCGCGCCATAGCCAAAACGACAATCTAAAGAGACACCGTGTATACCAGGCTTTTCATGGCTAACCGAACCATCCGCTTTTGGGTATACCTGTTGCTGAGATGAGAAGACACACTCAACAGCAAAACGCCGTTGTGGATTTTTGCTAAATCCGTGTTCCTGTCTTAATCGTTGTCTGACTTTTGCAGCAAGCGGATCGTGATGAGTTTTACTCAAATCCGCAACTTGAATTTTACACGGATCGGTTAAGCCGCCCGCTCCACCAGTAGTCACAACAGGGATTTTATTACGTTTACAGTAGCTAATTATTAGCGCTTTGAATTTGATGCTATCGATTGCATCAACCACATAGTCATAGCCATGTGAGAGATACTCTTGGTAATTTCGCTCAGTAATAAAATCGTCGACGATATTACACATTACTTCTGGATTAATATCGTGAATACGTTGTTTCATCGCATCAACTTTTTGTTGGCCCAGGGTAGAAGTCAGCGTATGAATCTGTCGATTAACATTACTTAAAGCAATATCATCATTATCGATTAACGTAATTTCCCCCACACCGCTACGTGCGAACGCTTCTGCAACCCAAGACCCCACACCGCCAATGCCGATAACACAAATATGAAATTGCTTTATGCGCCGCGCATTTTCGACACCGTAAAGACGCTCTATCCCAGCAAATCGAGAAGCATATTCTGACTCAGACATTAATCAAACTATCCAAAATTGAAAACTGCGCATTATGCTCAATTTATTGCGTTATCGCGAGTCTTTATCATTCTGCCATCTAGCGGTACCATAGCCGCCATTTTAAATAATACTAGGCAGTCATCTCCATGCAGCAAGAACATCCTTTTGCACAGTACATACGTATTTTAGGTAAAGGTAAACGCGGATCCCGAGGATTAACCGAGCAAGAAGCGTACGATTCCATGCTTATGGTGTTAAATGACGAAGTGGAAGCCTGTCAGCTTGGGGCTTATCTCATGCTGTTACGCGTAAAAGAAGAAACACCAGAGGAGATAGCGGGATTTGTGCGGGCAGTGAAAAGCACGTTTAAACTCCCTGAGAACAACCCAGGAGTTATGCTTGATTGGTCTTCTTATGCGGGAAAGCGTCGTCACCTGCCCTGGTTTCTGCTTTCTGCACTACTCCTGGCGGAAAACGGAATAACGACTTTTATGCATGGTGCAGAAGGACATACCAGTGGAAGGATCTACACACGAGATGTGTTGAAAACCTTGGGGATGCCCATAGCAGAATCGTTACATCAAGCAGCGGAAGAGTTGCGTAAAACGAATTTTGCTTATTTACCGTTAGAATTTCTCTCGTCTAAAATGCACACCATTATTCAAATGAGACCATTATTAGGCCTACGCTCTCCAGTCCACACGATCTCGCGATTGTTAAATCCGTTCAGTGCAAAATTTGAGATTCAGGGTATTTTTCATCCCACTTATCGCGATACTCACCAACATGCAGCTAAGCTTTTAGGGCAGCCTCATCTGGCTGTTCTTAAGGGTGAAGGAGGTGAGATAGAACGCAACCCAGACCAAGCGTGTTTAGTGAAAAGTGTTGATGAAGGCGTTTTGCATGAAGAAGAATGGCCAGCACTGTTTGATGGGCCACGGCATTTAAAAGATGAATCAATGGACCCCACTCGTTTGATCGACGTATGGCGCGGTGATGACAATGATGAGTACGGAACTGCGAGCATCACGGGAACCACGGCTATTGCACTCAAATTGCTCAAAAAGGCAGATACCCCATCCGACGCACAACAATTAGCAGAGCAGATGTGGAATATGCGTAATAAATCCAGGTTTTAGAGTGTTTTTTGAACGCCGTTGATTTTTTTCTAGGCGATCCCCATTTATCTAGCGACATAATATGTCATAATATAACGTTATAGTTTTAATTAGTGTTTTTAAGGAATTCTCCCCTCAAATGAAAATAAATTTACTTGAAGATTTTATAAAACAAGAATCATCCAGCGGCATCGTTCTTATTTTTGTCACTATTCTGGCTCTCATATTTGCCAACACGGGCTTATCTCCCCTCTATCAAGCTTTCCTCAATATCCCTGTAGCAGTTCAATTAGGCGCGCTCAGTATCGACAAACCACTTCTCCTATGGATTAACGATGGTTTAATGGCCATATTTTTTCTACTAGTTGGCCTTGAAGTTAAACGGGAAATCATTGAAGGCAACTTGTCGACAATGAAACAAGCGATTCTACCGATTATCGCAGCAGTCGGTGGTGTTGCTATTCCTGCTGCAACTTATCTCGCATTTACTTATGATAATCCTGATACGGCAGCCGGTTGGGCTATTCCAACGGCAACGGATATTGCATTTGCACTTGGTGTTCTCGCTTTATTAGGCAAGCGGGTTCCGTTATCACTTAAAGTATTTTTAATGGCCTTGGCAATCATCGATGATTTGGCTGCCATTGTTATTATAGCGCTATTTTATACCTCTGAACTTTCGACACTTTCTATCAGTGTCGCATCGGCTTCACTCGTGATTTTAATCCTCATGAATCGAATGCACGTCGCGAGAAAATCCGCCTATTTTGTGGTAGGAGCCGTGCTTTGGGTCAGCGTACTAAAATCCGGTGTACACGCCACACTTGCGGGTGTGGCATTGGCATTTACTATTCCGTTCTTCGCAAAAAATGAAGATGGTGAAAAGTTTTCACCATCGAATGAAATTGAACACGATCTTCATTATTGGGTAGCATTCTTCATTCTTCCTCTCTTCGCGTTTGTTAACGCGGGTGTTGATGTCACTAAAATTTCCATGGAAGAGATGGCTGGCCCCGTACCCATGGGAATAATGCTTGGTCTCTTTTTTGGCAAGCAAATAGGTGTGTTTGGCTTTAGTTGGCTAGCAATAAAACTAAAAATTGCTGAATTGCCGGAAGGTGCAACGTGGCTGAGCTTTTATGGTGTCTGTGTATTAACAGGCATTGGATTCACCATGAGTCTGTTTATCTCCTCTTTGGCGTTTAGTGATCCTACTATGTTCGCTTACACCGATAAGCTGGCAATTCTTATTGCATCAATTGCTTCGGCAATTTTTGGCTTTTTGCTAATAAAAGCGGCGAAGCCGAAAGCAGTAGACTCAACCCTGACATCAACCAAAGAGCCTGCGGTTAAGTCATAAAACAAAAAGTCAGTCCCCGCTCATTGATTTGAGCGGGGAACTCTAATAATCCCCAGTTTTCTCCCAATCTTTTCAAACGCCTCAATCGCTTTATCTAATTGCGACTTTTTATGCGCAGCTGAAATTTGCACACGAATCCTTGCTTCCCCTTTCGGTACGACAGGATAAAAAAAACCAACCACATAAATCCCTTCTTCTAATAATTGTGCGGACATCTCCTGCGCCTTTTTTGCATCGTATAACATGATGGGGACAATTGGGTGTTCACCGGGCTTAACTGTAAAGCCTAGCTTTGAGATTTCGGCTCTAAAGTATTTGGTGTTGTCCCATAATATTTCGCGCAGCTGATTAGAAGCATTCAACATCTCAAATGATTTAACACCCGCAGCAACAAGCGCAGGTGCCAAGGTGTTGGAAAAAAGGTAGGGCCGCGATCGCTGCCGTAATAAATCGATAATTTCTTGGCGAGATGCAGTAAAACCACCAGAAGCTCCACCCATTGCTTTGCCTAAGGTCGATGTATAAATATCAACTTTATCCATAACCTTGTGAAACTCTGCGCTGCCTTTACCTTTTTCCCCTACAAACCCAGTCGCATGAGAATCATCCACCATTACCATTGCATCGTATTTTTTTGCCAGCGCAGTGATTTCATTTAATTTGGCAATTTCACCATCCATACTAAAAACACCATCTGTTGCAATCAGCTTAGTGCGATAATTTTTAGCATCTTTCAGTTTTTGCTCAAGATCATTCATATCACTATGTGTATAGCGAAATCGAGCGGCTTTGCACAATCTGACACCGTCAATGACTGACGCATGATTAAGTGCATCCGAAATAATTGCGTCATTGTCATCAAGTAAAGTTTCAAACAGACCCGTATTGGCATCAAAGCAGGAGGAGTAAAGTATGGCATCATCCGTACCTAAAAATGTAGCAATGCTTTGCTCCAGTTCTTTGTGAAGATCTTGAGTGCCACATATAAACCTGACAGATGCTAGCCCAAATCCGTGGCTATCTAGCGCTTGCTTTGCTGCATCAATTAATGCCGGATGATTTGCTAAGCCAAGATAATTGTTTGCACAAAAATTTAATACTTTATTGCCGTCCGATGTGGTGATTTCAACGCCCTGAGGTGACGTTATAACACGTTCCTGTTTATAGAGACCTTGTTGTTTAATCTCATCCAGTGTTGATTCCCACTCAGTATTTATCATAACCTACTCCCAGTTCAGAATAACTTTTCCACACTGCCCTTCACTTGCTACACGAAATGCCTCCTGATAATGATCAACAATGAAACGATGGGTAATAATAGGTTCAATGGGTAAACCGCTACGGATGAGCTGTGTCATTTTGTACCAGGTTTCGAACATCTCTCGCCCATAAATACCTTTAAGATGTAAACCTTTAAAAATAATCTCATCCCAACTTATCAACGTTTCGGGCGGTAAAAATCCAAGCAAAGCTATATTTCCGCCTTCATACATATTCTCTAACATTGAATTAAATGCGACTGGATTACCAGAGGTTTCAATTCCCACATCAAATCCGTTTGACATATTTAATACCTCCATGGCATCTTCCACAGATTCTCGTTTAACATTTACTGTGCGTGACGCTCCCATCTTTTCCGCTAACGCAGCACGATAATCTTTTGTGGCAGTCACCACCACATGACGGGCACCAATAAAACGGCAAACTGCACCTGCCATGATTCCGATTGGCCCTCCGCCAGTTATTAATACATCTTCACCGACCACATCAAACGATAATGCACAATGCACGGCATTTCCCAACGGGTCCAAAATCGCAGCAATATCAGAGGTAATATCATCATGAATGGGCCAAAGATTTTCTGCCGGCATGGCCATATATTCCGCAAATGCGCCGTCTCTTCCACTACCTATACCGATTGATTGATGGCAGAGATGTCGTTTGCCAGCGCGACAATTACGACATATACCGCAGGTAATATGGCCTTCAGCTGAAACTCTATCGCCAATTTTATAGCCTTCGACACCAGGCCCTATCTCAACGATATGTCCAACAAACTCGTGTCCTAAAATAGTGGGAATCGCCAGATGGTGCTGTGACCAAGGGTCCCATTTATAAAAGTGTAAATCAGTCCCACATATGGCTGTTTTGCTAATTTTAATCAGCACTTCGTTTGTGCCAATGGTTGGATCAGGTACATCTTCCATCCAAATTCCCGGCTCAGCTCTATTTTTCACCAACGCTTTCATCTAACACCTCTTCCTACGATCTCTCTACTAAATTTAGATCAAACTCTCGCAATGTCTAATTGTGAAGAACCTTGTAGTATATACCCAAAGCGATTGAGATTTAGGTGTGATAGCGTTCCCTTTTTTACTCATGACTGCGTTGCTCCTCCTTACATAGAATGGCTATGCTGCGTCGTCGCGCCTTGTCATGTGCAAAAAATGAAGTGCTCTAACACCTAAATCCCAAACGCTTTGGGTATATTTATCCACATTATGCATTTCAAAAACTTGGCCAGTTTTATGCTGCTCTTCGATTACGTGTCAATTTTTAAGACGATAGTGAAAAAGGAATGTGCGGTATGGCTAAAAATAGTTCAACACCTGCTCTATCAACTGCCGACTTTGAATTAGCGAAGCGATTAAGCCCTCGCCGAAAAACATCCGTAGCGACAGATATTGATGAATTATCCCGAGAGCAGTTAGAACATTTTTCTATCGACCCTGAATCTGAAACCGGCAAATCATTATCACGATTGGCCAATAATATTTACCACGCCAATATTGAGCTGCACCATTTATGGGAATCCTCTCTCAAAGAGTTGGAAAATCTCGATCGTAAAGATCGTATTGCCTATTTTAACGCTAAAAAATTCCTCTGCTTTCAATTAGCGAAATTACTCGATAGTTTACAAAATCCTTTTCGTAGTACCTATCAATCCTTGGTTCCTGAACAGTCATCACGTATTGCTAAAGGCCCTTATCCAATATTTGATAACGTCACTGCGATATTTTCTGCAACACCGGTTATCACACGCACTGCGACTTATCTTTATGCCTGTACAGAATGGATCGACGATGCATTTCAAGGTAAAGAGACTTTATTGGAAGTCTATTCACGACTGTTAAACCCAACTTCGATTAGCCTAGCAAATCATATTGTTGATTTAGAATGTGGGCATTTAGCCACTGAATATACTGCGTGGAATTTCAATTCAGGAATGGCAGCTATCGATGCCATTCTCAGTCATGTACTTGGCTACCGCGATATTATTATCTGTTCAAGAAACGTTTATGGCGGCACCTATCAACTACTCGAAGATTGGTTTGGCAAACCCAGTAATCTCAACATCGCTGTAAACTGGTTTGATGGTTATGATGTTGCGAGTTTTAAAAAAACGCTAGAAGAAGTTAAAGAGAAATATCGAGATCGCCTGCAAGAAGGAAAGCGCATCTATGTTTATATAGAATCGCCGTGCAATCCTCACGGTTATATTTTAGATGTTGCCGGTATTTGTGCAGAAGCACATAAAGATAATATTGAGGTGTTATTGGATACAACTGTTGCGACACCTTTTCTTTACCGACCGTTTATTCGTGAAAACAGCGATGAGCGGCCCGACTATGTTATCCATAGCTATACAAAAGATATTACCGGTACCGGCGTGACAACTGCGGGTGTGGTAATCGGCCCCAACGAAACTATGTTTCTCCCCAAAAACGAATCGCTGACTAAGACCGATGATGATGGTAACGAGAAAACCTATCACTGGAATGATACGTTGTTTTGGAATGTTTATTATATAAAAGGAGCCTTTCTCGATTCTGAAAAAGCCTTTGAGGTAATCAACGGTTCTCGCACGTTAGAGTTACGTATGATTCGTAAAACAATTAATACCATTGCACTCGCGAAGTTTTTTAACTCCCACGCAGAAATCAGTGTCAACTGCAATGCCATCGAAGGTAATGTAAATTCAGACATGCGAGAAAAATATATGAATCTTGCATTGCCAGCGCCTCTGTTTACTATCGATATGGAAAAATCGACACTGGATAGAACAACCTTCACCCGGTTTTTTGATTGTTTGGAACCGACCTTCGGGCATATGGTCTCGCTAGGACAATCCAATACCATGATCCTCTGCCCAGCTCTCACCAGCCATTCTGAAATGAGCAAAGAGAAATTATTAGAGGCTGGCATTCACTTAACGACTATTCGCATCTCAGTAGGCGATGAAGATGCGAGAACGCTCATGGCACATTTTGTTCGCACAGCACAACTCGTGATTGATCCTGTTATCCCCGGCTTCTCAGACAAGTTTATGGGCTTCGACGAGTTGGATGCGCTATACCAAGACACCTACCTTGACGTTCACCAACGTTGGATAAAAGCTCAAACGAAAACTGCTGAATTAGTTGAATAATTTACTCAGGTTTACAGCGTCACACTTATTACGCTAAACAGGTTATAATCCAATATAGTATAGGGTAAACCTAGAAAAAGCAGTTGGACGCGCAATTAGAATGCAGGATATTGTTTTGAATAGCGTACTAGCCCATGGATGGGTGTAGTTAGAACAATGCAGGAGCAATTGTCGAATGAAAAAAGTTGTCTTCACCTGGTTGGTGAAGCAAGCTTTTTTCATATAGCTAAGCGAAACAAGAGCCTGTGTTATATTTCGTGGATCAACTGCTTTTTTTAGGATAAGGGCTAAGTTGTATGGATTTAATAACTCAGGGGCTGCTCGGCGCAACGTTAGCACAAGCAGTCGCTAAAAAGAACGAGACCCGAGTTGCAACAACTGCGGGATTTTTTTCCGGCATGTTGGCCGACGCTGATGCGTTAATCATCTCTAGCCAAGACCCCCTATTAACATTGGAATTTCATCGCCATTTCAGCCATTCACTGATATTCATTCCAATCGGCGCGTTAATCGCTGCAACTTTGCTTTGGCCATTTTTCAAAAAACACATTGCTTTTAAAAGGCTCTATTTCTTTTCGTTTCTCGCTTATGCCACCAGCGGTGTATTAGATGCTTGCACAAGTTACGGCACACATCTGCTATGGCCATTTTCTGATGAACGTATTGCTTGGAATCTTATCTCAATTGTCGATCCCGTTTTTTCACTCATATTAATTATCGCCATTATCATTGGCATTAAAAAACTCAAACCACTCTCGGGACAATTGGGTATAGTGCTAGCCATTTCCTATATGCTTTTTGCAACATCCCAGCATTCACGAGCCGTGGAAGAAGCAACAAAAATGATAGAAGCCAGAGGTGATAAGTTCAAGAATTTAACCGTAAAACCTACCATGGCCAACCAAGTGCTTTGGCGTTCTATTTATGAAGCAGACGGCGTTTTCCATGTTGATGCCGTTCGTATCGGACTGTTTGCGGAAGCTAAAATCTATCCCGGCGAAAAAATTGAAAAACTCGATTTGAGCAGAGATTTTCCAGCATTATCTAAAGACGACATACTTTACAAAGATGCGCTACGCTTTACTGAATTTTCCAATCATTACGTTGCGCGTCACCCTGAGCACCCACACATAATCGGCGATGTCCGCTACTCAATGCTACCTATAGGCATTCTTCCACTCTGGGGAATAGAATTAAATGTTTCTCCAGGGCAACACGCGAAATTTAATAATTATAGGGATACTTCACAAGAAACGCGGAATGCTTTTATGAAAATGTTGTTGGGAAAAGAACTGGATGAGTAGTGGTATTACTGAGCTAATCTCGGAATATGCTTTAACGGGCTTGTATGTTTCAGAATAGAATCCACTATATCTGCTATCTGTATTGGTTTAGTTATATGGTCCACCATACCTTCTCGAAACGAACGCTTTCTCTCTTCCGATAATGCATGGGCGGTTAAACCAATTATAGGAAGTGCAGGTGCAAGCTTATGTAATTGACGGGTGGCTTCATAGCCATCCATCACTGGCATCTGCACATCCATCAATACTACATCAAATGCATTTTCGCCATGTTGCTTAAACTTTTCCAACGCCTGCAACCCGTTTTCAGCAAGCACCACCGTTGCTCCTTCATGTTTCAGCATATCTTCCAATATCAACCGATTTAACTCGACATCTTCTGCAGCCAATATACGGATACCGTTTAGCTGTGGTCCTTCTTGCTTGCGCTCGATTGTCTTAGTTCTATTAGCTGTTGCTTCCGCTAATGGCAGAGAAATCGTAAAAGTAGTACCCAACCCTACTTCACTATCAACTTTAATATCTCCACCCATTAGTTTAATGAGGTTACGACTAATCACTAGACCTAAACCTGTTCCACCAAATTTTCGTGTTGTAGAGCTATCGGCTTGGTGAAATGAAACAAACAGATTATCCATTTGTTGTTCCGTCATCCCAATACCGCTATCTTTCACCTTAAAGACAATTCTGTTTTCCTGGCGCGTTACGATTAATGAAACCTCTCCGCGTTCGGTAAATTTTATCGCATTACTCAATAGATTCAAAATTATCTGGCGAAAACGTAATGAATCACCTTCCACCCAATCAGGTAAATCATCATCCAACTGAATGCTCAGCTGCAGTGTTTTATTATGGGCCAACTCCTTCACCAATCCAACAACATCTTCGATGGTTTTAGCCAATTGAAATGTATGTTTCTCAATCGTGAGCTTTCCCGCCTCCAATTTCGAGAAATCAAGAACATCATTGATAACTTCTAACAAATGACTACCCGAATCGAGTATACGTTGAAAGGTTTCCCCTGTTTTTGGTTCTACACTATCTCTCATACCTATTTGAGCGAGTCCTAACACTGCGTTCAACGGTGTTCTAATCTCATGACTCATGTTCGCAAGAAATTCAGATTTTGTTTTTGCTGCTGCTTCGGCTTTTTCTTTCGCTTCCGTTTTTGCCTCTTCGGCAGCTTTTCTCTCGGTAATGTCTTCTACCGAAGACCAAATATACGGCTTGCCTTCTTGCTCTACGAGTAGACCATTCAATAAAACAGGGATTCGCTTTCCATCACTATTCATATACTCTTTTTCATAAGGACCGTAGTGTCCGGTCTCTTCCAGTGATTTTAGCTGTTGGGTTTCCTGCTCCTCATAGTCTCTCGGTGTAATATCCCAATAAGATAGTTGCTTTGCTTCTTCCTCAGAATATCCAATTATCTTTAAGTAGGCGGGATTAACATCAACGAGACTGCCTTGCATATTACACAGCGCCAATCCTACGGGGGTTGTTTCAAATAACATTCGATTATAAGCCGTTAATTCCTCAAGCTCTTTGGTGCGTGTTGCCACTTGTTCTTCCAAACGTCCACGATAAGCGGATAATTCTCTTTCGGCCTGTTTTCGATCACTGATATCCCGCCAAGCGCAATAAATGACTGTTCTACCTTGCAACATCATGCGCGAGAGTGTCACCTCGGCAAAAAAAGTGGAGCCATTCTTTCGTTCATACAACCATTCAAAGCGATGCATGCCTTTTTCTATCGCAGAGTTCATCATCTGTTCTGCTTTATCAAAAGAATTTTCACCATCCGGCTGAAACTCAGGTGATAACCGGGAAGGATGCATATTTATTAGTTCTGTCTTACTTGAATAACCTAAAATCGTCGCTGCTGCCTGATTACACTCTACAAACCGATGATTATCGATAATCCAAGAAGGATCGGGGGAGAGTTCAAACAAGGTTCGGAATCGTTGATCACTTTGGCGTAGCTCATTTTCGAGTTGCTTTCTGTGAGTGATATCGGATACAACGCCAATAATGGAAACCGGCTCACCTTCATTATTTTTTACCAAAATATTGCGCTGGTCAACCCACCGATTGCCACCGTTTTTATGAATTATCTGATATTCACAAGTCGGGTGAACAATACCATTATTAATTTCACCCCAGGTATCCTCAATATATTGTTTAGAATCTGGATGAACAACACCATCAATAAAACGCGGAGTCGAATACCACTCTTCAGGTTCATATCCAAAAATATCGTACGCAGCAGGGCTCACGTAGTCATATTTCCCTGTTACTATCGAAACACGAAAGATCATATCGGGGGAGTTTTCCGCCAATAATCGATATTTTTTTTCACTATCCTGCAGCGCAAAACTTCGCTCAGCTACGGCATCAGCCATATGATTAAAGTCAATCGCAAGTTCCCTAAACTCCTTTTGGCTAGGGAGTTCTACACGGTGTTCATAGTTCCCACCCGCGATTATTTGCGCACCGTTTAAAAGTAACTCTACTGGTTTTGATAGTTGGCGGGAGATAAAGAATATTGCTATAGGAGTGAAAATCAGTGCGATAATGCCTAACATGAAAAATCGATAACGATCTTCTCTAAAGCGCCGAATGATTAGTTGTTCTTCCGTATCATAAAAATTTGTCATGTCTCTACGTAACAGAGAAAAATTATCAGCAACCCTCTCTTCTACCCTACCTACAGATTCTTGCAAATCCATCATATAAGAAGCGGAAGGATCCATAATCTCCCACTCGTTAACAAATTGAAAATAGATCGTGCGTAATTGTTTTAGGCTTCGGGAGGTGTCACTAATATTTTTTAATAGATCTGCCACATCTGCATGTTTATTCTCTATGGAACGACGAACAGAAGATAACAGATCATGTGCCTTATTAATTGGCTCAATAAGTTTGGCAGCTGATATAAAATAGCGATTTACATATTGGTTAAGTCGTATTTGTATCTCTTCAAGAATTGATAAGCAAGCTTGTATGGCCTGAGTGTGATTTGTGTTTTCTTTCTGGTTATCAGAAGAGATAACAAAACTTAAATCGTAAATTCTCTGATAAATAATATCTACATCTTCAAGCAATTTCGACAGTTCATTTTTTTTCGATTTGTCAGCAATCGATTCATACCGTATCTGGTAAAGATATTTTTCAATATTCATTTCTAATTGAAGAATGTCATTATCAATTTCAGTAAAAAATTCATTCTCTTTATTTTTTTTAATTGTCTGCAATACATTTTTTAAACTTATCAATAGCTGTGAAAATAGATCTGAGTTTAGTTTTTCTTGCCGTGTAAATACATCATATTTATTATTTGCGTCGAGTATGGAATTCCCTATCTCATTCATTTTTTGCAAGGTAGTTTTATAGTTACTATTTATTTCAACTAAAAATTCCTCAGCTTCTGTTGATAAACGTACACCAAAAAATACGATCATTAAAAGAATAATGATGATTAATCCGTACCCGATGCGAATAATATGCTTAACTGACATTTCTAGTTACTGATACTTAATCAGTTCTTATTGTTCAAAACGTAGATAGAGATGTTCTGTTATATCACCACTCCCGAAAAGCGGCTGTTCGATATTTGGATTGGGTTTTCTTCCTGCAATTTCATATCGAGAAACACCAAATTGATACTCACGATCCAATTTAAATTGAATATCATCAGCTTCGTGAGTCAGGAGACGACGAGAGAATTCGATCGTCCAAACACCATTCAACCAATTTCCTTTTGCCCGCACATCTGCACGACTCCCTTTGGGTTCCAGTAGATCAAAAGCAGGTATTTCGGGTCCGATATATTCAGTTTGTAATCGACTTTTGTAAGCCGCACTTCCCTTATCTCCTCGTCGGGAGAGATAGAAAATCTTACCGTGTTTCGTAACCACAGATTGTGCGCTAGGTACTGATATACTATTGTAAATTTGAAATTTATCGTCAGCATAACCCGCATGATCTGTGCGATGTGATTTCCAGTACCAAATATCAGCTTTATAGGGCGTTTCATCAGTCAAAGTCAGCTTCTTTGGTAATAGCTCCATATTCCACTTAAATATCAGTGTATCCTCCCGCTGTATTCCAACTTTGTATAATTCCAATTGGGGGGTCCAAATCAGTGTTTTATGTTGGCGATTCTCCGTGGCATCATGAAATTGAACCAGAAAATAGATATCAGATTTAGAATGAACAGATTTAATATGAATATCAATATTCGCACGTTTATCTTGAGTTATTATCTCAGGAACACCTTCCCAGAGCTTGTCTATCATTCCATCGATAGTTGGTGGGGTGGCGCTATTGATCGATTTAATCACTTGATCAGCAAAAGTTGCATTTACAAAAATCAAACCAAAAAGAAGTAGAATAACCCTAGCCATTTTGACAAAACCTTTTTCCGAAATTAATCAAACTAGTTCTTAACAAGCAGGATGCTTATTATTCCTTATAACCGCTTGTTTCATTATTCTAGTAACGGCAAAAGTAATCGTTTTAATTACCGTTTTTTTTATTACGATTTCGTTGCTCTTTTCACATAATTACAGCGCTATTTTTTTGCACAAATATTGTACTTTTTTTGGTAAACGATTAAGTTTTTCATCAATTTCATGTATAAGATAAAACCAACTCTACACACAGTTTTTTAGGATATCTCATGACAAATAATTCAGGCACGACATCACAACAAACAGACACCCCTATTGAGCCTTTGCAAAACAAGGTTATCGGTCTGCCTGAACATAGCCAGCGTTTTAAACTTCATAATGAACTACATGCTGGTCCTTATGAGTTACTCACCACACCAGTTCAAATTTCCCACTTGGCGCTATTAAATAATCGTAACAATCAAGATCAAGAAATAAACATCATTGGCCAATTGTGCGAACGCTACTCAATCAACCCTCCATTAGTCAACGCTGTCTATTTCAGCGCCACTTTTGGTTCCTTTCGACTGAAGTGGGAACGCCATAGTGAGTTTTCTTCCTACACGTTTTTTGTCGATGGTTCATTTGATGCGCCCTTTCAAAAACCGGCCATCGAGCAAATCCCTCAAGAGTGGTTAAAAAACCTTCCTGGCGAAGTCGTCGCAGCCGCTCATATTGCGTTTGAAGATAAAGATCAGCCTATTCGTTCAATCGATGAATTATCAAAACTGTTTGCATCAAATACGGTTGTTGGTGCAAAAGTCGCCGCCGGTAGTGCCTATGCATGGACAGATAATAAGATTCATGGGGATGGTTTTGCCAGAATATTGATTCGTGATGTAGATTTACGACGTCGCCAAGCTGGACGTTTAATGAAACGACTTTTGGACATCGAAACATATCGCATTCTTGCGATGTTGCCGGTTCCGTTAGCAAGACAATGTATTCCTAAAATGTCCGATTTTGATAAGCGGTTGGCCGAACTTACGGAAAAAAATACTACGCTAAATTGTCTAGAAGATGAGCAACAGGTGTTGGATGCACTCAATGAATTATCGTCAGAAATCGAAAGCATATCTGCGGCAACCAATCATCGATTTAGCGCCTCAATAAGTTACTATAACATCGTAAAACTACGTGTTTCTGAATTGCGAGAAGAGCGCATAAAAGGGCTGCAAATGTTTCAAGAATTTATGGAACAACGTTTAGCAACGTCAATGAACAGTTGCGAGGCAGTACATACATATCTTGAAAAGCTTTCATCCCGTGTTAGTCGCGCATCTGAACTTTTGCGTGCCCGAATAGACATCGCAATGGAAGGACAAACACGCGATTTACTTCATTCAATGGACCAACGTGCAGATTTACAATTACGCTTGCAGGAAACTGTTGAAGGATTATCAGTTGTTGTATTAAGTTATTATTTATTAGGAATTATGGGATATGCCTTTAAAGCGCTGAAAGAGGCTGGGATTGCTATCAACGTAGAATTTGCAACAGGTATTGCAATCCCAATTATCTTTGTCGCAGTATTCTATTCAGTACGAAGATTACGAAGTTCTGTTGGACACAAGAAAAAGTAATTCAGTTTTAATCTAAGATCGACAGAGTTAATATTTCATCGATGAAACATACGACTTTTTCCATATTAGAAAAAGTCGTCACACTCCATAGGATCTACACTATTGATGGTGATATCAATTAAGGGGACATCACTGGTAAAACCGTCTCTTGCAGAAGTCGGTATTGTGCGAATGTAATCAATAATATTCATCCCGTTGACTACGTGTCCAAACACGGTATAACCAGGAAAATCTGTGCGTGGTGACGGATCGAGATTAGGATTGTTTATCACGTTTATATAGAACTGCGACTTGGCGGAATTAGGATCATTAATTCTTGCCGCAGCGACAGTACAGCGTTTATTTCGCAGTCCATTATCTGTTTCTAACTCTATGCCGTCCAAAAGGCCATCCAAACGTTCTTGTAACACATCGTTTTCATCAATGTAATACCCACCGCCTTGAATCATAAAATTCCGAATGACACGATGAAAAACAGTGCCTTCATAATGGCCAATATTCACATAATAATCGAAGTTTTCTGCATGAATTGGCGCTTTATCCTGATTAATTGCCATGTCGATATCACCTTCAGAAGTATTCATTCGATAACAGGCATAGACCATATCTCTATTTTCTGAAGACATCTGTTTGAATTTTAAATTCTCCGCACAACTTATCATCTCTTCAGTATTGCAGCTAACGAGATGTAAAATCATCATCAATATTGTCAGTAGTTTTATGGCTTTCATATGAATCTCTATAATAACTAAAAATATTATTCCGGCTTAAACCATGAAAGTTTCTCATGAAGTTTCACCACATCACCGACAATAATTAACGTTGGTGGTTTCACTTCGATGTCATCGATAACTGTAGGTAATGTTTCCAAATCACCAATATGTACTTGTTGTTGAGCTGTTGTGCCTTTCTCAATTAAAGCAACCGACGTGGTGCGAGGCAAGCCGTGTTTTATCAACTGCTGGCAAATTGTTTTTAGCCCAGTTAACCCCATATAAAAAACAACCGTCTGGTTTTGTTGTGCCAAAGCAGGCCAATTTAGGTCAATTGTATTGTTTTTTAAATGTCCGGTAGCAAACACGACAGATTGCGCATAATCCCGATGAGTTAATGGAATACCGGAATAGGACGCACATCCCGATGCTGCTGTTATCCCTGGAACCACCTGAAACGATATACCAGCCTCCATTAATTTTTCAATCTCTTCGCCGCCACGGCCAAAAATAAATGGATCCCCGCCCTTTAGGCGCACGACACGTTTTCCTTCCCCTGCTAATTTAACCAGCAGCGCGTTTATGCCCTCTTGCGGTAGTGCATGATCCGCTTTACATTTCCCAACATATATTTTATCGGCATCTCTTCTTGCGAGTTCAAGTATCGGTTCTGAAACTAATCGGTCATATACCACAACATCAGCCTGTTGCAGCAACCGCAACGCACGGAAAGTTAATAGATCAGGATCACCCGGCCCAGCCCCAATTAAATAGACTTCGCCTTCGCCACGAATTAAAGCATCACCTTTTTCTATCGCACGTTGTAAATATTGTTTAGCCTGCTTTTCTTGGCCAGCAAACACGTATTCAGTCACTGGACCATGTAACATTTTTTCCCAAAAACGGCGGCGCTCAGCCGTGCTTGAAAATCTATTTTTTACCTGATCACGAAAACCTCTTAGCAGTGATGCTAATCTACCATAAGATGCAGGTATTAAACTTTCCAATCTCGCTCTGAGCAATCGAGCCAATACTGGCGAAGCACCACCAGACGATACGGCAACAACAACTGGCGAACGATCAATAATTGACGGCACGATAAAGCTACATAACCCTGGCTCGTCTACAACATTCACAGGAATATTTTGTTGGTGCGCCAACTCTGAGACACGTCGATTAGTTGCCTGCTCATCCGTAGCGGAAATAATCAATCTAAACCTTGAGATATCAGTCTCTTCAAATGCTCTGTTAATGTGGATTATTTTTTGCTCGTCTACTAGATTTTGCATATTGCCACACAACGATGGGGAGATGACTGTAATTTGGGCATCAACTTTTCGTAAGAGTTCGGTTTTCCTATAAGCCACATCCCCCCCGCCCACAATCAAGCAAGGTTGATCTTTTAACGCCATGAAAACCGGAAAAAACTCCATTAAACAACACCTCGCTTTTTGTCATTATCAACACGCTGCAAACCAACGGGAAATTAGATTGATATTGCTAATCTATGAATTATTATATCGTATATACTTGAATTTCTTTAGAAGTTGTCACGCATTGCCGATGAAATCGTTGAGCGTAGAGAGTAACCCCGAGCTATCAATATGCAAACTGCCACGTCAGAATTAGCGTCCATCGTTAAAATTTTCGAATATATGTCATTCGCGTTCATTATGGTGATAGGCTTTATTGTGCTCTCCATAATCGTCATGTACGTCAGCGATATAACTCAGACATCACAAGCCATTCGTAGAAATTATCCCGTTGTAGGTAGGTTCCGTTACTTTTTTGAGAAAATGGGAGAGTTTTTTAGGCAATATTTTTTCGCCATGGATCGTGAAGAGATGCCATTTAATAGAGCAATTCGTTCATGGGTCTATCGCGCTTCGAAAGACTTGGAGAATACCACTGCATTTGGTTCTACCCGTGATTTAAAGCCAGAAAACACCATATTATTTGTCAACACCGCTTTCCCAACACTATCACAAGATGCAAAAACATCACGAGATGTTGTAATAGGTAGTAGTTGTAAAAAACCTTACCACACACAAAGAATTTTCCATATATCGGGAATGAGTTACGGTGCCCTTTCAACTCCAGCGGTTCGCGCACTGTCATTGGGCGCGAAAATGGCGGGTTGCTGGATGAATACCGGTGAAGGTGGATTGTCTCCCTACCATTTGGAAGGTGGAGCTGATTTGGTTTTTCAAATAGGTACGGCAAAATATGGTATCCGCAACCCGGATGGTGAGATGTGTGAAGAAAAACTCGTAGAGCTGGGTGAACTTGATCAAGTAAAAATGTTCGAGATCAAGCTTAGCCAAGGTGCAAAACCGGGAAAAGGCGGAATACTTCCTGGTAATAAAGTAACAAAAGAGATCGCCGAAATTCGAGGTATTCCTATCGGACAGGATTCAATTAGTCCCAATCGTCATCCCGACATAAAGTCAAATAGTGATCTGCTCAACTTCATTAAATATATTCGTGATATCACCGGCAAACCAGTAGGCTTTAAAGCAGTAGTTGGAGACTTTCTCTGGTTCGAACAACTTTTTGAAGAAATTAATAGACGCGGTCCCGACTCGGCTCCTGACTTTATTACTATTGATAGCGCGGATGGTGGAACTGGAGCCGCGCCACTAAGCTTAATGGATTATATGGGACTCCCCATTAGCGAAAGCCTTCCAGGAATAAATGATTTACTGTGTAAATATGGCTTGCGCGAACGCACGAAACTCATCGCCTCTGGCAAACTCATTACCCCAGCAGAAGTTGCCTGGGCGCTTTGTGTTGGTGCTGATTTTATTGTCTCAGCCCGAGGTTTTATGTTTTCTCTCGGCTGCATTCAAGCGATGCAGTGCAATAAAAACACTTGCCCAACGGGGATAACAACACACAATAAACATATGCAAAGAGGCTTACATGTAAGACACAAATCAGTTCGTGTAGCCAATTACGCAAGCAATATTGAAAAGGAACTCGCCGTTATCGCACACGCTTGTGGTGCACAAGAACCCCGTGAGTTAAATAGAACACATGCTCGTTTAGTCACTAAGAATGGGCAATCAATTAATCTTGCAGAAGCCTATAAACGTGATGGCGACGAAGATAGGCAGTAATAAAGATAAACATTAATAAAATTTCATAACTCAAATCAGTTTTTTTGTATTAGCCTGAAACTGTCACCACACTTTTTACTTTTGCGTTGACGACGGGTTTGTCTTCACCCGATTGATAGTCGTCTATTGCCTTTCTCAATTTCAAACGGCCTCGATGAATCAATACGCGCACATTTGTCTCGGTAAGATCTAATACACGACATATTTCACTGGTCGACAAGCCTTCAGCGTCAATCAGTGTTAAAACAGCTTGCTGCATTGCTGGTAAATTATCAAACGCAGATTCTATATGTTGTCGTAGTTCATGTGATCTAACGATGGCATCAGGTGTATCTAGATGCCATTGCTTCTCTGAGCAGTAACCAGCATTTTCAGTATCTTCGGAGATAAAGTTTTCTTCATAACTCAGCTTGCGATAGTTTTTCTCTTTCTTTAAACGTGTTTTAGCAGTGTTACTAACAATCTGCAAAATCCAGGTTTTTAGTGTTGATCGACGTTGAAAATTCGCTAAACCCTTCATAACAGATATCCAGGAGTCCTGAACAACCTCTTCAGCAAAAGCATCACCAACTATTGCCCGTGATATTTTAACCATAGGGGCATGGTAGCTTTTTACTGCATATCGATAGGCTTCAGCCTGCTGTTGTAACAATCCTTCGATCAATTGATCTTCAGTATAGTTCACGCGCTACTCCCGAGCAGAAAGCTCATCTAGTTGTCTTCTCATTCCAGCTAAACGGTCTAAAAGTATTGATTTTTCGTTCAAGGAGTTAGCCAACATGATTGCTCCTTGCAAACTAGACAAAAATTCAATTGCTTGAGATTTCGCCTCGTCTGTACTTTCCCCCATTGCAATAAATTGCTCTGTAATCCATTCCAGTTTTGTTTTCACCAACGCGTTTATGTCATCTGCAACCGGCTCACCTGATTTATCCAATTCCTGACAAAGGCTTCCGACAGGGCACCCGTGTTTCACTAGATCATCGACAAACTCTTCAACAAACCCGAGATAAGTAGATAACTTCAACTCTGGACTTTCCAATTTATCGAGCGCTTCGAGTTGCTCTCGATAAAACGACTGGCGTGTTTCGATAACCGCTTTTGCTAAGGACTCTTTGCTTTTGAAATAGTAATACACATTACCAAGGGGGACTTCAGCCTTATTGGCAATATCTGCCAAAGAGGTATTAGCGAACCCTTTTTCATAGATTAAATCCGTCGCGGCCTCTATAAGTCTTTCTTTTTTATTAATAATTCTATTCATGCGTAAATTAAGTTAGTCAACTAACTAACACTATAGATAGCAAGACATGATATGTCAATAAAGGAATTGTACCACTCGCTTACAAAAGAATTGTTTCAATATGTAACAGGTAAGTTAGTGACAGGCTTGGAACATAACCAATTTGGCCAACAAGATTACGACACGTTTCCTTTGGGTGTTTTTTCATCATTAGTAATAGGCGAGAGCTTAGCAATATCTGCTTGCTTTTCACCAGAAACAGCAAGGTTTTTCTTTTCTGCAACTAAACGATTTTGCTCTTTCACGCGTTCTGTTTCTGTTTTCTTCGACTTAGAAACCGGCGTTGTTGGTGTATCTGGTGATATTGCTTTTACCAATCGATCAATGAGAGAAAAAAGCAGATCAATACTGTATCCAGCGAGAAAACCAAGCGCGGCTTCGGTCAGCTTAATATCTGTCTCGCCAACACCACCACTACTATATAAAAGAACAATCACTCCACCACTTAATGTTCCCAAGACCATTCGGTTTCTATGCTCAGGAATTCGACGAGGATCAAAAGATCGATCTCTTAATCGCTGCTCGGTAACGCGTAACAAGCGTACACACGCACCAAAAGCGCCATAAGCAAATGGCGTAATACCTGCAGCAAGCCAATATAAAATCGTAATGTAGACAAAATTTTCTTTCATATCTATCGCCCAATCAGCGGACAACATATGAAAGATGTATTGAAAAAGATTTATCCCCATAATCAAGGCAAGAATAAAAAACGACAGATACCACATGTGTCGCGCATGCTTGCCGGCTTCGGTATTCACATAATCTTTTAAATTACGTGAATTCTTTTTAGCATTTGTTGCAAAAAGACTCACAGCGGTTACTGGCGCAAGTTCGTCTTCCAATAATCGGTAATAGTTTTCTATGAGGTCGATGTCTTCAACACTCAGGCTTTCTGATCGCTCAATTTTTTGATCCCACAAACGATACAGCTCGGAAAATTTAACTTGCTGCGGTAGCCGGCCCACTTCGACCGCATATGTCGCCATGCGCATAACATCTTTTAACAAGGCAGCTAAAACTCCCTCTTCCGCGTTATCCAGACTACTATCAGAGAAACTTTCCGGTACGTCCATGTATTATTTTTCCTGATTTTTATTTTTGATTCAGTATTTCAATAAGTATTGTGTAAAAAAGAAAGAAATGCAAAAAGATTAGCAAATTACAGGGATGTACTCGATGCTCGACAAATAGTGAACTACGAATACCTGCTGCTCAGCTTTTTCTCTACAATCTTCAGGAAAAAAGCAGTAGTGATGCCCGCTGAACCAAAAATCATACACATCACCATAATTTGATAGCGCGCGGCTATAAGCGGGTCTACACCGGATAAAATTTGCCCTGTCATCATGCCCGGTAGCGTTACCAAACCGACAGCAAATAGAGAATTAACAATAGGAATTAATGCCGCTTGAAACGCCGCATTTCGAGCTTCGATATAGCCAACATCTCGTTTTAATTCAGAAACGAGGCGATCTATCGACAAGCTAATACAGTTCATTGAGTTAGCGAAAATCATACCTGCTAGTGGAATCATATACTGCGAGGAGTACCAAGGTTCCAGATCTAATACACCAAGCATAATTAGCAGTAGAATCGAAACGCTACCAACAATGATGGCTATTAAGGCCCGCCCCAACAACTCTACTCTTAGCTTTTCAACCGTTCGCAACGCAATCCAACCAGAGGCAAATAGCATGATTGTGATAACAAGCAGCAATACCCATCCATTTCCTATATCAAAGATGACACCCAACAAATACCCAATAATACTTAACTGAAGTAACATGCGCGTGAGTGAGTAACCTGCTTCTTTAATATTTAGAGACCAATTAAGATAAATCACTAAAACAATCGCGACAGGAATAAAAACAATAAGCAGATTCGATAATGGAATGATTTGGACTGATTCGTTCATCATATAAAATAGCTATAGTAAGTTAACTTACTATAGCGCACTACTATTACACGGCTGATATAAGCTGAAAAATCTTATAGGGGATCGCTTTGACGTGGAACAGGCGGGACATTTCCCGGACCTGGACGAGCAACATGTACATAAGGGTCAGGAGACGGCCCTTGTTGTCCTAGCTCAGGATAGATAAGTGGCATTGAACCAAAAACTAATTCATTCCAAGCTTCTACACCAATATTGATTTTATTGGCAGCTTCCGTGAAATCTGAAACACCTTGATAGTCGTCTGAAAAGTTGTCGTATTGCACGTAGCCAAAATAGTCATTATACGGACCCGCCCACCCAGCCCAATCACAACCGTTACAAATTTGCCCTGCCCAAACAGCACGAACAGTATCTTCAGCATCCCAATCGATGAACACTTCTACTGGACGATTAAATGCAGGCCCACGATAAGGGCTTGTAATCAAATTATTACCTGATTTACTTAATATCGCTTCTCCTGCTGCTACAACATAATCACCGGAACGTTGTCGTAATACAAACTTACTAAGGTCAGTACCATTTTCATTCACCGTACGATGAGGCTCCGGGCTACCGCGACCACGTTCGCCCGGTTGACGAATATAGACCGGACCAGGACCAGGAACATCGTTTAATTGATAATGAAAACTCAAACCTGCCGCTGTATGATTATCAACTGTCTGGCTGATATCAACAGAACTTCCCGTAAGCTGATCCTCGCTATTTCGATGAGCAGCAAATTTAAAGTTCTCCCGTAGCTTCAACTGAAAAGTGCTATTACCTTTAGAATAAGGAGCAATAGTCGTAGGAATCTGGTAGGAGTCACTTTCCATTTTAATAGCTTCGACACCGGAACCATTTGCCCACCCCAAATTTAGAATTGTTTCCATCGTAATATACTGGATACCAAAACCACTTGGGTCGTTACCCACTTCAATTAGTTGTCGGGCAGAAATTCCCGCTTGAGGTTCAGGATCAACCTGATCGTTTTGCATTAACACAAAAGACTCTACGCTCATATCTCCTCGGGCAGCATCAAGTTCATTAACTACTTGCTGGAGATAACGATCGCCACTAGCATTAGTCAATGTACGCTGCAAAACGCCGTCTGACTTCACGTCCGTTTGGCAACTATAACCGCTAGGGCATTCTGAATAGATAAAACCATTAATGTTTTGCCAGCCACCAAACTCAACAGGAGAACCCGCAGCTTCCGCTAGACGAAAGGTTGTTGCTAAAATTAAAAATGCAAAGCAATATAATTTGTATAAATTGTGTTTTTTTAGATTTATCACCACGTATAAAAATCCTTAGAGAGATTTGTGACAAATAGTATGTTGCAACATGAAAAATTTTGTTTGTGCTGATCCAACTTGTTAATTTTTTTGTGAATAAGAGAGTCCGAAGGAAATCGATTGATATATGATAATTAAATATACAGCTAATTATAGCACAAGAAAATGATATTTTGATTAAATAGTCATCATCAAAACTCGTTTAAAAGATTGAATAATTTAAGTTTTTTTGTAAGAGATGAATTAGTTGAGGAGTATATTGTAGAAAAGCGACATAAAAATGGGGTGGCTAAGGGGACTCGAACCCCCGACGACCGGAATCACAATCATGTTGTTCGTAGTGCAATTATTCCTTTTACAACAATTAGTTAAGCGAATAATCACGACACCATATGTCAATTATACAGTGATAGTACTGTACAAGTGGAATCAAGGGCTTACGCCTTATTAGACATGTTTAATAGACAGTTTTTTGGTAGCCATTTATTACCATCTTATTTTGGGGAAACTATATGGATGAAAAAGAAGCACCTAGCTCACTCTCAGAACAAACAAATGATTGGCTAAAGACGAAAGCTGAAGGCGAATGTAAAAATTTATTCGGCGAGGAATGGGGCACCATGTTTAGTGGGCATCAAGAAGCGTTTATCGATATATGGGTGGACGGATATAAGGCCTTCCCACAATTAATACGCATGCCTGATAACCCAGTGTTTACCATCTCGACCTATCTTTCTCGGGAAGACACGGAATCTTTTGCGCGGATGCTATCTGAATTCGGGATCAATAATGCTCTTGTTGTTTGGCTAGCCGAAGGTCAAAAAATAGAGCATCTGGATGAAGATCAAATGAAAAATCGTGGATGGATTCGAGATCCGCAGTTTATAAACTAGGAACTGCTATGGATGAAATGCAGAAATCAGAAACAGCCAATACTGAGAATTCGGTGAGACCAGGTAAGCAAGAGCAGTCAAAACTTGAATACATGAGCAATTCTGAGGCGTTAGTAGCCATTATTTATCTCATGATATACCGCTGCCCCTGCTTAATAATGCTTGCCTTGATTGTTTTTATGCTTTGGTTCTTCTAAAGAAATTGAGGAAATATTAATCGAGGAGATTTACATGTGGTTTAAAAATATCCAGCTGTACCGCTTCACTCAACCGTTCACACTCGGAGCTGAAGAATTAAGCGCCAAGCTTAAAAAGTTTCAATTCAAACCTTGCGGAAAATTACAGCCTGCTAGTTATGGGTGGGTGCCGCCATTAGGCAAGCATGGTGTTGAATTGACCCATGCAGCTAATGGCAATATTATGATTTGCACTCGCAAGGAAGAAAAGATCCTTCCTGCCAGTGTTGTTCGAGAATCAGTCAACAATAAGATTTCCGAGATCGAAGCAGCTCAATCTAGAAAGCTAAGGCGCAAAGAAAAGATCCAGATTAAAGACGATGTGGTGCAAGACCTTCTTCCTCAAGCATTCGTGAAAAGTAATTTGACATTTGCTTACATTTCCCCCAGCGATGGCCTCATTTTCGTTAATGCCTCTAGCTCCAAAAGAGCGGAAGAAGTTTTGGTTTATCTTCGTCGCTCAATCGAAACGCTACCCGTTATCCCAATTCCCCTCCTACTGCCGCCAGCCGTAAACATGACAAGATGGGTTTCAGGCGAAGGAATTCCCGAGGATTTTTCAATAAGCGATGAGTGCGAACTTCATGCGGATGATGGAGTTATTCGTTGTAAACATCAGTATCTTGGGGCTGACGAAGTGCAAGGCCACGTAACAGCGGGTAAGCAAGTGGTAAAGCTCGCCATTAAATGGCAGGACAGTGTTTCCTGTGTCGTCGACGATAACTTCTCTATTAATCGACTGAAATTCAGTGATGAAATAATTGAGCAAGCGGATGCTGATGACGACTACGCATCACAGTTTGATGAGGATTTTTCAGTCATGGCAATGGAACTCAAAAGCTTCATACCTAAGTTGATTGATGCTTTTGGAGGCGAAGAGGTTAACGCAACTTAAGCCTAGTTAAGGTGGTAGCTATTTACTACCACCTTGATTTATAAGGGAAAATACCTTGACAACGATAAAAAAGAGCGTTTACCATTCGAGTATTGCTACTCAATTAGCAATCAGGATTCGCCTCCTGAATTTCCGAGCGCATAGGCGCTCACTCGAAGCGCTTTTTTTACGCCCAAAATCCGTAGATTCTATGGTAGGTCGTATGGGGCACCTTCGGGTGGCCGCCCCTCGGAGCGGTAAGGCGAACCCTGTACGGCCTGCCACCCTAATCCGATTCGCCTTGGTTGGTGGCAGTTCTCAACTAACACCCGAGGGCACCATCATGTCTACTAATACCACAGGACAAATCCGTCCATTAGTTACACCAGAACAAGCAAAGTACGATTTTTCAGAATTACCCTTCTCAGAAAAAATTAACAACCAAGGTCTATCACGACTCTCATTATGGTCAGTCAAGCCAAATGGTAATTATCATGAGCAAATCATAACCGGTGAAGCCTACGCGGTAGAAGCTATTAAGTGCATGCAAACCAATAATTTCACTACCCTGCTTTCATGGGTAGTCGAAGATATGAGGCCAGGGATGCCGCGCTCCGGCATCGAGACAGGGTTTCTTTCATCGATTGCCGAATTAGCAATGTTCGGCTCATCAATTAAAGCCGGAAGGAGTTGATTATGAGCAACGTTATTCCATTTAATTTCAACAATCATAATGTTCGCGTTATTCAAGGGAAAGATGGAGAGCCATGGTTTGCGGCCAAGGATGTAGCGGCAATACTGGGTTACGCCAATCCACAAAAGGCTATACGCGACCACTGCAAAGGGGTGAACGAAACGTTCACCCCTTCATCTGGAGGTACGCAGAAAACGAAAATCATCCCCGAACGCGATGTATACCGCTTAATCATGCGTTCAAAACTCCCAAGCGCAGAAGCATTTGAAGAATGGGTGGTTGGTGAGGTTTTACCAACTATCCGTAAAACTGGAAGCTATAACCTTCAGCAAACAATTCCCCACACATTACCAGAAGCATTAAGACTTGCAGCCGAAGCGATAGAAGAGCGTGACAAGCTCAAACCAAAAGCGGAAGCACTTGATAGAATTGCCACTTCAGATGGAGGAATGTGCGTTACCAACGCAGCAAAAGATTTGCAGATAAAGCCGAAAGAATTATTTTCCTGGCTTAGAGCATATCGCTGGATTTACAAAAGAGCTGGCGGAAAGAACTGGACAGCCTATCAGGACAAACTTCAAGCCAGAGTACTTGAGCATAAAGTTACTACGGTTGAGCGGCCAGATGGCTCTGAGAAAACAGTGGAGCAAGTTTTAATCACTCCGAAAGGATTGGCAAAACTTTCTAAATTATTAAACGCACAAGGGGCGACATGAGTAGTTAAAGCTAATCGATCCCCTTAAGCTTGAGGGGATCGACACACTAAAGTGAAGAGTAAAATCATATTTTTTAAACGATTAGTAAGCCAAGCGACAAAACCTGGGTCTACTCCAGTAGTGTCAATGTTTGACATTAGCGCCCACGAACATCGGCACCACCCTTCACCCTCACTACCCATATGCGCACATGAAATATGTGGCAGGAGAATGCTGCTAACAAGATTTTTATCATATTCCCTCAATAAAACATCGACCTCATATGTTTTTTTATCTACAGCAGACTTGCAAGCAATACAACCATCATGCACAGATAATCCACGGACGGTGGTCACTCCTTCAGCCTTCGCCTTCTTCAATATAGCAAATGCTTGAAAACCATTACTTGCAATAATAGCAATCGATAGAAAATCAAGATTTTCAACAGCAAAAACATCAAATAACTCGGACCCAATTTGATTTGGATGAATGTCATCTTGGAGCAGCTCGTAAGTCATTTTATGAAAATGCTCAATATCACACCGTGTAAATTTTTGAGGGAATCGTGTGGCGTGTATTATATGCCCAACCACTTTGTTACGATATTCTTCATAAGTAGGATTATATTTATTCATGCTATTAACAAATCCGCAATCTTACTTGACACACTTGGCAGTTTCTCGCTTAACAATCAATAATGCTGAGCGACGACCAATATTAAAATCAAGCTCTACCTCTACTTGAAGATTGTCTTCACCCCAATCGACGAGCACTGCCTTTTTATTCATTAGCTCAATTAACCCGTCACACCAATGTAACTGACCAGGCCGTGTAGGGAACGTGCAAGATATGGGGTTATAGGGGATTAATTTGCGCGGGTCTTCTTCTTGGTACATCTGATGAAGGTGACGAGCATTTCCAGCTGCGAACCCAGTCAATACGAGATTATCACACGGCGGTTTAGTTAAGTTTTTTTTATTTTCAAATACTTTTTGTTTGGAGTCTAAGTGTTTTTTTTTATCAAACTCAATGAGCCCTAGATCATTCGCTGCTTTTTCAAAAAGCCTTTCACTTTCTTCACCAGTTAGCTGATCAAAATCTGGAGAATTGAATTTAACTTTTACTTTTAATGGAGTGCTTCCTCTAAATATAGCGAGAAGCCCGAAGTGTGGCGGGGAGGTGTTGACCCTATTATTCTCATCTTTGGCCCACCAACTTAATTTACTAAACCGAGTCCACCTTGCAATCGAAATATCATCAATAATTAAGCCGTTAAATCTGCCATTTGCATCCAACTCTAAGCACATCATATTTACAGTTGTATCAAGTTTCCCATGGCTTTTACTAGAGCAATCACCCAATAATTTACTTGCCTTCCGCTCTTCAATCGGTGTGTATGTTCGCCACGACTCTTCACCAGCAAATAATTTTGGGGGAAACGCTAGTGTAATCGATGACAAGATCAGAAACTGAGCAATGATTTTTCTATATGAATAAATACTGCTATCAGAGATTTGCATATTTGCCCAAGAATAAAGATATGACTAAACACTCTATCGCAAACAAGGCAGCATTACACCCACAAATCAATCAGGGACACATATTAAGCAGCCCTCCCAAACATCTTTACAAGCGCTATTTTTAAGTCTTTGGGTTGAAACGGTTTTTCTACATACAAGACATTCCCTAACTCATCAACCGAATCCCGAACATTATCTGACATGTCTTTTTTATACGCACTTAAAAACACTATTGGTAAACTCGGGGTTTTCTCCCTTAGCTTTCTAGCGACTTTAATTCCGTCGTTTTTCCCAGGCATTAAAATATCAAGAATTACCCCGTGGTACATTCCTGGATTGCTATGAAAGTGCTTTACACCCTTTGTTGGGTCAGTAAATGTATTTAACTCAGACCAACCGAGATCGCTCGTGATAATTTCCACGAGATCCAAGAATAATTGATCGTCATCAATAATTAAAATCTTTTTCCCCATTTAGGTCTCCAACTAACCCAAAAATGGCAGCAAGCAACCATAAAATATTTGTATGTGACAACCACACTTTTTTTATGTAGCTTAAATAACCAGCGAATACAACAAACTAGTACTAAAGTACTACTCTCTGGTGTCGGTCTTCAGCTGCGATTATTTACGCAGTTCTTTGTAATGTTATCTGAGGGGGATGGCTTTATGGGTAGTATGAATTCTAGAACTGTGGTTGTTAGAGAAAACGAGATAGTGGTTAAAAAAACCGATCTTCAAAACAAGGTATCTGACCTTACTCTTAGCGACAGCGTTCACCAAAATCCAATGAGCAACTTTTCGGGATTATCCTTCGCAGCCGAAATTAATGATCAAGGTCTATCAAGGCTTTCATTATGGTCAGTCAAACCACATGGCGATTACAGTGAACAGATAGACACTGGAGAGGCGTATGCCATGGAAGCAGTCAAACACATGCGAAACAATAATTGCTCAGCCCTGCTTCCTTGGATAATCGAAGATATGAAACCAGGTGTTCCGCACTCCGGTATCGAGATAGGCTTTCTCTCTATGATTGCCAAACTTGCCGTATTTGGTGTTGCTGTTAAAGATAGGAGGCGTGACTAATAGGCCGTATTTGTTTTAGCAAAAAAGCCGACGATTCATAAAATGAAATGTCGGCTTTCTCGTTTAAGGCAGTGATCCAATCTAAATAATTTTTCTCGACACTTCTTCACTAATCAGGTTTCTTCTTAATAACTTCATTAGCGCCAATTATATCCACATACTCTTTTAATATTTGCGAGAATGAAATTTCTGGATCTTTCAGCTTAATAATGAGCATCTTTAGGCGAACACCCGTTGTTCTTGCTGCGTCAGAGTTAGCTGTGAATTTAAGTTTCGCAAAAATACCACTAAGTATTACCGCAGAAACTGATAGCAAACCAGAAATAAATCCAGTGTTCTTGGTGTCTACACCGAAAAAAACAAATGAATCCGAGATTGCTGCAAGCGATGATGTGATAATTATCAGGGACAGAATCCAGTTTGACCAAGTCGTCCATCTTTGTGAGCGACGGGTGAAATCGCGCATTTCCGATTCTATTTCATTTGTCAAATCTTGTCGTTGACCTACTTCTACTACTTCGTTCATTCTATTTCTCTCCTATAGTTTGCGATATACTCTTCTTCAGTACCTCGGCCCAGTGCCGTGTTATAATATCTTTTCCAGTACCTCGCCTGCCCCGTTAAATCGTCAGCATCGGGCAGTTTTTCGGGGATACGTCGATAATGCAGTCTCGCATAAACAACCGATAAAGCCATGTTCCATACAATTTGCTCTTCAACAGAAATATTTTCTACTTTAAAATAATCGGCCTTTTCTTTTAAGCTAGGTCGGAACTTTAAATAATTTTCGTTGATATCGTGAATAGTATCAGGCTCGATCTGGAAGTAACTTAACGCCGGCCCACCTCCGAGTTGAACGATATACTTGAGTCTTGATTCCTGAATTGCGGTTCCGATCAGTAGTCTTTCAGCTTCGTGCGAATATAGACCTATTTTATGTAGTGTCGGTTTTAAAACTGCAGTCGAGAATTGATGCCGGTTCATTTTTGTTTCACCAATGCGTTTCTAATTTCCCGCAAATCTTTCGCCATTTCCGACAACCTACTATCAACTACTTTTGTAGATGCGGCCGTAAATTTCTCCTGATACTGTATTGCCAAAGCGTTACCTGAAATCCGTTTCTCGACATCACTACCCCAGAAAAACAACCCCGCTATCATCGCAACCGTTGTTAATATATGACTCAGCGATATAGTTTTATCGACATGCCAACGCTGCTTTACGGCTTCATTATTGTCGCTGGTTTCTGTCATCTTTTTATCCCTGCATAGTTAATTGAGCGATGCTTTGCTTTACGTGAATTAATGGTTCTTAATCACCTAACCAACCATTCGCTGACGCTTTCTGAAATACTTCTCAATCGAATCCAGTTTGGATTTATCGGTTGATCATTGCGAATTCTCACTCGACCTATAATTCCAACGAAATCCCACTCTTTCCGATCTTCTCGACTCACATACTCTTTGTTTTCATCATGTTCTGGATTGAGTTTTCGCCGAGTTGAGGCTACTTTTTTTACTCGGCTAGGGGGAGTTATATCGACAGGTATTCTGTCGGAAAAATATTCATACTTTTCTCCATCTTGGAGCCATTTAATTAAAGTTGCATCTTCGTAAACGTAGCGTCCGTAGTCATCCTTTATATATTTTTCTTTCCATCGACCCATATCTGAGTTACCCACAACAGTCGGCATCCCTGATATCGCACCGATAATGCTTGCCGCACTATCTGTATCTAACGCAACTCGTATCCTATGCCCATCCGAGACAACTGTAACGCCCACTCTGTCTTCGTTTTCCGGGTTGCCGTCAGTCCATTCGAAATTTTCCGCGAAATCGGCGCCACCACCTGACCACGAACCGTCACAGAATCCATTACCATCACTGCGAAAGTTAAATTCAGTGTCTGATGTGTTTGACGACGACATTTGCAAAAATGACAGAGAGGCTTTCCCCGCAGAGGTGGTTTTTATTCTCATCAGGTTATCAACGTAATTTGCGTTATTACCGAATACCGTTGCAATATCACCAATCGTGGATGTTCTTTCAGCGCTCATGAAATCAGTATTGATAGAGTAAGCGCTTATTTGCCCACCAGCACCCCTCAACACGAGCGTGTTTCCGGTGTTATCAGTAGATGCTCCTAGATTAGTGCGGGCTACTGAAACATTCGCTAGATCTGACAAGTTGTTACTACTAGCTAGCTGGGCATCGTTAGTGACGTTACTTAATCCGATCTGCGCTTTCGTGACCGCATGCGGATTATTAGAGTCACCTGTATGCGACGCAACACTTGCAGCCAGCGAATCATGCTGAGTCGTTGTAGGCGCGCCGGCTTGCGCGGCAGTCACGTTATGCGGATTAGTATTATCTGCAATATGATCAGCAGCCTTTCCAGTAGATCTCGTATCAACAACCATCCCAGGATCAATGTTAGCTGACGCGGTGCGATTTAGCTCGGCTACTTTGTACGTCGAATGAGTTATATTGTTAGCATCAACATAACTTGCTGGCGTCACTGAGCCTTCAGCAACCTTTAGCTCCCACACTAACTTTAAGCGACGAGATGTCTCCACTCCGAGTGTGGGATCTTGAATTAGAGGATCTTCAATTGGCCCGTATTCTTTAAAAGAAATATCAAGATACACCTCATCAACGCGGACCCCAGCTGGCGTAGTTAAAGGCGATTGAGCAATGGGCTGAGCCGAATAACTAACATCTGATGGCAAGATGATAGGATACCCATTTATCCAGATTCGCCCGGCCCCTTCGGTTGTCCCGTCGCCACCCTTGATCGTAAAATCGTTAGCTGAACCAATGCCGACAATTTTGAATCCATCGTTCGGTGAGCCGTTACCAAACGAATCTATAACAAGCCTTCGTAGAAAATTTAGCTGTATCTCTTGGGCGATATTAAACTCATCGTCAAGAACCGCCTTGCCTTGCTCTTTCAGCATTGCAAAATACAACTTCGGTTCATCGTATGTGAAACGACTATAGTTACCAAGCCAGTCTATACCTACTTCCATAAAACCCTCTACAATACAATTTCTTGATATGACGCCGGCTTAGGGCCGCTCAGCTTGGCAATGTCGTTTGTGTTATCGCCAGCCGTATTTGTGTATAAAAAATTCCCCACCGGGCCGAAATATTTTGCATAAGTACCAGATATTCTATTTTTTTCCACTAGGTCTTTAATTGTCGTTTTATCTAACTCTGAAATATCAGACAATGATGCAACACCAATGATTACTGCAAAAGTACACACTAAGGGATTATCGTTAACTGGTGCCCCCCAGTATGGATACCCACCTGACGGCGGTGATCCTGGCTTTAAAGCAGTTAAACCAAGCTGACCCAAAATATCATCTGGATTGTTAACCCAGTCTATATCCACGACTTGAATAGACAATCCCGTCACTTCAAGCAATATTTTTTCTAACGCGATATTATTTGCTTTAACCTGCACAACATCTTGGATTATTCTATTTCGGAAATGATTATCTTCTTCGTTGGCAAGCCTTTTAAAACCAAACACACCACCCCAGAAATCAACCCAAGATTTAGCAGTAGTTGCGAGCGACATCTGCTCAAGCATATTTCCAATGTGCGTTTTGGCCAAGAACAATGATGATGCGAAGGTGTTTACTACAACCCATAGCAATGAAGTGAAAGCGTATAAATGATCACCATTAAACGATGATTGATTTTTCGTATCTTCTATTAGAACCGAGCCAGATAGCTCAGCCAAATCAGCATCCAAAAAAGATCCTGTGTAATCTGTTTGAGATGCAATATATGCATATATTTCTGCAAGAGTTATGGATTCCCACTTTGGGCCGTTTACCAGTATTCCAACCTGCCCACTGCCGGTGATATCTATGAGGTATTTCCCAAATAGCTCATCAAATGATAATGCTAGTTTTGTGAGGCTGTTATTGGTAACACTGAAGCCATAAAACTTTACGGCCATACTGTAGGCAAGAGATCCACCGGATTCACTAGCTCCGAAATAGATGTTGTTTTCATTGGGAGACATGGATCCCGACTGGCTTGATGTGATTGCTTCTTTCAGAACCCCATCTACAAAAAGCTGAATATCGACACCATCAAATATAACTTTTATCGACATGAGGGAGTTGATAGGCACAACAAAGGAAAAGTATTGCCATACCCATAACCCAGCCTCGTCAGTTTCGATCCTGATTGCTAAACGTCCGTCAGTAGCCATACCTAGTTCATAAGATGAGTTTTTGCTGACAAAAGGACTGACTGCTAATGGATATGCAGAAATACTGAAATCGGCATTTATTTCGAGTGGTAGCGAAGCTTCATAAATAGGCTGGGCCGAATCGACTGGCACATAAAAATAGTTATTAATTCCATTGCAAATTAAACCCGTATTATCAAGCTGTACAGCAAGGTTTTTTCCGGCTCCGCCCGATACTGTTGTTGTTAATAATGAGTCAGATACTGCCCATGTCATACTTCCGTCATAAGAAAAGCGCATTGCAAGCTGCTTTTCTGGATCTTTATCAAAAACCTTATGCAGATAGCCGAGTAATTTATCTATCGTGTTGATCACGTTATTGTCACCACGCCTGGTGTTAACTTCTCATTTATATTCGCGGTGGTATCAACTGACGGCACGGATAAAATAAAGTTTTTAACACCACCTATACTCATTGCGCTTTTATAAATCTCGGCAATAAAACATGTTTCACCTATTTCAATCGCCTGAATGTACAATTTTATTTTATTGCCAACCAAAGGTGCTAGCTCAGCAGCATCAAACCCCTCGGCAGCGGTAATTACACCCGTCACATTGACCGCTTGCTCGGCAACAGCAATAACAGTGCAAACAATCCCAGCTCCCTTCCATCCCGAAATATACTCTCCGTTATCAACGTAACCATTGATAATATTTTGCGTGCTTACTACTAAGCTATTCGTGGTAGAACCGACACCGTTGTAAATATAGCAATTAACATATCCAAGCGGCTGGCTGTTATCGGTTAAGTATGGTTCATACATTTTTGAATATCTAACGTATTCAATCACGTCACCGTTGATATCTGTGACTACGGCAGTTCGCGCTCCGTATTCAATAGACCCCTTTAGGCCTCGACTGATATTTCGTATATAGTCTGCAAACCTCGCTTTCCTCTCGTCTTCGGTTTCAATTTCCCGTCCAGTAGTAAATGGCTGCTGATTAGTCACTGCTACAGTAGCGATGCTGGGAGAGATTTCAGTGATCGTGTTTGCTGAAGCATTCCCAGACACGCCAGATACTAGCGCGACGACACGTACTGAGTCGGTAGGCGACGCATTGGTTAGGATGATCTCGTATTGAGTCTGAAAACTAATTTCTTGATTAGCGATCTTTACAATGCTTCCTGCCGCAATCACGATTGGAGTCGCTGGTGCGGGAGATGCGGTAAAGGTTACGTCACCACTAGATAAGACGGCTGGCAACAATTCAAAACTAAAAGCTGAATAAACAGCGACAGGAATGGCGTCTCGAAGACCGTGAAACATTTGCTGATACAGCTCTTCTATTTCAATAGCCGAAGCCTCAAGTAGAGTTCGCGAGCTTGAGCCTACATTGAAATCCGTCAAATGCTGGGTTGCGCCTCGTGCGTGATTAACCATCGAAGCGACAATGGATGTGAAATTTTTAAGCTGGAAAGCCATCAACTATTCCTAATGTTATAATTTTCCCCGTGGTGGTCTCCACTGAAACAGTGATCTTCATTGAATCGCCAGACACCGCCACATTAGATGACTTGATTTGCGCTACGCGGCTATCCGCCAAAAGCGCCCTCTGCACAAATCCTGAAGCAATATCTCCAGACCTGCTATTACCTTTTTTACCAATGATTCGTCTAACAGAGGATCCATATTTTCTATGGTATAGCAACTCGTCTTGCTCGGTCAGTACTCGATTTGATAGGGCTTGCAGTACGTTACCTGCCCCGCTTACTATCGCTAGATCTCCATTTGCAGCAGTTAATTTGCCTTTATCTAGCTTGGCATCCTTACCAAAAACCTCGTCAGGGTCAGACGTTGCTGATGCTGCCCCGCCTCCCGACGGGATTGTTAGACTATCGCCATATAGCAATACATTTGCGTTGGAAACTATGGGGTCGCCTGTTAAATACGGCGGCTTTAGTTGGTTGATATTCGCGATATCAATCCATTTAGACGCATCACCTAGTTCGCGTTGCGCGATTTTCTGTAGCGTATCACCCCATCGTGTTTCTATTTGTCTGGATGCGGTTAATGTTTTTATCGTTGGCATTATTGCTTAATCACAATGCCTTCGGCAATGATGCCAAGTCGGTCCAGTATTTCGCTCTCACTAAACGTACTTGTTAATGGGTCAATGTATAATTGCGCCATCGCATCTTTAGCTAGCGGCGACACAGAAATATCGGATTGCTCAAGATTGTACAATTCTTCAAATGGGTTTATGTCAGCATATTTGCTTTTGGGGGTGCCACCACCCGTCGATGAGCAATTGGAAGCGCCAAACATATCGGAAAAATCAGGGAATGTTTGCAGTACGCCGAATCCGTTAACTATGCTGCAGTACGCATCGTTGAAATTCGAGGAAATCTCCATCAATGCAGCTTTAACCTGATCAGCTAATCGGTATGGAGTCGCCAGCAATTGGAATGCGTTGTGTCCGATACGCTGAATATTTGCGGATAACGTTACGACAGGATTGATCGCTGAATCCGCCAAGTCATCGATTTTTGCCAACAGCTCATTGCTTTTATTGACAAAGACTTCTGCTGTGTCAGCAATAGCACTTCCGGTGGCTTTTAAGGTATCCACCATGCTTGTTTGATCTGACGAGACGCCAGCTAAATTACTCTGAGCATCGTAAAACCGTTGCTTAGGATTATTAATTGCCTCTGCAATACTGTCTTTTTCATCATCAATAAAATCACCAATACTACCAAGCACAGTCATGGCGATCTCATACTTAGCAATTAGTGGAGATTTTTTGTTTCTCTTTAAATCAAAAGAAGTTGGTTCTACAACGACAGCAAGCTTATTGAGTTGATCGACATAAACCAGCTGGATATCGTCTGGATTAGAGCCGTTTGAAATTTTACTCTCGCGCGACTCATGCCATAGCGTATAAACAGTCTTCTTCACTTCTTGAAAATAAGCGTAACCATCTTTTACACCATCACCCCGCCATCCTGTCGTACCGGAGATTCGGATTTTGATAATCCCCCTGCCCCATGAGTCTAGCCAGGTGGATCCGAGTGTTTGTGAGTTTTTATTCCTCGACGGGTCATGAATATTGACATCTTCAGGTCGAATAATAAGATCAATATCTGCAATGACGACATTTGGGCCGTTATCCCAAAGAAGAAATCCGATAGGTTTGTCTGCTGCTTTTTGTGATTCAGGTATGCTCATTGACACATGATAGGATCACGACGACACACCCAAACCATCAAGGAAGTAGTATTCTACCCTTCCTCCTGAACAAACTCTGCTGCAAACGCATTGCCGGCAGCTGTGGCCAGCGCAATTACACCAGGGCTACTAACAGGGCTGGATGAGAGAGTTGCGGCAGTAATTGCGGTGGCGTTCACTACATAAGAATGAAGCCCTGTAACGGCGACGTAACTAGCAACCCATAATGCTACATCGGCGTCTATGGCGGAGGCGATGGAGTTAAGGAATGCTAAACCGTCCCCTGAAGCGTATCCAGCAAGCTCAGCTGCAAAAGCAGCAGCCATGGTTGTTGGTGTCGAAGGATACGAACTTGTCCATCCTGCATCAATCGCAGTAGCTAACTTTGTTATCATTTCGCCATCGGCATCGAAACTAACCGTTGCCGCTCCCACCAAAAAAGTCTCAGCTGCTAGGGCTGACTTTAGGTCTGCTACGCCAGGGCTTGGCATTACCCGCCCGCCTTGCAACTTGACGATCCTACTGGGTGAGGGCCTCCAGTGAACGCACAAGTGGATTGCGTAGTAACAATATTTCCAAGCGGTGCTCCATCGGAATTTAATGTAGCGTTCCCTTTGATGTCTGCCTCGCCGTCAATTGTTACCTTAGTGGCTGTTAGTGTCACATTTGCAGTTGTCGTGATAGCTATCTCACCGGCAGGATCAATATTGATTGACGCCTTTTCGACACCGGCATTAAAAACGGCTAAATGCAAATTAACTGCCTTGTCAGTATTTTTTTCTATCGCCCATTTCTCGTCAGCATCCTTACCAGTTAAATCTTCATGTTCCGGTGTAGTGCCAATGCGAATATATGTGCCGCTTGGATGCGACAGTTCGTAATTACCTTCAGAGTCTATGCTTTCGTATAGATCCGATTCATGACGTCGAATAGCTCGCTGCTCTTTAAATAGCATTTGAGAAACCTCAGGGTAAATGAAGCCTATTACAATCAACTCACTACCAAGATATGCAACTACTGCTAACACATCATTCTCAAAATTGAAATCAAGGTCCCATTTATCACCAGAGGGAGGCGGAGCTGGCTGAGGTATGTCTGCATGGCCAAAACGAGTTCCCGCTGAAGGGCTTAGCACCGTAACGTCCGGGTGCGGCTCCCCCGTAGAGCTTAGAATAATGTCCACGGTATTGCTGTCAGGATTGCCGGCAACAACTTTTGCTAATTGCATCATCGATAAATACCTGTTCTATGCTCATCCAGATAAGGCGCTTCTTGTCGACTTCTCTCAAGAAATCCGGTACCCCTTTCTATCTGCGCCGTTGTTACAAACTGGCGAAAAGGCTCGAACTTGTGATCAATGGAAATGATGTAATGTTCCGCCTGATACGCCCCATAATCGACTTTGAGATACTTCCCAACCTTTGCGCTTTCATCACCTTTAAAAGTGAAACTTCCAGACTCATACACAACATTATCTCGATGCATCTTTATTAAGTCTTCACGCCTTTTTGTAACCCAGAGCGCAGTTGCCTCGGCGACTTTCTTTGCCTCATCCGCAGGAATGTTTTTGTCTCCCGTGACCTGAGAAGTGTCTCCCTGATCGGTTTCCACTTCCATTTTCCGTAATCCATAAACATCAGGCAGAGAGTTTTGGTAATTTTGGAGAAAGTAACTTTCAGAACCGCCTTGGAGGGATAGTATTCGTAAAGTGCCTGTGTTGTGGATATCACTTCTAGGCGACGAAACCCAGTAATAGTTTGCAACTTTGTTATCCTCCCTGCTTAGCTCTCGGGTAACAATGTCGTCATTACTAATAGAGATAGATCCTGGATCTTCCGCACCCTCAAGAATGTAGTTATCATCCAAATCTCGTAGCGGCATCGGTCGGTATGTTAAGAATACACCTTCCTCGGTATCTTCAATGAATAGCTCATTCCAGTAAACGTCTGAGAAGCGCTTCATGAGTGACCAGAGCGTACCTTCAGCACCAGCAGCACCATGAGGCGCAACGACCCCGTTTTTAACAGAGGCATTGACTTGAATATCCTCGACTGCCGAATTATCCGACCTCATCTTCTCATAAGAAGGCGATACGATCTTATCAACAATAGTTGAGACGAATTCCGATGCCCCCATCGGACGGTATCCAACACCGTTATTAAGAAACAACTTAAAGTGAGTCAGTACATCCTGACCAAGCAAGTAGTTTTTTTCAAAAAACACTTGGAAAATATCCAACAGCTTCCCATAATCGTGTCCCGTTACTGTAATGTGTCGATAAGGTATACCATCATCGTTCATACCTTCACTGAGGGATATATTAGAGACGAATCCTCGCATAACTATCGGCAACAGCCCGCCAGCATATTTATAGCTATCTCTGGCCATTCGGATCTCAATATGATCCATCGGTTCGATTAAGCCATAAAGCGAATCGCCAGCCTCAGGTACTGGTTCTGCGGTTAACGTTAATGTAAATGTACCCGAGCTTTCTCTTTTTGATTTATGTGTAACAACACTGCCTGTTTCACTAATGTATGGTTTCAATTCTAATTTACGAGGTAATCCTTTGTATCTTGGTGATACACCGTTTTTGCGCTCTATGGTTTTTGTTAAAACGACAGATATATCCGGATGGTGAGTTCTAATGGGCATATCAACCCTCCTCCGGAAGAGGGATGACAACAGATGTTACATGACCTTTCTTTCTACCTAGCGTCTTACCGTTTGAGTCTATAACCTTAAGATCCCCCATATCCAACTTAACATGAACAGCTACCGGATCGTTGGATCTGCTCGTAGCTGAGGAATTATTTGTGTTAACGAGGCTGATCTCCTGCTTAGGAATCTTGCTAGGAAACACTCCGCCCAATCCGCGCTCAGGATCACCCCAATCCTCCCCATGGAAAGGCACTTCCCAGCCAAGATTGTCCGCTCGTTTTATATCACGACTAACCAGCCCTTCTCCGTGATCCCCTCGTCCACCTGTGTTAGCAGATTGAGAAGCCGTATCAACATCAGGACCATCTATGAAATCATTCATTGCGTTTAGAATGCCGCCGACCGACGATTGAATCGCGATGAGCGGCCCTAACATTTTATCGCCGACTCTCGTTAATTCATCTTTCATCTGAACCATGGCATCTAGCGACTTTGTACCTTCCGTTTCTTCTCGCCCGAGTCTTGCGGTGATTTTTATTAAAGCCTGCTTCAGCTCTTCTTTTGTTTCTGCACGCTCTAGACTGCCCACTTCAAACTGGCGCAAGCGGTCGTCCTTGATTAAGCTGTCCCTCATGCCTATCAAATCTGCATGGCTACCCTTATCGATATTCCCCATCTCCTTCAAGCCGGTCATATTCAGGCTTTTAAGATCGACATTCGAATCTTTAAGCATCTTCCCTAACGATCCAAAGCTAGATGGATCCATATTCGATAAGGCAAGCGATTGATGCATACTAAGCCCAAGCAAATTGGAGAGAGCGTCCGCTTTCATCATGGGGCTTCGCCCCTCGTACCGAAGATTCATTTCGTTCATGATTTTTTCAAAATTCGTCTCACTCCCTGAGAGACCGATATCCATGCTTCCAAAAGCCGAGCTCCTGCTTCCCCAGGCCCCCTCTTCCAAAAGGTATCGTAATTGAAATGGATCGAGATCATTTTCACTGGATGATGGGTCTGCGTTTCCACCCCGAGACAGCGCTCTCCACATGAAATTCATGCCAGCTTCCCCAAAGCCTGGCTGCCTGACGCCAGTATCGAGACGAGAAAGGACAGTCGCGCCTGCCGCTCCTTGCAACCCCGGTTGATTTGACGCATTCATTGCGGATTGAGCAGCGAGATAACCTTCAACATTCGGCGCGTTTACCATGACTCCCTCTGACTCTTGGATCCACGCCGCTACAGAGCTGATAACTTCATCCGCCTTTGCCCACATACCACCGGAGTTGATAGCATCAGCCAGCATAACTGCAAACTGCTTGCGATCTTCGCCGCCAGCCCCCATCCACCGCATTTGCCCAAAGCTCTTTGCCGTTGCATCTGGATTAAGCCCAAAGCTACGTGCAAAAGCAGCTGAGTCTCGTGATTCAGAAGTTATCTTATCGTGATCTTTCAGGCCAGATGCCTTAGCGTAAAAACCAGACAACCGAATAGACTCGTTGTACGTGAGCTGCAACCCACTACCGACTGCGCGAACATCATTTTTTAAAGAGTTAAAATCACCGGCTAGATCATTAGTGGCACGACTGAGCGTATCAATTCCGGTAGCTTCTTGCTGAGCGGACTGAACGCCTTCTGAGATCATGCTGGTAGCTTTTGTTATTCCAGCAATTCCAAGTGCCCACTTGAGAAGCCCTCCCATTCCAGGCAAAGGCAGTGAAGACATAAATCCACCACCCTGGTTTTCTTCCGACTTTTTCTCAAAACTAGTGCCTTGAGAAACGTAATTTGTTACATCGCGCTGATGGCGGATGCGCTCATTTTCGTTAGGAAATTGTTTTTTGTTCCCCTGATTCCAGTCAAAAACATCCTCATACTCTCCAGCCCTAATAGCTGCAGCTGTTCCACCGCGACCAACTTTAAGAAGCTCTTCAAAATTTGATTGCAGCTGTTTTGCATCTTCTGCGAATTGTTGTAGCTCAGGGTGTGAAAAATCAATTTCCGCAAATTTCTTCCCTTCTTGACCAGTTTTTTCAATCGCCTGAGAAATTCGATCAAGAGCACCAACAGTCTGAGTCGGGTCGGTGTAAATCGGGATTCTAACGCTCATCTGGAACCTCCCACTCCTCTTCGTTGTTAGTTATTGATTCAAGTGTTTCATCGAAAGCATCATCCTCAACGTAGTCATCGAGCTTGCCTTTTTGATGGAGGTCATCAAAAAAATGGGAGTAGTATTCAGCCTCAATAATTTGATCAGTTGCGTCTAAATAACGGTCATCTGTTGGCGCCAAGTTGTACGTACGGCGATACCACAATCTAAAAGTGCCAGCGTTTCTGCGTCCTATTTTTTTAACTGTGGCGTTTTCGCTCTCCACGAAAAAAAATTTCCCTCTCTTGAAGGGCTTTGTAAATCGTAGTTATTTCCGTGAAGGTGTCTTGGTCGAGCGGGTCAAGCTTTTCAAGATCCCATCCGTCAGGACCCGCGACTAGCAGGACTTTTATATTTGCAGTGGCCTCTGATATATAACTAAGTCCACGAGATGGAGTATCGATTCCTTCGGTGAGGCGAGAATACTCAGCACCGATCTTAAATTCATCTCGTAAAGTACGACGCCGAAATATGAACTCTCCTAATTTTTTTTCCTCTTTTTCTGGCAACCCTTTATTTAAAACGGGCTTCCCGGCTTCATCGGTTTTGATTGTCTCCATTACGGGATTAAGCGCAAACGATTCCAATATCGACCCTCCTACTAAAAATAATCCAGGTGACTAACTATGCATTTAAGCCAGATACATCAAGCGCATTAAATACCGCATTGGAAGTAACGATCTGATGTTTCTGCACATCAATATCACCACTTGCGTAAGAGCACCCAATGAACTTTCGTAAAATCTCACCGGTATCTTTGTCTTGCTCAATAATGTCATAGACATTACCTTTCAGCACTGCGTCACCATTTTCTGGTATTAATCCCAGCTTTCGGAGATTAGCTTTAATCAGCACCATGCTAGAAACGTTGATAGTATGGCGAGCCATTGTCGGTACGTATTCAAACGCATGGATATCACCAACCCCTGAAGCTGCATCGGGTGAATAGTCATCACTGCTTCTCATGGATTGAATCGCACCAACGGTTGTGCCATCCATCTTAACAAGAACTCTATTTGCACTATGTGTCTGCACATTTTTTTGAGCCATTACTTAATTCTCCTACTGAGCGGATGCTGAAAATGGTACTGCGTGAATAATTGTAGGCACGTAGTTTATTGGAATAACTGGGCTACACTGAAATTCAACTCTAAGCACATCACCCTCAAGGCTTGCTGATATGGATCTATATGCCGGATTTTCTGCATCACCAACAATAACTCCTGGACCACCAGGCTCGGGCCTCGCTAATTCACGCAGAGTAGAATCGGCAACACTGACTGCTTCAGCTAATGAGAGCGGGCCACCTTTCTTTCCTACTAGTCGCTGAAGCGCCGGTCTTACTGTTCGAGAAACAAAGTCCAGCGCCACACCAGTTGATACTTCGACTCGATTGTAATTACTGTCTGTCAACCAGGTTGTAATGCTTTTGACGACTCGATAATCCTGACCGGTATCTTCGACCGCAAGGACGCCTCCATTGATTAGCTTATCGGTATCACTAGGGTTCTTATACTTAAATTCAAGTCCCCGAACAGCAATCGACTTATTCGTCATCGGTGTTCCAGGGCTTACACCAGCGAAAGCCCCAGCAACTTTTGCAGCTGTCATATAAGGCGCGTACAGAGTTAAATCCCCTTCGGAATTGTATTCGTAAATCCCAGGAGCACACATCGAAATTCGGTCAGAATTAAGCGCTTTCGCGGCGGCAATATGATTATCAACCGTTAGACCGATTGCACCTCCAGCAAGGCATCGGCGCTCTTGTTTTGCGATGGTTGACATGTAACTGACATGCGTTTCAGCCATTGCATGTATAGACGCATCAGAAGTGACAGGGACGACCCACTGCACGTCTTCAGTTTGGAGCATATTGAAAGCACTACTCCATTCGTTATTTGTAATAACACCGTCAATTGCGCCAGCTAGGTACGTGAATGAAATATTGTCAGGCGCAATTCCTGCGGCTACCGATCGAGTAGCTGTTACGTAGCCCTCGCCAACACCGTTAAACCAGTCAACGCAAGCCTGTAAATCAGCTTTCGCTACGTATGAGGCAGTCTTGATATCGACGTTTGTAGTGCTGTCTAGACTATTCAACGTTAACTTCGCACCGTTACCATCAAGAACAGCGCACGTAAAATCGGCTTGCGAGCTAATGAAGTCAACAAGTTTCTGAACGGTGTCGTAAACATTCAGATCAATGGTAGCGACAGGATTACCGGATGGAGCTGACAACACAACACTAGAATTGCTCACGGTCATCTCACCCGTTACCTGAGCGCCTGTGTACTGAACGCTAAACGATTCGCGATATACGTCATCTTGACTAAAATAGTCATCCCCAAATTGAGTCGTAAGTTTTTTGCCCTTACTCGTTCCAGTCTCAATCTTCACCTTGATCTGGTTTGCATAAGAACCATAATCAGTTGATTTAAGGGAAAGCACTTCAGCAGCAGAGGCCTCTACGCTTAACGTAGACTGTGTTGCGGGATTTACGCGTGCGGCAATTATTTTCGAAGGTCCGCCAGTCTGCGCGCTGGGGCTAAATGCAAATTCAACCGCAGTTAGTAGTTCACCACCACGAAGCACACCCTTTGCCTCTGCGGGAGAGCTAAACTCTAAGGCCTTACCTGGCTCTCCACCGAGAGAACTTCCCACTAATACCAGCGTGTTTCCGGAGCTAATATTTCTATTCGCTAGCGCCGAGTCATCGACAGCAGTCATTACGCCTGGCGAGTTATATACTCGCCCATTAAAAAACACGGGCATTACAATCCCCCTTATTTAACTTCTTTATTTGAGAAAACACTAAAACGTAGCTTGTAGTTTTTCGAGGTATCTTTCACGTTACCAGATGCCAATTCCGAAGCGTGAAAACCGCCGATTAGTTCAACCCGATCATCAACGGCAGACATCTGCGCACAAAATTCGTCAAGCGTTAAAGGGAAGCTGTCTGGAATCTCAGCCTTCTTTTCTGCTGCTTGTTTTATTTTTTCATTCATAAACTTTCCATTTTCCTATACTGCGTGAACCACCTCGACGCTATCGATTAATCCGGCATTCACATCAGGATTATCTAAAACATATGCAGGAGCCATACAGCTAAACCGAGTAGCAACTTGATACACCGGTGCTGAAAACCTTTCCATATCCTCGACATCGCTCTGGTCAAAATCGATTTGCTGCATTCCGTATTTACTACTGAAAATTGCATAGTTTGCCGCAATCACCCGCTTTATCGCGCGCCTCAAACTAATACGCTCATCTGGATTTAAGCTCCATCCAATAATGGATATCTGCCATCTAGCTAACCAACTTTCACCTTCAACATCGTCGTCAACAAACAAGTTAGAGCCAGTCGCCCACTCAGAAGCGCTATCCGAATCTAAATGTATACTCACGACCGGGAACGCGTTGTCTTCATATTTGGGAGGCGCGTTCATTACTTTTATTTCACCAGAATTTGGCCTTAGCTTATTCCTGGCAGCTTCCACTTTTAAACCTGCAGCAAGCCTGTCACGTAGAATTGACAGCACATCAATATCATCACCCTCATATATTGCATTAGGTGTAACTGAGCTTGTTGCTGATGATGTCCAGACCAAGCCATCGAAATAGTAAATTTTGTAATAATAGAGAACGCCATTTATGAGACCTTCCACATCGATAATATTCGTATCGTTGCTTTCTTCGACAAGCACGGCGCCGGCATCATCTTCGCCGGAAAACAAATCGTCCGTGCGCCGAAGCAATCGCCATTTAGTAGCGGATTCAGGGGGGGAAACAAAAACATGTGTTGCATTACCGGGACGCAATGGCGATATGTAGCTAATCATTCTTACCTCAATAAATAGTGTTGAACATCACGGCTAACAGCCTCTTTAAATGCAGCTTCAGCTGCAGGCCGCAATCGCTCTGCTGTACTTTTAGCCGGGAAATATCCTGCTCTTGCTTTCGCGAGCCATCCGCTACTACCTTCAACCATCACGCGAAACGTCATATATGATGAGTGCCCACCTTCCGGATTTTTTAAATTAACCATGCCCGTCATGTCACGTAACTTTCGACCCGTGACGCCAGCAGACAGCAATCGCTCTGCTTTCATGCGATCACCCCATCTATAGGTGCGCCGAGCTACCTGCATCGCTCGTCTTGTTTTTATGTTTAACGCTCCGGTCGCTGACGGCTCGAAACGTGTACCAGTAACTTTTGACGATTTCAATCCTCGCCACATATCATGAACTTCGACCGGCATAACGCTTCTAAAGTTGGAACCCGGTATCCCATGTCTAAAAGGTATTATTAGATAACGCTTCCCTTTTTTGCTTACTCTGGTCTTCGCGGAAGTATCGAGCATTTTTTTCATGTCTCGCGCAGGAAATCCACTTTCAATTCCTTTTGCGTAAGGAAGGTCAGAAAATACTTCTCCGCTGAATTCCCCCGTGCTTTTTTGTTGGATTGAGCGAAGATATTTACCGGAACGAGAATGAATGACTTCGCCGCCAGGTAGTTGAGCGCCTGACGCATACCCTTGCCAAATTTCTTGACCTCGTTCAGTGATTTTTCTAACCGCAAAGGCTAAGTGAGGAAAAGTTTTATCGACACCGCTATCAAGTGGTATTAACCTGCCCAGATCTATCGATATATTGAGCGCACTCATAATGATTTACTCATTAGTTCGAATGAGCGCAAAACAACCCTTCTCGGTAAAGCAGCGCCTTGAAAGTGCGCGCGGTCTTGAGGAAACTCTTGATACATATAATACTCGGGCCTGCGTCGGCCTGTAATGGAGTATTGAATTCCGCTCGGAGGTGAAACGATCCAGGTTAGCGAGCCATCGACATCAACCGTCGGAATTTCCCCATTAATGATATTGCTCTCATCGTCTAGCCAGAATATTCGATCAATAACAACGATTTTAAATGGCAGTCTTTCACTACCATCATGGATTTTTGTAATCGAAAATGGTGCGCTAGAATCCTCCAGAGTAATCCGATCAAATTCTCCAGCTTTGTATACTGGCGAATCACTGCCAATCGTTACAACTACATCTCCATTTTCCCATGCACCGAAATCGGCCCATTGCCTTTGGATCTTTTGACCAGAAAGCGCCAGATTACAGGGAAGAGCATCATCCCAAACGTGACCAACACCATCGCAGATCAAACAGTCATAGCTAGCGGCTCCTGAATTAGGATCTTTGCAAGGACAATCATACGCTCGCTTCCAAGAAACGTTTTGCCCAATACGCGCGACAAATCGGTTGAATTTCTTGGGAGAGAGTTTCACAGCGCTATCATTCTAATACCTTGAAGCTCATCGCGTGCGTCTTCAATGGTTTTGTCTATATGCGCGTGATGTTTATCCATATCAATCGACGTTGATTCAATCAATCCATCAGCGCTAATGCTGGAAGATGTCGGTAAAAACTCATCAGCAATTATTTTCAACACAGCTAATTTTTTAATCGCATCAACAATATCCGGATGCTCTTCTGATATATCCTTAATGCCCGCTGTGTACCGCAGCATTAATATATGAGGAACTGTTTGCCCTCCCCCCATCACAGACATGATATAGCTATTAAGCGGAGCAGAAACCAGCGTGCCTACTGGCAATAGCCGTATGTGACCATATTTTTTATCAAGGCGAATCCATTGATCAGGAACAGTAAAAATAGTTGTGTTACTGATTGGGTATTCAAATCTGATATAGTCCACCGATATAATTGGCTTTCTGCGCGTAATAATGAAGCCCCAGGAATTACCCTGAAAAAGCTCTGGACTCCAATCATAGCCGGACTCTTCAACCCACCGAGTACCCGCAGCATCAAGTGCATCCATCTCTGTTTGGGAAGCGGTTTCAGGTAAAACGACTACCGGCTCCAAAAAAACACGAAGTTTCTTTTCGATCTCACGTTCAGCCGCACGCAACTTCCCCCAGATATAATTATCTGACAGCTCGACATCAGGAAAATACGTTTGAGCTACACGAATTAATCGGTCTTTCTGTAATTCAAGGACAGATCTCTTTCTGTCGAAGATAGTCACTTATCGAGACTCGATATCAGTAATGTCGGTGGATTCGGCAGATAATAGAGCTGTATAATTTGCATCCGTCACGCCAGCGTCACCATCCAATTTCGCGAGAAGTGAATTATACTTTAATGCTAAGTCATTATATCCAGCAATCAATTCGGCAATCGTGTTACCCAATTTAACATCTGCATTAACGGGGCTGGACTTATTGAGATTTCTTTGATTTTTACCCATCAGATACTCCGTACGAACTTGGTAGTAAAAAAGCGCCTAACGAATAGGCGCACAGAGTTTTGTAATTATTTTATTTTGCTTTTGTTGTCTTCGATTCAGCCCCTTTAGCGTTATCAGTTGCCGGGGGACTGCTTTTATCTCCTGCGGCTTCCTTGATTTCATATCCTTCAATTGATCCCATCTTAAGAGCTATTTCCTCAGGAACATCCCGCGCAATCATCCCATCAACTGTTTGTTCAAAGGAAATACCGCTAATTTGCTTTGACGCATTTGGTAGCACACATAAAACTGTAAACTTTTTTTCACTCATGTCAGACCCTCTCACTAGAATAAATAAATATCCCCGGAGCAAGCTCTCTCGCTGAACGCTCGACTTTCTTGTTTCACTCGAAAGCGGGGTATTCAATCGCTGAGCTAATTTATTTTTCGCTCCAAGGAGCGGGGAATGGACCCCATAGAGATTCAAATAAAAGAGACATGCGTCAACAATGACGCATGTCTCTTTATGGATTACACAAAAGGCTGCCACTTCGCGCCATTGGGTAGAATGTTTTTGATGACAACGTGCTGCTTACGCTTCGCAATACGCAAGTATCCAAATAACAGTTGCGCCCAAGGCTTAACCGCGGAGTTAGTCGGATATAGCTCGAAACGCATCATAGGTAACAGTTGTCGCCAGGTGATAGCATTTTGACCCTGCTGCATATTCAAAACATACGCCTTAGAACATCCGGGGATATCCGTGTTATAGTCAACGTAAGCAGTTGAAGCACCGGTCTTGCCGATACGCGCCATTTCACGAAAATCATTCACAGCGTTTGAGCCATTTCTACGGCTACGATAAATCACATACCCTGTTTCTGTATCCGCTGCTGAAGCACCAATGGTAAGAGTCACTCTATCTCCAGAAGCAACGGCGACCTGAGCAGAGACAAACCCTACAGACTGACCTTTAGCATTCACGCCAGCCACCAAATAATAATAATTGCCAGCGTGCGCTCCCTGAAATTTCGAATCAACGTGCGCCGAAGCTACAGGAGCGGCAGATTGAGGGGTAAAATTATTCACTGCCGCAATAGCCGGATACTGCAGCTCAAATGGCTGTTGCTGAACCTCATCACGAATAAACACGTCAGGGCAATTTTTGATATTACCGTGTGATGTTCGAATACCTGTCACTGGAGCGCCTAACATTAAGCTGTTAGGATTATTGTCCAGGGCGACGCGAAATGCAGGGTCTAAACCTGTATCAAAATCTGATTGGACCAAAAATGAACAATACAAATCTGTTGGGCGTCCAAAATTACCAGGACCAGCAATGACAGCGGCTGCGCTATTAATCGGCCCAATAGAATCTAATGGAGTCGCAGCCAAATCAATAATATGATCAGAGCTATTCAGATCGCGTAACTGAGTGTAGATACCGTCATATTCAGTCGGAACGACTGTCGAATCGCCCTCAAAGCACAAATGCTCTGCGTCCGTCAACAACTGTAGTGCACCGTTATTTTGCTCAATTGTTTCAGCGTCGGTAATGTTGTTTTGCAGTGTCGTAACTAGTGACACTTCACGTCGAGTCATTAAATATTTAACAGAGCCTGTGCGTCTAGCATACTCTCCGGTAGCTGACCCAATACCGCCAGTTTCTGTATTGGTTGACCCCCCTGGGAATCCACCCACACCATCTTGCTCTGTCCATTCATCAACAGTCGCTGTTGCGTCTGACGTCTGTAATGCGTTAAATAAAGTAAAATGCTGGTTCTGCTGTATAGTAGCCATCATAGTTGTATCTAGTGACTGAATACGTAACGCGCCACCGCCTGTTAATGCGCTTACATCGGTTCCGTATCCTGCCTCCAGCGCTTTTCGAAGCTCCTGCACGGATGACATATCTGCCTGTCCGGTCGTCGCCCCTTCAGGAAAAATTAAAGATGGATTCATTATGTGCCCCTTATATGGTTGCTTTTTACTACCAGTTATATTAAAAAATATTTAAGAATTACTGCCCCATCACTTTAGCTACAACTTCTTCTGAGGGGTTTCTCCCGCTGTTGATTAGCGTTTCTGCTGTTGTTGCTTCGTGCGGCGTAATTACTTTTGCTTTAAGCGCTTTAGTCAGCAGTCCATGGAATTCATGCGGCTTTATGCCTAGTTGCTCACTACCGTTTTCCAAGCTCTTATTTAAGTCTGGCTTTTCTTGTAGATTGACAACCGTTTTACGCCCCTTGCCGCTATTGCCGACTTCATCGATACTCACTTGCATTGACTTCATCATCTCCGCCTGTGACGTGACTGTATCAGCTAATGTTTTAATCAATTTGTTTTGAGCAGTGAAAACCTCACCGACACTGACAGCTTGCTTGTTTAGCTTAGAATTAAATGACTTTATCAATTCCTCGCCATCAAATGCTTGAGCTTCGGAACCGTCATCGAGCTTCACGACAGTCATTGACTTAGTGAGATCGTCGTCATCGGTATCATCCCCCGCATTATCAACAATAAGCTCATCACCCGCCGCACCATCAGGAAGACTTTTATCATCCACATCTTTGTCTTTATCTTTGTCTTTGTCATCTTCGATTGCTGGCAATGATTTACTCATCGTCTCCAACTCATTAAGCAATTTTTTATAACTCATTTGGCTCTCCTTTTAAGGTCCGCTTTCACATCTGACATAAAGCGCTCAACCCACTCGGATGCTTTTGCGCGGTTTAATTTAAGTTGGTTAACAGCAAATTCAATCATGCTTGCAGCACCAGGATTTTTGATCATTCGATCAACAACAGCTGCGCCTAAAGACTCTCTGAAATCCCAGTAATTAACTGGCTTTCTATGTAGTGACTGAATCCGTAACGCACCACCGCCTGTTAAACTTGCCGAATCAGTTCCGTAACCCGCTTCCAGCGCTTTTTCGATATCGAACCCGGCACCACTAAACGATTTAGCAAGCGCCCCAATGGGAACGGTTGCAACACCTGCAACATTGGCGTTAACCGGCGTTTTACTGAATCCGATATTTGTCCAACGAACTTCAGTAACTAACACTCTTTTTTCACCGGCTTCGGCGTCAAAATCCTCAGATTTTTGCAATATCGAGCCGCCAATACTTGGGTACCATCGCTGAGGAGGCGTTTGATTTGTTAGTGAATCCCAGAATTTATTTGCACGTTCTACACTTGACCCTTCACCTGAATATATTTCTGCTTTAACAAACGTTTTTGTTCCATCAATTTTTACGTCAATAGGTTTTCCTATCTCGTAAAAGTGATAATCTTTAATATTTGATTTCGCACCTATCTGGGTAATATGATCTAAATCAATGTTTCCATATTTTAGATAATATTCCGCAGAATCTTTTAAGGCCTTCGATAATACAATTTCATTCTGTATATCCAGCGCCTCATTGGAGGCTTCGATATACACAAACCGCCTGCCAGACTCTTCAGCTGGTGTAGCTTTAAGCATCTGCGTAATACACAGATGTTTTTGTTCTTGAAATAAATGCATAAATTAAAAAGGAGGCGGAAAGCGCTTTGTTTAGTGCTTAATCGTCCCTAAGGTCCTCACTTTGTGAGTTATAAATATAGTTTCACGACTACGAGTTACGGCAAACACAACGCTGTATAAAGAAAGTAAAAGAGTATTCCAGGGGATTTATTTTGATTTTCCGATCAATAAAGAAAGCTGACCACGCTCGTATACATATTTTTTGTACAGCTCAGCTGCGGCATCATCTTGAATGACACGGGGGCGCAGCTTTTTGATATTTTGATTTACTACGTCTAGCCGATCAGCAGCAGCTTGCTTGATCTTTTCGGACGTTATATTAGATTTACTCGTTAAAGAGGAAAGCTCCATCAGTCTGCGCTTTAGTGTATTAATGGGCTGTTCCATCGTTACCCTCTTTCTTTAGTTTTGACTTTTGAAGGTAGCCGGCAAAACCAGTATCATCTAAACCTTCAAGTGGAGAGGTAAGCACCTCACGCAACTGATATTTATTAGTTAGGCGACGACGATTTTTTCGTTCTGTTGCATGATCAGATACTAAGTCAACCAATTCAACATCGTTCTTTTGTCCAAGACGATCAATACGTCCTCGACGTTGCGCGTGTGTTTTTGCGGTCATCGGTGTATCGTATTGAACCAGCCATTGCCCGCGCTGCAAATTTGCGCCGGTTGCCCCGGCATCAGAAGCAATTATAATATCCGCTTCCGCCTCACCATCATGCTCAGGCTTAAACGCTTGCTTTTTCTTTTCTTTGTCACTAGATGAATCGTTACCGGTAAGCGTTACTACCTTATGCCCGTTTTTTCTTAGTCTCTTCTCGATCTGAGAAACGGAATCAAGTGAATGCGCAAATATGACCCCAGGTTTCCCGCGCCTTTCTTCGGCAAATTTATCCACGTAATCCATTTTTGGATTTTCAGCATGAGAATCGAGAATTCGCCTGACCGCCGTAGAATGCATAATTCCAACATTGTCTTGAAGCTTTGCAGCGATTTCTTTGTGCTGACCAACATCCGAATTTTCAAATGAAGCTGGAGATAATATCTTCATACTATCAACATCTACATTACCCCGAATTTTTTCAATTCGAGACTGAGCCACAGCTCTATCGATTCTGCCCAAAGATTCTTTTTGTGCAGAGCTTAAAGGTAACGTCTTTGTTATCTTATGCGCCTTTTTTCCTGATTCGATACGACCAGGGTAAAAATAACGAGACATTTCCCGCCGCAACCCCTCCTTGGACGAAACAGTATCAACGCCATAACGACGCATAAACTTATCTCTGTCTGAATATTTCTCAGGGTCCATTTTTCTTAGCAAATCATGGACCTCAGATGCGTCATTTTTAACGGGATCAGCGCTTGCGCTAACGTAATATGACGCGTTTGCACTAACGCCATCAATGACATTGGCCATCCTCGAATTTTGTTTTCCTGCACGATTAAGTAAATCATGACCTTCATCGACCATGAGATAATCGTAATCAATGCCTTCGGCAGTCATCACCGACTTTGCCCACGCTTTTCGCTCTGGGTCAGTCATGCTATTAACTCGATTGCTCATTTCCTCTTTTTCAATGCCCGATTGCTTAGCTCCAAGATAAAGCATGTCATCACGAAATCCTGCATGAGTAACAACAGAGAAATGATTTTCAGGATCCTTGTACCCTTGAATTCTCTCTTCTCGACTCGCTCCAGGTTGCGCATGCCATTTGAATTTTCCCGGATCTAGATAACGAAGCGCCTCACCATTGAATTGTCCTTGAACGATTGACGGAACAATGAATAGCCCACGATGCGCTTTACCTTGTTCGTGCAAATGCGAAAACCCCGCCAAACCAATAAGCGATTTACCTGAGCCGACACCCTGAGCAAGAACAAGCCTTTTATTATGCTCAATCAGCTTTACCGCACGCTGCTGATTAATATACTTTCCATTCATGCTCGCTTGCCATAATTGCGTAGGCTGATCAGCTTTGAAGTTCTTCCCGACAATAGGCATCATGCTTGCGATTTTTAACTCAGCAGCATGTCCGAGGGTATTTCGTTCGTCTCTGGCTAAAGGCACTTCTTTCTCAGGTTCGCTTTCATGAGTTGAGAAAAAACCCATTTGAGACTGAGACATTGCCTCTATATTTTCCCTTGCGGCATCCATTTTGTCAGACACTGCGCCTGACGCATAACGCCCCTGAACTCTATCCCTTAGAGAATCCACCAGTTCTCTCTGCTCGGTTACTCGCTTATCTCTGGCGTCACGATCGACAGCGTCCAGATGGTTTAAATTGCCTCGGATTACAGTTCTGCCTAATTTTAACGGTGAAGACGGGTTTAACGTGTTATAGGTTTCTTGAAATGATTTCGAAACACTAGAACGAACTACATCCTGAATCGCTGCATATGCCTTTTCAGGGCCGCCCATCATTTTTGAATACTTTTGCCAGTTTAGCTCTGCGCTATTGATATCCTCAGATAACGAATCTCGTTTTGACTTCCAGTCGGTATACTCCGGATTTGTCCCGGTTCCGAACATATCCTCGATTTCTTTTTCCGGCTGCTTGCCAAGATGCAGCGCTAAATTCTCTCTTAGCTGATTTACGTTTTCATCTTGCTTACCAATATGTTTGGCAAAATATTTCCTTAATTGGTGACACTCTTTTTTATCAAGCTCACCAATTGGCTTATAAGCAGCGATACCCATCGGCTCTTGTGATAACGCCCGATGCAGCGCATCGACTGCAAAGTGATCAGTTTCGAAAGTCTGTTGATGTATTGGTTGCCTTTTACTACCATATTGAGCCTGAACAAAATCATCAGCCATGCTTTGAAATGCTTTCTCATGATTTTCTGCGCGGATCATTGAGCCGTCATCAGCTTTTAAAGGTGCGATCTTGTTAAGAGCGGCAATATAAGAGTCTCGACCAACTGTATGCTGAGGCATATCTTGCGACATCAGGTCGGAAATGATATCGACGGGCTTGTCTCCATCAGCAGTTCTGCCGCCAATGTAGTCCTTAATTGACTGCTCAACATTTCCATCAGCGTTAAATGGCTTTGAAAGCTTTTCGGCAACTCCAGGCATTAGACTTAAAGAAAGATCAGGACGATTTGCAATCCCTCCAGGCAGCCAGTTATCTTCATCGTTGCGCCCCTCGATGATATCCATCGTTTTGCGCTGGTGCTCAATGTCGCCTCTGTTTACCGGGCTTGCTAATCGATCCATACCATCAGCGCTTATCGTCAAAAATCGATTTACTCCAGCTTTGGCAATAACGTAATCACCGCGCTCTAACCCAATAGCCCTGGCTTGTTTTATCGCTTGCTCATTTGATGTTTTGCCCATGGAAACTTCTACTTGATCTTTTCTCCCTTGGCCTAATGCCATAATGAGCGCAGCATTTGTCTCCATTTCCCCAAGCGTTTGACCGATTATCTTTTGCGCCTCAGCGATTGCATTCTTACGCTGCTCGTTCAATGTCATCATCTGCGATAGATCAGCGCCATCCATGGCGGAATTAATTTCAATCTCTTTGGCGACATCATGCAATTCCTGCGTTCGCTTCAACGCACTGTCAGTCATGGGTATATAATGATCTTTATGAAATTGCTCAAGCGCCTGTTTAATATTCGACATTTCATCATCGGTCATGTCTTTCGTTAATCGACGAATAACGACTTGTGACGCGCCAGCAACGCCAAGCACATCGACGACATCACGATCAATTAAGGCGGATCCAGTCGCAGTCAGGGAGAATGAATTGATTGCGTTATACGAACCAACGCCTAAATGTTTACCAAGTGACTTTTCGTAATCATCGATCTTTCCGACCTCGGAAAGAAAAGCTCTTGTTTTTAACGTTCTTAAATCATTCTCAAGATCAGAATCAATATTGATCTCATTATTCGAAACAGATAAAACATACGCTTTAGGTTCAATTGATGAATCGATATCTGTGTTCGCTTGCCGCGCTTTTTTCTGAATTTCTTTAAGTGCTTTCTGCGCCTTGATAAGTTTGACCGCTTCCGCTGGATCGGCGATTCCTGCATGAATACCTGAAACTGACTCATCCCTAATATTTTTCAATTCATCAGCTATCTGCCTCGCTTTATTGGTTGAGGAATTCGCTTTACTTTCGCCATCCTTTCGCAGCGAACGCAGCTCATCACTCAACTGGTCTTTTGTCAGGCCTTTCTGTTCTGCGCGTTTACTGTAATTCGCCGTATAACCTAATCCTGCCGGAATGTGAATAGGGTCAATATCATCGACCGATAATACATTGCTATCATCGGAGTCTAGGGGTATTTCCCCGATATCGGCTTGCGTTCGTGCATCAGCATCAACGACAAGCTGTCGCCGTTGAACCTCAACCGCTTCGTTAGCTTTCGATAAGAGCTGACGATGATGCTTTTCTTTTGCTTTGGTGCGCGCATTTTCTGATACATTCTCATAAAGCTCTTCTGGAAACTCAGTCTCCTTGTCATCCCAGCCCATAGCGCTAGAAACTGTTTTTATATATTCTTTTTCATGCGCTATGCGTTGACTAGAAACATTCTCTTTTGCTTGCTTCTTTGCCTCGTATACGCCTAGATCTTTGTCTCGTTTTCGTTGAGCTTTTTTTTCTGCAGTTTTGGCTTTTGCTTTATCGGCTGATTGCTTTTTATACTCCGCCTCGGACTTAACGCCTTTTAGTTTCAGATAGTTAAGCTTACCTCCGGCCCCACCAATAACACGAGCAGTCCCGTTTCTTTCTTCTTGGATGAGCAGAGGTTGACCTTTACCGTCTTTATGTGGGTGTACAGTAATCCAGCGAGCACCTGAAGGGATAGATTTGATGAATAAAATAGCTTTATTGAGTAGGCTCATGTCGAAATATTACATTCACGACAATCACCTGAAGATAGCCTATGGTAACGACCTGCGTCACCGGCTACACTTCAAAAACCATTGATCCTTTTCGGCTAGGTGTTCAGATATCCGCATCCTGATCAAATATAGTGTACGGTTCACCTTCGGTGTCGGTAACTTGATTACCGTCAAAACCAAAGGAAGTATTCATTTGAAATTCTGAGAAGGCCTGTTTAATCATTTCAGACACCCCGACATCCGGCACTCTTTCCACACCATCTGGATCCACATAGTCACCAAGCAGATACAAATTCTCTTTTGTATATTTCTGCTTCAGAATTGCTTTAATTGGCCACCAGTAAATACCGAATGATCGGTAGGCTAATGGCTTTGCTTGCAATATTTGTAATATACTAATCAAGCATTTATCTAATTCGTTTTTATTCATTACTCTCTCTATTTATGATACAGCGGATGCTTCTCTCTTTTCATTTTCCTTCTGTAACTTTTTCTCAAGATCTTCATGGCTATTAACTCTTGATAGCTGCTGCAACATATTTCCAACTGGCAAATTCGTAAAATGCTTGAAATACTCATAATCTGCAGAGCCACCAATCAAATCGCTGACCTTAGTATCCAGCTCTCCCGCTGTTTTCGCTTTCTCCCACATAGCATTGATTGCTTTTTCCGGCCAGTGCGCCCGCCCCCCTTTCATTTCAACGAGAGGCCTATATGTTTTGTATGTTCGAACAAAATCTTTCGCTAGATATTTAGCTTCATGCTCAATATCTTTTTTCAAATGCTCCCTAGCCTCACCAACAAACGATTCACCAAACAACTCGGGGCCGATACTGGCCCACGGATTACGTTTATGTGGCCCAAATCGCCACTTAGGATAAACAATTTCCGCTCTGTCAGAACCACGTCTTCCATTACCGTATATGGTTGCTATTTCCCTGGTTTTTTCTTCGTTTGCCCAAGCGCGAATGGCCTTGGAGTGGTTGTCTTTGGTAGGGAGCATTAAATCAAATTCGTTAACTTTCTTCCCTCCATCGTAACTTGGAGTGGCAAGCGCCTCACCATCCCTGTCGATAAACGCATAAGGACCACTAGTCCCATCGGAATAATCAAGCACCTTAGATTTAAGATGGGCTTGCAATGCTGCCTTATTATGCTCAATAAAACCGGGCTTAGCGCTAGCCAAGTCTACTGGCGACTTGATTTTATTTATATCAACACCCTGGCTGGCAAACTTTACGGTTTTGAATATCGTATCAGCAATAGCTTCAGTCGTCTCAGAATGCATATTTTCAGGCGCTACAGAATCAAGCGAATCCCTGATCGCAACATGCATAGCTGCGGATAGTTGTGTATTCATATGCCAAGAATCGTTCGCTGAATTTTTCTGAATTGCATTTGTTGCAGCATCAATCATTTTCTGAGGCAATGCGGTATCAGTATGACCGTCAATATTCTTAGACCATCGTTTAATTCCACCTTGAACGGCACCTTTTACCGTTGACGAAACCGCCAACTTACCTATATCTTTCTCTTCTTCTTTATAATCATACTTAAAAGACTTAGTACCTTTCCCCATTTTTTCAAGATCGAACTTATGCGTCCGACTTTCTGGTTTACCATACTCCCTAGCAGTAATTTGCTTATGCTTCAATGATACGTCGGTTACAACCCACCTTGATTTGCTAGATGACCAGTTCATTGGTTGATCCTTGCCACCCGACATTTCAAATCCAACCCCGGCATGAAATACATCGCCGGTTTGCGGCTGCATAAGCACTGGCCCTTTTTTATCTAGAGCCGATTTTGAATCGAAATATTTATCTTTACTCAAGCGATCTCTTGCTTTGTTAATGCTCATCTCTAGTCTCATTGCAGATTTGGAGCTGCGATTTCTCAACTGAGAAAAGCTATTTTTCATTTCTTGAAATTTAACAAATAACGCAGAAGACTCACCTCTCTTAACCGCAGCTAATCGTTCTTGCGCAGCTGCTTTATTGCTTTCAAACTGTTTTCTAGCCTCTTCCGGATCTGCTGATAACATGATTAACATATCGTCGCGACTAAAAGACCCTTCCCTCGCTAGATTTTCAAGCTTATTACCGCCATTCCACAGTGAGTCCTGCCAATCTTTCTTAGAGCGGATTGTTTGATACCGATAACCATCAAAAGAACCTTTGGCCAAGTAAGAATGAATTCGAATTCCCTCTGACTTATTGCCTTGACGCAACCCCCTTCCATCGCGCTGCTGCATTGCCGCAGGTTCCCACGGTAAATCCATGTGATGCAGATCAGTAGTGTTCTTTTGGAGATTAACACCCTCGCCCATAGTGGCATCGTTGCCTATCACAACTTTCAGCACACCAGCGTTAAATTTGTTTGCAATATTTTGCCGTTGAGATGATGACTTTGCGGATTTCGCGTTGATAATTCCTATTTCTGAACGCTTCATTCCATTTTTCACTAGCTCATCTGTCAGCTTCTCGTGAGCGTCTACAAAATTAAGGAATACAACCTGACCGCCGTTTTTCGCGCCCTCCGATATATGCTTCGCTGCCTCCTTATATTTGGGACTAGCCGATTTTTTATATTTTTCCGAATCGTACAAATTCAAATCCATCGCAGCTTTTGACATATCGCTCATAATTGAGAATATATGAGCATCACCGGTATCATCGCTACCATGCGACTCAGCTGCGCGCACTCGAAGGTCTGCATAGACGTCTTCTTGCTCTGGAGACATATCGATCATGTGCGTAATATCTTTGCGCTCAGGGAGCCTCAACCCAACCTGATCAGCCGTCCTGCGATCAATATGGCGTTTGATTATTTCTCTAAGCTCATCCATATTTTTAAACCCCGAAACCGCCGAGCATTCTTCGATATCCCCTGATGTCGATAGAATACTTTCAAGTTTAAAGTCGCAAAAACGATCAAGGAAGTCTTCAGAGTTTTTGATACCAATCTTAGTAAACTCTTCAGGCGCAATATGAGAAATCATTGAATAAATTTCAAGCGGGCTATTTTTAGTTGGCGTGGCAGTTAAGCCATAGACACCAAGGCCGTTATTATTCTCTCTGAGTAATCTCGATTTATAGTAAAAATCTAATGCTTGGTTCGATAATCCGGATCCACCTAAAAATTTTGGAGTCTCACCAAATCGACTTCTTGCCGCAAATAGATTCTTGTAGGCGTGCATTTCATCCATGATCAACATATCAATACCGAGATCATCGTAATATATCGCATCTGTCCTATCACTAAACTCACGTTTAGCCATGGCTTGATTGTACGACTCACGGATTTTTTTGGTTCGCTTATCTCCTGCCTGACCTAAAGCATCTGATCGCTGAACCCAAAAATCATCATTGAGATATTCACCCTTCGTGATTGGATCTATATCGATATTATTAAAAGCTGGTCGAGAAATAAGAACAAAATCGTATTCATTTTGAGATAGCTCGTGAAGTTTTCTATCTCTGGCTTGTTTATTGTCAGTGACGGATTTTTGATTGCCATCCTTATCCGTCGAATAAGTTTCACCGACAATGAGCACTTTGGAACCAGGGAACCAAAAATCGATTTCCTCTTTCCAATTGGCCAACACTGATTTAGGCACAACGATTGTTGGTTTTTTAGCTGTCCCATTTACTTTTGAAAGCTTCGCCAGCATCAAACCACGGGCGGTTTTACCTAACCCAACATCATCTGCTACGATTCCTTTACCAGCATCCAGCGCCCAGCGTAATCCGGAAAAATGATACGCATTAACGTCTAACGCTGGATTCATTCCGGGTATATTCATCGGCGCATCAGAATATTGCTTTGCTCTATAACCCCGAAATTTTCGGTTATACAAATCCTCGATTTCATCGCGAGATTCAGACGACAATAGCCAATCTTTAAAGCTCAGATTTAATTCTTCAACATCTGAAAGGTCATCTTTTCGTACGCCGGTACGGTTCAAGTATTTGGTAATCAAGTCAGAATCATAAAGACCACCTTCCACCGTATACAATCCGGATTCATAGCTAAGCTTGATATAATCAGGCTTCCATCCAGTTGCCCCAGCATTATCTATGCGAGGTTGCACGTACGATTCGTTATACCACTGCTCTATAACGGCTAGCGGTATCCACCCACTGTTAATCTGGCATTCAACATCCTCAAGAAGTTTCGGCGCAATTGCTTCTTCGAGTGCATTTAACTGTTTTTTGTACTTATCCAGGTAATGTGAAGCAATACCTTCGCGTTCAAGCGCCTGGGTCATCGCGTCATACTTAACCCACAGATCGCCTGACAAATATTCATCCATCGACGTCCAGTTTTTACCGTTGGAATCAACTGCGTAGAGATCAGAGGAAAACAAGTGATCTAGCGATAATTCTTTATCACCACCCGACCATGCTGTCGCAATTTCTTCAGCACTGAAGATACCTTTTTGAATAATTAAGCGTGTGGCGACATTATCAAAATCTGAATCTTCAGAGGAAGACGTAGATCCCGTCACCATATCGGAGTAAGATCCATCCTCATTTACAGCGCCAATCAAACGATATAGCTGCTTGTCATTTTTCGCTGCTAACTGAAGATCTTTGTTTTTTGACGGGATACCGTGCTGCGACACATAATCATCCAACAACTTAATCGTCGATTCACGATTGAAATCTCGACCACTTTCATCGTCAGCGAACATTGCGTCTAACTGCAATGAAACTTCGCTTGCCTCTGTTACCGCTGAAGATATCTCCTCTTCATTGGCTCTGTGCCATCTAGGAGGCTCGCCCTGCAGCACATATGTAATACCGTCAATCACCTTGACATCGCCAAGCTCGGCAACTTCATATACTGGCTTTCTCGTCGCGTTTAGCGCTCTTGCTTTCGTCTCATCATCAAGATTTTCTAATATTTTTTGAACGGTTAAATCCGATGTTGAATTACCATCACCCATACCCGCAATGGAATCAGCAACACCATCCATCGAGCCTACAACGGTGAAATCATTCCCCATACCAGCCTTAGCTCGCCAACCTGCCTCAGGCTTGCCAAAAACGTTATCTAGGCCTTTATTGCTAAAGTAATTGCCCGCTAAGAATTCCGAATTCCAAACGCCCAGCTCCTTCATCGAGTGCTGATCAACAACACTTAACGCCCCCCCCACATCTTGTGGCCGTTTTCTGAAAATGACGATATCCGAAGTAACTTCCGTGTGTGAATGTGCAAATGCTGTGTTAGGTAGACGATACGCTGAAACAAATTCAGCTTTTCTTAGTACTCTCTCACGAAAAGAGCGATTATTTTTGCCATCCATTATCCCGGTAGGAACAATCAACGCGACAAGCCCGTGCTCTTTTGCTTTATCAATCGAAGTATCAACAAAGTACTGTTCTGCGGTAGACAGATAGGGCTTATCATCTTTAATTAACCCGCCTCGGATCCCAAAAGGAACATTACCGATCACCGCATCAAACTGTCGAACATCTTGAGTAGCAAACATTTCAAGACTGCCTTGCGAAACTTCATGTCCTGGATGTATTGCTTTTGCAATCTGTGCACTTGCTGTATCTAGCTCAACACCGATTACTTTTGTGTCGTCTGGCGCAGTATGTAAAAACATCCCAGTGCCGCAGGAGGGTTCTAAAACATCGCCCCCATGAAATCCATTATTGCGAAGTACCGACCACATAGCATCAGCAACATCTTGTCGCGTATAGAATTCATTTAAAGAATCTCCAACTCCGCCCTGCCCACTGTATTTGGAGAGTACTTCTCTTTCTTCAGTGGTAAAATCGCCTTCTTTCGATGATAGTAATTCAAGGGCTGTATTGTTTAGCTTTACTCTTTCGCCTTTGGTTACTCCCTCAGGAACTCCAAACGCAAAATCATCACTCTGATTGACGCTGCCTTGATCTGGTGCATTAGTCAGTTCTTTTTCGTTGGCGCTTATTGCTTTCTTTTTAGCTTTTTTCGGTTTTACATCAGTTACTGTTTTTTCGTTTTCACGATCCGCAGCAGCTATAAGATCTTCTCTTTTTACAGGGGAGTTGAATACAACAGGAATAGAGTCTCCGCCAAACATATCAGCTGTCTCATATTTAGCGGGAGCTTTTGTTTTTTGCGTGACTGATGGGGAGCTATCGGCAAACAAGTCTGGCGTATAAGGGATTTTATTGTTTGTAGGCTTACCAGTTTTTTTCTTTCTAGTTGATCGATGAGGCTTGACGTATACACCGTCTTTACGCGTGTAGCCATCTATTTCAACAGATGAATCAAACAATCCTAATTGATTCGCAAGGGACTTGACTAATACAAGCAATTTCATGAGCGGCCACTAATTCGAGTTATTAGTGGCCAATTATCAGCTCACGACTACGGCCTGCTTACATTCGCATCTGTAAGCTCTTTTAGTCTCTTTTGAACATTAAGCCAATCGCCCGTGAACGGTATTGCTAGATCGTCAATGTAGGCTACGGCTATCGGTTTATGTTCTGACACCTCATCGACCTCAATATCATTATCTTTCAACCATTTTTCAATCGCCTCTCTACCAGTTTTACTCTGACACCTGGCAGAATTTACAACAACTTTAAAGTGCTCACGGCACACTTTAATCATATCGTTCACGCCGGGAACGGGTCCTCCACTTATCTTTGACGGGCCTTCCCATCCATTTTTATAACTATGAATTACCTTATCAAAGTCAAAACAGAGCGCAGGCTTAACTCCACCCTTAAGAAAAAGAGATTTGATCAATTTAGGCTTGTCCTTCGTGGCGAGCGCTTTCTTCTTAAACTCGTCAACACTCATTTCAGTTACTGGACCTAGAAATAACGGGCTATCGTATTGGGATAAGTAAGCTTCGACCGCTGCTTGCTTTGATGAAAAGCACATCATCACTTTATCTTCATCTATGTCGTGCCAACATTCTTGATGCTCTTCTCCGCATTTTTCGCATGTTTCTTTCGGCCAGCTTTTAACTTTTTCAATTTTGTGCTGATGAACCACATAAACTTTTTCTGCATCTTTATCTGGACCAACATAAACATCTAAGTCATCACCATCCAGTCCCGCCGTACCTTTAATATCCCCGTAATCAAATTTCATTTTTATAGACCAACTACTACCGCCTTTGTCTACTCCAGTCCGAATACTGCCTTTTCTATTCTCTATAGAAATCTTCATTCCATACAAACGAATATGCTTTTTCGGATAATTACCTGCTTCGATCTGAGCGGGCGTAGGTGATTTATAAAATACGGCTAATGTCATTAGCAGCGCTCCAGATATCCGTTGCGAAGGAATCCATGATAACCCTTAATAAGAATTGAGCCTGCACCAGCGCCGCAGGTATTACCGTTTTTATCAACAGTTACTTCAGGTGGCTTACCATGACGTACCCAGCATTTGTGAGTTTTATCATCTTTCTTATCACAATTACTTGCCTGCATATCAATTGGCCAGTCGCCACCTGGCGTTCTGACTACTAGAGATTTTCGATCAGGCCCTTTCCATGGATACGTATCTGAAAACCACATTGCTCCAACATCCGCATTTCTCAGCTCTACGAGTTCACCAGTATCAGAGCGACTATAGACATCAATAATGGAATAAACAGCAGGGTCGTCATCCTTGAACTTGTATCCACACTCACACGAAACAAGCTTACGTTTCTCAGATTCAAATATGTCGCTAATTACGCTTTTAGCGTCTTCTGAAATCAGTTCTATTTTGTTATGCACGCCTGACGCTGAGACAGAGCACCCCGGTGACTTGCTATATCGGCGCACATAAAGCCTAGCGCTTTCTGTTTCCATTAGCATGTAACACTTGATTTTTTCCACCTGGTTTTCTCCTTTTGTACGTGCCTTGATATTATGCTCACGACAATAAAAAAGACGGCCTCAGGCCGCCTTTCGCTTTTATCTAACTTTGAGCTATAGAGCGCTACAAATCTGTCCGAAGGATTTTCTCAGCAAGCATACCGCTAGCGGTTGCTATGAGTGTCTTATCAATACGCTTAGCATTTCCGTTTGCTTTATGACTGCAACCTGGTCCATGCACATGATAAGAGGCGCTTATCTTCCCACTCGGTTCACCATCGTTAATCTGGATGCTTGCTCCCGCAAATGAGGGTGGCCACATCGGGTTTTCGTTTGCATGACAACTAACGCAGATATTCCGCTTGTCGACTTTAAAGTCAGCAGCTGATTTGGCTCCGTAATCAGGCTTGACGAGTAAGATAATATCTTCTGAGTGTTTACTTTCTTTCAAGCCACCAACTGATTTGACGCTGTAATCTGATTTAACCGATACGGTAATATCTTTCTCCACAGCAGAATAGTTTACAGACAATGGATTGGTTAGATCACTAACCCAAGCTGAAGCTGAAGTGCTGACCGCCAGCAATATTGTTGCTATACATACTCTAATTCTATTCATTAATTTCTCCGATTTGTTACGTGAAACAAAACCATCATGTTCGACCGTTAATATAAGTTCACGACTAAGCGGCTGATAAAGCTTTGTCAATCCACTTCGCGAACTCAGGATCAACGTCAGAGGAAGCCTGATGAATAACTCTCCACGTCCCGCGACAATGTGGATGCTGGACACCAGCTGCAGGCCACCATAACTCAGAAGGCGACCTATCAATCAGTTCGTCTCCAACTCGCTTTCTTGGGCTTGAAGATCTATCAACATTTGTTTTTCCAACCCATACCTCAGTTTCACCGCGTTTATCTGTTCTAGCTGCGTCCACCACGGTGTATTTCGATCCATTAATTTTACGGCAGAAACTACAGGCACCATCGTATGCTTCAACACGCTGAACTACCGTCCCCTCTTCGAGACTTGCGATAAAACCTTGATTTGTATTCTCTGCCACTTCGGTTAATGCAATTCTTCGCCAGTCACGATTAAGCACACCAAACTCATCAAGCAAATTACTTTCTAAATTCCACAGGCTTGAATCAGGATCGTCGTTTAATATATTTTGATGATGATTAATGACAATCTGTTTTATTCGACGCCTTGTGCTATCACCAAGCTCAGTAATATATAGTGCAGACCTAGCTTTTGAGATATCAAATACAGATTGCTCTCTCAATGAGAGCTTTGATATCGATGCAATATTGGCTGCGCTTTCCGGTAAGCCGCCAGCAAGCGCAAGAATTTCCTTATTTTTAAGTTTTTTGCGCTCAGTGCTCGCCTGTATTTTACCGAGCATCACAGAGCGCATTGCAATATATTCCGCTTCAGTCCGTACTACATCACTTGGCAAATATCGATGCACAATCAAATCAACTACCATCATCCAGTCGTCAACGCTGTAATTTTCTGGGCCTTTATCTTCCAATAACCGCTGTATTGCTTCGAATTCCTTTTCCGTATATCGAGTCCAGCCTAACGCCTTGCCTAACAGGTTTTCGTCATTTTTGACCGGGCTGCCTTCGATAATTGAAAGCATATCTGATTGAATATCGACTAATATTTTTAGTCCCCACTGAGTTACGTCTTCAATGTGATCACGCACGTATAAGTCATGATGCGGCTTCCATACTCCTTCAGATCCAGGCGGGTCAATAAGCGCCTTATGCATTTCTTCAAGCACATGATCAGTGCATGAGCAGCTTAACGGTCCAATATCGAATAAGACAGGCTTAGTCATTCTTGCCTGACTTGAAAACAACCAAAACAGGTTTGCTTGCTTTTTCTTGAGGGTTGCCTCCCGAACGGGAGAACATACGGCTAAAAAAACCGGCTATTGATTTTCTAAGTTTCGGCTTACTTTTTTTTTCTATCGACTCATCATTATCTTTGACCTCTAAAGGCTCAGGCGACAATTCATCTTGCTCATTTTCTTCAATTTGACCTTCTGAATTTTCACCGCCTACCGAAGTTGCCAGCTCCTCTTCCTCTTCGCTCTGCTCTGGAAACACTTCAGCGCTCGCGCTGCTTTGATCACTAGAATCCACAATATCATCATCTTCCGTCTCTATCTCATGCTTTACATCTGATGAATTATCTAAAACTGGTCCTTGACGATTTACTGTAGAGCTTTTGAATATCACTAATGAATTAGATTTCATCATTAAATCCACCAGGTCATTTGATACTGACACATTTTCTGACACTTCCTCATCTGCTTTTTGATCAAAATAAAATACAGAGCGACCACTAATTGACTTAATAGCCATAGTCGCAGACTGCATGCCCTTAACCTCACGTCCGCGTACAATAATCATTTCATTATCTGTAGACTTTTTACGTTGAAATATCGCGACCGCATTAACAAGATTTTGCAATTGATCATCTTCAACAGTAAATTGAATGAGAACGAGGCTTTCTTCTTTATCGCCATCAGCTTTAACCATGTTAAATGCGTCATAGTCGATTTGAAGTTTATTGTCTTCCAGATGTTTTAGCAGTAATGGTGATGTTTTAACTGACTCTATGACTAGCACATTACCGTCGTCAAGAGACCTTGCGTCAACAACCATATAGCGAGTTACTTGCTCAAGTTCGCGCTCTATGCGTCTGGTAATTAAATCACCTTCGGAATTTTCATCTAGGGATGATATCTTGTCGAGATAACCAGCAGCCTCTGGCATTTCGCCCGCGATATAGCTATGATCACCTTTTTCATTTTTTACGATTGCACCGTCTTCGCCTTTTTCAACAAGCGACATTTTGTGCTGCAAACGCTGCTTATGACCAAGCAGGTGCTTCCAATAAACTTTATGAGTTTGCCCATCAGAATCTACCGACAAGCCATGCTCACCGTGAGAAAGGACAACACCAGACTTAGGGCCATGCTTTGATTGAAAATAAACCGAATCGCCTTTGCTAACGCTTCGATTATTCATAATTCGACTTCAAGTATCTGTAGCTCAGGTTTCAAAACCTTCCCGCCTCCGAAATCAAATTCCCACTGAAGAAAGTAATAACCTAGAGCAACAAATTCACCAGGCTTTGTTATATATACAGCATATTCCCCACCCTTAAATAAACCTAATCTTTTTGTTGTAACATCAGAGGCACCGACAATAACACCAACCGCTTCCCATATATCACCTGTAGGCGTCGTAATAGTAAGCTTTAGACTTATTGCTGCTATTAGATCCCTGCCGGTATTATGCCGAAGACCTACGCCGGACTCTCCGGATACATATTTTTCGACCTCTGCATCCATTACTCGCCTTTATCCAAACCGGGCTCGGATTTAAATGCAGCATTGAATGCTTTGATTATATTACCGCATTTAGGGCACTCAACGCTTCGGACTTTGCCATCATGCGGAAGCTTAGCTGCTAACTCGGAGAGATCAAAGCCGCATCCCGCCCGCTTTTGAAATCCCAATTTTTTTGTTAAAATCAACTTTAGCTCTCTTGTCTTAGCCCCGCTAACGTCAGCTTCGCTATAAACACCAACGACACGACCGGCACATTTTGGAGAAGGCTTTATGGGTTTAGCTGCGCTCATATTGATGATCCCGACAATTCAGTTGTGAATGTAGATTTTAAGGGAGCCGCACCAGCGGCTAGCTTTTGATTTACCCATAAAATAATGGAAGAGTTGGCTTCAAGCTGATTGCCTGGCACAGCAATGGATGCGCCATCATCAAAGAAAGAGACACCGGCGGGCAGCGCTTTTCTGTTTGCGACACTTGTCGCGCTGTCTTTTGCGATTTCCATTCCCACCATAATGATTGCGCTTGGATCGGAAAGAAGCTGCATTGCAGCATTCAGAAGTGTTTTTGACTCAGCGCTTTCATTGCGCCAAATCTCTTGTTCATATCGATCCGTTTCAGCAGCCTCACTTTCCGAACCGATAAACATAATAGACGCGTGAGTTTTTCCCGCTGGAAGGGTGACAATATCAGCTCCGTCAGTATCTTGTTCCACCGTTAAGTTTCCAACCAATGGAGCGCTTGCAGCCAATTTGAGAAAACGTTCAAAGGTTACGGCACCGACAACCAATATTGTCCCATCCACCCCATTCATAGGGATAACATCACTCGAAATTTCGCCTGACGGGAGCCTACCCGTGATTGTAATTGACTGAGTGGTGTCTGCTGCGTTATCAGAAAAAATACGAAGGGTAGTATTGGCGGTTAACTGAGCAACATCCAATACACAGTTCGCATCTATCCCACCACCAGATACGCTGACATCATCTTCTGGACGATTAGCAGCGCCATATTTCTTCAGCTCGGATACTAAAATTGCCATATCGCACCTCTTTTAAAGTTGCGACAATTTTATATTCACGACTACTTCGCGCTTGTTGTGTCTATGAACTTTGAAACCGATACATCGAAATCCATTCCAGCGCTACTACTGTCGATGAATTCGGTTAGCAGTCCCACGAAATCAATATAATATAGAGCGAAGCCGGAAGAGAAAAACTCTATTTTTGATTCTGATACGCTCTGCAATAATTGCAAGGCTTCATCGCTAACCTGATAGCCCGTGCCGGTACTTTTTAATATTTCACTTGCTTCACTGCCCGTCGCAATGACCGTCGCTACAGTCTGATACTGCCCTATTCGCGATATAGAAATCGCCTGAATAAAAGCATATGGTTGATTGTCGCTTTGCTTTACTCGCTGCAACATTTCGTAGCTTGCTGGCCCAGAGGAAATCACTAGAGACGAATTTATCGATTCGTAAACAATACTTTGCCCAATTGATAGCGAGGAAAGACCTTCATCACTTGCTGGAATAGCCGACACTATGATTCCGCGTGATTCAAGCAAACTGCTCAACTCTACGTAAACCGAGCTTGCAGACTCGATTTGACTTGCTAATGCTGCATTTACCGAGACAACACCTGCTTTCACTTCATGCAATGAAGCATAGTCAGAAACTACTAGTTGTAACGATTCAATAACTGATGATACTGACGCAGCAACAGCAGCTAAGCCTTGTCCCGATTCAAATAACGATAACTCCTGACGAATAAGGCCGCCCAGGTTCTCGGGCTGACTAATTGCAGAAGCCACGAGTAAGGCACTGTTCTCTTTGAGCGCGTCTAGACTCACAATCATCCTCGCCAGCAACTCAGCACGGGAAACAGCGGCTATTGAAATCTCGGTAACATTTTCACGCTGACCTAGAACCTGAGAAACAACCTGAGCAAGAGATTCTACGCACAAATCGGTTGCTGCTGAAATATCAGCAACGCTTTCAAATCGACCGAAATCCAGCGACGCGATATTACTTCTATTTTCGATTGATTGTGATTGCTGAGTCTCTACATCAGTGTTGCTTTCGACGTACGCACCTTTGCTAACCTGGATAGTCGAAGCATATTCCAAGCCCGCCGAGTATGCAGAAGCCACCGGTGTACCAGCCCCTGCCAGCACATCAAAAACAACACCTTCAGCGGTTAGTAAATCAAAACCTGATCCGGTCTCAACAAAAACTCCATCAGCACCTAGCAGGTCCATTAGGAATGACTCACCTTGCCAATATAGGCTGCATAACTTAACTCTGCCAAACAAGCATAAACATAAACTACAGAGTGTTTGCTAATGGGTGTAGAAATGGACATTTCTTGTTTATTCTCGCTAGTCATGCCTTGAGTGTTATTCCAAGTCTCTGTAGACGCCGAATGAACAGCCGGTGTGCTGAGAATACTAGAAACCCGTCCTGATATTATCTGCCCTAAGGTTGACGATTGACTGATGATTTCTAGCTCAGGCCAAATTTGAGTATTATCCAGCGGTGTTGCGGAATCATGAACGAACGGAATAACAAACGTTCTCACTGATGATAGATCAACATTAATCTTGCCAACCAAATATCGTAGTGGACGAATAATTGGAACCACGTTAGCAGTAGTCACAAACTTTAAACTGTAATCAGCTGAATACGCGCTATAACCACCAACCATGGTGATACCAGTATCATTAAAAACATCACCCTCGTTATCACTGATTTCTGCATTATTTACATTATCAACAGAGTCACACTCAAGAAACCGCACTCTACCGATAGACATCGGCGCATTGTTTACCACCTTTGTCGCAAGAGCATTTACAGTGCAACGATGAAAGAGCGCATCAATCGCGACTTCTGCACTAGCTGGTACTGAGACAATAGTGCCAGTTATTATAGACATATTAACGCCAAATACCTCTGCACTCCCTCCCTCATTAAAAACAAACGCCTCGTTCACAGAAGAGCCGAGCACACTTCCGCCACGCCAAATAAGCTTCGCTCCTCGATGAAAATTTGCAATAGCATCATCGGCAGCCGATGGAACTATGTCTGTATCAATGAGCGTCAGAGTCCATGGGCCTGCGGGGGAAGAGGTCGCTCCAATATAAATATACCTAGATCCCCCTGCCACGACACCATAATGGATCTGGCATTTTTCAAAAATGCTAGAGCACTGAGACCGGCTATCATTAAAAAAAGCACCAGCTTTAACTATTGCCCCTCGCCAATAATTGAAGCCATCACTACGAATGTCATTGTTGCCAGTGTTTTCCAGAACGGCAACATCTGAATCAAGCTGATCAACTACTAGATCTGATTCTTGAGGAGGCCAGTTAGTCGTAGTTGATAGAACGGCGATGATCCTTATTGGCCTACTACCAACCGCAGTAGGCCCTGAGAACGTAGCATCCCCGCCAAACTGCTCTAAGAAACCACCGCCATTTGAATTTCGCAGATATATTGTGTCTCCTGATGAGGCAGCAGCAAATGCTGCAGTTAACGTTGCTAGCTCATCATTCCAGTCAGCGCCACCATTTGCATCGCTGCCGGAAAAGGAATCAACAGCCATATCAACCATTCATCGCCCCCATTGGCGCTAATGCACTATTAAGTCTTTTAAACACATCTTCTCGTAGTCTTATTTCTATCAGCTCTTCTGAAGTTAGCTCTAGGATGGCAATCAATTCGTCATCAGTGCCCAAATTCAGCAAGTGATTAAAAACAAAACGAAACTCGACAAGCTCATCGCCACTCAGCTCTCTTAAAAAATCTGAAACCGCCTTCACAGCAGACTGAAATGAGTGATACTTCGGCGGTACAAGATTATTTTCTGGATCTCGAAACGGATTTCTATTATTTTTAAGCTCCTGCAAATAGAATGAAAACTCATTACTTAGCAACTTTTGATTCTTCGTGGCGACCATTGATTCGCGCTGCGCAGCATATTCACTCTCACCCCATAAACCACTGACCAGCCTAGCACCGTCAAGATACTTCATCCCCGCGTGATCAACAAAAACATGCTCTACGCGCCGCCTACCGTCTTGCTGGAGATGCGAATCTTTATTTGTATAATGGTCCACTATCATTAATTTCTCTCTCAGTTACAAAACGATTATCCTGTTACGTCGCTTCAGCATACCTATGTGTCTATCACATATATGTCAGGTATTGATTTCCTTAACTCCAAATCATCCCCGCCGCTGCCAACGTTATCAGCACTCTCCGTTTTATCATCTACATCCTCACCGCCCACCCCTTCTTGATGTTTTTCCATTTCGTTTTCTTGATCAGGTTGGCTCTCATCAACAGCACCAAAGTCTTCAGTCTTACCAGCTTGCTGTTCTTGCACCCACACTTGTAGCAAAGTTGGATTTGCCGGAGCATCACCCCAAGCACCGGGTGCCTTAGTGCCCCCTTCTGCTAAACGTAATTCATTAATCGACATCGTTAGCTTATTGACTTCAAATTTCTTTTCTTTATCCTCAGGATCAAGCCCTGCAAAACGGAAAACATACTTATCAGAAAAAACAGAGCAGATGTAATCACTCATCAATGACTCATAGTAGGCCAATAAAGGTCGTAAACCTTTGTCTTTAGAGCTTGCTAACTTCTCTGCCGTATCTTCTCCAGACATCGACGACGTATTCGCGGAAAAAGATTCGAAGTTAATCTCATCAGGCGACATCGAATAAATTGCACAAATAATAGATACTAAAAAAGTCATCCATTTAGAAAAATGCATTTCATTATATTCGTTACCGAACGTCTCAAAACTTGCACGGCTTTCTTGATCTTTCGAAACCATCACTGGTGCTGCCCACGCGTTATTAATTCCCTTGACCATTGAAGCCCAATAACGTTTGAACGCTGCTAACTCGTTGGCGTCATAATCGCCAGACAAATGCAGCATACCTTTAGGTATTGCGTTGTCATCAAACCCTTTGATGTTGTACGTCATGGCATTAAGAAAGCCTGTAACAACTCGTATCATCAGTTCGGTTTCACCAAGACCATAACCTGCAAGTTTTACATCCGTGCGAGGGTTTCGAGGAACATATATTAAATCGTTGAAAGTGTAAGCTGTGCGTATCTGCCCCTGAATAGCTTGCAGTGCAAATATTTCATCGTCACCGCGATACCCGGATTCACTACATAGCCTAACGGTTGCTCCATCGACAGCGTAGAACCCATCCATTCCCTTTCGGATATCTTTTTTCATTTCTGTTTCAATCGGGGCTGCATCCATTGTCAGCGAATCACGAACAGACTTAGCCATAAACTGAGTGAAGTTATCGCGCTTTAATCTTTGTCGTTTGCGTGGATCGAACTCCCAGCCACAATTATTAAAAAATCTTGTAATTTGAATTATCGCGGCCTGCTCATCGGGCGTTACTTTGTGATCTTTGTCTCTATGACGAATAACAAAACCAGTTCCATTATCATCTTCTTGAGGTCGAGTAAAACGACTAACCTGTTTAATGCGCGTCATAATCACAGCATTTAATACTGGCGTTTGATCAACCATAGACCGCAATGCATCAAAACCCATTGGCGAAGGCTTATCAAAGTACTCCCCATGCGCAAATATCTGCAAATCATCCAGGTAAACCGACTGAAGTCCACGAGATGATTTCTTTTTCCTTGATGGAAAAGGAATAACAGTCGCTTTATTCATCTGCTGTTCTTGATAAATGTTATTTATATGGTCAACAACGCGTTGAATATCTTCATTTGGAATCAGTTCTGAAGAGAGCGGCATGTGAGATTTAGATAACTCACGTTGAGCATCCATCCGCTCATCAGCTGGCGCAGTATTCAAAAATGATATTTGCCTGGGGTCGTCACGGTTTCTTCTCATGTGATGAATCTTATATTCACGACATTTACAATATGTCGTGAATGTATATTCGCTTGATTAATACCGCAAGAAACGGAGAACACCATGAGACTATCCCAACAGCTGCCACTAGCAGTATTTATTGCGTGGATTACATACCTTGGAGTGAAAGATATCGATTGGGCTATGCCCTGGCGCCCGGTAAAAGTGTTTGCTTGTATTGTCGGTAATGAAGATATATATGACTGCGACGAATACGAATTTGAGAATAGAGGAAAAACCTAATGGCATCAAAACACAAGAAACCAACTGTTGGGCTTAAGCCAGAATTCCTTCACAAAGAAATGATTCAATTTGATCGGCTTGTTGAATTAAGCGAGGCTATCAATCGCTACGCAGCCGACAACCACCCCATCCCGGTTAAATGGTCTGACGAGCTAAGGCGTGGAATTGCTAATTACAAAGTACTAAGAGATAGCAAAAACACGACAATCACTTGAACTATATAGACATGAAGCCTGATATTCCGACCGGTAAAATCAAGGCTTACGAAATAGACACGACAATAGGCGTTACATGCTGGGCGTCACCTCCATTGGAAGTTGGCAGTTACCTAGACTGGTTGCGCTGTCAGTACAAATCAAACAAAGAATTCAGCATTAGAATTAAAAGCGCAGCTAGGCAATTCACCAAAGGATATCCGCTCGTATTCTCTGGGCCACACGTTATCGAACTCCAGTGTGCTTTACTAAAACTTGAGCAACACAAAAATAAACCTGCTAAGTCTTAGAGTAAAAAGGATTAACGATAAACTCAAAACAACCAGGATCTTTAGCCCTGACTAAGAGATTTCGCGATTCACACTTCGACTTATCCTTTTCATACGAAATGCAGCGTCCACAAACATCGCCAGACAACTCCGCAAGCATATCGACAACCTCTGCTGGCAATCCCGGCATAGCTTCAACAATTTTATCCTGCACGTGATCTAACTCCCTTGTTTCATTAGCTAATATGAATGATGTCGTGCCATGAGCTCTTGCCCAGGCGACATCGCACAACATGTTTGTATAACTGTAATGCGGATCGATACCAACTTTCACAACTTTTCGTTTAAACTTCTTCTCATCAGGATCTTTTTCTACTACTAGCGCAGTTTTCGTGAAGTGAAGGAATACCTCATCCTGCAGAATCGCAATCCGTTTCTTCATACCTTTTTCTAGGATATCTTGGTAGAGTCCTTTCGGATCAGGAAAAACGCATTGACGTTTTGAAAATCTGGACATCGATGTCTGCATGCATTTGTACTGATCAAGCATTACCGTATATCTGTCACGTTCGTTCTCATCTGTTTTTCTGTCTGCTTTAGATTGCTTCGCATCACCCCATTGAATCATATCATTCTCTAGTTTTTTGTAACTAGCAAGAAATACACGGCCTGGCCATCTAATAGCAAACCGCTTTGCATCATTATAATTCGGCAGTGTTTCAACGACGCAAACTGACACGCCAAACTCCCTGATTATGTCATCGCACCGGGAAAAAGGATCGTTTTGATAGATGGACTCCACATGGATGACAGCTTGACGCCCGTCCGGTAACCGTTCTTTAATCATTACACAATTAAATGCCCCCATCTGATCAATACCCATGTAAGTATCTTTTGCTGACGTTTTCCATTTCAACCCAATCTTCATACCATCCTCGGCACAAAGATTTAGCATGGCTAAGTTAATCGGTATCTGTGATGGATCCGCAAACGGCTTGCCTAACTTTCTATTGTAAAAGTTCTGCATATCAGTCGCGTTATTGAATGCCAGAAGCATTTCGCCCGGTGTGACCGTTGCGCTAATTAACTGAGGAAGGTGTGCACTGTCAATATGAGCCTCTGGATATTTTGCAACCCATTCGCCAGCTTGATTGTCTGGAATATGCTCGCCACACTTGGGGCAGGCATATACATATTCGCCTTTTGTCGCTTCACCGTATTTCCCATCGTTATACTGGATGCAATCTGGAAACTCTTCATCCAAGATAACGCCACCTTCACAACCGCAAGTGTTATGAAACTGGTATTCCTTGCCCTGCTTATACCAGTAGTGAATATCAGAATCGGGCCATTTTGCTGTAGACAACATCATGACGTACTTAATGTCCGACGCCGACATCCGTTCCATAACCTTTTCCATGTCAGCAACGAGCATTTCTTGCACTTCATCAAAGCTGATAATATCTAGCGGAAATGATTCTGTCGCTACGCTACCTGTAGTCCATAGAAACAACAGTTTTGAATCACCAAGTACTCGAGTTAATACATTACCTTCGCTTGAGCGTTTACTGCCATCCGCTCTACCTGATTCAAGCAGCATTTGATAAGCATCTGGGACAGTCCGCAGTACTGGTAAGAAACGATGCGTTGATTTGTATGGTGCGAGCATTGAAGACGGGACATACATACCAATCGAGCAAGGTGTAAACTTGATCGCCATGTAAATATCAGCGAGCATTTCCCACACCGTCAGCCCCATCTGGGCACCCTTCATCAGCACAATATGTTTTTTATGCGCTTCCTCAATCGTGGTTGGTATAAGATCGTAAATAAAGTGCAGAGCACCGCGATTATCAAGAGTGAACGGCTTTCCATCTACCTTTAACCCTTCACGGCCCAACTTCTCGACCCATTCCCTAAATGTCATTTCAGGAGGAATAACAACAGTTTTTAGGCGATAACCAGTCTCCAGCTCCAGCTCCATAAGCATGTCATCAAGACCGCGTTGGTAATTCGGGATTCTAGCCACGCCTAAACTGACATACCGTGCAGCGCATTGGCTTCGCGCAAACGCTTAATAATTCGCTTTACCGTCTCCGGATTTTCTTGTCGTATTTCAAAGAGAACAACTTCGTAGAATTTTTGCATTTGCTGAAGATCCCATATTTCCTTTAGGGCCTTCAGCTTTGTATCAAGTAGAGATGTTCTGAGCTTTACTGAGTCACCAAACGTCCGCGCATTACGAAGCTTGCCATCAGCATTGAAAGATGCATCGCGAAGCATCACCGCATCGTTGTACAGAAACTCATACTGCGTCATAAAATCAACGAGATCAGTGCCGTTATTTTCTTCGCCTTCGGTTTTGGATATGTAGCTAGGAGGTGGCGCAACAGGAAGCGCTTTCGCTACTCGCTTCCCCGATTTCATCTCACGCTCGATCTGCTTTTGATGAGACTTAACCTGCTTTTTTGTTGTCAGCTTCCCCTCTTTAATCGCCTTGACCCATCGAAAAAACGTTGGCTCAGGCACGTCTTTGTACTTCACTCTCAATTTGGCCCAATCCTTTGAGCCAACATTTTTCAAGTGCTGCTGGATATCGCTAACAGCTTGTAACTTAATTTCTTTTGATACCGCCACTACCGCCCTCAGCTATCAGTACTATCAATATTTATTTGATAGTATCTTCACGAATGATAGAGAGAACGATAGTGAATGATAGCGCTGCGCAAATTACGTACTATTTAACCGTGCTCGACCATGACTTCTTGACCGATGCCGACAATATGCTCTGGATTCTTCTTGCATTTCAAAGCAACTGGCCCACCTGTTTTATATTCCTGACCACAGGCGCATAACTCAGTTACTTTTTTATTCTTTACTTGGGCCGAACAATCTGCACACCTTACCAAAGCCCCGTCTTGCGACCGGAGAACTCGACCAAAACAGAACCGACAGACATGATCTGTTATCACCCACAAAGCCTCTTCATCCTTTTTTGCCATACAAATCTCCTCAAAGCAGTGTATATCCGCATTTATGCGTTTTAATATTAGTTATATTTCGTAAACTTCACATGTGTCTACGGGTTCTAACCCTTCGGCATTCAGCTCCTCGTCGATCAATTTGCCGGCGCCGTCTGCAAACTTCTCCCTTGCTTCGAATTCATTTTCTGCCTCGACTGTAAATGTCTGAGTCCCGTTGGCTTCTGTGATATCTCTTTCAATTTGGTAAGTTGGCATTGCTCAATCTCCTTTTCTAAATGCAGGCTGTAGAGCATATTCAGATCCACCAGCGCAGCAATCTAGAATTAGCATATTATCTCGCTCAAGCTCCAAGACTGCTTTAGAGCTACACTCTATGGTTTCCCCTGTACTAAAATTTTGCAATTCGGCTCTTATGTGCGGGTTGTTGTTTCGGCCAAACTGCCTGACTTCAAAACCATCTAGCACGGCCTTGTGTAATATTTCGATTTTATCAGTAATCATTAATCACCCTCACACCTCAAAAAATATAACAAGCACGTCAACGCAGATTCACTACCGCGTGGTTTCGTTGTGGTGCTTGCCTTGGTTAAAATTCATCGTCGTTTACCTGTTCAAAGTTACGGTAGTGAACAGGTTACGTTTTTCGTTATACGAATGCACTGTTATAGCCGCATTCAATAGTGTCTAATGTTTTAATCCAGAAACGCTCTCTATCAGCGATTAGTTGACCTCGACAAGCCGCATCCGATATATCCACTATTTCCAGAATTCTAAATTCCCATTCGTCGAGATTTGAATCTTTTATAGCTTGATGAAACTTACAAGCTCCTCCTTGGTAGAAATGTTGGTACCAACGTAATGTAAATACTTGAGTGGTTTTACCTACATAGGACATATCAGTTTTGATGTTGCGTATTCGGTATATTACCGGCTTACCATTCCCGGTCACATCCAACTCAACAACACGATTTAATTCAAGATAAGTCTGCTTGCATTCTTGACTGCAGTATTCGCTACCTTTATATGATTCGTTATGGTCATTGTAAAGATCGATTCGTCTAAACTTCTTGCCGCACTGCTGGCATTCGTTAGAATTAAAAAGATCGCGGGTCCGCTGGTCGTTCTCAGCTATCTCCCGTATATTTAGCAGGTAATGATTCTGCTCCAAATCTTTACGAAGCACTCTAAGAGGGAATTTTCTACAGTATTCTTCTTCAATAATTAGCTTAGCTTCCTTTTTGTCTTGAGCGGATACTTTTCCGCAAAATAGAGGAGGCCAAGCCCAGGGGGAATTCGCGTATTCGCTAGAGTCCTTTCCTTTGATTTGATAAAAATAGTCTCTCATATTATCTTCCTCAAAATTCGTATAACCAAGCAATCAACGCGACCTCCTTAAGCGTCGGCGCTTTATTGCCGGGTGTTATGGCGCTATCGCAGCCGGATACAATAGATCACGCAGTTGTACGGATCGCTCGAATTTCATAGCTTCTACTGATTCAGCTAATAGGTTCTTTAGTTTTGCCTCTCTCTGTCTTTCATTCCGCTTCTGCCGAATGTTCTCAGGTTGTACGGTGAAGAGTTTGTGTGAGCCCATGTTTGTATGATCGTATTTCCCAGTTATCACCCACCACATATTATTAATGTTGTAGTAAGCAATACCGGTGCAAATTCTCCCTTTTCGATCAGCAAACCAGACGCGCTGGCCATGCTTCAATAAAGTGTCATTAGCTGACTTTCTGTTGTAGTTACTAATTTGATATGTAGTTAGGTCGCCTTTAAAGTGACAGCTTGTCTTGTAGCACCCGTCAAGCCATTCCATCGCTGTCATGTGACTTGGTCCGCATTTATTTGATCGCCCATCATTTTTATCAGATTTAAACTCATACCCGGAGAATACATTGCACAAATAAGCTTTAATCTTCCGCCTGGATCGCTCCATCTCCAGGCGCATTACGTAAGGCATGTGCCTCTCTTTATCGAACTGATAGCGCCCTTCATGGTCTGGGCGATCAGGGGCATTAGTATTCTGGAACATCTTGAGCTCGATGTGCCTGCCTGCAATAGATAAGTCGGCTTTCAGATTACCCTTGACACAGTAGCGTCGTCCCTCAGCAAATCGCTGGCCATACTGATCAATGTCATCCTGAGGGATAACGCATTTCCAACCTATGCGGTTTAATGTTTGAATGATCCGCTTGAATACCTGTCTTTTAAAAGACTTTTCCCAGGCTGCGCGCTCTTGCAATGACCCGCCAAGCCCTTCTTCCCATACACTCAAAGAGACATCGCCAAAAACAACCCTTCCAGTTCGGTTAATCTGTGTCATTATTCCTCCACGCGCCATAACCAGGCGCTTCACATTTATTATTCACTCGTACATCGTTCGCAACAAATGAGCTTATTTGTTATACGCCTAATATAATTCTATAGTTATTGTTCAAGTACGTTCCAGCATCATCACCTTTACTAAACCAAGCTAGATACCATTTTCCATTTGAGTACTGACCCTTCCACATTTTGCCGATATACACACCAGATGGTGTTGATGTTGAATACTCAAGTAACTTATTGAATGCACTCTTTTCCATTACTGCATATTTATCATCAATTTCAATTTCGCTGACCTTGGGTTGCTGCCAGTGTTTCCCTAATGGGTTTGTTATTGGTGGTATTGTGTTTGACATTATTTTCTCCCCATATCAGCTTTATGCCAAAGGCGATTCCATAAATATTCGTTGTCAGCACCTTCTTCAGTAATGCATTTACCATCTTTTGTCATTGATACAAATAAGCGTTTTTCACCGTCAACGTGGTAGTGGTTCATTCCGCAAATAGACCATTCATTTAATGGAGGGTGTTTCCAGGGCTGAATACTCATGTGCTTGTTTCCTGTTAGTTGCGACGTTACACCTCAACAATTTTCCACATAGGCTTTAATGCTTCGGCTGCTGCTAAGCGCATATTGTTGAGTTCTGCTTGTTTCTCAATATAGTCGGTTCGATTTAAAATCAGGTCATTTAGATAGTGGCTTTCGATATGTCTCTGTGCTTCATCCATCGCCAACAGTGCGATCCTGAGTGCTCCAACCGCTGCGCCCTGATGAGCGGTAGGCATTACAGCAGGCTCTACATCAACGCTACGTATCGACGTTTCGCTGTTGCTTGGTTGTTCTCTTGTTTCAGTTGCCATCGTTTAATCTCCAGTTCGCACAGCACGAGTAAGCTAAACCGTTATGCCAATGTACCAACATCGTATCCAGATAAGATAAAGACCTTTGTTTTTTGTCGATTGCAGCAGCATCCAAGGTGGGTGTAAATTGTGCTCATTTCTTCAGGCGTGAACGCTGTCCCGAGAAACTTATTCATCCCGCTTCTAATTCTACTTTGCCACCACTTGCTAAGCCCTTTGTGTGCTGGCCTAGATAGCCATTCGACAATCTTGCACTTAAAATCGATTTCACTTTCCACGTCATCAATTCGGAAGTAGATATTGTTCTTCGGCTCAACTATCAGCTCGTCATTCTTGTAAATAAACGATTTCGGGAACACCTCCTTCAGCCGATCTATGCAGTCCAGCACTTCTTTATTCATTTAGTTTCTGGCGCGCAAACAGCAACCACTTCCATTTTTGTTATGTTTTTAACAGTAAAGAAGTTGGGCGCTTCAAAATTCTCACCCAACCATTCTGATATAATCTTTTTCAGCTCATCGCGCTTTTCTTTATCTACTTTGCACATATAGTCTTCGCCATACTCCCCGCATTCCTCGTAAGCTGCTTCATTCAAAAGCTCAAAAAATACATCGATGTTGATGAAATCACTGTGAGAGTATTGTATTTTTTCGCCTTTGCTTATTATCACTGCTTTACCTGCTGGATAATCGGAATTAACTTCGTCCACGATACTTTCAAAATCTGTATATCTTTCGTCGTCCAATGAGTAGGCAAAATCTAGCAATGGCTTAGAGACGGATTGACCTTCAGCTACGTCATTTTCGTTTTGTGATGTAGTCATAGAGCAGGGCGATATGACAACATCTTCTCTGGTAGCAGCTAATGCACTTCTTGATTCTAGATTGGCGGTTTCACTCATGTTTTCGGTCTCGGATTGTTAAAATAACGGTTCTCGGTATCTTGAGAAATCTATTGTCTTCAAATTTCGTTTCCAATCGGCACAATCATCACGCCAAGCTTTACCATTCGGTAAGAATGGATAAGCATTTGCATTTCCTTTTTTTGATCAATCTCGAATTCACCTTTGTTAACCAAATCGTCGTGATTTTTAAGCCTAATTTGATGCTCAGTAGCCCAGAGCAAACCCCAGCCTTCAGGCGTTTCTTCAGGTTGAATCATTCCTTTAGGGCACAGTAAAAAGCGACTTTTTCCCATTCCACTTTGTGGTTTTTTTCGGTGAGGCTTTTTAGCGTCAGCTAAAAAATCAGCTCTCGATACTTTAGCTTCAACTAAATAGCTATACCCGCAAGGTGTCCATCCAATAGCGTCAGGCTCTTCACCGCCCATTCCAGAATTTCGCTCCACTAAAACCAGCTTACAATTTCTGCTTTGTTGCAACCAATAAGCTGCTCTATCACACAATTGACGATGAGTTGGCTGGTAGCTATTTGTTATCAACTGAATTCTCCAAAAATATAGCAATCACTCAATACCTAGCGTCGCGCTATAAAAACAGCCTAACTCTGCGACCTAATCCCGATGAATCATTCACAATCACGAAATTCTCAATGGTACTTTCAAATACATCAGCAATAGGCCCGTCATCTCGGCTGTATCCATCCGGTAAAAACGATGATGTTCCTGTTACTTCGATATCTCCTTCAGCTTTTTTCACTTGCTCCAATCGCTCAATAACTTTGCTAATTTTCAAATTGCATCTCCTTTATGTCTCCCCTTTAAACCTGGCTTATTAATAGTCGCCAATACAGTATTCACACTCACCAGCGCAGCATGGCGCTTCAGTGTTTTTGTCAGCTTTTCTGTAAACCACTCCAGGAGACAGGTGAATTTCTCCATCGGTCATCTGGCAGCGTAGCACTCCACCTATATCTTCGTAATAAGCTTCTCGGCAGTAATCATAGCGCTCACCGCCAAACATCACCCACGCTGGACACTCCACACCACAAACATCACCTATACTTCCACCCTTATCAGTGACAGCACTCATTATCTTTCCCGCTGGCGCTCGTCTAATTATCTACATCCCACTCGTCTTCATAATCAAATATTCGATTAGACCAGTACATATCATCTTCATGCTTTTTGATTATCGCTTTTTGCTCTTCTGTCCACTCAGATTTCGGATGATTCTCCGTAATTATTTTTGCTTGCCTAGATAACTCTTGATCCGGAATTCTTAACGCATGGTTTTTGGAGGTTTGATATTGAATGACGGCCTTATCAACTAGTCTGGCAGCACTCTTTCTCAGATCGTCCACCTCTTCTAAAGATGAAACTTCTTCAGAAGACAATGATACTTCGAAATGATTGTAGTCATACGATCTCATTACTTTAACTGATGCTTTCATTTTCAATCCTTTTATAAAACTAATATCTAAAATTCACACTAAACAGCAGATCTAGGCCAGTTCTTGAATTCACGACCACCAAGCATATCGCCACCTTTATCGCGTGAGTTACCGCCATGCTGTTTGAACCAAATTGCAACACTGAACGACTTGCAATATAACGCTAATTTAATTGCCCAATCCTCTTTCATGGCTCTAAACCCAGGCCCTGACTCCCCACCGATAATGCACCAATCAATATTAGCTAGGCATATATCACCAAGATCTTCTAGCAATGGCTCCGCACTTATAAATCTTACTTTTGCAGGTATGTTCCGAAGAGCATCAATTCTGGGTTTGCCATATTCCTGATCTTCCACTGTCACACCAAGCCAAACGTTGTCGTAACCGGTCCCCCAATCATCAGGCAACCTATGTTTAATAAGGGTGGCGCGCTTAGTGAGTAACTGCCAATCCAACATGGGTGTTGTCTTTATCAACTCAAAGAGATCGGTTAACGCACCCTCTGGCGCATCCTTATCACACCAGTCCATCATGGAGCCACAAAAGACACGATGTCGTCGGTTTTCTTTGACTGCCTGGTTATGCCAGGTCAGCACTTTACGCCAGTTAGTCTTGCTTGTTCTGCGAGGCTTTTGATTCACATCCCAGTAGTCACCACCTGTTCGTTTATCCAGCGTTGCTGCATAACAATTGTCGCAGCCTCGCGCTATTTTCGTGCATCCCCACCACGGATTAAATGTGTGGTCAGTCCAACTTATTCCTGTTTTATCACCCATCATAGGATCCTCTGTTTGCATAAATACAGCCTATACGCCAAAACTAAATTGCTTGCTCTTCATCAGCAATTGGATCCGGGTAACTGATAGTGAATTGCGCTTTAGTCCCGCAATCACATTCGCAAACATGAGTGGAGCCTTCGGCACAGGATTCCCACTCGCATTCGTAATCATTATATTTTGTGCATTCTTCATTTTGACACTCTACATTTATCACGGGCATGCTCTAGTCCTTATCCATATAGATGCGTTACGAAAACGCATTTTCCCAATCTGTTTCGCTTGGGCTGTGCTCGAACTTTGATATATTTTCCCATCTATCAACATTAGCAAAAACAATGGGGTAGTTGCCGCCTGAATAATTTGATTTTATGTGGTCAACAACTATCTTGTTTAATTCTGCCGCTTTTTCTGTAGCTTCCTCAAATGTATTCGCTGCTAACACATTCCCTGGGCCAGCAATGTAAACGCCCCACTTTTGACTGTCGTAAATATTCATAATAAAAACCCCAATGCAAATTCCTCAAGCTAACTGAATGAAGAACTAAATGTATTCAAACTCAATCCTATTTGCTTCATCGTCAGGCTTAACTTTCCCCTGAGAATGATCGATCATCATATTCACGAAATCTACAGGTTCGTAATCTGGAAAGCCTTCCAGGATGCAATCTTCCTTTGTGATTTCACTTAGAGGCTCCTCTCCGACAGAAATCACTCGGATAAGCGCAAGTTTTTTCACTTTTTCACCTTTCTTCAGCCCCATAGACTTCTCTACAGCATTTAAAACATCACCGGGTTTTAAGAAAAGCCAACCAAAACGTCTGGTCACAAATTTGGTTCTATTCTTTATTTGCTCTTTAGTAAGAGCGAAGCTCATATTTCTAGGCATCATCTTCTCCGTCTATTGCGTCAAGTGCATTATCAATCCACTTTTTGAATTCGTTATCATGGTTTATAGTGCATGGTGGTTTTACCTTTGATTTGTAGCCACCTAACCAATACAAACCACTATGCCGCGTAGCTCCGCAATTCACGCATTGCTTCCACCTTCCAAAACCGTGATAAGATTGATCGATAAATTCATGCATAAAATTTTCAAATCAACCTTTCTCTGTGACTTTTTCCCAAATACTATTTAGCTTGCTAATTTGATTTGGTGTTAATGATTTCCCCCTATTAACTTGATCGTTAATCGACTGAATAAAGCCCTGCTCCCATTCAGACATCCTAGGCTCTCGCTTAATGCAGTCTGCTATCATTTGCGCGTAATCGTCCATCCAATCCTCCATTAATTACCTCCATAGAATCTATCTAGTACAATCGAAATTAACCAGTCGTCGCAAATCATCTTTAGCCATATCATTTCGCACACTAATTCTTTGGCTTTTCTGGGCGGCTGGACGAACTGCGCTTGACGTTAGTCGCATCTTCTTCCTTTTTTATCACCGGCATTTTGTAAAACGGCAAATGACTACAGTCTTCGTCTCTATCTTTGCATTTTGCGCACATGCCACCTTTAAGCTGAGGAATATTAAGCATCGATCTTCACCTACAATCGCATCTGCATCACTACCGCAGCGTATGATTCATCGCCCTCACCCATAATAACTAGACCGCTATCACTATTGGGATCTATCCACATCTCAATGTTTTCTGAGCCGATAACACTGATCGCATCAAGGATGTACTCTGGATTAAAACCACGCTCCAGCTTTATATTCTTACTCATCGAGCACGGCACATCATCGTCAGCCGTTTCGCCTGCAGCATTCGTGGCAAATATTTCTATCTTGTCTTTGTCAAACGTGAGTTTGATAGCTCGTCTCTTGAGATCCAAAATAATAACAGCTCGTCTTAAGCCATTGACCAGATCTGCTCTTTTCACAAGCACCTTTAAGTCGCCTTTCTGCTTAAAAAATTGCCTGTAATCAGGGTACCGGCAATCCACTAGATTTGATCTTGCGGATACCTGTTCCCCGACAATCTCAATGCTTTTATTTCCAACCTTGATCTCCACTTGCTCCTCCTGGTCAAGTGCTTTTTTTAAAACCTCAACTCCTTTTTTCGGCACTGTGAAATTAGTGTTTTTCATATCCACATCCATCCTAAAATAGGCTAAGCGATGTCCGTCGGTTGCTACTACATGCATAACGTTATCAATAACCTCAAAGTGAATCCCGTTGAGATAGTATCTAACGTCATTGATTGCTTGAGCATGCTCGACGAGTTGCACGCATTTTTTCATAAGCGGTGATGATATACTTGGACACAGCGACTCCTCATCCTCTCTTGAAACCTGGACAGGAAAATCATCAGGAGAAACTTTATTAAACGTATATCGCCCCACACCTATTCGAATAGAGAGATTATTGGCCCCGATATTGATAACCCCATCTTCACTCTTATCATGCACTTTACAAATGCCAACTAGCTTACCAAGTGGTAGCAACAAGCTACCACTTAAATCACTGCGAGAGATATCAATTCGGCTAGCTAACTGAACATCCATATCTGTTACTAGCAAATGTGAATTGGCACCATAATTAATATAAACATTACCGAGAATAGGTATCACCTCCCTTGATGGTTTCGCCAAACCAACTACATTAAGAGAGTTAAGTAAATCACCTACATTAAATCCAATCATGTCACACTCCATTTACGGATCTATTGAGCTGATGTGGCAGCGTTATTTTTTGCCCATTTTCTAGCAGCGGATTGAATATTGTCCGCTGAAACGGAAATTACAGGAAAACTATCCGCATTATCGGAAGGATAAAACTCACTAAATTCTGGCAGTATTTCTCTCAAATCTTTTATAGTTTTGCTAGACTGTATAACGCCTTTCAGCTCCACCATGAGACTACTAATTTTATCTCGCAGGACCTCCGACTTCTTTTTCATTTTATCAATGCGATTCATTAAGCTTTTTGGTAGCTCATGTGCGGCAATGGACACACTATATTGATCATCACGCTTAACACGTTTTTTTGAAGTAAACGAAATTGAATTTGTGGTATGTGCCCAACTAGAAGAGCTATTACTTAGTTTTTCTGGCATATAACAATTTGTTATTTGGTTTATATTTATTACTAGAAAATCGATGTGCGCTAGGTTTGCGCAGCTGCAAGTGCGCATGAACCCGTCAGGGAGAGTCGTAATAATGTCTATATCTTTTTTGTATTTCCATTCCCATAGCGCGTCAGCTAGTACTTTAATTGAGTGTTCATACTCTTCAACTTCAGATCTCACGAGTTTCATCGCAATCAATTGAAAAAGTTCCGATTTCATTTGCTTGGTTAACTTTCTTAGCATCATTCAAGTCCTGTGATTAATTAAACAACTAGTCTATGATATTCCGTCTAGAAAGGAATATCGTCATCAAAATCAGAATAGTCTGCTGCGGCCACTGGCTCCGGTGATGGGGCTCTATTATTCGGGGAATGCTGATAACTACCTGCTGGACTGCCTGTGCCCGCTTGAGAGCCACTTTTTGAATCAAGCATTTGCATTTCACTACCAACTATTTCAGTCGTGTACCGATCTTGACCATTTTTATCTTGCCACTTGCGTGTTCGCAAACTTCCTTCCACATAAACCTTTGATCCTTTCTTTAAATACTCGCCTGCTATCTCCCCTAGACGATTAAAGAACACAACCCGATGCCATTCAGTGCGCTCCTGCTTTTGCCCAGTATTTTTGTCTTTCCAGGTATCACTAGTTGCTATTGTTGCGTTTGCGACAGCACTTCCGCCGGGAGTATAACGAACCTCCGGATCACCACCTATGTTGCCAACCAAAATCACCTTATTTACACCTTTAGCCATTTTCCTTACCTTTGTCATCAAATTGAATCATTTCAACAGGCTCATTAACAATTTGTCCATTTGGTAGTTCAATAATCGCGGTTGAATAGTTACCCACGCTATCGCCAACATTTTCGTAGCTAACACCGAACTCATGGAAAACACCCTTTCCCATTTCACGCTTCTGATATGAATCATCATACTCAGCATCGTCCGGCCTCCAGTATTCAAATATTGTTACAGGTCTTGTCATGATTTCTATCGCTTCTGCTATAAACATTTTCAATTGTTACTTGTTCCCAGCCTCTAACCTAACAAACTTCCGATATTGCAGCGGTAGGTACTGGTCTACAGAATTTGCAACTGCCCATGAGTACACGAACTCTGGTGGAACGAACGTCATACTTTCTGCCTTGTTTAAACTAACCAAGCACTGCCAACCCCATAATCTTAAGTGCTGTATGCGTTGCCTATCGAAAAAATCTCGCCCCCCTACAGCACTCTCGCCACTCTGATGCTGCATCGCATTATGATGAAACCAGCAACCGGCAATTGCACTATACTCAGGTTTAATACTAGTCCCTGAACCGTTAGCAACACGACGAACATGCATCGGAACGATGTCACCTTTGTGATTTCCATATTCTTTAGAAATACAACAAGGCCGAGTAATTACCCACGCGAGGAATTCTTTATCTGTACCAGTCTTTACCCAGACGTCAGGAGTAGCGAAGAAGCTAGACCTCCACAAAAGCGAAGCCGCTTCGCTATATGGGCCTTTGGCTTTCTTCATATCTTTGCCTGCCGGATCTTGGATATACCTCACACAAAACGTCAGTCGCATATCTAGGAAATTACTCAAGCTCAGAGCAGCGATCTTGTCAGAGTCGTCGCCATTCTCACCAAAGAATTGCGCAATCATTCCACTCACAAGCGGCTTAGGTCTTCGAATATAACCAAAAAAACCATCCATTGTTTCTTGCCCATCGAACATCTCCACGCTCACAAACGCATCTTGATATTCGCTAATCCCTAGCTTATTGACCTCATCGGCATGAGGCCCATTCTCAGCAAATAGCAATGCGGTCATTCCTGTCTTAAGTGGCTCAGGCCTACGAATGAACGCGTCAAATTTCGCGATCACACGATAGCTGGACAAATCTTTATCTGTCATACCGGCCAAACTCGGTGAGCAGGATAATTAATAAATTTAGGTAATGAATGTTCAAACTCGACCTGAAACCAGTCTTTAGTTGCATCGTAACTATTTATTTTTCCTCGGCAGAGCTCCGCACCACAATCATCCATAATTTTTACTGGATCTCCAAACACCAATCCACGCTCAGTCTTTTCTATTTGCGGCATTGATAAACTCCCTAATTTCGTTGCTGTACGCACCGTAACGCTGGACTGTTTGAGTAAACTCCTCAACGTCATGCCCTCGTAATCCCCATATAGGATTACCATACAAATCAAACCTAAGCTCACCTTCGTTATTGACCTGATGTATCATGTGACACATCTCATGGTAAATAAGTATTTCTTGATCTATTTCGCTACCACTATCCCAATATTGTTTGTCAATCGTTACAAGAAAATCGGGCAGCCGTCCGAATAAGCTGATAATCATCCACAGGAAAACTTTTTTTAACTTACCTTGAACCGCAGGTAAATGAACCGCCCCTAAAACCTCCCTTCCCTGCATCACAACGGGATCGCGAACAAAAAGAAAATCAACAACTGCCTCACCATCTGCTAAATCACTATGTTCTGGACAGTCAGCTAACAGCTGGTCGTAATAAGCTCTAGGATTTACATCTTCATCGCCTGGCACGGAATACATGTCAAGCATCATCTCATCGTCACTCATTGCATTCCCAACGCCAATACCCAATCAAAAAGAGCTTTGGCCACCAGGATAAAGTAACCCAGCATGCACAATGTAAAAAAATGCTGAAGCTTAGTTCTCTTCGCTAGCAAATCACTTTTTCTTCTCAACATATTTCCTCCAACTTCAAATGGTTGTATATAGCTACCAATTAACTCAAAGATAATCATCCATAGAATAATAAAACTGTATAAGTCTGATCGCTGACGCAACACCAGCGCAAACTCCAAAATAGTAGCCTCGCTGCATCATTTTTGCGGCAACTTCTTTTTGAGATTGACTGGTTACACCACCTTTTTCTATCTTCATCTCAATCCAAAGCCCAGAATAGGTAGAAACAGGCACTGGTAGAAAAATGTCTGCCACTCCTTCTCTAGCCCCCTCCTTCTTGAGTTGCACCCATCGACGAGCTCTTTGTTCCTTGCTACCCTGTAAATACGCTCCGTTTAGTGTCGCAAGCATCTCGTCAATTCCAGGGTATCTACCAGGGAACTTCATTACCATTTCATCTCGCCAGTTAAACAAGCTTTGCTGCTCAACTGATTCTGATCGCTTCCCCACACTTCTAATGATTTTATTTCGCCTAGTCATTACAATCTAAACATGCTGTATTGATCACTGATCAAACCATCGACAGAGCGCATAAATGAAACCTTTTCGTCATAACTTTTTACTATCGATAGCTCAGCTTCGAGTAATGACGAAACTCTTTCTATCACCCTTTCTTTTCGCTTCCCATTAACCAAGTAAGCTATCCGCACTGTAAAAACGGGGCCGTGCTTTACTGGCTTAGTCCCCTTTGCATTTACACCTTTCACTACTTCAAGCACTCGGTTATAACAAGAAATACACAATCGTTTGTAGACTAAGCTGCTTGCCGGTTTATGACAATTAAGGCATATCCTATCTATCTCACAAGGCTTTCTTAATTCTTCAGGGTGCAATACTCCGGAATTTTTCGCCCCAATCTCACACCCTCTGCACTCGAACAATGGGCACCCTTTCCCCGGTTTTTGTTCTGACGCTTTTTTCCATTGAGTCGAACAGCTATTTGCTGTTAATCGCAAATTACCCGGCAAGTTTGGGCAGGTAAACATTTTCAGACCCAGATTCTCAGGTTTCATATGAGATCCTCCATTCTGCCGTTAAGATCCACGTCGGTAACTACCCCAGTCAAATGGAATAATCACCCCGCCGCCTTCGTACATGCGATCTACACCACGATCACCAACACACGCTTCTAGCTCACTCAGTGTTAAGTTACTAACCAATATTGTTGATTTTACGCGCTTATATCTTATATTTATAATATCTGACACGATGACTTTTTCTGCATCGCTACCGAATTGCATTCCAACCTCATCCAGTATAAGCAGGCTTGGGCGGCAGAATTTTCGCATCACTTCACGCTCAGTCTGTGCCGTGTCTCTTCTATATGTTTCTTTAATTTGCCTCGTCATCTCTAGCACTTCGGTAAATAAAACTGAATAACCAAATTCACGAATGATGTAACTAGCAATAGCGCAGCTTAAATGAGTTTTCCCAGTTCCCGTTTTCCCAAAAAATATCAACCCATCCCCACACGCCAAACGATCACTAAAACTTCCCGCGAAGCTTTTCGAAATTCTAAGGGCCTTTTTTCCTCCTTCACATGTGGGTAAGTAGCTATCAAAGTCTTTACCTTTAAATCTAACCGGGATCTCTGCATTTCTAAAAAGCTCACGCCTTTTATAATCATCAGCAGGAGACTCGTTTTTAGTTTTCTGACTCAAGGCGGTACTCATTCTTCAGCCCATTTAGGGTCTTTGAGTTCATCTGTTCCTTGTGAATAATCCCTTTCCTTAAAGCCACTGTGCTTATTATTTTTTGACACACCTCGCTTGATAGTCAGTTGATTCCATTGTTTCCGAAGTTTTGACGGTGAAAGAATATTTGTCTGCCAAAACGAATCATTATTTGCCCAATCAAATAGATTTTTAATTTCGTCATGCGTCCGCCTATCTCTTTCTCGCATTAATCGAACATCTTTGGCCCATGCAGTGTAATTTGGCTTGTCATGCTTCGGGTTGATTCTTAGAAGTCCATTATAAATGTGCGTAGCAACTTCCAAATCCTTCTCGTCAATTTCTTTTGGCGAGGTAGTGTTTTTATCTGTCTCTGTCTCTGTCTCTGTCTCTGTCTCTGTCTCTGTCTCTGGTGCGTCACTTTGCTTGTTTTTGGTTGGCAGCTCGACACCTTTGGGGTGACCATCTGTTGTCACTCTGGCGTCACTTTGGCAACCGACTCGCATTAAGAACTTTAAGTCAATGAATCTGTTGACGTTTGGCTGCTCATCAAGCATGCACATTTTTTGTAGAATCCGTGAATCACCAGGTAAATCACCTTCTTTATCTGCGGCTACAATCCACATTGACACTAACTGCCCCTTTTCGGCATCGGTTAAATCTGCCCATTCTGGATTGCTCATGAGATTCCGATACACTTTTATCCATGGTGGTGTGCCGCGATCTTTTCGGTATGTCTGCCATTTTGGCCAGTCTTTTACTTTTACCGTTGCCATCATGCCGCCGTCATGACGTCATGACGACAGCCAATTTTGGATTTGCAATTCATTTAAAACCCTGAATATTGAACGAGAAAAAAGAAATCAATTGACGAAGCGCACTCGACAACTCCAATATTTGAAACATAACCCCTCCGAGTATTAGTACAACTAATTGTGTTCCGGGTAGCTATTCACTACCATGCAAGATATGACATATCTTGCCAACAAAGAAACCAAATTAATCCTTAATCGCTTAAACAAGCTGATTAAGCAATCAGAAGACTCGATGCGAATCATATGCGGAAAAACCCACTCTCTCGATGTTCCGGAAAGAATTCACCACTCAACCCTCTCCAATATTCTTAATTTCTATGAAGGTAAAAATCTCTATCTGCAGCAATTCCTGGTGCTTCTTAAGTTGCTCGACTCATCGCCAGAAGAGTTTTTTGCCGGCATAAACAAAAAAAATAGAGTCATATTGGATGCGATATCTACACTCGATGACCCAGAAATCGATATCGTCATCAATCAATTAATAAAGATTCTCGAAAATAAACCTCGCACGACTACTATAAGGAAGCGACTCGAAAGACTAACTCGCTAACGAAAAACCTTTTTGAGCAAAAAACTTAGTGGCTTCATACTCTTCCGATGGGACAATCACGTAACTACCGTCTCCAGGTATGATTTGAGCACCAGCAAGACTGATAATCTTTGCAAGCTGCTCATTATTCCATCCGTTGTCACCGTTAATTTTACGAGAAACCTCTGATTTCTTTAGCTGAAGAGATTCAGCAGCCTGCTCTCTGTCAACGCTCAGCAACACTTGATCTAACTTGCGCCTAACTTCATTAATATTGCTCATTTTAAGCTCCTTCGTTTATCGACTTCGATCCTCACGTTTATCTGGATAAAAAGATTTGCTGTCCCTACGCTTCCCCTTCAATCCCCTACTTAACTTGTCTTATTATTAACAGCATGACTATACAGAAGCTGAAACAGTACTGGGTAAACTACGCGATATTGCTCTGGAGGATATATTTCCGGAGAACTTATATAGCGAGGAACCAGTCCACCCGTCGCAGCCTCAACAGGAATTGCCATTAGTGGTGGCACTCCATTTTTTAACCATTGAGCAATTCTGCCCTGCGTCCGCTTCATGTTCGTTGCGAAATCAGTTTGATTGATGCCCGACTCGCTTAGGTACTGATTTAAATTCATTTCTGTAATCATGTTTAGCTCAATATTAGGTGGTCGAATATTCTTAGTCAAGACTTTTGTCCAGCTATTTTTGTATTAGTAGTGCAAATAGTATATTCACGACGTTCAACCTCCAGGTAACTCAAGATGGGTAACAAAAGAAATCGAAAACCGCTAACCCAAGAAGACATACGCGCATCTGAAAACTTGTCTCGCCTATACAGGGCTTGGAAATTACGACACCCAGGCATAAATCAAGATGAAATTGCCGAGGATATGGGGTTCAAGAGTCAAGGAATTGTAAGTCAACACCTGAACGCGCACACGCCACTCAGCGTGAACGCAGTCTTAAAATGGGCTGAATTGCTAGGCGTAAAACCGACCGACATCCGGCCAGAATTCGATAAATATGTCGCTAAAGTGACTGGAAACGCTGCTTTCTTACAACAAAATGCTCGCAAAGACTCAGCTGAACTAGAGTATCTCCAGCTTTCTTCTGGACAAAAAGAGCTGTTTGAAAAAGTAATTGAAGCTGTTGTCACATATATTGAGGAGCACTCAATTAAGCTCAAAGCTAAAGTGTTCGCCAAACTTATAATTACAGTGTACATCGAATGCCTTGCGGAAAATAAAGACCCTACTCAAGAAATTATAGGTAAATTTATTTATCTAGCAACGTAACGAGTACTTTCCGCACAAAGCACCCTGAGCGCAGGGTGCTCGATCTAAATATGCAATCCCTTCCTGATTAATTCTTCAATCGTTTCGCAAATAATAATTTTCCTGTCTAATTTATTTGATTTTATTATTCGACGTGCTAATATTGCTTTCAAGGAGGGTGACCACATGAAGAATTTAGCAGTAACCAGCAATGAAGTGATTTACCGCAGCCTGCAAAGCAACCTGCTTTCGTTCTCAAGCGTTTATCCTTGCGACAATAGCGTCAAAAAGTGTCTAGATTCATTAGAGTCTCACTTGAGCGGGGATTTGCCTGATCATGCACTCATTCGCTGCCAATTCACTACAAAAAGAATTTTGGATCGCGCAGCAAGTAACGCGGAAACCTGCCCAGCCGAATTTACAAAGAAAGTTTGGGCGGCTGCAAACTACGCAGAAGCTTTAGTGGTTGCCTTCCAGTTACCATTAAACATGACCCGCTTGAAAGAATGCATTGATTCGATTGAAAACAATATGGAGTTAAATTAAAAATGAATGCTATCGTGCACACATCAGAAGGACATCCACCCCCTTTACATAAAAACGACATTCTTGGTTCACACAAACCCGTTTTACGAGCATCAGGGAAAATACGCGCTGGCATTAAGGTCCTCACTCGCGCTGCCGCCGCGAAGCCTGGTGTTCAGAATATTTTTGATAAAGGAACTGAGGCTGGGGCTTCCAATGAAGCCATTGTGCAGCGAATCAGAACTCATTTAGGCGACTCCAAAGCACACCCCCTTACACCCAGAAATGTTCCATATTTTACAGTTAAGGCGCGAGAGTTTTCCGATCCGGAAGTAGCAAAGCTCATTATGGATGAATACGGTACTGACACCGAAGACGGTCGAGTGCTGAAATCTTTCCCTATATACTTTTCAACAGATGATATCTACTCGGCATTGCCTCATGCTCTCAAATGTTTTGGCGCGAAAGGTTTGCAGTACTGGTCGGAGTACGATTCAGTGGGTAATCGTTTTTGTAAAATGTACGAGCCACTGCAACCTAATACCTCAAATAACAGAGGGGCGCGACAATTCGGTGGTCGTAATATCATACTTCGCAATGAAAATAATGGTGAATGCATTCCTGGCTCGTGCCGTGAGTACCAATCACGCGCCTGCACGTTATCTGGATCGTTATTCTTCCATATACCAAAAGTACCGAGGGGGCTTCTTATCGAACTCTCCACTCGGTCTTTTTATGCACTAAGTGAGATACGCCAGCAGCTAGCACAAGTATCCTTTAAGCGCGGTAGAATTTCCGGTTTTGAACAGGGTAAGCCAATATTTTATGTAACCAAGGTTCAGCGCATGGTTTCTATGCTGGATCCGCAAACAAAGCAACCCATAAAAGTTAAACAATGGCTAACTGAAGTACAAGTTGATCAAGAGCTTTTATTCTTATCAGAGTCATTTAATGATGAAGATACTCTTTCGGAGAAAGCGACTGAAGCATATGAGGCATTAGAAAACACATCCACCGCCCCCAGTGAGGCGATAGAAAATAACGGGCTAGACAACAGTTTTGAAATGCCAGAATTCCCATCACCTGAAGGCGACAACAATGGATAATAGAATGTTAAAAATTGCACACTTCTCTGACGTACACTATTCACCAAAGTACCTAAGCGAAGTCACTCGATGTTTCGAGTTTGCCGTAGCACAGGCTATTGAAAATAAATGTGATGCCTTTTTGATTTCTGGGGATTTGACTGATTTACGAATCGATTTGAACGCAGCTGTAGTTGCCGCAATGCTGCTTCAACTAAAACGATTAACTGAAGTAATGCCAGGCCTTGTGCTCCAAGGGACTTATTCGCATGATACACCTGGTTCACTTGACGTGCTGAAAACACTAGGCGGAAACTTTCCTATACATGTCGCTGATTCTATTTCACAAGTCGTGCTGACAAACGATAATACATGGATCCAGTCTGATGCATGGGGATTTGAAGAAATCCCTTCTAACAGTAAAGCGCTTTTTTCATGCCTACCAACCATCAACAAAGCAAAGTTAGCCGGAACAGTCGGTGTCAAAGATGCAGCTGATGCTGTTGGGGATTATGTGCTAGATATTTGCAAAGGTTGGAACAGTAGCAACTTAAAAGCTCGCGCTACTGGACTAGCAACTGTTTTTACATCTCATGGAACAATAACTGGCTGCATCACTGAGCAAGGTGTTCCGATGGCTGGCACCGATCACGAATTTACCACCGGGGCAATATTCGCTGCTGGAGCAGTAGCAAATATGATCGGTCATATTCATCAGTACCAGGAGTGGGAGGATCAGGGAAGAATCATTGCTTACGCCGGCTCAATTGGACGACTTCATTTCGGTGAACTAACAGATAAGGGCTTTATAATTTGGGGTGTCGATTCCGATGCTGTGACTACAGAATTCATTAAAACACCTGCTAAAACACTCTTGCAAGCTAACTTTGACGGTGTACCAGATATGGTTGAACTCAACGACATAGCACAACAAGCAAAAGGTGCTCACGTGCGAATTCGCTACCACGTTGACCAAGAATTTAGAAGCTCAATTGATAAAAAGGAAATAGAAAATATTTTCCTCAAAGCTGGCGCTGAAATGTGCAAAGTCGAGGGGATTATCAATCCCATACAGCGAACAAGAGCGAGCGGAATAAATACCGATGTATCTCTTACATCCAAGCTGGCTAAATGGGCAGATACAACAGAAATAAAACCAGCACCGCTCCAGGAACGATTGCTTTTGCTCGAATCACTTGATTCTGATGAGATACTGGAAACGTTAATCGATCAAGAAAGAATTTTAACAGCTGCTTAATGGTTGCTATTTACTACCGTTTAATAAAATAATAGTGAGGGAAATACATTGCTACCAATAAGTGTAAGATTAAAACATTTTATAGGCATCAAGGACGGTTTAAATAGAGACGAGCTTTATTTGAACTTTGAAGAGTTGGTTGGCGACGCAAAATTAATAGCTGTAATCGGTCACAACGGTGCTGGGAAAACAACAGTTATAGATAATATGCAGCCATACCGCATTATGCCGTCAAAAGTGAAAAATTATTCTCCGGGATCATTCAGTTATTACGATGAAACAATAGGCAACGCTGAAAAGGAATTCGTTTTCTCAGATAACGGAGTTCTCTATCGATCGTCAATTGTAATTAAAGGGGCGAACAGAACTAAAAAAACAGAATCATATCTATTTTACCAGGATGCTGAGGGAAACTGGGAACCGTTCACAGCAGAGAATGGCTTAGTGAGCGATGGTAAGTCAACAACATACGACGCTTGTATAAATAGTCTGCTAGGCACACCAGAAATGTTCTTTACTTCACAATTTGCTGCTCAAGGTAGACCTGCTATATCAACATATGACAATGGTGATATTAAGTCGTTAATGTCAGAATTGCTAAACATGAACCAAGTAGTTGAGTTAGGACAGAAAGCTGGCACCGTTAAAAAAGGCCTGCAGATGAAGCTGTCTCTGATGCAGTCAGATCTTAGTGCAGCAGCTGAAAACGAATCCAAAAAAAGTGCACTAACGAATACTGTAAACGATGCAGAGAGGATGCTCGATAAGGCCAAGCTTGATCAACCTATCGCGAGAAATAAAGTTCAAGCAGCTACACGGAGAGTTGCCGATTTACAAGCCGAGAACAATCAAAATACTGAAGTTGAAATACGCCGAAATGACTTAGATTCTCGTAAAATATTTACCGAAAAGCAACTGAAAGATAAATTTAGTGAAGTTGATTCGGATATACACTCACTTAGAAATAGAAGCGAAAACGAAAAAGATCAAAAAGCGAAGGCAATAAAAGGGCTGGCTAGTCAGATAGCCAGTTACAAAACTCAGTCCAGCTCGTATGACCAGCAAATAGCCGGATATAGCCAACAAATTAAGCGACAACAAGATTTAATCTGTAAGAAACCTGTGATTATTTCAGCCCAGCAAAAATCGCCTGGCCTTAATGAGGCTTTAGCTGACCTTATCAAAGAACGGGAGAAATTACGATCAGATGTGATTAAAATTCAGGCGCTCTTTGATCAGCGTAGCGAACTGGCTGTTAAGGCTCAGAAGCTTGCATCGGAAGGTACATCGAAAACTGAACAGCTTAAAGACTATGAGCTTAGAGCGCAGCTGTGCAGCGAAGTACCCTGTCAAGGTAGCGATATGCAAATCAATTGCAAGCTATTAGAAAACGCGATCAAAGCGAAAGATCAATGCGTCGCAGTTAACGCTGAACTAAATAAGGCAAGAACAGAATATGAAGCGTTCGCAAAAGATATTAAGGCAATAACAGGGGAAATTGCCGCTCTTGGAAATCCCCAAGAGCAATTAACCAGACTACAAAAACAGATCGACACCGCACAATCAGATATCGATGAGAACAATAAAATTACTGCCCTCACGGAATCTTTAAATGACGCTACGGATGTAATAGAGCATAACGAATCATTAATTGTGAAAGCGCAGGAATCACAAGCATCCATTAAAGATTTAATCAATACTGCAAACTCATCGATCAAAGAAATTGAGATACAGATTAACCAGCTAGTTATTAGCGAAGGTGAAGCAAAGAAAGCATTAGATCAGAGAAAAGTTGACGCGCAGATAATAAGAGATAACGCGATTTCCAGTATTGAAACCGAATTAAAACGATTACCCCCTCCTGTCGAGGCTAGTGGACTAGAGCAGGCTGAAAAGGAATTATCCTCAGCAGATACAGAGCTTGCTAGTCTCGATCTTTTTATTGAAAAACAAAATAACATTATTGCCACTGCCAAAGCGGAATTGGATCAAGTTATTTTGGCTTTGTATGGCGCTAAAAAGCTAAAAGCTCTAGGCACAAAGTTGGAAGATGAAATCGCAATCTGGACACAGCTTCAAACAGCACTAGGAATTGATGGAATCATAGCGCTATCAATCGACGATGCAGGCCCTACCCTAGCTTCGTATACAAATGAGTTATTAGTCTCCTGTTACGGACATAGATTTAGCGTTCGAATTGATACGCAGAAAACATTGAAAAGCGGGCTAAAGAAAGAAGTTTTTGAAATCACTGTTTTTGATTCCGAAAGTGATTCAGAAAAAAACATCGCATGCATGTCGGGAGGTCAGCGAGTATGGATTAACGAAGCAATCACTCGCGCTATAGCCCTGTATCAAGCGAGTCTTTCTCCAATAAAGCTAAAAACATTGTTTTCTGACGAGCTGGACGGAGCGCTAGATCCGGATAACAAGCTCGCATTTTTTAACATGAAAAGGAAGGTGCTTGAGATTGGGGATTACGACAAGGAGTTTTTTATCTCACACACGCCGGAGCTATGGCAAATGGCTGATGCAGTTATTGATATTAGCGCTTATAAGCAATAGGGAGCACGGAAATGAACTACAGATTTTTTACTGTTGAAGGAAACGATTTGCTAAATGTCGTAACCAGTCATTACAAGGAGTTTGAAGTGATCGAATCATTACGAAAGATGATATTGAAATCACTCGATATTGACAAATATATTGAAGAAAACGGGGAAATTTTAGCTGTCATGTTTACTGGTGAGATCCCGCCTGGTTGGAAGCCTTATAAAAATCCGCCGTATTACTGCCCCGATGAATCGTCTGAAGATGGTCAGGTTATGCGGCATACGTTAGCAAGCATGGTGCGCCCCAAGCTTGATGAATTCCGATCACTAATTAATTCCCAAGCGATTATAGAAGGAAAGAATGTTTATTTTGCCTCGTTAAAACGCTTGGGTGACAAATGGGCAGTTAACGTACCTGAAGATGCGCAAAACAGATATATACCGGTTCCAGGCCTTAGAGAATTAAGCAATGAAGAAGTTTCTGAAATCCGGAGTAAACCAAATAGTCTTGCAGTTTAAATGGTGAAAAATAGCAACACACACGCACATATACTGGATTAAAAATGAAAATATATATTCTTTATCTAATGTTCGCCCTACTGCCCGTAGCTATCACTGCTAATGATTATGGCTTTGACCGCTGGCAGCAACTAAAAAAAGACCATGAAACGGAACTGCTGAAAAACAATGAACGGAGAGTATGGAAAGGCATCTTGACTAACTTTGATGTCATCGGCGTAGTAGTACAAGTTGGCGTAGGGAAAATCGATGTTGGTGGTGAAATATTTGAGTTTCAGGTTACTAATAGAAAACTTTGGGACGAATTCAGGCAGCTATTAAAGCATGAAGTAGTGATTACATACTTAAGTGAAGACTATCCGCACATCCACAATCGAGCGATTCTAACGGCACAAAGCATCGATTAATTATACAGCGCGAGGCACTTCCTCAGGGCGTGAGCACTGTAAGTCCTGAAACAAAACACCTTCGAGGCCTCTTAGTATTGTTCGGTAAAGGTGTTGTCAGTGCTAACCTATTTAATACGGCGTTTTTTATCTTTAGCGAAGCGGCAGAAATCGAGAAACATTATGAAAGACAATAGAAGTGATGTAGTTAAGAATATTTGTTCGCAACACAGCTGCGGGAATGCTTGCCCGTTAAAAGGACCATGCGCCACTAAATCTGGTGACACAAAAGAGACATTCGATAGCAGAATGAACAAAGCAGGTGAGGAATACATACATGCGCATTCTCTTCACAAATAAACTCACTCGGCGCTCTACTGTAATTATTTGTTATGTATAGCGAGGAAAAGATCATGAGTGAGGTAACAGCAGTGTTAACGGGACACGAGAATTACGGGTTAAATCATCCTGTGATCGGATTTGCAGAGTGCAGCAGCACCCTAGACCCAGCGAAAAAAATGCTAACATTCGGAGATGGATCATGGATTGATGTAAAGCTGGATGATTTGGTTTTTGTGGAATTAACTGAAGTACAGATAGCTAAGATATTTCCTTTATCTAGGTAACTAAATATGAGCAACTCAAATCAAAACAATCAGGCTATTAACAACCCTCCATTACTATCTGTAGCAAATGGCGTTTGCAGTCGACACGGGAAACTATCCGATAACGGCAAATGCGATACCTGCGCAGATAATGAATACAGCCAGCAATACAGTGAGGCATGTAGGTTTGTTATCGAAAATAACAGAGCATCTATTAGCGGCATTCAGCGTAAATTCAAACTTGGATTTAATAGAGCAGCTAGATTAATTGAAAATATGGAGCAAGACGGAATTGTATCTCCGCCAAATAGCGAGGGTAAAAGGGAAGTTTATAGCGTCACATAACGACCATGCTCAGGTGCGCCATACCGCGCACCGCATAGCCTAGAATTAACCACAAAACGCGACGCGGTATGGTGTCGCCTGGAGCTAATTGTTATGTGTGCAATACAAGTTGAGAGTGATGATGATGTTGGGTTTAATGTTAAAGAGTTGCGGGAGTTCCTTTCTGGGCTTGACGGCGATTTGCCAGTTACTGTGTGTATTATTAGAGAAGGGACTGATGGTGGCGAGCGAATGGAGCGGCCACTTGAAGCGACAGGCACTGACGGTGACGAAGTGAGCCTTACCTGCTTTGCCACATAACGCCATGCTCAGCCGACCGCAATCGCAGAGTGAGGAACGAACGCCGCGTTTGTGGGTCGGCTGTAGCTATTTGTTATAGCGCGATTACACTTTAACTAGGAGAACCACGATGAAAACTACACCAGCAGCACTACAGGCCGCAGCTAGCGGAGATCTTGATAACTTTGTTGCAGCATCCACGCCTGGAGGAATCGAAGCCCAGGAAGCCGCCGGACAGCAAAGCTTTGTAGCAAATGAAACCCTGCCGAAAGAATGCCCCCGTGAAGCACTAGAGGCTCTTGGGTTTGTTTTTGGTGACGATGCCGACGATATCTTTATTAACGTTCAATTCCCTGAAGGATGGACAAAGAAGCCAACAGATCATTCGATGTGGAGTGATTTGCTTGACGACCAAGGCCGCAAGCGCGGAAGCATTTTTTATAAGGCGGCATTCTATGATCGCAGTTCTCACATGAACTTGGATCGTCGTTTCTGCCTGCGCCAAGATTACGAAGCAAAAGAGCATGTTCAGTACCGCGTTCTTGATGGCGACTCCATCGTATTCGAAACCGACAAAGTGGAATGTGATCAATACTCTGACAAGTACTGGGAGGCTGAGCAAGAAATGCAAAAGGTTGCTACTGGCTGGCTTAATGAAAATTACCCTGATTGGGAAAACCCTTCGGCTTATTGGAACTAGAGCCGGAGAGCGTAGCGTCCGGCGAAGAAGCTGGCACTAGGGTTAAAAGCTTTACGCCAGCGCTGAACCGGACGAGCGCTATAACTACCAAAATTAGTGGCGGCGGTATGCCGCTGAAAAGAACGCTGCGTTATAACCGTCCGCTAGATTTTGATGGTTATGCGGCGATTTACCTACGGAGATTAAAAGCATGAATTTAGAAAATGGTAAAACATATTTAGTAAATCACTCTCGAAAAGGAACCTTTGCTATGAAAGTGAATTCCCAGTGTGATACGTGGGCGCATGGCGTTGTCGCTGGCGGCAAGGCTAGCGCAATGCTTGACTACAACGAGAAATTTAACGGCGATGATATCTCAGTCAGGATCAGCCATTTGCGGAGTGCGGTCGAGCAACCTCAAGCCGTATAACACTGCAATATACGTATTGCGCAAAGTCGATACAATTAAAACAATGGCATACAGGTCAAATAAAAAGGCTAGAAAACTATGGTCGAAGCAGGCTTTAGCTAAAAAAGAAAGACTGCGGATGCAAAACGCTGGAGAAGCTTTGCCATATGTTGAGCATGATCCGTACATCAAGATCACGATAGAGAGAAAAGCAACAAATGAAACGGCGATATTTGAATGCTTTGAGGGTGACAGAATAGATAACTACCGAGTGTATTGCAATGATGCCTTCCTAGGTGTCCAGAGCATAACTACATTAACGAAAAACATACGAAAAGCTCTACCTCGATTTAGACGGATGGATTAATAAATAATGAGTAGGCAGAAAACAATTCTAGATCACTGCAAATTGATCAATATGAAGCTTTTACCAATTGTAAGTGAACTAAATTGTGAACCACAAACAATTAGAGTTACTGGCTTTGATCGGGGTGGAAATAAGAAACATGAAGACTTAATTATTCCAGCAGATGGAACTCCTGTTGAGTCAACTGTGGTTATGTGGCCTCCTAAAAGTATTGAGCATAGATAACATGGCTGAAGTTAAAACCGAACTATTTCTGAGCCGCGATGAATTAAGGGACTTGACTGGTTATGCTTTCAAAAGCAAGCAGATTGAGCACTTACGGGAATATGGGATACCGCACTTTATATCTGCTACAGGAAATCCAAGAGTTGCTAGGTCAATACTGTATGGCCCACTCCAAAAAAAGCGAAGCAAACCAAATTTATCAGGATTAAGTCGTGCGAAAACGAACTAAAAGAAAAGATCTCCCGGATTACGTGTATTTTCAGCACGGCGCGTACTATTTTGTCGTAAACAACAAGTGGATGCCACTAGGCAAAGACTATGTTGCAGCCATGATCAAATATACCGAGCTTAACTCAGATAATAAGCATATCTTTACGATGGGGCAGTTGTTCGATAAATACACCATTGAAATCATACCGGGAAAAGCAAAAGCAACCCAGGAAGATAACCTTTCATCAATGAAATTTCTGAGAACGGCGTTCTCTCACATGCAACCAGAAGAGATTACCCCTCAAGATATTTATGCATACATGGACGCTAGGAATGCCCCAGTCAGAGCGAACAGAGACAAGTCTCTACTAAGTCATGTCTTTAAAAAAGCCATCAGATGGGGGGTGCTAAAGACAAACCCTTGTAGAGATGTGGAAAGTAATCCAGAGACGCCACGGAAACGTCTTATTACACATGAGGAATTCTGGGCGGTGTATGATTTCATTCCGCATCCAATGATAAAGATTGCGATGATAATTTCTGGACTAACAGGGCTGCGCCAAAATAAAGTTTTATCGCTCACAAAAAGCCTTCACATAAAAAAGGATAAAATTGAAATTGATTCGGGTAAGCGAGGTCTGGAGCTATCAATAGAAAGAACCGAGGAAGTGAATCAAGCTTTAATGGACGCCGAAAAAATACACAGTGTGAAGTCTATTTTTATCATACACAAAAAAGATGGGCAACCTTATACTAGGAACGGCTTTAAAACTATGTTTGGTCGATGGATGGATCGCGCGTCAGGTCACTATATCCAGCAAGAAGATGAAACAGATGAAGACTTTCAAGCGAGAGAGAAACGCATGCTAAAGCGATACCCTCCGATATTAGAAGAGCGCTTCACATATCATGACATTAGAGCAATGGCTGGTTCAAACACAGACAATGACGATCTTCTTGGTCATAGAAATAAGTCAACTTTCCATAGGGTTTATAGAAGAAAAGCTGTGGAAGTAACGCCTGTCAGTCTATTTCCTGAAAAATTCAAAGGGAAATAATTTTAGACAACGCGATTTATATTAGACAATTTAAATGTAAGATGAGGCTGGAGGCCAATAAAAATGGGGTGGCTAAGGGGACTCGAACCCCCGACGACCGGAATCACAATCCGGGGCTCTACCAACTGAGCTATAGCCACCATCGTAGTCGATTGCGCAAATGGCGCGCCCGGCAGGATTCGAACCTGCTACCCTCGGCTTAGAAGGCCGATGCTCTATCCAGATGAGCTACGGGCGCAGAAAGAATATAATTCCCACTGGGTAGAAAATTTGGTCGGGGTAGAGAGATTCGAACTCCCGACATCCTGCTCCCAAAGCAGGCGCGCTACCAGACTGCGCTATACCCCGAACGGTGCTTTTCAAGAAGAATTTACTCTCCCCAAAAGCGAGGCAGGATAATACCCGCTCGGTACTCACAGGTCAATCAAATCTTTGGATTTTTTTCATTTTTTTTCTATCAGCGGGTTGGCTTTTTCGGTATCATATTGCCTCTCCAAATATAGGGGGAGCTATCCAACCTTTTTTCAGTAAATCTAGCCAACAATGGGTTGATTTACTGACAAACATCCTGTTTAAACGAACCAATATTATATTGATTAAAGACGAGACAATATGGCGCAAATTTTAGATGGCAGAGCAATCGCACAAACTGTAAAAGACAATGTTAAAGTCCGCATAGATCGACGAGTGAATAATGGTTATCGACAACCGGGCCTTGCAGTCGTTTTAGTTGGTAACGATCCAGCATCTGAAGTTTATGTCAACAATAAAAAACGTGCGTGCGAAGCCGTCGGGATAAAATCCACTTCCTACGACCTGCCAGACACCACATCACAAGCTGAACTGTTAAAAATAGTCGACGACTTAAATGCCGACGATACGGTCGATGGAATCTTAGTCCAACTCCCCCTCCCTACTGATATCGATCCGGAAATTGTCATTGAACGCATACTACCTGAAAAAGATGTTGATGGATTTCATCCCTATAATGTTGGAAGACTCACTGTAAGGCTCCCTACTCTACGCCCCTGCACACCTTATGGCGTAATGAAACTATTAGAAGCAACAGGAGAAATGATCAAAGGCAAAAACGCAGTCATTGTCGGGGCATCGAACAACGTAGGCCGCCCTATGGGATTAGAATTATTACTTGCCGGCTGCACGGTAACAACATGCCATCGCTTTACTACTGATTTAGCTGGGCACGTAGGACGAGCCGATATCGTCGTGGTTGGTGTAGGAAAAGCGCATTTAGTTAAGGGCGAATGGATTAAAGAAGGCGCGATAGTTATAGATATCGGCATGAACCGTTTGGAAAGTGGCAAACTCACCGGCGATGTAGACTTTGAAGTTGCCAAACAACGTGCATCGTGGATTACCCCTGTGCCGGGTGGTGTGGGACAGATGACTGTCGCTATGCTGATGGAAAATACCTGCAACGCTAACGAGAAACTCCATCCTTAAGCACATAAATAAAAGACCCTGACGGTATAATCCATGAATCGTTTGAATGAAATAATCACCAGTCTTCAAACTCAACAAGTTGATGTTAATCAAGCATTGGCAGAAGTAAAATCATTATTAAAAGAAGAAAAACTTCAAGAAGCTGATCTCATGGAAGGGCTTTACCAGCTACGGGCACGTAATGTTATTTCGGATGGTTTATACGATCTCGTTTTCAGTAGTTTAGAGAGCAATGCACCACAGGATATTTTAACAGACGATAAAACAAGGTTTAAAACTGTTACTACTGCTGATAAAACGCTTGCAGTAGATGATAATACAGTTTTACATAGTACCGGAGATGATAAAACTGTTGTTAGAACTGCAACGCAAGATGAGACAGTTATTGCAGTACATCACTCAGAAATCAATTCAGCAGAAACGGTTCTCTCTGATCACGATCACAACAACGCAAATCTGGATACAACTGCAGAAACCGTTTTCGCTGATGATAATGATATTGAAAACGCCACGCAATCCTTTAACTTCTCCCCAAGCGGCACAAGAAAAAAACCATTAATTCTAAAGCCTGGCAGCATAATCAAAGACCGGTTTATTTTAAAGCGCAAAATCGGCTCTGGCGGTATGAGTGTTGTTTATAAGGCGCTGGATTTACGAAAACAAGAAGCGAAAAATGCTCACCCTTACGTAGCGATCAAACTACTCGGTGACGTTTTTAAACATCATCCCCAGTCATTTTTAACGCTTGAGCGCGAATCCCAAAAAATTCAAAATCTCGCGCATCCCAATATTATAACCGTCTACGACTTTGACCGAGATCAAGACACCATATATATGACAATGGAGTGTCTTGACGGTGAATCACTTGACGAAACCATTCTCAAAAATAAAGTCGGATTACCACTTCATGAAGCACTACCGGTTATCGATGGGATGTGTAAAGCGCTACAATATGCGCATTCTAAAGATATCATTCACTCAGATTTTAAACCGGAAAATGTCTATCTCACCGATGATAACTTCGTAAAAGTATTGGATTTTGGCATTGCCCGAGCGAAACAACTGCCTGAGAGTGACGAATTTGACGTAGGCTCATTAGGTGCATTAACACCCAACTATGCTAGCTGTGAGATGTTTGAGCGCAAAGAGCCGGACCCCAGCGATGATATTTACGCATTGGGCTGTATTACCTATAAATTACTTACTGGTGTGCATCCTTTTGGCGAAAAATCTGCAATTGATGCCAGAGATGAAGGTTTAAAACCAAAAAAAATCAATACGCTTAATCGAAGACAATGGCAGACCTTAGAAGATTCTCTCGCATTCAATCGAGAAGATAGAATTGCCACGGTTGAAGTCTTTTATACCGGCATTGCACCGAAAACACGCTCACCCCTGCTCATTGCCAGCACAACGGCGATGATTCTCGCGTTAGCGCTCAGTGCTTATTTTTGGACGATTTACAAACAAAAGCCAGTAATACCTCTTAAAAAACTGACTACAGAACAGATTCAACAAATTGACGACTACATGGAAGTCGCTGACCTCTATTTTACCATGGGATATTTAGCCTCCCCGCCCGGCGATAGCGCTTTTGATCAATATGAAAAAATATTGGCGATAAATCCGGCTCACCAAAAAGCCATTGCAGGTAAAAAACGCATCGTTCATGAGTATAGAAAACTCGCTACTGAAAAAGCGGAAGCTGGAGAGAAAAACGAAGCCTTACAGATGATAAAAATGGGCTTATTTGTTGATCCTGAAAATGAAACACTGTTATCGCTTAAAAAAGAGATGACAAAGTAACACCAGAAATATTGTTCCTGTATAATCCTAAAAAAAGCATTTGATCCACGAAATATAACACAGGCTCTTGTTTCGCTTAGCTATATGAAAAAAGCTTGCGTCACCAACCAGGTGAAGACAACTTTTTTCATTACGTTATTCAAAACAATATCCTGCATTCTAATTGCGCGTCCAACTGCTTTTTTTTAGGATAATTATTCATGCTGTGTGAGCTGATTCATAGGCAATTTCAAAATAAAAGCCCACACTGTTACCATCTTTAATCACCTCCAGACTTTAGAGAACACCGTATGAAAAAATCGCTTTCTCTGTTTATCAGTTTTCTTTTTCTTTTTGGTTGCGCTAGTAAAGGTAACAAAGACGATGAACTGCAATTGAATGCCGCAGCCGATGTTTCACGGGATAACGTAGACAAGCTCTATGTCATAGACTGTTTGTTACCAGGCCAAGTACGTAGTTTAGGCCGATCGGCAAATTACGTGACACCACGACGTCCAATTAAAACCTCAGCACTCGATTGTGAAGTTCGCGGTGGTGAATACGTCGCGTTTGATCGTGCCGATTATGCAACCGCGCTGAAAATCTGGCTCCCTCAAGCACAATCAGGCGATGCAGGTGCACAAACTCATGTGGGTGAAATATACGAAAAAGGTATGGGTATTCAACCTGATTACGAAGTAGCTGCCCTATGGTATAAAAAAGCTGCAAGACAAGGATTCTCCAGAGCGCAAATCAACTTAGGTTATTTATATGAAAAGGGCCTGGGTGTAGAGCAAAATGTTTCTGAAGCGATGAACTGGTATAGAAAGGCATCAGGCTTACCAGAAGATATCGAATATGTCTCATCAGTAGAACTTTCAGCTAAGAACGAAGAACTAAGCGCACTGCGTGAAGAAGTTGAAAAACTCGAAGCAGAAGCAAAAAAATATAAAAAGCAACTTCGTCATTCCCAACAAAAACTTAATAATGTACAAAAAGAACAGAAGTCGACGAAAACCACAATCAACGGCTTAAAATCCCGTCTTGATAATTTAAAAACAGCACTTGATCAAAGCAAGAAAAACAATCAGCAAAACGTTGTTGTGCAATCATCGACAAATAACAACAGTGGCACCCAAGAAAAAATGGCACCAAAGGAAGTTCAAGCGCTGATTAGTAAACTCTTTTCTCAAATTAAAGAGAAAGAAGAAGACTTACAATCACAGGGCTTGATCATTGCGAAATTAAGTAAAGAGACCAATGGTTATAAAAAGAAAATTGCAAATGTGGAAATGCAGCAACTGGCAATGTCAGGACCCAGTATCGAAATATTAGATCCACCACTCGCCCTAACCCGTGGTTTACCAAGTGTGTTGTTACGCTCTCCTGTAAAATCGAAAGATATCTACGGTAAAGTCAGCGCCCCAGCAGGATTAAAGAACTTTAAATATAATAATCAACGTCTATTTCTACGCCCCGACAATAGCTTCCGTATTCCTGTCGCAATTGACAGCAATTTGGTGAATGTAAAATTAGAAGCAACAGACAAGAGAAACAAATCAACCACCCTCGATTTTGTCATCTCATCTCCCAAGGGCGGTTCTGTTGCACCAGCACTTGGTAAATCAAGAGTTAAACCTAACCTAAAGGATGTTGATGTAGGCCAATACTACGCATTAGTTATCGGGAATAACGAATATGACAATTTACCCAATCTAAAAACTGCAGTTTCAGATGCGAAAGAAACGGCACGTATCTTAGAAGAAAAATATAGCTTCAACACAACTCTGTTAATTAACGTTGATCGATACGAGATTCTTTCAGCAATGCATAAGTTACGTCAGCAATTGACCAAAAAAGATAACCTTCTCGTCTACTACGCTGGCCATGGGGACATGGATAAAATAAATGATCGTGGTTACTGGTTGCCGATAGATGCAGATTCAGACAACACAGCTAACTGGATATCAAACGTCGCTATCACAGATATGTTGAACTCAATCAATGCTAACCACATCATGGTTGTTGCAGACTCCTGCTACTCAGGCACCATGACGCGTACTTCAGTACCGCGTATTGATTCTAACATATCACCAGAAATTCAGAAAAAATGGATTAAATTAATGGCGAAGAGCCGCTCCCGCACCGTTCTCTCTTCCGGTGGTGTTCAACCTGTATTTGATGAAGGTGAAGGTAACCACTCTATCTTTGCCAACGCTTTTCTACGAGCACTGAAACAAAATGATTCTGTCCTGCAAGGTTATGCACTATATAGACAAGTTACTCGCGATGTTTCGACTAACTCTTCCAATATTCAAACACCGGAATATGCGCCAATTAAACACGCCGGTCATGAAACTGGGCAATTCTTTTTTATCCCTAAAACATAATTTGCCGACAGATTATCCAACAATGAAAAAGATATTTACATTTACTTTATTTGCGCTTTCTACAAACGTTGCCCACTCAGCCATTGAAATTCCATTCGAGCTTGAGGGTGCTGCAACTACACCAGTAGAAGTGACAATTAAAACGACAGTTGCTGTTTTTTCTCGTTTGGATCAAATTGCAGAATCAGAGAGAACGGTTGATCAGCAAAAGCTTTGGACAACGCTAAATTATGTTGCAACACAACTGGATCCAGATTCAGAGGAAGACAAAGCAATCACTGAAAAATTGTATCGGGCTATCTCACCCAAAGCGAACAGCGCCAATACAACAGTCACCCGAAAAACCCCCGGCACTGTTTCCGTAAAGGGTATTGGAAAACGATTATCGGCTTTACGCAAACAGGTAAAACTCAATAATTTCGCTTCTACTTCATCAATTTCTAAACCGAGAAATAGAGACTTTTTTGGGTTCTCTTCGACATTAATCAAATACAATAATCCACTCGAAGAAGGTGGTTTGTTAGATCAACGACTGAGTGGGTTTGTTAGTAGCGGCGTCACTGTTTCAGATCAATCGGAAACAGGAACAGAGGTAGGGTTTGAAGGCGACTTACAACAACTAACACTGGGCGCCGACTACCGTTTAACAAATGCGACTTTTGCGGGTGCTGCCATGAGTTTCTCTACTGGAGAAGTCAATTTGGACAATAACAATGGAAAGCTAGGTAATTCCTCTCAAACAGTTCTCCTCTACGGAACATATACATTAAATCCAAACTGGTACGTAGATTCCACACTTAGCTTTGGTACTCGAACGTTTGAGCTAGAGAGGAAGATTAACTTCACCCTTGGCACCACAACAACAGATGTTACCGCAAACAGCAATCCTAATAGTGATTTTACCGGAATTAGCATCGGTACAGGCTATGATAAATCTTGGAATAACGGCCACAGTATCTCTCTTTTAGCCAACTTTGATTATACGCAATCTAATATCGATGCATTTACAGAAGCCGATGCGGGAGGCTTTAATCTGGCAGTCGGCAGCCAAAGCCTCAATAGTATGCAACTCACCTACGGAGCTGAATGGAGACAAAGCATTAGCACAGGATTTGGCGTATTACTTCCTCAGTTTTCAATGAATTGGACCCAAGAATTCGAAACAAGTAGCGATACAATCGACGCTTATTTTATCGCTGACCCGGATAAAAACAGCATCGAATATAAAACTGGGAATAAAGATCAAGGCTATCTTAATTTAAAACTGGGAACATCAATGATAATGCCGCGGGGATTGTCGCTATTTGCACAATATGAAACACAGCAATTTGTCGATGATTACCAGCAATATATGATTTCTATTGGTGGTAGGAAAGAGTTTTAAATATGACATTTAATAAATATAAATTACAAATACGGATTCCATGCTATTTGGTTTTTGTCTCCCTGCTTACATTAATGTTAAGCGCATGTGGCCCTGAAAGTGAAGAAAAAGCGTACCTTAGCTTCCCCTCATACTCTACGTCCAAATTCAATCCTAGACTCAATAAAGTATCATCGCGAGCATTTGATAATAGCGAACTCAATTTAAGCTCGCTCATCATTGAAATAAAAACTTCCCAAAATAAGCGGGTAAAACGATTCGACATTCTGAAAATTGAAGGTGAACTTCACGTAGAAGTTCCCGCTAATGTCGGACTTGTTGTTAGCGGAATTGCCTTTGTAGGAAATACTATTCAATATGAAGGTCAGGTGCTGGTGAACGGCATTAACCCAGGCAAAACACAAAGTGCAAACTTGATTCTTCATGATGTAAACAACTCTGCCTCAGAACTGCAAATCGACATTACATTTGATAACTCTCCAGCAAATGGATTAAGTAAAGGCATAGGCTTCTCTAGAGACAACAATTACGTACTATTTTATTCCAATTCGAATAATCTTATTGAAAATGATGACAATGATACGGCGGATGTTTACTTGAAAAGTTTAACATCTAACAGAATTGAAAACCTTCATAGCGATGACTTTGGATCGTTAGGTATCTCTGATAATGCTGGCTTCGTTAGCGGCGCGGACATATCTGAAGATGGTGTATACGTCGTCATATCGTCAGATGCTCCCAATCTTGTTACTGATGATAAAAATGGCCTGGAAGATGTATTTCTGAAAAACACTGTCACGTCACATATGGAAAGAATCAGTTTAGATGATGGAACAGCTGAAAGAATCCACCCCAGTTTTGGCCCTCAAATTTCAGACGACGGTACGATTATCAGCTATTTTAGCCAAGCACCTCTTGATGAAGGTAGTCTAACAATTTTTAATCGCGTCAATCGAAAATATTTGGTGCTCGGTATAAATAGCTTCCACTATATTTTAAGTGGTGATGGGAAATATATTGTCTATCAGAATAATGAGAAGCAATTATTGCTATTTAGTATAGAACAGGAAGAGGAAGAGGAAATTTTCGTTTCAGAAGAGAAATTAGGCTTCGATTTCAATATCACACAGAACGGGGACTTTATCGCTTTCATCCCGAGAATCAGTGGTGAAACTCTCACTCAAAATCAATTTTATCTTTACAACCGCACACAGAAAAAAACAAAGCAGTTAAGCGTAAACACGGCTGGTAAAAACCTGTCACAAAATCTCACACAAACGGCGCTTCCCGCAATTTCCAGCAATGGCAACTACGCTGCTTTTTCTTATGATAATACCATCTACCTCCGTGAAAGGGAGAACAATAACATTGCAAAAGTGTCAGAAGGCATAGACCCATTCTTAAGTAGAGATGGATCTCGATTGGGCTATACGCGAGATAACAATCTGTTTATTGTCGACAACCCATTATACCTGAACAGCAATATTACTTCTAAAACCACCACGCCGACAGAGTTAGAAATTTCGAGCTTTATAGGTGGCTTTAACCTTTCTTGGCAGCAAGTACCTGACGCGAGTTATTACCGTGTTTATCAAACAACGGCAGCAAATATTGCAAACAACCGGGAATTAAATGATTTCTCAGCAACGATTTATGAGACTAAAGATAACACTTATACAATAAACAAAAACCTTTTAGACGGCACTCAGTATTATTACATCGTTACTGCTATTAATCAGTTAGGTGAAAGTGATGCGTCAAATGAAGTAAATGAAATGGCGTTAATCGATGAATCTGCCCCACAAATCATTTCAATCAATTCACCCAGCACCCAACCATTCGTAATTAGCAACCGAGTAATCATCACTACATCTGAAGAATTAGATGCAGATACAGTAACAGCCGATAATATCTCTATTAGAGATGCATTGGGTGTAAGATATCCTATTAATGCTAGGATTAATGGTACAGAGATTGTCGTATCAATATCCAATAATTTTCTTTTCGGTGAGCAATATACCGTTAGAGTAGAAAATAACGTAACAGATTTATCGGGAAATCGTTTGAGCGCTCCCTTTGAACGCTCATTTGTAGCGTGGGATCCAATTAACGAAGGCAGTTCAGAAACACCTATTTCATTAGATCTTGGAACATATAAAGGACAAGTAAATACAGGCACAAGTTATTATAGTTTTAGTTTTCCACTTGATGGTTTTTCAGATAAATATGCTGTTATTGTGAAAAATGCACCAATTGATGTTAGTACATTATTGGTCGATGAGTTTGGAAATCCCATAAGTAACTTACCTAATTTCGATAATATTTATCTTTTTGATCCAAATCTATCAGAGATGAGCGGCCCTGTTTTGCTCACGGTTGATGGTTCTGATACCCAACTAGGCGCAATTTTTACCGTAGAAGTAGTTGAAATAAACGACGTCTTCGTTTCCTCACCAGAAAACATCGTCTTTACAACACTAGAAAGCTTTGGAGATAAGCAAACTATAAATTTATCCGGTCTCGCTAGCAACACAACATACGTACTGGACTTCCCATCGATAGCAGAAAATCGAGTCCAAATTCGCTCAGTATTTAACGATGAAACTAATTGCGTTGTCACTTCAACAGATACTATGTGTGAGATTACGACAAATATTAATGGACAAATTATCTTATCTTTTAGTGCACTCAGTAGTGTCAATATGTTGAATGTGCTTGGTGACATATTGCCCGTAACAACGGTCGATATATCTGAGATGATAAACCCGCCCATTAATGAGAACTTACAACAACCTGCCTCAAATCTATTCTTAAATGAATTTTTTGACTTCGCTGACACTCAACTGGTTAAATATACTGGCTTCCCTAGCAACAGACATGTTGTATCCGTAGAATCAGATTTCATTGCACTTGATGCAAAATATAAATTGAGTACCAACAATTGGAATAATGTTCAATGCTCTGAAGATACAATATTGAATGAAATGGACGCTCCGTTGTGTGAGTTTGACATACCTACTAACAATAGTAACATCTATTTACGCATCGACAATGTTGCACCAAGCGGCGAGTCGCTTATCTCCTTTTATATTACAAATAGTATATTTAACGTTGAAAGTTTTACTGGCTTTTTTAGCTCCAACGATTCAAGCAATTATGAAATTTTTGTCATTGGAGGAGTTGCCCCGAATACCGATTACGATATTACACTAACAGCGAATCAGATTACCAACGCTGAATTCGGTGCGGACTTATGTTTGCAAACTCATGATACTGAAACAATATCTTGTGCAGTGAAGTCCGATGACTTTGGGTATATTTTCTTTACCTACGGTGGAAGCGTTATTGAAACTTCAATTGGCGTTTCAATAGCTGAGTCTTCACAAATTTCCATTATTCCAGAGGAACTCAATCGTTTCTCAATTTCTCCCTATGCTGATTTATTCGTAAACGAATTAATGCCCACATCGACTTATCTTGTCCATGCATCAAACTTTCTAACACCTTCTCCCGAGTTCGGTTCCTCCGTAGTTCCATTACTATTTGTATATGACGAATTTTCTGAATTAAATTGCTTTACAGCTTTTTATGACGACGAAACGTTAAGTTGTGCAGTTCAAGCTGTCGCTTCTCAAATGAGAGTTGAAGTTCATGACGGGAGTTTATTCACAGAACCGCCTGTTAGTTTAGATGTTTCTGCTGAAGTTGTTGTTACTGAATTACTGGAAATTGATATTACTGATCAACCGTTACCAATCAGCGGACAGATTAATTCATATTTTTCTCTGTACTCATCGACAATTCCAAACTTCGGTGAAAATGTAACAGTGGAGTTTTCACTGAGTGGACTTTCAGCAAGTTCGGCGCTGTCCTTTAAAGTATTTGATAACTCTCAATTGGCTGTACCCATTTGTACGTCAACTCGAATAACACCAGGAGCAGCAATTTGCCCAGTGACTGCAGGACTTATTTCAACTAAATTTTATATTTTAATCGATGGTAAGGTATCAGCGGGGGAAAGCTTTATGCTGGACGAATCTATAACCGTGTTAGTGGAATAAAAGTATCTGAGGTGATAATTTATTTTATCACCTCAGTTTGGCTAAAATTACTTATTATTTAATTTCCAACAACTCAATTTCAAAAATCAATGCTGCGTTTGGTCCGATAATTGGCCCCTGACCTCTAGCTCCATAAGCGAGTTCGGATGGAATATAAACTTCCCACTTATCGCCAACTTTCATTTTCTGTAATATTTCCTGCCATCCTTTTATAACACCAGTAACAGGGAATGTTGCTGGCTGACCACGCTTGATAGAGCTATCAAATTCAGTCCCATCAACCAAAGTTCCTCGATAATGAGCAACAACCGAGTTATTAGCTGTAGGAGATTTTCCAGAACCCGAATTGAGTACTTTATACTGTACACCACTCGGTAAAATTTTCACTCCTGGTTTAGATTTGTTTGCAGCAAGAAATGCTTCACCTTTAGCTTTATTGTCATCTGCAGCCATCGACTGTTTCTTCATCTGTTGTTCACGAAACAAATTCATCGTATCAGCTAACTCTTTTTCTGTTAACTGTGGGGCTTTACCGGACAACATGTCATCGATAGCAAGTTTTAAGGCGTTTGTATCAATATCTAAACCGCCGCGTTTAAAATCGTTCCCTAACTGCAAACCAATTGCATAACTGATTTTTTTCTTATCAGTATTCAGTGCCGAATCCGCTGCAAATGAGTTACCACCTAACAACAAAGCTAGAGGAAGCACCAATAATTTAGATTTCATTCAATTTTCCTTGTCTTTAAGCTAATACGCATTTCAATAATAATCTAGGCGGAATCGTAGCTTCTCCAATAAATTGGTTATTTATTAACACGCCGTCAACCGCTTTAAAATAGATCGGTTCGGTGAACTAACAAACTAACCGACTTTTAACGGTCATATACCATACTACAATTGTCTAAACGAGTGTATGAAAAAATGGCAGAAAAGATTGGATTATCTAAATTTGTTTTTGTTTCAGTTGGGAAGGAAAAAATAAGTGGCATTTGAATAATCAAATAGATTAATTATCCAACAGATTCGCGCAAATATTGTTCGTCTAAATTTAAAAAAGGAGTTGTCTCCAACTCCTTTATCCTAGAATAATCAGTTGGCCGCACGTTTAGAGTGCAAGCAGTTGGTTTGATTAGCGTAATGAAAAGTTTTGCGTTCACCTGGTTGGTGAATCAAACACTTTTCATATAGCTAAGTGAATCAAATGATTGTACTATAAATTGTGGTTCAACTGATTAATCTAGGTTTATAGCTTCAAAAAAATTTAAATAAACAGTTACTGATTTCCTGCTTTCGAATACGAGATAAATGCAGGCATCGAGTTTAAAAACTCTAGCTTCGCTTTCTCAACCGCCGAAACTACGTGTTGTTCAGTAAGCCCCGTAATTTTCCACGCCTGATCTGAAATAGAAACTCGTTCTCTAGTTCCTAAACCAGAGATATTTACTTGATGAGCAACAGCATTAGCAATGTGAACAATATAAACTTCTAATAGATGATCTTTTGCCTTTTCAGGTTCGTGATGATAAGCAGCTACTGCTTGTAGACTTGCAGGTAATTGCCATTTTTTTAACAGCTCTTCACCCAATTCGCAATGGCCTAACCCAAACACCAACTCTTCAACTTTGTAGAATGGCTCAACTCCGGCTTTCGCTCGGTGTAATATTATTCGCATCATCTCAGGCGCTTTAATACTAAACGCCAGCTGCCCAACATCGTGTAACAAGCCAGCAACAAAAAATCGCTCTTTATCTAGAACTTTTGCCGTTGTTGAGCGAGATAACTGCCGAGCAACAAAGCCTGTAAAAAGACTATGTGCCCAATACCGTTGAATATCAATCAACTCATTTTTACTCGCCGAAAAAACATTGATAACAGAAGCTGATAAAACTAAATTACGAAGATCTTGTGTTCCAATTACGGAAATCGCTCTTGTAATAGTATCAACTCGTGAGGGAAAACCGTAATATGAACTGTTTGCAATACGAAGAACCTGTGCAGTTAAACTGGGATCTTGCCCGACAACGTCAGCTATGTCTTTAGCATTAGATGTAGGATCATCTGCCATTTGATTAACACGAGAACAGATATCTGGCAGAGATATCAGAGATTCCACATTCTCTAAAAACTGGGCCGGGGTAATAGGCATTTGTTAAATCCTCAATAAAGTCTAAACTAAAATTTAAAGTCTAAAATCTGCTTTCAACTTTATATCGCCAGCCACTTTGCCGATCTTTACCCCGGTAACGCTTTGATTCAATAATTAATAAAAAAGTTTTAACCCGCTCAAGCAATGAATGTCTATTCATTCATATTTAAAAGGGCAATTGGTCGCATTTTCCCCCGGGAATAAAACCGTGATCAAATCAATGTCATTTTTCTTAAGTCTATCTTCTACCTTCCGATAAGGTACTGAATGTAGCCTCGCTATGAGGAAAACAAATGACAAACATTTCTAAGTTTCAAACATCGTTGAAGAGTATCTACTTTAGATATAATACTGCCAATACTGGCAGTCGTGTTATTTCATCTATCGGAAACCCCTTTTCTCCGACAAACAAAGTAGTGTTGTTATGAGAATTCATTCACATTCAAATTTTTCCAGCCTTCAAGTCTCGCTTAATGAAACTAAGCCTACACCTAACTCTCAGAGTGAATCGTTAAAACCCCAAACAGAAACTAATAGCCTTTCAAAAAAAGAATCCGATCAAAATAAAAAGCCTTCCTTAAATGAAAGGATAGATTCTCAGAATAAACATTCACAAAACACTTTAAATGAAGAAGACCTAAAAAAAGTCGAAGAACTCAAACTCCGAGATAGAGAAGTCAGAACTCATGAATCTGCACATTTAGCTGCCGCTGGGCAATATGCAACTAGCGGAGCAAAGTATCAATATCAGCGCGGACCAGATGGAAAAAACTATGCAGTAAGTGGCGAAGTGAGTATCGATACAAGTAAAATCCCCAACAATCCTGAAGCGACTATAAAAAAAGCTCAGCAGATCCAAGCTGCAGCAAGGGCACCAGCAGAGCCATCGAGCCAAGATAGGCAAGTCGCGGCAGAAGCATCTCAAATGGAAGTAGAAGCGAGAGCCGAGCTTGCTGAACAACGACAATTACGTTTAAACGAGTCACAAGAAAAAAATAGTTCATCTGAAAGCAGCGATGACAAAGAAAACAAAAACAATGCAACCAAACTTTACAAAGAAATTGACAACACAAAGGCCGAAGATGGTAGCGGCAATATTCTCAACCTCATCGCATAAGAAATCACATCATCTGTAACGTTTCCTTTTTAACTCCGCATCAGTATAATTTACAGTATCTAAAATTAATAATAGGCTTGCTCATGGGACATCGTTTATCCAAAATATACACTCGAACAGGAGATAAAGGTACAACAGGTTTAGCAGACGGTAGCCGAATCAAAAAATCTTCATTAAGAGTTCGTTGTATGGGTGGGCTAGATGAACTTAACGCATCTATCGGCATAATACTTTCTCAGAAAATAGAACCAGCAACATCCCAGCTACTCACGATAATCCAACACCATCTTTTTGACATCGGTGGTGATTTATCTCTACCCGGTAACAATCGCGCTCCTCAAAAATATATCGAACATTTGGAAATTGCGTTAGATGAAATGAACAGTGACTTAGCACCGTTAAAAGAATTCATATTACCTGGGGGATCGACAGCATCAGCATACTGTCATCTGTCGAGAACAATATGCCGACGCGTAGAATGTGAGATAACAACGCTCGCAGAAGTAGAAGATGTTAATCCAAATATCGTTGCTTATGTAAATCGTTTATCTGATCTACTTTTTGTTATCGCACGTGTGCTTAATAGATCAGAAAAAATCGATGATGTTTTATGGCAACCTGGAAAATCATGAAACGTTCAACCTAGAAAAAGCAGTTGGGCGCGCAATTAGAATGCAGGATATTGTTTTGAATAGCGTAATGAAAATTGTGTCTTCACCTGGTTGGTGAAGCAAGCTTTTTTCATATAGCTAAGCGAAACAAGAGCCTGTGTTATAATTTCGTGGATCAACTGTTTTTTTTAGGTTCAAGGCTCCAAACGTTGCCTAGTGATACCATCTTCTTCATGTTCAACAGGACTATCTTTTAATGTCGCCTCTTTTTCACCAACTTCGTCAAGCGACATTGACTCCATCCCCATATCATCATCAACTTGCGTATCGTGTGAAACATCGTCGTGCTTGTGCGCATGCCCATCAGTATGATCGTGTGCATTTTTATTAGGTAGCGACTTTACACCAAGCCCATAATGATAAACTAGCTCAGCGCCTTTAAACCCAGTTACCCCAAGTAATGCAGTTGCTACAGAAAGATACAAAATGAATATGATTGATGCACCTTCTTTCAGCCGCGGAGAAAGCGATAACCAAATTGCAGCCAAAACGAAAAGCCCGAATGTAGCCAAGGCCCAATTACGATGGTCCGTCATAGCCAAGTGAGACTGGTTGTCATGATCAACAGAGTTATAGGCACTCCAACCAGCAATCACTGTAAAAAATGTGATTGCAACACCTAGAATAAGCGAATACCTGGCAAAAATAAGGAAATTATCACCCATAATGGTTTCGTGTATTGGCTTTTCCAAAATAAAAAATAGCACTGACAAGCCGAGAAGTGAGACAGAAAAATGGACAAATAGAGGATGCCAGTTTGGTATTATTTCAATCATTTTATCCCTCAAATGTATTAACCAAGAAAAACCCGTAAATCTGTACTGTAGTGTTTATGCAGATGTCATAATGTAACTATCAATATTAACGAGCAACCGCCTTTAGATTCAATTACTCACAGCTAATTTTACAACCTTTTACATCATATAAATGATTGCTCGTCAACTTTCGCCCTTCATCCAATAGATAATCAAAAAAAGCCTTCGCGACGATTGAGAGTTTTTTACCTTTGGGGTAAGCGATATGCCACTGATCAAGAAAAGGAAAACCCTCCACATCCAAAATCGTTAACTGTTTAGTCTCCAACTCATGCGTCAACGCATATAGCGATAACATGGAGATCCCTAAACCACTAATGACACCTTGTTTGATCGCTTCATTACTCCCAAGTGCCATGCTACTTTGAAAATGGATCTCTTTCTGCTCTACAATTTTATCCATGGCAAGGTAGGTACCACAGCCCTCTTCCCTTTTTAAAAATTGTTCACCGGCAAGCTCTTCTACTGTGATATTTTTTCTACCCGCCAAGGGATGGGAAGGTGATGCCAAAATAACTAGCGGATTTTCAAGGAATAGAGTCTCCTCTACTTCCAAATCAACGGGGATTGGTCCGCAGATATAAATATCATCCCGGTTGTTTTTTATTCGTTCGATAATGCGCTGTCTATTCTTTACTTCTAAAGAGACTTTGATACCAGGATACTTACGACAAAAATCCCCAATAATTCTAGGCCCAAAATATTCAACAGTTGTCACACCACTAACGCGCAGTACTCCTTCTTTCACGCCACGTGCATTAGCTACTGACATTTCGAAGTTATCTAGCTCATTAAATACCCCATAACAGGTCTCTAATAACTGAATACCTATCTCTGTAATAAAAACTTTTTTTCCCATTACCTCATATAAGGGCATTCCCACCGTTTCGGTGAGTTTTTTCATTTGTACGGATATTGTTGGCTGGGTAAGGTGGAGCTCTTTCGCCGCGACAGTAAAGCTTCTATTTCTTGCAATTGATTCAAAGACTTGCAATTGCCGAAACGTGGCATTCTTCATTTTAGCCATAATTAGAAAGGATATTTAGTTGCCCAAGAGCAAGAAATTATATCTCTATCATTTACTTTTCTCTATCGTATCGATACTTTTATTTTATTTTTATTAATAAATAAATTAAGACATAATAGGTCCATCTTGAAAGACACAGCAACACCCCCTCCCTTAGTTGCTGTGTTGATTAAAGACTTAATACTTTTTCGGCGTAACATCCCCCCTCCCTTGATTGTTACGCTGAATAAAGTGTTTACCCCTCCCTTATAGATAGAGTGCTCAACAACCCGAAGAGCGCTCTTTTTTTTGTCTAGAAGAAAATACTTTTTCTTTTTACAAGCTAATTAGCGCAATGAAGATGGAAGCATAGAAAGATCCATAAACTTTTCAAATGCTTTCTGCAACATATCTTCAGTAATGACTATTTCATTACCATTCTCATCAACTATCGCTGCTCTATTGAAATTTATCTCTTTTACTTCATCTTTTTTAGAATCGCTATACATATTAAAACCTTATCGCAACCTAACAATAAAAATTACATCGACCTGTTAAATGTCATCTATTAAGCTAATTAATGTGAACAACCGCGCATTAAAAACCTCAATATGAAAATTAAAGCCGATCATTAAATCTCCTCATGGATAGGTTAAAGTCGCTGAAAAAATAGCCGCTAATTATGCAGGATCATTGTTCCTTAACAAACCAAATAGGAGAAAAACCATGTCAAAAAAAACAGATGTAATGAAAGATGACGCAGCCTATGTAATTTTTCTTGCTGCTATCACGGTTGGTTTAACAGTACTAGGGATGAGCCTCGCCTTCCACGGTTAACTCGAATCACTTTCTACTGAAAAGGCGTATTAATTTATTAATGCGCCTTTTTTTATAATACGCCCGTGTCACCTTCCAGCTTTAAACCTAAAAAAAGCAGCTGATCCACGAAATATAACACAGGCTCTTGTTTCGCTTAGCTATATGAAAAAAGCTTGCTTCACCAACCAGGTGAAGACACAATTTTCATTACGCTATTCAAAACAATATCCTGCATTCTAATTGCGCGTCCAACTGCTTTTTCTAGGTTGAAACAGATACAACAACAAAGAGTATAAACAAACACTTCATTGAGTTGTGCATAAATTGGTTGGAGTTTAAGAATAGAACTGGAAACTCCAAACCGATTGGATTCTCCAAGCTTATAGAAAAGAACAATTTGAAAAGAGACTGGTAGGAACTTTAAGAAACATCCTACAACAACATTAGTTGGGTTCACCCCGTCCGTTTAATCCCGACGAACGATTATTATTGTTGTTTATTGTTATTTTTTTAAACCTGAAATCCATTTCTCAAGCAAAACTATTCTTTCATGAGCTAAGAATAATTGCAACGATATGTTCTAAATTTTTCAAAAAATTATCTGTTGCGCATCAAATAGTCAGCATCATATTGATTCCAACAAAATCTCGTAACCCACTTCATTTTCTTTCGCTGCATAAGGATCACAATAAAAAAGATTAACAACGGCGGCTATTTCAGTTCCGATATATAGCAGTGGTATTTTCTCGCGTCGCCAAGGTGGAATGTTATATTCCTGTAATAATTTTTTAAACGAATGTCTATGTAATCGTTTTGAAGGTTTGCAAACTTCTCCACCAGCACGAAATTTTATCGTTACGCCATCGCCTAGCTCGCTTGCTTTGATGCCTTTACCCACACTTTCCACCGCCACTAACTTACCTACGCCAGGAATTTCCAAAGGTAATTGTAAATCCCATTGATAGTGCCGCAAATCAAAACTCTTTCCACGTAACTGAATATAAAGCCTGTCCTTGAAGCGCCTGACATTTGCATCTCCCCACTCAACCATTGGCTTAGCGTCCTGACGGGCGGCTATCAACTTCGTAATCTGCAATAATTGCTTTTGACTAGGCGCAGAAAAACCGGCATCGGAAATCCAATGACGCAATATCATTTTTATTTTTTCTGCAGAGTAATTTGATAAACGCGATAAGTCTAAAGTATGCTCTTGTTGATCAAATACTTTTTGATAAGCTTCAGTAATAGACTCATGAATAACGCTGTTTGCGTCGATCATATTTTCAGTGAAACGATGTAAGGTCTCTTTATAAGCCGGCCATCGCTTCTCGATCAAGGGCAAAACATTATGCCGTAAATAGTTACGATCAAACTGGTCAGATAAATTTGACGGATCATCAATCCACGTAATTTTTTCCGCCAGTGCGTAGTTCATCAAACTTTCACGATCGAACGTTAACAATGGCCGAAACACATTAAGTCCATAAATCCTTGAGACAGCTTGAATTCCTTGTGCACCTTCGATACCTGTTCCTCGCAACAATTTTAAGAACAGAGTCTCGATATGGTCATCTAAATGGTGAGCGGTAAGCAGTAAGTCATCTTCGTTCAAATAGTTTTGAAATGTTTTGTATCTCGCCTCACGGGCAGCAGCTTCAAGACCTTTTCCTTGAGTGAAGATATCAACGCAGATGGATTGAAATGGAATTTCATATTGCCGACAAAAATCTTTGCAAAATTTTTCCCAGTCATCCGAACTTTTTTGTAATCGATGATTAATGTGAATTGCAGATAACTCAAAACTATCTGTGGATGAATAGAGCCGATGAAGTGCATGTAAAAGAACAGTAGAGTCCAGCCCCCCGCTAAACCCCACTGTTAGTTTGAAAGTTAATTTTGATGGAGCTTGATTTAGTAGTGGCGCTAAGCGGCTCCAGAGTTTTTCATGATCAAAACTCATTTGATCATAAGTTAGGCTTCTTTGAACCTACCATATGCCATCAAACGATCATATCTCGCAGCAAGTAAATCTTCTTTATTCAGTTGCCCAAGCTCGGCCAATTGTACTTTCAATGCAGATTTAATGTTTATCGCCATAGCATCAACATCTCGATACGCCGAACCTAATGGCTCCTCAATAACCTGGTCGATTAAACCGAGATCTTTCAATCTATCTGAAGTAATCCCCATCGCTTCAGCAGCATCGCTGGCTTTTTCAGCACTCTTCCATAATATAGAAGCACAGCCTTCCGGCGAGATTACCGAGTAGATACTGTATTGCAGCATAATAACTCTATCACCTACACCTATGGCAAGCGCACCACCAGAACCACCTTCACCAATCACTGTACAAATAATTGGGGTTTTCAAACGCGCCATCACAAATAAATTTCGTGCAATCGCTTCACTTTGGCCACGTTCTTCAGCACCGATGCCTGGATAAGCACCCGGTGTATCAATGAAGGTTAGAATTGGCATTTTAAAACGTTCTGCCATCTCCATTAAGCGCATAGCTTTGCGATAACCTTCAGGTCGAGGCATTCCGAAGTTTCTGCGAATCTTCTCTTTCGTATCACGCCCTTTTTGTTGACCTAAAATCATTACCGGTGTGTGATCAAGATAAGCGACACCACCGACAATTGCAGGGTCATCAGCATAAGCTCTATCGCCATGCAATTCTTCAAAGCCGGTGAAAATTTTATCGATGTAATCGAGGGTATATGGCCGTTTAGGGTGGCGCGCTAGCTGCGAAATCTGCCACGGGCTTAGCTTGGTGAATATTTGCTCAGTTAGGCCGCGACTCTTTTCTACCAGCTTTTGAATTTCGTCTGAAATATTAATCTCAGAGTCATTTCCAACGAAACGCAACTCTTCAATTTTTGCTTCCAGCTCAGCAATGGGCTGCTCAAAATCAAGAAAATTTAAATTCATTATTTCTCTAATAACATATCTAATTTACAAACTTGACGGGATTATACCTGATTGTGCAAGATCTGCATTAATTTGCTGAGATTATTCTTGCATCAATACTCCATCTCCACACTCGTATCTTCTGCCAGCAAAGCCAATTGGTTTAATAATTCATCGGTTGGATGAATTTTCCACTCCTCTGCAAATTTTAGTGAAGCAAGCGCGTTCGGTGTTTTATAGCGAACAAGTATTGGACAGCTTCCTGCTTTATGCGGCTGCAATAACTCAGCAAGATGAGAAACATAACCGTTGACTGCTTTGTCAGACTGTACTTGAATAACCATACGCTTGGCAAAATGTTCTCTGGCTGAATCAATATCGTATAACTCTTTAACCTGCATTCTCAAGCCACCACTGAACTCATCCAGACTTACCTCCCCCGTAACAATAAGAACTTTATCCACGACGAGAAGATCACGATATTTTTCTAGCACCTCTGAATAGAGAGTAACTTCCATACGGCCGCTTTTATCATCGAGTGTTAATACGGCTAAGGTATCTCCGCGTTTGGTTTTAATATAGCGCGTGCCCAATAATAGGCCAGCAATGGTGATTTTTGTTTTTTTATCGGGCTGCAATTTTGAAATGGTTGTGGAAGTAAACCGTTTTAACTCAGCACGATAAGCATCGATGGGATGGCCAGTTAAATAGAGGCCCAAGGTATCTTTCTCAAAACCTAAGCGACGCTTATCTTCCCACTCAGCCATATTCTTCCACTGATGATCTTCTTTATCCTCAGGGGCCGCCATCAAACCAAACATATCATTTTGCCCAGCAGCGTTGTTGCGAGAGAACTGATCCGCGATATGTAATGCAGTGGCTAAACTCTCCATCATAGTTGCTCGATTTGGCCCTAAACCATCCAACCCTCCACAACGTACCAGGGTTTCCAATACACGCCGATTTACTTTTTTTGAATCAACGCGTTTACAAAAATCAAATAGATCTTTATATAGGCCATTAGCTTTTCGCTCTTGAATAATAATATCAATCGCGTTTTCACCTACGCCTTTAATCGCGCCCAAGCCATAACTGACTTTGTCATCATCGATTGCGCGAAATTTATAATCACTGTTATTGACGTTAGGCGGTTCCACCGTCAACTTCATGTGCCCACATTCTTCGATCAATGTTACTACCTTTTCAGTGTTATCCATATCAGCAGATAACACCGCTGACATAAACGCCGCTGGGTAGTGAGCTTTCATCCAAGCTGTCTGGTAAGAGACCAATGCATAGGCAGCTGAATGAGATTTATTAAAACCGTACCCCGCAAACTTCTCCATCAAATCGAAGATATGAGTGGCGGTATCCTTATCAATATTATTTTCTAACGCACCGGTTGTAAAAATCTCCCGTTGTTTGGCCATCTCTTCGGGTTTCTTTTTACCCATCGCCCGACGCAACATATCCGCACCACCCAAGGTATAACCAGCAAGTACCTGAGCGATCTGCATGACTTGTTCTTGGTAAAGAATAACTCCGTAGGTCGGTTGAAGAACAGGGCCAATGTCGGGATGTGGATATTCAACTTTTGCTCGACCGTGTTTACGATTGATGAAGTCATCAACCATGCCCGACTGTAGCGGGCCTGGGCGAAACAGTGCAACCAATGCGATGATATCTTCAAACACATCAGGTTGCAGGCGCTTAATCAGGTCCTTCATACCGCGCGACTCTAACTGAAAGACCGCTGTCGTTTGATAAGCTTTCAACAAATCAAACGTTCGAGAATCATCGAGCGGGATATCAGCAATGTCTAACTCAGACTCGCCTTTTATTCGCCGCTGTTCATTTACCGCCTTAACTGCCCAATCGATAATCGTTAATGTACGAAGACCAAGAAAATCAAACTTAACCAGACCAACCGATTCCACATCGTCTTTATCAAACTGCGTGACGAGATTACTGCCATCTTCCTCACAATACAGCGGTGAAAAATCGGTTAGCGCAGAAGGCGCAATAACAACACCACCGGCGTGTTTTCCAGCATTTCGGGTAACACCTTCTAGGGTTTTTGCGAGATCAATCAGATCATGCACATCTTCATCATCTTGATATAAAGTGCGAAGTGCTTCTTCTTGCTCCATCGCCTTATCTAAGGTAATACCGATTTCAAAAGGGATCAACTTAGCCAACCTGTCGGTAAAGCCATAAGGATGTCCCATCACTCGGCCTACATCACGAACAACCGCTTTAGCCGCCATACTACCGTAGGTAATAATCTGCGAGACTTTCTCTTTACCATAATGACGCGACACATAATCAATAACCCGATCTCGACCTTCCATACAAAAGTCGATATCGAAATCAGGCATGGATACCCTTTCAGGATTAAGAAATCGCTCAAAAAGCAGATCATATTCGAGAGGATCAAGATCCGTAATCGTCAACGCATACGCAACCAACGAACCTGCTCCCGATCCCCGACCAGGCCCTACAGGAATATCGTTCTCTTTCGCCCAACGAATGAAGTCGGCAACGATAAGAAAGTAGCCAGGAAATCCCATGCCGTTGATAACATCAAGCTCCACTTGAAGCCGCTCTTCATACTCCTTTTTCTTTTCAAGATAGTTATCGGCGGTGCTATCAAGCAGTTTCTCCAAACGTTTTTCTAGCCCTACTTCAGCCAAATGATTAAAATACTGTTCCATAGTCATACCATCAGGAACAGGGAAATTTGGTAGAAAGTTTTTCCCAAGCGTTAGTTCAATATTACAACGCTTGGCAATTTCAATGGTATTGTCAATCGCTTCAGGAATATCAGAAAACAACTCCAACATTTCGTCCGTTGAACGTAAATATTGTTGTTCGGTAAAACGACGAGGCCGTCGCGGGTCATCTAATACTCGCCCTTCATTAATACACACTCTCGCTTCGTGCGCATCAAAATTTTCTTTATCGATAAAGTGCACATCGTTACTAGCAACGACAGGGATTTCATGTTCGCCAGCAAACGCGACAGCAGTGTGAACATAATCCTCTTCCTTTTCTCTTCCTGTTCGAATTAACTCAAGATAAAAGCGATTAGGAAAGTGTTCACGCCAAAACGAAAGTGCTTTTTCAATAATAGGTTTGTTGTCGTTGAGCATAGCAGAACCAAGATCGGAATGTTGCCCAAGCAACACCAGCAAGCCATCGCTATTATTTGGGAGCCACGACAACTCCATCATAGGAACACCACGAAATTGCCCTTGCTGATAACTACGAGAAACCAACCGAGTAAGATTTTTATAACCTTCATTATTTTGGCAAAGGAAAAGCGCGCGATGTGGTTTCTCATGATCTTCGGGATTAACAATCCATGCATCCACACCAAATATCGGTTTTACACCAGCAGCCATTGCAGCACGATAAAATTTGACCATACCAAAAAGGTTTGATTGATCCGTCAGCGCAACAGCGGGCATATTATAACCAGCAGCTTTCTTCATTAATGGCTTAATGCGCACAATTCCATCGACCATGGAATATTCAGTATGTATATGAAGATGGACAAATTGTTGAGGCATTAGTGTAAAAAACAACCTTTATCTAAATCGTTAGGGAATTTACGGGGCAGATATTATAGTGCATTTTCTTTTCATCAGTGAATCATTTAGCCCGGCACAACTCTAACTTCGCAGATAAATAAATAGGCAAACATACCCCTATGCATTGTTGTGGCTTAACAACTAATATTGCATAATCAGACATATATGCAGTTACCGGCTTTTTCATGGGTAACTCACAACATCTTTATACAGGATCTGTTTACTAATATCGGGAGCGATAGATGATAAATTCCAAAAAAATAGTTACAGCGTTGGCATTGTGTTTCATGGCAAACCAGGCTTTTGCGGAAACAGACGAAATGGAATCAATGGAAGAAAAAAGCGACAGCAAAGGTTGGCAAATTCTTGCTGGCAACGACGATGACTTCGTTTTTGAACCAACGATTTCGGTAATGCTTGGCGCAGCAGATGCAACAGATATTGAAGGAGATACGCTACTTTCTTGGGGTCTGGAAGCTTCTTTTAACTGCCCACTACTTCAACCACCCACAAATAAGATTCGACAACAGGTCAGTTATTTTAACTACACCGATGGTGACAATAGCATAATCTCATTTGAAATTAATCCACACTATATTGTCGACCTATCCCCTAATTTCTGGCTCGGTGGTGGCCCTGGTGTCGGTTATGTCAGAGCGGACGTTGATGGAAAAACAGCAAACATGCCAGCTGCACAACTAGGATTAAGCTTCCACTATAATATGGAAAGTATTTTTATTGGTGGTGAAGCACGTTACCAGGTCACGACTGAAGATGATATTGGTGATCAAACTGATACAGGAGCAAACAATTGGCGTGCAGCGTTGAAGCTTGGTTATAGCTTCTAAACTTATTGTCACCTTTAACCTAGATTAATCAGCTGAACCACAATTTATAGCACAATCATTTGATTTACTTAGCTATATGAAAAGTGTTTGATTCACCAACCAGGTGAACGCAAAACTTTTCATTCGACAATTGCTCCTGCATTGTTCTAACTACGCCCATCCGTGGGCTAGTACGCTAATCAAACCAACTGCTCGCCTAAAGCGCCTACTGTTGGTGCACTCTAAACGTGCGGCCAACTGATTATTCTAGGTTTAAGCTATCCACGTTGTTAGGTATAAATAACGTGGGTAGTGTTTGGGGAAGCCCTGATAACGAAAAAGCGGAGTTTAGCTGTAATAAATGAACATTTCGACGTAGCCTTGGGGAATGGGCTTGTTTTTAGTACTGTTATCGCCCGCAAAATCACTTGTTCAGAGCTTCCTTAATTCTATTCCCCCACCAATTCCTGTTCTAAACAACGCTTAACCGGGCCAAAGCTACGGCGATGAATTTCACTCACGCCTAACTCTTTTAACGCAGCGATATGCACTTTGGTAGGATAACCTTTATGTTTTGCCAACCCATACCCAGGATATTTCTGATCTAGCTCCACCATTTCTCTATCGCGTGTTACTTTAGCGATAATTGAAGCGGCACCTATAACTTCAACACGATCATCACCTTTTACAACAGCCGTTGCTTCACACGGCAATTCCGGGCAGCGATTACCGTCGACTAAAACATGCTCCGGCTGAGTAGGTAAATTTTCGACAGCTCTTTGCATGGCTAACATACTTGCGTGCAGAATATTGATTTGATCGATCTCTTCCACTTCAGCACGGCCGACGGCCCAAGCCAATGCTTTTTCTTTTATCTCATTAAAAAGAAAATCACGTTTTTTTTCAGTCAGTTTTTTTGAATCCGACAAACCTGCGATCCGGTTTTCAGGATCAAGAATAACAGCCGCCGCAACAACCGCTCCAGCCAATGGGCCTCGCCCTACTTCATCGACACCGGCGATATGTACTACATTTTTTAGATATTCAGGCAGTTCAAACGGTGGCAGCATTTTTTTCATTACTCTTTTCTTCTATTAACTCTAAAACAGCATTAGTGGCTTGCAGGCTTGCATTTTTCTTTAGCGACTCATGATACTTTTGAAAATTATCAATCATCACATGGCGTTTCTCTTGATTGTTCAACAACTCCAACATCGCTTCGCCCAAACTCTCTTTGGTAGCGTCATCCTGAATATATTCCGGTACAGGATGAGTATCATCAAAATGGTTTGGCAGAGCCACATGTTTAACTACTGTGAAAAATTTAAAGATTTGAAAACTGATCCACGACATTTTATAGGTAACAACCATCGGTCGTTTTAACAACATAGCCTCTAAAGTTGCAGTACCAGACGCCAACATCACAAGTTCAGAAGAGAGCATCGCATCCCTCGCCTTTCCTTGCACAACTGTGACATCAAGATCCGGTGCTTGTTCTTCGATTAACGAATCGATAACACCTTTTAGTTTCGCTGTGGCAGCAGGGATAACAAATTGAATGTCAGATTGCTTTTCGGTCGCGTAATATGCTGCTTCCAACAATATCGGCAATATATTATTAACCTCAGAAGATCGACTACCGGGAAGCAAGGCGACAGTGCGAACACCTTTTTTCAGTTGCAGTTTTTCTACAGCTTCGTCTCGGCTGTTTTCAAAAGGAATTTGATCAGCCATAGGGTGACCAACAAACTTTGCCTCTACACCATTTTTCCGATAAAAATCAGCTTCAAAAGGAAGGAGTGAAAGCATCATATCAAAACTTTGCGCAATTTTTTTCACACGATAAGTACGCCATGCCCATGCAGAAGGACTGACATAATGCACCGTTGTAATGCCTGTTGCTTTTAATTTTCTTTCTAGTATTAAATTAAAATCAGGAGCATCTACACCGATAAAAACATCGGGAGGATTTTGGATAAAGTGTTCTGCTATCTGTTTTCTGAGTTTTAGCAATTGTGGTAGTTTTTTTAATACTTCGGTGAATCCCATTACCGACATATCTTCTGTTTGAAAGATAGCTTTGCATCCTGCTTCGCGCATTAACGGCCCGGCAATACCTTCAAACTGAACATCTGGGTAAGTCTGTTTAAAGGTATTTATTAAATCGGCAGCTATGATATCTCCCGAGGTTTCACCTGCAACAATTCCAATGCGTAACATTTATTATATTACCCTTTTAACTAAAAAAGTCCATGTTACGATGGATAACATGGACTTTAGATCTAACATTAAACTTCAATATGATTATCGAATAATACCGCGAGTCACGTTCTGCAAAAATTCTAACATCAGCTTCACATCATCAAACTCTTGGCTTAGAGGAATCAGCTTCTCTTTTGCTTGTTCCACTGTATTTTTTGATCGATAGATAATTTTATAAGCGTCTTTAATTGCCTTAATACGTTCTTTTGAATAGCCTCTGCGTTTCAAGCCTTCTGTATTCAAACCATGTGCTTTTGCCAAATTTCCTGAAGCCATCACAAACGGCGGAATATCTTTTGTAACAATGGTATTCAATCCAGTAAAACAGTTTGTACCTATTTGGCAAAACTGATGCACAATGGTAAAACCACCAAGAATTGCATTGTCACCAACGGTAACGTGCCCAGCAAGTGACGTATTGTTGGCAAAAATAATGTTGTTACCTAGCACGCAGTCATGCGCGATGTGCACATAAGCCATTATCCAATTGTCATCACCGACTCGGGTTATACCACCATCCTGAATTGTTCCGCGATTTATTGTGCAACATTCACGAATCACATTGCGCTCGCCGATGATTAATTGAGTATCTTCACCAGCATATTTTTTATCTTGAGGATCATCACCAATGGAAGCAAATTGATAAATTTTTGTCTCTTTACCAATTTTGGTTGGACCATTGATGACCACATGCGGCCCGATTACGCATTCGTCTTCGAGAACAACATTAGCACCTATAACGGAATAGGCACCAATAGAAACGTTTTTCCCGATCTCTGCCTGAGAGTCAATAATCGCTGTTGAATGGATCACTACTCAGCATCCGTTACTGCACACATTAAATCGGCAGATGCGACCACAGCGCCCTCTACTTTAGCTTCGGCGGTGAATTTCCATACCCCGCGCATAGATTTCACAAATTTCACATGCAGTTCCAGCTGATCCCCAGGACCAACAGGTGTTTTAAATCTTGCTTTATCAACACCAACCAAATAAAACAGCGATGAATCATCGCCGGAGTCTAGGGTCTCCGTTGATGAAAATGCTAACAGCCCTGTTGCTTGTGCGAGCGCTTCTATAATAAAAACTCCAGGGAACACGGGTTTAACCGGGAAATGACCTTGGAAGAAGGGTTCGTTTATGGTGATATTTTTTATTGCAGTTAACTCTTCACCAGGCTTTACCGAAGTTACCTTATCTACAAGTAGAAAAGGAAACCGATGCGGTAACAGCTTCATTATTTCTTTAATATCCATACTATCCAAAATTACGACCCTTTTAATACACTTAGCTCCGCCTCCAGAGCTTTTATTCGTTTTTCCATTTTTTCAAACTGCCGAAACCGAACAACGTTTTTTCTCCACTGCGCAGATGGTTCAGCAGGGATCCCAGATGCGTACGCACCCGGTGATTTAATAGACTTTGTTACCATAGCCATACCACCCAAATGAACGCCATTGGCTATTTCAATATGACCGGTTATTTTTGCCCCGCCACCAACGGTGCATTTCTCACCAATTTTTGTGCTACCGGCTATCCCCACACAGGCAGCAAGTGCTGTATTTTCACCAATCTCAACATTGTGTGCTATATGCACAAGATTATCGATTTTAACACCATCGTGAAGAATTGTGTTGGCTATCGCACCTCTATCAATGGCGGTGTTAGCACCAATTTCAACATTTCTACCAATGATAACCGCACCGAGCTGTGGGATTTTCGTCCAGCCTTCGTTCTCTGGCGCATAACCAAAGCCATCCGAACCAATAACCGCACCGCAATGAATAATACTTTTTGCGCCAATGACGGTATCAGCATAGACAGATACATTGGGGTAGATAAAAACAGCCTCATCAATAACCGTATTTGCACCAATATAGCTACCGGACTCAATGTGTACATGCGCAGCAATCGTTACGTTGTCTTCAACAACAACGTTTGGCCCAATATAAACGCTTGCATCTATGGAGGCGCTTTCACTAACCGTTGCTGCGGGGTGAATTCCTACTGGTAAGTTTTCAGTTTGTGTTAAGCGAGTGGCAATTTTCGCATAAGCAAGATAAGGGTCATCAACGACTATCGCGTTAACCCGACATGCATCTAAGTCTTGTTCTTTTAATATAATTGCCGACGCGCTAGTTTCAGCCAATAAATGTGCAAATTTGCTGTTTGAGAGAAAACTAATCTCCCCTTGATTCGCACCTTCCAGATTTCCAACCCCGGAAATGATACATGAAATGTCGCCAACAACTTTGCCGTTCACTAATTCGGCTAAAGACTCCAATCGTACTTCCATGGTCTCTACTTTGATCTACAATAATCTATTTAGCGTCTTTTTTAATGGCGTTGAGCACTGCCTCTGTTACATTTAATGTATCACTGGCATAAACAACACCTTCAGCCAGTAACAGATCGAATCCGTTGCTCTTAGCATAATCCTGGATACTACCGATAAGCTTGCGTTGTAAATTTTCTAATATCTCGTTTCGTTTAAAGTTCAGATCATCGCGAAATTCATCCTGATCGCGTTGAAATTCACGTTTTAATGAAAGCACTTCCCTTTCTATTCGATCACGTTCTGAGCGACTCATGATCGCCCCGTCACGCGCAATTCGCTCTTCTAACTCGCGAATTTTTTTCTGCTTTTCAATGAGCTTGGCTTCTCGCGGTGAAAACTCTTTCTGTAAATTTTGGCGTGCCGTATCAGCTTGAGGAGATTCTTCCAATATTCGTGCAATATCGACCACTCCAACTTTTAACTCTTTTGCGCTGACATTTTGAAAGCCAAAGAGCGATGCGGTTAACAGCAATAATATTGGTAATAATCTCACACTATTCTCCTAAAAAGTTTGAATCTAATTCCATCAATTTAAATTTAGAATGGAGCACCAATTGAGAATTGGAATCGCTGAGGTTCATCCCTCTCGAGTGTTTTCAGCGGCCAAGCCCAACTAAATTTCAACGCACCAATTGGGGCAATCCAAGTGAACCCCACACCGTAAGCTGCACTAATACCATCAGGGGTCACATCCTCTCCCGGTGCCCAAATACCACCTGAATCAATAAATGCCGCAAATCTAACCGATTTACTATCCGGTGAAAATATATTCGGTAAAAATAGCTCAGCAATACCGATCAGTTTTTTTGTTCCACCAATGGTGTTGTCTCGTGTACCACCACGCGGCCCCAAACTATTCGCTCTAAACCCACGAACACTTTGTGCACCACCGGCAAAGTAATACTCATAAAATGGTACAGCTTCGGTCTTACCATAACTTCTAGACAGCGCTGCTGTTGCATCCAAATGAATCGTCCAGTCTTTTATTGCAGTCCAAAACAGTTGTTGTCGTAAACTGGTTTTATAAAACTGAAGATCACCACCGGGTAATGTAACATCAGTGGTTAATACTGTGTGCAAACCGGAGTTAGCGAATATAACTCGATCACGCGAATCATATGTCCACGTTCCAGTCACCGTTATTGTATCAAAGTTAGTCCCGTAATTATTCTTAAAATCAGTGTAAACTCTAGGCGCGTTCGCATCGTCTAAATGGTATTCAGTATTGTCAAAACCAACACCGATTCTCGCTCGACGATATTCACTCAATGGAAAACCAAAACTTACGCTCCCACCATAAACGTTCGAATTATAACCAGCAATGCTCGTGGCTGCATCGGCATCGGTTTCGCGAAGATAGAGTCGAAAACTACGACTAATACCATCGATTGTATAATAGGGATCCGTTAAAGAGAAACTGTATACAGTGTTCACTCGGTTGTTGCTTATTTCTGCACCAACCTGGTTGCCCGTTCCAAGAAAGTTATTCTGATTAATACTACCGGATAAAATGACACCAGAACCTTGCCCATATCCCACCGACGCTTGGATGCTTCCAGATGCCCTTTCGGTGACATTGATAACAACGTCCACCATATCTGTACGACCAGGCACGAGTGGTGTTTCGACATTTACATCTTCGAAGAAGCCTGTGCGGATTAGACGTGTTTTTGAGCGCTCCAATTTCGCTGTCGAATACCAACCACCTTCAAGTTGGCGCATCTCTCGACGTAGCACTTCATCATGTGTTTTTACATTACCACCAAAAGTAACACGGCGTACGTAAACACGTTTACCGGGATCGATAAAAAATGTTAATGCGACGGTATTATTCTCTTCATCCACTTCAGGATGGGTGTTTACATTGGCAAACGCGTATCCATCAATGCCTAATCGTGCGGTTATCGCACTGCTGCTTTCTGAGACTCGGCGACGAGAAAACACTTCATCCGGATTAATATTGACCAGCTTGCGTAACTCATCTTCGGGCACAACAAACTCACCCGACAAGCTCACTTTATCAACGATGAACTTGCCACCTTCGTTAACATTTATCGTGATGAATACATCGCCTTTATCCGGTGTAATGGAAACCTGGGTACTTTCAATATTAAAATTAATATATCCCCTGTCCATATAATAAGAGCGTAGCAATTCAATATCGCCGAACAATTTCTGCTTTGAATATTGGCTGTCATCAGTAAAAACAGACCAGTTGGAATGCGCGCCAGATTGAAATATAGATAACAACTCTTCGTTAGGAAATGCCGTATTACCTATAATGTTGATCTGACGGATTCGTGTTACCTGCCCTTCATCAATTTCGATATCCAGTGCAATACGATTTCTTTCTTGTGGTAAAACCTTGGAGTCAATTTTTACGCCATACTTACCTAAGGAAAAATATTGGCGTTGTAATTCCTGCTCGACCTTCTCTAACATGGAGCGATTAAATATCCGCCCTTCGGAGAGGCCAATGCGCTTAAGCGCTGATGTTAGATCTTCTTCGCCGATCTCATCATTTCCGGAAATTTGCACATTGGCAATTGATGGACGTTCCAGCAATTTGATAATTAGTGTTCCACCGTCACGCAATAAGGAAACATCATTAAAAAAGCCGGTTTTAAACAGCGCGCGAATAGCTTCAGAAGCATTTTCTTCGGTTAATAAATCGCCTTCTTTCATGGGCAGATAGTTAAAAACTGTTGACCCTGCAATGCCCTGCAAGCCTTCAAGTTTAATGCTCTCAATTTTGAAAGACGATAAAGCCCAACTACTTGACGAATAAATAATAAACAACGCCAAGAACAATTTAACTACTTGCTTCATCCGATAGATTCGATAATTTATGAGTGTTGAACGGCGAGCCAGTTCGTACAGTATTTATGTAGAACTCCAGCTACGCCTCGAGAAGGTCTCGTATGAGTGATCACGAGTGTCCGAGAGAATATTTCCTGTGAAGAAAAATAGCAAGCAAGATTGCGCATAACTTCCTGTAACATTTGACTCAATTAAAAACGCGGCTTAAATCATTAAAGATTGCAAGAAACATTAAGCCCCCCAACAGTACTATACCTATTTTTTGACCAAGCAACTGCACTTCGTCAGAAACAGGCGCTCCCTTAAAAAATTCAACGATATAGTACATGAGATGTCCACCATCTAAAAGCGGAACAGGAAGAAGATTGAGCACCCCGAGGCTAACACTAATGATCGCCATGAAAGAGATAAACGACAATATCCCTATTTGTGCAGATTGCCCAGCATATTGCGCAATGCTTATGGGGCCACTGATATTTTCCAGTGATGCTTGCCCAGTAATCATTTTACCAAACATCTGCAAGGTTAGAATTGACATATCATAAGTCTTGTTGATTGATGCACCGATACTTTCCAGAATGCCGTAGTGTTGCACGGCTATCATATCTTTGTAGAAATCATCAGGGACAAACGGAGAAAGACCCACACGCCCGATCACACCACTTTGTGTCTCGATTTTTGCGGGCACAACATCGAGCTTTAACTCAACACCATCCCGTATCAACGTAAGTTTAACGTTCTGCTCTGGGCGCTCGCGCACATAATTCGCCCAAACAACCCAATCATCCATCGCTTGGCCATCAACAGCAATAATTTCATCTTTTTCAAGAACGCCCGCGGATTCCGCCGCACCTCCGGGAGAAACAATTCCGACGATTGGGGCAAGCTTAGGCCGATAAGGTGTAATACCTAAATACTGAAGCAAATTTCCAGATATTGCATCAATCGGTGTCTCACTAAGATCCAGCTTCAGCATGCGTTCACCGCCGCCACTGCTTTGTACTTTAACATCAACAATCGATTGGTCTAAAATCTGCTCTATCATTTGCATACGAACAGATTCTAACGTCGGAGTCTTTTCACCAGCAACAGAGAGAAACTCATCACCGCTTTGTAGACCTGCAACGGCGAATGGTGAATTAGGTTCTACGCTATCAACAAGTGGTTTTAAGCCCTGAATACCGACTACAAACAGCACCCAGTAAGCGAGAATAGCAAATAAAAAATTAGCAAACGGGCCAGCCGCAACCACGGCAAAACGCTGCCCCAGTTTTTTCCGATTAAAAGCACGATCTAGTTCATGCTCTTCGACAGGTTCCACCCGCTCATCAAGCATTTTTACATAACCGCCAAGGGGGATCGCAGCAAGAACAAACTCGGTATTGTCGTCACCGAAATTCTTTTTCCAGATAGGGTTGCCAAACCCGATAGAGAAGCGCAAAACTTTCACGCCAACTTTTCGCGCAACCCAAAAATGACCAAACTCATGAATGGCAATCAATATACTAAGCGCGACGATAAACGCCAACACAGAAACCAAAACACTACCCATTAGCTACCTTCCAATTTGTGCAATTATCTCTTGAGCCGCAACGCGCGCATCGGAATCGGCTTGCAGAATAACCTGTAGGTTGTCAGCATCGACAATTGTTACCTTATTCAGAACATCTTCTATAACTTTTGGAATATGAAGAAATGAAATGGTTTCATTTAAAAAAGCATCAACTGCTATCTCATTTGCAGCATTTAATACTGTGGTACTCGTTCCACCCTGGCGCAGTGAATCAAACGCGAGTCGTAAACAGGGGAAGCGCTCAAAATCGGGTTTTACAAAATCGAGATGAGCAACATCAAACATATTGAGGTTTTCAACCCCAGATTCGATTCTCTCGGGCCACGCCATAGCATGTGCAATCGGTGTCCTCATATCCGGATTACCTAGTTGAGCAAGTACCGAGCCGTCCACATACTGCACCATAGAGTGAATAACACTTTGAGGATGTACGACGACTTGAATGTCGTCTGCACTAGCATTAAAAAGCCAATGTGCCTCGATCACTTCAAGGCCTTTGTTCATCATAGTTGCAGAATCGACTGAAATTTTCCGGCCCATACTCCAATTAGGATGAGCACAAGCTTCATCGGGCGTTACATTACCTAACTCGTCAATTGAGCGATTTCGAAATGGGCCACCTGATGCTGTCAACAAAATTCGATCAACACCCATAGTATCGAGTGACTGGCTCAACTGCTCAGGCATACACTGGAAAATAGCATTGTGTTCACTATCGATAGGCAGCAACTCTGCACCATTTTTTTTGCAGATATCGATAAAGATCTGACCTGACATGACTAACGCTTCTTTATTCGCTAGTAGCACACGTTTGCCAGATTTTGCCGCGGCAAGCGTTGGTAATAAACCTGCAGCACCAACAATCGCAGCCATCACATAATCAACGTGAGCTAAGCTGGAGACCTTCTCCAAGCCTTCGGTACCTGAAAGAACAATAATTTCACTCAAGCCAGCTTTGTTTAGCTGCTCTGCAGTTTGTTGCGCAGCATTTTCGTCAGCCATTACAACATACTCTGGTGAAAAAGCTTTTGCCTGAGCAACCACTTTATCAACTTGAAGATTTGCTGTTAACGCGATGACTTTATATTTTTCTGGATGTCTCGCAATAACATCGAGTGTGCTCACTCCAATGGACCCTGTTGAGCCTAATACCGTAATACCTTTCACTAAATAATCCCTAAAGCCCAAACACCTAAAGTAAAGATGGGAGAAGCTGACATTAAACTATCAATACGATCCAGCACACCACCGTGCCCTGGAAGTAACGTTCCACTATCTTTCACCCCTGCACGGCGCTTATAGACACTCTCCATTAAATCCCCACCAATAGAGAACACCACCACCAAAAGGCTTAAAAGAATAAAAAAGACAAATTGGATAAAACTGAGGTCAAGCCAAATTCCACCGATAATGGCAACAATTGATGTCGCCCCCAATGCACCATACGCACCTTCACGAGATTTACCTGGGCTAATCAGCGGAGCGAGTTTAACTTTACCAAACTTTCGTCCGACAAAATAAGCGCCGCTATCAGCAGTCCAGATCAAAATCATAAGGAACAGCACCAAACCAGCACCGTGAGTTTCATTCTGATGCAGAAAAACAATCGACGCCCAGGTAGGAACCAGTAACACCGCCCCACTCCATAGATCAGTCAAACGCTTTTCAGGAACAACCTTTTCCGAACCATCAAATGAAGAGAGTAAAAGGAGTTGCACACCCCACCAAATAACCGCCCCTAAAAGAAACAAGGCAAAGAAAAAGGCGTTATCCATGAGTACTAAGCTACTTAGCATTAAGGCAACGATGGCGATAAGATAGGTGAAGCGATGATTAGTGTCGTCTAGGTGAATGAGTTTTGTCCACTCCATAACACCGAGAGCAACAAAAAACCCTAAAGCCAATGCAAATGCCGGTAAAGTAGGCATCTCGAATATACCCCAAATCACAATTGGGATAAGAATAAGTGCGGTAATTACTCGGTGCTTAAGCACCTTCATTCTCCTCTATCTGATCGCCGGTTTTACCAAAACGCCTTTGTCGTTTGGCAAAAGATGCCAGGGCTTTCCCAAACTCATTTTCATCAAAATCTGGCCATAACACTTCTGAAAAATAGAGCTCCGCATAGGCGATTTGCCATAATAAAAAATTACTTACCCGCACTTCACCACCGGTGCGAATAAAAAGATCCAACTCAGGAAGATCAGGAAAAGACATATGTTGGGTCATCACAGCTTCACTGATGTCTTCAACCGCTAATGTTCCTGCTTTAACCTCTTCCGCCACTTTTTGTGCGGCATGAACAATATCCCAATGGCCACCATAATTAGCAGCAATATTGAGGACAACGCCATCATTATTTTTTGTGAGTTCCATTGCATCTGCAATGCGAGATTGTAGTTTAGGAGAGAATGCGGAAAGATCACCAACAACGCGTAACTGCACGTTATTTTTATGCAGTTTCTTCGCTTCACGGTTCAAAACAGTCATAAAGAGATCCATGAGTAGACCAACTTCCTGTTGTGGTCTGCGCCAATTTTCACTACTGAATGCAAACAGTGTGAGAACTTTTATCCCTTTTTCACCACAGGCCTTAACGATTTTTCGCACCGAATCAACACCTGCACGATGACCAGCCACACGAGGCATTTTTCTTTTTTTTGCCCAACGACCGTTACCGTCCATAATAATGGCAACATGTTTTGGAATTTTATTGCTATCGATGGGCTCGTCAATCATCTGATGCGCGTCATCCTTTTTATTAAGTAGTGCGCTTATTACTCTATCTTGTATTTTCAATTTCAACGTCTATCCGCCAAATCCTTAAGTGATAAATTGACGGATTATATTTCCATTAACTCTTTTTCTTTCTCTTTCAACAAAGCGTCAACTTCAGCAACATATTTATCAGTAATTTTTTGAATTTGATCTTGCGCTTTACGCTCATCATCTTCACTAATTTCTTTTTCTTTAAGAAGATCTTTAATATCTCCAAGTGCATCTCGACGAATATTTCTAATGGCAACTTTGCCACCTTCACCTTCTGAGCGCACTACTTTACCAAGATCTTTACGTCGTTCTTCCGTCAATGGAGGCAAAGGAATTCTAATCAATGTACCTTGTGAAGAAGGGTTCAGCCCTAAATCGGATGCCATAATAGCCTTCTCAATTGCACCAACCATATCTTTCTCCCAAGGAGAAACAGCTAAGGTGCGTGAGTCAGCCACACTAATATTTGCCACCTGAGAAAGCGGTGTATCAGTCCCATAATATGAAACCGAAATTGTATCAAGCAACGAAGTATGTGCTCGACCAGTTCGAATTTTTGCTAAATCTGTTTTTAATGACTGAATGCTTTTACCCATGCGGAGTTCAGCATCCTTTTTAATATCTTCAATCATTTTAAGCCTCCACCTGCACTAATGTGCCTTCGTCTTCTCCCATAACGACTCGCATCATGCTGCCCGATTTATTCATATTAAATACACGAATTGGCATATTTTGATCGCGACATAACACGATCGCAGCAGTATCCATAACATTTAGTTTTTGCTCGATGACTTCATCATAACTCAAATGTTTATAGAATTTCGCATTAGAATTTTTCATGGGATCATCAGAGTAGACACCGTCAACTTTGGTCCCTTTCATTACAATGTCTGCATCGATTTCAATACCACGCAAACTTGCTGCTGAGTCCGTCGTAAAAAAAGGATTGCCTGTGCCAGCCGCAAAGACGACTATGCGTCCTTTTTCTAAATGGCGAATCGCACGTCTTCTAATATAATCTTCACAAATTTGGTTAATTTTTAATGCCGACATAACTCGAACAAAGACGCCACGCTTTTCGATAGCATCCTGCAACGCCAAAGCATTAATCACTGTAGCCAACATGCCCATATGATCACCAGCCACTCTATCCATCCCAGCTTCTGCCAGGCCAGCTCCGCGGAATATGTTGCCACCGCCGATTACCATTCCAACTTGTACCCCGGCCTTGGTGAGTTCGACGATTTCGTCTGCTATCCGGCTCGCAACTTTGGGATCAATACCATAATCCCCGTCACCCATGAGCGCTTCACCACTAAGTTTTAACAGAATACGTTTATATTTTGGACTGGACACAACAGCTCCTTCAAAATCTAATTACTGATTTTCAACAAAACTAACTTTGCTGATAAGCAAAAGAGAAGTGACCTCTTTTGGGGTTTCAAATCCTTAGATACTAAACATATCTAAAGATTTAGGTCCATCACAAGCAACTAACAAGAGAGTTCTGTACGTTTCACATTTTTTTGTACAAAACCCTCCCGTTTTATACCAATGATAGCTGATGACCTTTAAAGCCTAACTACTTTTAACTTGTGCCATAACTTCTTCAGCAAAATTTTCTTCTTTCTTCTCAATTCCTTCACCAACTTCAAAACGTGTGAAAGAAACAACATTTGCGTTGTTAGATTTTAACAATTTTTCAATCGTTGTATCTGGGTCTTTTACAAATGCTTGTCCGACTAAAGTAATCTCAGCAAGGAATTTTTTAATTCGACCTTCGATCATTTTTTCGATGATGTTATCTGGCTTGCCGCTCTCTCTAGCCTGTGCGCTGAAGATTTCTTTCTCTTTTTCCAAAGTCTCAGTTGGAACTTGGTCTGAAGAGACACAAACTGGATTGACAGCTGCAACATGCATTGCAACATCTTTAGCCAACTCGTCATTACCGCCTTCCATATCAACAACTACGCCAATTCGACTACCGTGGGAATATACACCCAACGTGCTTGTAGTATTGATCAAAGAAAAACGACGAATAGAAATTTTCTCGCCGATTTTTGCGATCAATGTGCGACGAGCTTCATCAATAGATGTACCGTCATCTAATGTAATGGCTGATAGCGCATCAAGATCTGCAGGCTTTTCTGAAAGTATTTTTGCAGCAACTGCATTTGCGAAGTTTTTGAAATCATCACCACCAGAAACAAAGTCTGTCTCTGAATTTACTTCTACAATCGCCGCATTTTTACGATCAACATCTGTTTGAATAATGATTGCACCTTCAGCAGCAACACGGTCAGCTTTCTTGTCAGCTTTTGCCATACCCGTTTTACGCATATGTTCGATGGCAGCTTCAATGTCACCTGAAGTTTCGACCAATGCTTTTTTGCATTCCATCATGCCTGCGCCGGTTCTTTCTCGTAATTCTTTAACTAGGCTAGCTGTAATCGCCATGGTTATACCCCTGTAACTTTAAAATATGTTGAAATGAATTTGTCTTGCTATTAAATCTTAAAAAAGGGGGCTTAGCCCCCTTTCTAAAATCATGAGATGGCTACTGATATTCCGGCCATTAAACCATTAGGCTTTTTCACCGCTTTGTTCTGCGCTGTCAGTTTTTTTCCCTGTACTTTTTTTCTTAGCCGGTTTGCTGTCTTCTTCTTCGACAGCAACAAATTCGTCATCGCCAGCAGCAACAACATTTGAAGATTTACCTTCTAAAATCGCATCAGCAACTGCTTGTAGATAAAGTTTAATAGAGCGTATTGCATCGTCATTACCAGGGATAACGTAATCAATATCTTTAGGGCTGTTGTTTGTATCAACAACACCAATAACAGGGATACCGAGTTTTTTCGCTTCTTTTATTGCGATATTTTCATTACCTACATCGATAACAAAAATTGCGTCAGGCATTCCACGCATATCTTTTATACCACCTAAACTCTTCTCAAGTTTTTCAAGCTCACGGGTACGCATAAGAACTTCTTTTTTGTTCAAACGCTCGAAATGACCATCTTGAGACATTGCTTCAAGTTCTTTAAGGCGTTTAATCGACTGCTTTACCGTTTTGTAATTGGTCAACATGCCGCCTAACCAGCGGTGATTAACGAATGGCATCCCACAACGCTCTGCTTCCTGGCGAACAACCTGAGACGCAGCTCGCTTAGTGCCAACAAACAGAATAGTGCCTCTTTTCGCAGCAGTTGAACTAACGTAGTTCATTGCATCATTAAAAAGAGGAAGTGTCTTTTCTAAATTGATGATGTGGATTTTGTTTCTGTCACCAAAGATGAATGGTGACATTTGAGGATTCCAGTAACGGGTTTGGTGACCAAAGTGGACACCAGCTTCAAGCATTTGGCGCATAGATACGCTAGACATAATAAAACTCCTTAAGTAGGGTTTTGCCTCCGTACCCCCCATAAAACCGACTTAATGAAGCTTTATTAAGCAACTCAAGCACCCTGGCATATGTGACGGAATACGTGTGGTTTAAGTAAATAGAATCACGACCTTAGCGGTATTTCTGGCTAAATTCTGATTCCTCGTGAAAATCGGGCTGATTTATATCATAAATTGAGCTGAGGGACAATTGATATTGGATTCCTCCCAGGGCAATCGCATATAAATCAGCTTGCAATGCCTAACACTTTGAGCAAATAACTTTCATCCCATCCAGATTTAAGCCGTTTTGTCTTTATCCCACGCTTTAGCGTAGTCTCCTGCTTGAGTAGGT
>Ga0316204_10000419_pt1 | contig 159583 bp, 156 predicted proteins | sample 6monrhotite_MG_2_FD_205661 | JGI IMG/M metagenome (GOLD analysis project Ga0316204, IMG submission 205661) | Microbial mat bacterial communities from mineral coupon in-situ incubated in ocean water Damariscotta River, Maine, United States -... | ecosystem: Environmental > Aquatic > Marine >... | reverse complement strand
GGGGCGCCGAAAAGGGTGGGCAGACTGTCGCCGCGCTGGCGGTGCGGCGACCGGCCGGGGGCCAGCCCCCGGACCCCCGTGGTATTTTTGGTCAGAAGAAACCTGAAGCACCGGCGTTGTCTGAAATCTTGGGTTTCGACGGGTTGAAGTTTTTGGGGACATATCGGACGCGATCCCGTATCGCTTGTTCGCGCTTGCCCCGAGAGCGAGGGTGCGAACAGCCGATGGGTTGTTTGCGCAATGCCGTCGCTGACAAGTGTTGAGACCGCCATTCCGGGGTGTGCCTTATTCGGCGGCCTGCGCCTCGACGGTTGCGGCGGCATCCAGATCTGCGGCCTTCTTTTCCACCTGCGCGACGATGTGGTCGACCATGCTGGCATTGTCCTGCTTGTGGCTTTGTTTGCCCGCGAGATAGACCATGCCGTGCCCGGCCCCACCGCCGGTGAAGCCGACATCGGTCATCAGCGCCTCGCCAGGGCCGTTGACCACGCAGCCGATGATCGACAGCGACATCGGGGTCTTGATATGGGCCAGCCGTTGTTCCAGTACCTCGACCGTTTCGATCACATTGAAGCCTTGCCGCGCGCAGGACGGGCACGAGACAATGTTCACACCGCGGTGGCGCAGGCCAAGGGATTTGAGGATTTCATAGCCGACTTTCACCTCTTCGATCGGGTCTGCTGACAGCGATACGCGGATCGTGTCGCCGATGCCCATCCACAACAACTGCCCGAGGCCGATGGCGGACTTGATGGTGCCGGAGGTCAGGCCTCCGGCCTCGGTGATGCCGAGGTGAATGGGGGCGTCGGTGGCCTCTGCCAGTTGCTGATAGGCCGCCGCCGCCATGAACACGTCCGAGGCCTTGCAGCTGATTTTGAATTCGTGAAAATCGTTGTCCTGCAATATCTTGATGTGGTCGAGGCCGGATTCGACCATCGCATCCGGGGTCGGTTCGCCATATTTGTCCAGCAGGTGCTTTTCCAGCGACCCGGCATTCACCCCGATGCGGATCGAACAGTTGTTGTCGCGCGCGGCCCTGATGACCTCGCGCACGCGTTTTTCGTCACCGATATTGCCCGGATTGATCCGCAGGCAGGCCGCGCCCGCCTCTGCCGCCTCGATCCCGCGTTTGTAGTGGAAATGGATGTCGGCCACCAAGGGCACCGGGCTTTCGCGCACGATCTGCTTCATCGCCCTGGCGCTGTCCTGGTCCGGGACGGAAACGCGCACGATGTCGGCCCCCGCCTCGGCCGCCGCCTGCACCTGCGCAATCGTCGCGCGTGCATCGGTCGTCGGCGTGTTGGTCATCGTCTGTACGGTGATCGGTGCATCGCCCCCAACCGGCACATGTCCGACCATGATCTGACGGCTCTTGCGGCGATAGATGTTGCGCCACGGGCGGATGTGATTGAGCGACATGTCAGGAGCCTTTGAGACGATGATCGGTTGTCAGTCAGGATAGACAGCCCGGCGATAACCGGCAATGCCCACCGCCACGGCGGTTCCGGTTATTCGGAGGGCTGAGAAACAGCGGCCGCGCGCGCCTCGGCATAGCGCACCAGTCCTTCGTCAGTCGACACCTCGACCGGCAGATATGCTTCCTGCAGGCCCGCGATTTCAAGCGGCAGGTTCGAGGTGACGGCACCGGTGTCGCCCACGGGTCCGTAGAATTTGTCGTTCATCGCAAAATAGATCGCGCCGCTCTCTCCGGTGCGCAAGGTGGGCGCTTCTTCGGTCAGGGGCGCTTCCCATGTGTCGCCGGCCTGCATCGTCGCCTCGAAGATGACAGTGCCATCCGCCGCCCGGACCCGCACCCAGGACGGGCGCACCGCCACCATGGTCAGTGCGGGGGCCGTCGCCTCCACAACCTGCGGCACGAGCGATCCGACAAACGGATCTGGATCGGATATACCTGCGATCTGCGGCCCTTCGGGTTCCGGTTCTGCAAAGGCACCCAGGTTGCGCGGATCGAGCGTCGCAATCGGCGCGTCACGCGCCACCAGCACCGGCACATCCAGCGCCTGCGGGCGATAGAGGCGATCCAGTGCATCCGCGCGCGGCGTCTGGATATCGGGGCCCAGCACGGTTTCGACCGGCGCGGCCCCGTTCAACGGGTCAAGGTCGGACAGCACAACCGGCGTTTGATCGACCGGGGCGACCTGCACGCGCTGCACTTCCTGCAGGACCCAATAGCCGCCGAATGCAAGGCCGCCGATCAGGGCCAGCAACACGAATGTTGACCCGATGGCGCGCGGTTCGATGCGCGACCACACCGCCTCGCCTGCCGGAACGAACGGTGTGGCGGGGGCGGAAAAGATATCGCCCGCCGGGCGGCGGTTCAGCCGCTCCTCGCCGATGGATTTCTTGACGACAGACGCCTTGGCATCCATGCCGTGGGCGACCGAGAACCCGCTTTCGGCGCAAAAGCCCGCAAAGGCGCGGTCTGGGTCCATGTTCAGATAGCGCGCATAAGAGCGCACATAGCCCGCGATAAAACCGGGGGTGTCAAAGGCGTCGGGATCACAGGATTCAATGGCGGCGATGTAGCTGGCCTTGATGCGCAATTCCCGCTGAACATCCAGCAAGGACTTGCCCATGGTCGCGCGTTCGCCGCGCATGGTGTCGCCAAGACGCAGTTCGAAATCGTCAAAGCCCCTTGGCTCTGCGCTTTCTTTTTCACCAGAAATGACGGATTTCCGCCCGATCATGCCGCTGCCCCAATAGTAGTCGTGTTTGAACGAACCTGTCCCCTCGATTCGTCTCACGGCTGTTGTTCATCACAGCGTATCACAAGGCAACGGCAATTGCGAATTTAGTTGAACTATCCGGCACTCTCGGCGCGATTCAGCGCACAATGCGACCAAAGTTTATCCATCGCCTGAACAAGCGCATCCATCTCGTCGGGTCCGTGCACCGGCGACGGCGTGAACCGCAGGCGTTCAGTGCCACGCGGCACCGTCGGAAAATTGATCGGCTGGACATAAATACCGTGATCTTCCAACAGCATATCGCTGAGAATCTTGGTGTGCACAGGGTCGCCCACAATGACCGGAACGATGTGCGTGCCGTGGTCGATGATTGGCAAACCCATGCCCTTGAGCCGCATTTTGAGCGCCTTTGACTGGGCCTGGTGATCGCTGCGCAGGTTCTCGGCCGTCTTCAGAAAGGCCACGGATGCCGCAGCCCCCGCCGCCACGGCCGGTGGCAGCGACGTGGTAAAGATGAAGCCCGGCGCGTAAGACCTTATTGCATCACACATTTTGGCGGACGCCGCGACATAGCCGCCCATCACGCCATAGGCCTTGGCCAGCGTGCCGTTGATAATGTCGATCCGGTCCATCAACCCGTCCCGTTCGGCCACACCGGCCCCGCGTGGGCCGTACATGCCGACCGCGTGCACTTCGTCGATATAGGTCAGCGCGCCATAGGCGTCGGCCAGATCACAAATCTCTGCGATCGGGCCAAAATCACCATCCATCGAATAGATCGATTCAAAGGCGATCACTTTGGGTGCGTCGGGATCGTCCGCCGCCAGCAATTCGCGCAGATGCTCGACGTCGTTGTGGCGGAAAATGCGTTTGGCCCCGCCATTGCGGCGCACCCCTTCGATCATCGAGGCGTGGTTGAGAGCATCTGAGTAAATAATAAGACCGGGAAACAACTTGGGCAGCGTACTTAATGTTGCGTCATTGGCGATGTAGGCGCTGGTGAACAGCAACGCCGCTTCCTTGGCGTGCAAATCGGCCAGCTCCGCCTCAAGGCGTTTGTGATAGACCGTGGTGCCCGAAATGTTCCGGGTGCCGCCAGAGCCTGCACCCGTGGCATTGATCGCCTCGTGCATGGCCTTGAGCACAATCGGGTTCTGTCCCATGCCCAGATAGTCATTGCCACACCACACCGTGATCGGGGACCGGGTGCCATCGGGGCGCGTCCAGATCGCATGTGGAAACTGACCCTTTTGACGCTCGATATCTATGAACGTCCGATAGCGGCCCTCGTCATGAAGGCGTTGCAGGGCATCTTCCAATTTGGCTGTGTAGTCCACAGAAAGGCTCCATCTTGGTCTGTGTTGCGTTTGAATGCGCCGCAGCGCCGCAGGTCTTTTAGAATGAATACAGACAGCAATATGTACCTTCAATGCTAATCAAAAGGGCGTCATGTCGCAGGTCCGCTATTCCTGACCCTTGTGACGCACGCGGCACAGCGCGACATTGACCCAAATCAACTTGCGCCTCTGGACACTGCGGCGCGCCTGACTACTCTCGGCCCAAACCACCCGACAGGAGCCGCCATGACCCTCGACGCCGTCCTTGCCCGCATTGACGCGGATCTGCCACACGCCACAGACCGCCTGCTGGATCTGCTGCGCATCCCCTCCATCTCGACAGACCCGGCGTTCAAGGCCGCATGCGACACCGCCGCCGACTGGTTGGTGAACGATCTGCAAAGCCTTGGGATCGCCGCGGAAAAACGCGCAACCCCGGGCCATCCGATGGTGGTGGGCCATGTGGACGGGGACGGGCCGCACGTGCTGTTTTACGGTCACTACGATGTCCAACCCGTCGATCCGCTCGCGTTGTGGGACCGCGACCCGTTCGACCCCGAACTGCAGGACACCCCGGCCGGGCGCGTCATTCGGGGCCGTGGGTCATCCGATGACAAGGGGCAACTGATGACATTTGTCGAGGCCTGTCGCGCATGGAAGGCCGAACACGGCACACTTCCATGCCGCATCACCTTTTTCTTCGAAGGTGAAGAGGAATCCGGCTCGCCCTCGCTGGTGCCGTTCATGCAGGAAAACGCGGACGAGCTGAAATCAGACCTTGCCCTGATCTGCGACACCGGCCTGTTCGAATCCCGCGTGCCTGCCATCGTGACCATGCTGCGCGGGTTGCTGGGCGAGGAAATCACCGTAACGGCCCCCGACAAGGACCTGCATTCAGGCATGTATGGCGGCATCGCGATGAACCCGATCCGCGTTCTGACCCGCGTCCTTGCGGCGCTGCATGACGCTCAGGGGCGCGTCACGGTGCCCGGATTTTACGATGGCGTGCCGGAACTGCCCGACGCCATCCGTCAGCAATGGCAGGGACTGTCCTTTGATCACGCCAAATTCCTTGGCGACGTGGACCTATCCGTACCCGCAGGCGAGTCCGACCGCACCCCGATCGAGATGATCTGGTCACGCCCGACCTGTGAAATCAATGGCATCTGGGGCGGCTATACGGGCGCGGGTTTCAAGACGGTTCTGCCCAGCAAGGCAAGCGCCAAAGTGTCGTTCCGCCTTGTCGGCGATCAGGACCCGAACGCGATCCGCGAAAACTTTCGCCAGATGGTCAAGGACGCCTTGCCGGCGGACTGCACCGTGGAATTCCGGGACCACGGCGCCGGGCGGGCATCCGTCACCGAAACCACCGACCCCGCATTCGAGGCCGCGCGCACGGCGCTGAGCGATGAGTGGCAAATTCCGGCCGCCTATGTGGGGTGTGGCGGTTCGATCCCGATTGCGGGCCATTTCCAGAATATTCTGGGCACAACACCCATGCTGATCGGATTCGGACGTGACGATGACCAGATCCACTCGCCGAATGAAAAATACAATCTGGAAAGCTTTCACAAAGGTATCCGCAGCTGGGCCCGGATCCTCGATGCACTGACCAGGGACTGAGGGCGACCGCCGTTCCCTGATCTGAAAAAATCACCGGGGGGCGCCGCTTTTGCACCATTGGTTCCAGTGACAATGGCGACGGGCTGGCCGCTACCCACATCAACGGAGGCGCCACAGTGCCAGGTTTCACGACACCAGATGATGTCACGATTTCCTACGAAATCATTGGCAACGGCCCGCCCGTTCTGATGCTGCACGGCTTTCCGCAGACCCGCGCCATGTGGCACGCCATCGCCCCCGTGCTGGCTTGCGACTTTACCGTCATCACCGCGGACCTGCGCGGCTATGGCGCCAGCACCCGGCCCGCAACCATGCAGGATATGAGCTTTCGCGCGATGGCCGACGATCAGCGCGCGTTGATGCGGCATCTGGGGTTCGACCGCTTTCACCTGGTCGGCCATGACAGGGGTGCACGCACCGCTCACCGGCTGGCACTTGATGACGGTTCTGCGCTGCTCTCGCTCACGCTGATGGACATCGTGCCGACGCACCTGTTGCTTGACCAACTGACCCGGGACGTGGCGCGCGCCTATTATCACTGGTTCTTCCTTGCCCAACCCGCACCTGTGCCCGAAACGCTGATCGGACAGGACCCGGATGCCTATTTCGAATCCTGTCTTGCGGGATGGGGCGGTGGCATGGACGGGTTCGACCCGGCGGCACTGGCGGCCTACCGGGCGGCATGGCGCGACCCCGATTGCATCGCCGCCATGTGCAACGACTACCGCGCCGCCATCGACGTGGATTTCGACCTCGATGCGCACGACCTCGACCGGCGGATCGAAACGCCTGCGCTTGTTCTTTACGGCGCGGATGGGGTCATGGGGCGGGCGTTCGATGTGCCGGGGACATGGCGCGACCGGCTTTGCACCCTGCAAAGTGCCGCCCTGCCCGGAGGGCATTTCTTTCCCGACACGCATCCGCGGGAAACGGCACATGCCCTGCACAGATTTCTGACCAGCGTCAAAGGGTGAACGCCCCGGGTCACGGCACAGGACAGGCATCCCTTTCCAACGGCCAAAATGCGAAAAAGCCGCCCCCGAAACCCGGGAGCGGCCTTTGTCGCAGCAGTGGCGCGGTTGACGGGGCTCGAACCCGCGACCCCCGGCGTGACAGGCCGGTACTCTAACCAACTGAGCTACAACCGCCCGCTGCGTTCTGGCGTATTATGGCGCGGGCACGCGCGCGTCAAGCGGGGTTTTGCCGCAAAAGCACGAAATTGCAGATCATCTGCACAAGCCGTGTCCACACGCCCGGCAGCGCGCTCCACTTCACCGGGACGACCATCACGGACCGCCCGGCGATGTCGTCCTGAAACAGCACCGACCGGCACCCATTCCAACGGGCACACAGCGCGCGCAGGCGCGTTGCCCGCTATCGCCTGAGGCCAAAGGCGGTCATGGCCGCGCGCCGGATGCTGTTGCCCGTCACTTTTCAGGCAAGGGAATGAATTCGTCCTCATCCCCCGGCGGCAACCTGAAGCGGCCATGCGCCCAGTCGCCCGCGCGCCAGGCTTCCTTGGCCGCCTCGATGCGTTCTTTCGATGAGGCCACGAAGTTCCACCAGATATGGCGTGACCCTTCCAGTGTGGCGCCGCCCAGAATCATCAGCCGCGCCCCCGCATCCCCGGCCGTGACCGACATGGCGTCACCCGGCCGAAACACCATCATCTGACCGGCCTCATAGCCCTGCCCGGCAACGGTGATCGACCCCTCGACCACATAAACGCCACGGTCTTCGTGATTGTCCGGCAACGGAATTGACACCCCCGCCTCCAGCACCGCATCCGCATAGAAAATATCGGAAAACGTCGTGACCGGTGCGCGTTCGCCCCAGGCATCGCCGAGAATCAGGCGCACTTCCTTGCCCTCACCCTGCAGGAACGGCAGGTCCGCCTTGGCCGCGTGCTGAAAATCCGCAGGATTGTCCTCTGCATCCTTGGGCAGGGCAACCCAGGTCTGAATGCCGAACAGATCATGCGGGCGCTTGCGGATTTCGCCATCCGTGCGCTCGGAATGGGTGATGCCGTGGCCGGCCACCATCCAGTTGACGGCCCCCGGTTCGATCCACTGGTCGGTGCCCAGACTGTCGCGGTGATGGATCTTGCCCTTGTACAGATAGGTCACCGTGGCAAGACCGATATGAGGATGCGGGCGCACATCAATGCCCTTGCCGGTGACAAATTCCGCAGGCCCCATCTGATCGAAAAAGATGAACGGGCCGACCATCTGCCGCCTTGGGGCAGGCAGCGCGCGGCGCACTTCAAAGCCGCCCAGATCACGCGCACGCGGGACAATCACGGTTTCAATTGCATCGACCGCGTCCCCCTTGGGGCAATCGGGGTCCAGGGCTGGGTTCCAACTCATCGCGTGGGCTCCTTCGTTTGTCTGTGTGTCAAAGATAGACGCGCTCGGCACACACGCAAGATGCGGGATTTTCAGGGTACGGTGCGTGTACGCACGGTCAGGTCAGCCCACAAAGCGCCCGAACTCCCGACCCAGACTGGCTGCGCAGCAAACGGGCGTCGGTCGGGCCAGCCGCTGTGGGACGGCGCTTCAAGCAACAAGAACAGAAAGGCTATGGTGGGTCGTGAGAGGCTCGAACTCCCGACATCTTCGGTGTAAACGAAGCGCTCTACCAACTGAGCTAACGACCCGCCTGCGGGTCTCTTAGCGCAAGGCCGTGCCCGGCTTCAAGCCCCTTCGGACAGGCAGGTCTGCACACCGCCCGAAAGGTGGTAGACAACGCCCTGCCCCCCCGGCAATTCCGCAAATGCACCCGGTTCCAGACCAAGGGCATGACAGCGCAACATGCGCGACGTGATACCGTGGGTGACAATGACGCCCGGCACCTTCAATTCGGCCAGAAAGGCACCGGTCCGCGCAAAAAGTGCCTCGATCCCCTCACCGCCGGGCGCATGATCATACCAGATCAAATCCATTTCACTTTCAAAGAGATGCGGGGCAGCGGCGGCAATGGCACTGCGCTGCAGGCCGGTCCATTCGCCCATGGTAATCTCGCTCAGACGTGGATCGGTGCGCACGTCGTCAGCGCGCGTACCCAGTGCAATCCGGGCCGTCGCAGCGGCACGCCCCTGCGGGCTTGACCATACGTTCCAGCCGTCGATGCCGAACCGCGTCAGGATACGCTGCTGTGCGCCTGCCTGCGCGCGGCCCGTGGCCGTCAGGGGGCTGTCCATCTCGCCCTGCATGCGGCCCGCGAGATTCCACTCGGTTTCGCCATGACGCAGGATCAGAAGGTCGGGATAAGCCATGCCGCTGACTTACGAGCATGGGTGGCGCACCACAAGGGGCAGAAAGCCAAGCGAGAAAGCGACAAAACCGATGATGGACAAAGCGACTGGCATACAGATTGTCAGGCCATCCGCCAAAGACCAACATCGCAATCACTCAAGGCAGAGGTGCTATGGTGGGTGATAAGAGATTTGCACGCCTGACCCAGACTGACGCCGAAGGCGACGGGCGTCGGTCAGGCCATCCGCCAAAGACCAACATTGCAATCACTCAAGGCAGAGGTGCTATGGTGGGTGATAAGAGATTTGAACTCCTGACATCTTCGATGTGAACGAAGCGCTCTACCACTGAGCTAATCACCCAAAGCCCGGGCGTAGTAGCCGCCCGAGCGCGCGCTGGCAAGAGGCACAGCGCGTGAAATCGTCATTCCACAGCATTGGGCGCGGTGATGTCGATGCCGGTATCCTTGGGATCGGGATGCGCCTGTTCGCTGGGCAGGTCCTGGGACTGGCGAATGCGCGCGATCATCACCTTGCCGGTCGGTTTCTTCTTTTCCCGGTTCACCTTGATCTTGCCCATGGGCTGCAGATTCAGTTCGCGGTTGTCCTGCAAAGCGGCCCCCAACACGGCCAGTGTCGCTTCGACAATGGGTTTGACGTCTTTCTTTTTCATCCCCGACTTGGCGACCACGGCGTTGATCAGTTCGGGTTTGCGCATCATCGGGCCCAGCACGACAGCCTTGGGCGCATCCACCACGGTTGCGGGTGCGGCGGGCTCCGGCTTGGGCGCGGCCTTGACCCCGGCCTTGGGTGCTGCGCGCTTGCGGCTGCTTGTCGTCGATCCGGCTTTGCCGGTCTTGCCTGTCGAAGGTGCCATCATGTGCCTCTTTGTTTTTTCTGTGCCTCACGCTTACTGACTCCGGGGCCAGAAATCCATCTTCTTGCGCGCGGCAGGCCAATTATCCGCCCGCCGACGCAGCGCCTGTGCCATCGCTGTGATCATCCGGCACATGCCTTGTTTTCGACCCGGTGACCCCGGCCCGTCACAAACGAAAAACGCCCCGGAGGTCGGTCCGGGGCGTCCTGCATTTCAGACGTGTGGCCGGGGTCAGTGCGCCGTGGCGCCCGCGCCGCCATCCTTGGCAGATGTTGCGGCGGCGGCCGCTGCCGCCTCCTCGGCGGCTTCATCCCATTCGATCGCACTGGGCGTCGAAACCAGCGCCCGGGCCAGCACTTCGCGCACGTGTGTGACAGGGATGATGTCCAGCCCCTCTTTCACGTTGTCCGGGATTTCGGCCAGATCCTTTTCATTCTCTTCGGGGATCAGGACCGTCTTGATCCCGCCACGCAAGGCCGCCAGCAGTTTCTCCTTGAGACCGCCAATGGGCATCGCATTGCCGCGCAACGAAACCTCGCCCGTCATCGCGATTTCACGGTGCACCGGAATGCCGGTCAGCACCGACACGATCGAGGTGACCATGGCCAGACCCGCGCTTGGGCCGTCCTTGGGCGTGGCGCCGTCCGGCACGTGCACGTGAATGTCCAGCTTGTCGAACAGCGTTGGCTTTACGCCGATCTCGGGACTGATCGAGCGCACATAGCTTGCTGCGGCGTCGATGGATTCCTTCATCACATCGCCCAGTTTGCCGGTGGTCTTCATCCGCCCCTTACCGGGCAGTTTCAGCGCTTCGATATGCAGCAGATCGCCGCCCACGGACGTATAGGCCAGCCCGGTCACGACACCGACCTGATCCGCCTGTTCGGCCAGGCCATAGCGATGTTTGCGCACACCGAGAAATTCGTCGATATTTTCAGAAGTTACAACGACTTCTTCAACCTCTTTCTTGACGATTTTGGTCAGCGACTTGCGCGCCAGCTTGGCAATCTCGCGTTCGAGGTTCCGCACCCCCGCCTCGCGGGTGTAATAGCGGATGATATCGCTCAACGCGTCGTCGTTCAGCTGGAACTCGGACTTTTTCAAGCCGTGGTTCTTGACCTGTTTGGCGATGAGGTGCTGTTTCGCAATTTCGCGCTTTTCATCCTCGGTGTAGCCGGCCAGCGGAATGATCTCCATCCGGTCCAGAAGCGGGCCGGGCATGTTGTAGGAGTTCGACGTGGTCAGGAACATCACGTTGGAGAGGTCATATTCGACCTCCAGATAGTGATCGACAAAGGTCGAATTCTGTTCCGGGTCCAGCACTTCCAGCATGGCGCTGGCCGGGTCGCCACGGAAATCCTGCCCCATCTTGTCAATTTCATCGAGCAGGATCAGCGGGTTGGTGGTTTTCGCTTTCTTCAGCGCCTGGATGATCTTGCCCGGCATCGAACCGATATAGGTGCGGCGGTGGCCGCGTATCTCGGATTCGTCGCGCACACCGCCCAGGCTGATGCGGATAAACTCGCGCCCCGTTGCCTTGGCCACGGATTTCCCGAGCGAGGTCTTGCCCACACCGGGAGGGCCGACCAGACACATGATCGGGCCTTTCATCTTTTTGCTGCGCTGTTGCACGGCAAGGTATTCGACGATACGTTCCTTAACCTTTTCAAGGCCATAGTGGTCGTCGTCGAGGATCTTTTCGGCCCGGCCCAGATCCTTTTTGACGCGGGATTTGACGCCCCACGGGATCGACAGCATCCAGTCGAGATAGTTGCGCACCACAGTCGCCTCGGCGCTCATGGGTGACATGTTTTTCAGCTTTTTCAGCTCGGCATCGGCCTTTTCGCGCGCTTCCTTGCTCAACTTGGTCTCGGCGACCCTGGCTTCGAGCTCGGCAATTTCGTTCTTGCCGTCCTCGCCATCGCCCAACTCGTTCTGAATGGCCTTCATCTGTTCGTTGAGGTAATATTCGCGCTGCGTCTTCTCCATCTGGGATTTGACGCGTGTCTTGATCTTCTTTTCGACCTGCAGGACCGACAATTCGCCCTGCATCAGCCCATAGACCTTTTCCAGCCGTTCGCTGATCGACAGCGTTTCCAGCAGGTCCTGTTTCTGATCGACCTCGATGCCCAGATGTCCGGCCACCAGATCGGCAAGCTTGGCCGGTTCAGTGGTTTCGCCGACCGCTGCCAGGGCCTCTTCGGGGATGTTCTTTTTGACCTTGGAATAGCGTTCGAACTCTTCGGCGACGGAACGCAACAGCGCCTCGGTCGTGGCCATGTCACCCGGCATCTCGGTCAGATACTCGGCACGGGCCTCGAAAAAGTTATCGTTTTCAAGGTATTCAGTGATGCGCACCCGCGCCTGCCCCTCGACAAGCACCTTGACGGTGCCATCGGGCAGTTTCAGCAGTTGCAGCACGTTGGCCAGCACGCCCGCCTTATAGATACCGTCGGACTCCGGGTCATCAATGGACGGATCAATCTGGCTCGACAGCAGGATCTGCTTGTCATCGGCCATCACCTCTTCCAATGCGCGCACCGATTTGTCGCGGCCCACGAACAGCGGCACAATCATGTGGGGGAAAACCACGATATCGCGCAGCGGCAGCACCGGATAAGAGGCGTTGAGTGGCTCTTGCATGCGTTTTATTCCTTTTGAGTGGCAAGACGGCGAGGCCCCGCCTGGCGGCAACCTGCATGCGTCTCCTTTTTTCGTGTCAGGACTGCTTGATTTGTGGCCTTGCAGCCCCTGTTTCAAGGGCCAGTGTGACCTGACAGCGCGACAGGTGCAATGGGATCAGCGGGATTGTCCACATAAAAACGACACTCTCCATGGGGTGTCGGCACCGCGCGGACGCCAGATATGGATCAATCCGGTCAATGTGTCAGAACCGGGCGCATCACCGGCATTTGATCGGGTGAGACGAAAAATGATCCCCCCGTCCGGTTTGGCCCCGCGCGCTTTGATGGCTGGAGAACTGGCAAGGTGCCAGTCCCCCAACCCTGCTTACACGAGTGTCAGGATTGCCAGCAACGATGCGGCAAACCATGCCGCAGAAAACAGTACCAATGGCATGACATCCCTCCCCAAGATAAGCAAACACGGACAGGCTAGCGTGCGCCGCGTGATCCGAACATGGGGGTATTCCTGACCCCCGCAGGGGTTGAACGCGTCAAATGCCGTCAGGTGCCGCCATAAACAAGCGGTTCAGGGCCTTCGCGACCTTTCCGACCTTTTCGCCAATGTTACACCGGTTCAATGTCGCCTGCGGCCCGCATCTCGTGAAAATCCGCCTGCCACTGCGCAAACGTCCCCGCCGCAATCGCAGCGCGCATTCCGGCCATCAGATCCTGATAATAGTGCAGGTTGTGCCAGGTCAGCAGCATCGACGAGATGATCTCCTGGCTGCGGAACACGTGGCGCAGGTAGGCGCGGGAATAGCCTCGGCACGCCGGGCAGCCACAGTTTTCATCCAGCGGGCGCGGATCGTCCTGATGGCGCGCGTTCTTGATGTTGAGAACGCCGTGGCGGGTAAACACCTGCCCCGTGCGCCCGGACCGCGACGGCAACACGCAGTCCATCATGTCGATGCCGCGCGCCACGGCGCCGACGATATCGTCGGGCTTGCCCACGCCCATCAGATAGCGCGGCTTGTCCTGCGGCAATTGTTCGGGGGCATAGTCGAGACAGCCAAACATTGCCGCCTGCCCCTCGCCCACGGCCAGACCGCCAACCGCATAGCCCTCGAACCCGATGTCGGTCAGCGCCCCGGCGCTTTGTGCGCGCAGATCCTGTTCCAGCCCGCCCTGCTGGATGCCGAACAGCGCGTGGCCGGGGCGATCCCCGAACGCGTCACGGCTGCGCGCCGCCCACCGCATCGACAATTCCATGCTCGCCGCGATCCGGTCGCGATCCGCTGGCAGCGCGGGACATTCATCGAAACACATCACGATGTCGGACCCCAACAGCGCCTGAATCTCCATCGAGCGTTCGGGGCTGAGCCTGTGTTTTGACCCGTCGATATGGGATTTGAAGGTCACGCCATCCTCGGTCAGCTTGCGCAAACCGGCCAGCGACATCACCTGAAAGCCGCCCGAATCCGTCAGAATGGGCCGATCCCAGTTCATGAAGGCGTGCAGGCCCCCAAGGGCGGCGATCCGTTCGGCTGTGGGGCGCAGCATCAAATGATAGGTGTTGCCCAGCAGGATATCCGCCCCGGTCTCTCGCACCGATCCCGGTAGCATCGCCTTGACCGTGGCGGCGGTGCCCACGGGCATGAAGGCCGGCGTGCGGATATCACCACGCGGGGTGTGAATGGTGCCGGTACGCGCGCGCCCGTCCGTGGCGGCCAGATCAAAGGAAAACGTGCTCATATCGCCCCTCATGCCGCGCCCGCGCGCAAATGCCAAGGGGGTGGTTGTGTAGGCTTTGCCGTTGCTGCGGGCTGCGTCTGTGGTAGGAACACGCTGATCATGCGCAAGGACACCCCACACATGGACACTCTGAATTTCGGCTGGGAAGAATGGGTCGCCCTGCCCGACCTCGGGTTGCCTGCCCTCAAGGCCAAAATTGACACCGGGGCGCGCACGTCTGCGCTGCATGCCCACAATATCGAAGTGTTTGGCCCCGCCTCCAAACCAAAGGTGCGCTTCAATGTGTTTCCCATCGCGGGCAAGGACACTGTCGACATCACCTGTTCCGCCGAGATTGTGGATCGGCGCGAAGTCACCTCCTCCAATGGGGAGGCGGAACTGCGCTATGTGATCAAAACCAATCTGGATGTGGGCGGCCAAAGCTGGCCCATCGAGGTGACGCTGACCGACCGTTCAAACATGACCGCGCGGATGCTTCTGGGGCGCCAAGCGCTACAGGATCACATCACCATCACCGCGAATGAAAAGCGGCTTCAGCCCGATCTGAGCTATGACGTCTACCATTCGGCGGCCATGCGCAAATCCGCCCCCAAGCGCGCCCTGCGCATCGCCGTGCTCAGCCGCGAGGACAACTATTCCACGCGCCGTCTGGTCGAAACGGGCGAGGCACGCGGCCATACGGTCGAGGTGATCAACACCACCCGCTGCTATATGGCGATCAACGCCATGGCCCCCGAAGTGCATTATGACGGCAAGCGCCTGCCCCGCTATGACGCGGTGATCCCGCGCATCGGGGCCAGCATCACCAGCTACGGCACCGCCGTGATCCGCCAGTTCGAGACAACGGGCACCTATTGCGTGAACGGATCCGCAGGCATCACCGCCAGCCGGGACAAGCTGCACGCCCACCAGATCCTGGCGGGCAAGAAGATCGGGATGCCCACGACCGCCTTTGCCGCCAGCCCGCATGACACCGCCAACATCCTTGGCCTCGTCGGTTCGGCCCCGGTGATCGTCAAGCTGCTGGAAAGCACGCAAGGCAAGGGCGTGGTGCTGGCCGAAACCAAAAAGGCCGCCGAATCCGTGATCGACGCCTTTCGCGGTTTGCGCGCCAACTTCCTCGTGCAGGATTTCGTCAAGGAGGCGGCGGGCGAGGACATCCGCTGTCTGGTGGTGGATGGCAAGGTCGTCGCCTCGATGAAGCGCACCGGCGCCGAGGGCGATTTCCGCTCCAATCTGCACCGGGGCGGGTCGGCCAAATCGGTGCGCATCACACGCGTCGAGCGTGACACGGCCGTGCGCGCCGCGCGCGCGTTCGGGCTGGGCACGTCCGGGGTGGACCTGTTGCGTTCGGAAAGCGGACCCAAGGTGCTGGAGGTCAATTCATCCCCCGGTTTCGAGGGCATCGAGAAAGCCACCGGCAAGGATATCGTCGGCCTTGTCTATGACATGATCGAGGCGCGGGTGCGCCCGCAGGCGGTGCGCAAGCGCAAGTAGCCCTGTCGTTGCCCTGATTGGCGGCCCCGACCGGCCTTGCCTGCCCCGGGCAGGTTTACGCCGTGCGCCTCAGCCCGCTGTCGGGATCAAAGAGATGAATGTTGGCCGGATCAATCGAAAACCGCATGGCAGCGGCCTTTTCACCGGTTGTGTGGACGCCGGACAGGCTGATGGTGATCACATCACCGGATGGCGAAAGACGCCCGTGCAGCAGCGTGTTGGCGCCCAGTGGCTCTGACATCTGGATGCTGGCCTCCAGCGGGCCGTTTTCATCCAGCACGAGGTGTTCGGGACGCAGGCCCAGCTTGACCGGACCGTCCGGGCCGCTGACGGGGCCGATGGTGGCGGTGCCCATTCTGACCACGCCGCCGGCAATCTCGGCATCAAAGACATTCATCGCCGGGCTTCCGATGAACTGCGCGGCAAAGAGCGAGCGCGGCGTTTCGTACACTTCAAGCGGCGAGCCGATCTGTTCGGCAATGCCGCCATTCATGACGATCATGCGGTCGGCCATTGTCATCGCCTCGACCTGATCATGGGTCACATAAAGCGAGGTGATCCCGAGTTTGTCCTGCAATTCACGAATTTCGAGACGCATCTGCACGCGCAGCTTGGCATCAAGGTTCGACAAGGGTTCGTCAAAGAGGAACACGGCCGGTTGGCGCACAATCGCGCGTCCCATGGCGACACGCTGGCGTTGCCCGCCCGACAATTGCCGGGGTTTGCGATCCAGCAGCGGTTCGAGTTGCAGCAGCCTGGCCGCGTCTTCGACCTTGGCGTTGATCTGATCCTTGGGCAGCCCTGCGATTTTCAGCCCGTAGCCCATGTTCTGGCGCACCGACATATGCGGATAGAGCGCATAGTTCTGAAAGACCATGGCAATGTCACGGTCCATCGGTTCCTTGTCGTTGGCCCGGGTGCCGCCGATCAGGATATCGCCCGCACTGATGGTTTCCAGCCCTGCCACCATGCGCAGCAACGTGGATTTGCCGCAGCCCGAGGGCCCCACAATGACGATGAATTCGCCATCCTTGATGTCCACGTCGATCCCGTGGATCACGTCGGTGGCGCCAAAGCTTTTCTTGACGTTCTGAAGGGAAACGGTTGCCATATTATTTCTCGCTATCCACAAGGCCGCGCACGAACAGTCTCTGCATCGACACGACCACGATGACAGGCGGGATCATCGCCAGGATCGAGGTCGCCATGATGACCGGCCATTCGGCCACGTCGTCGCCAGAGGGGAACATCTGTTTGATGCCCATGACGATCGTATTCATTTCCGGGTCGGTGGTGATCAAAAGCGGCCAGAGGTATTGATTCCAGCCGTAGATAAAGAGGATCACAAAGAGGGCCGCAATGTTTGTGCGGCTCATCGGGATGACGATGTCCCAGAAAAAGCGCATCGGGCGCGCGCCATCGACGCGGGCGGCCTCGGCCAGTTCGTCCGGGATCGTCAGAAAGAACTGGCGGAACAGGAATGTGGCCGTGGCCGATGCGATCAGCGGAAAGATCAGCCCGCCATAGCTGTTGAGCATGCCAAAGCCTGCGACAACTTCAAAGGTGGGCACGATCCGCACCTCGACCGGAAGCATCAGCGTGATGAAGATCATCCAGAAAAACACGTGGCGCCCCGGAAACCTGAAATAGACGATTGCAAAGGCGCTGAGCAGCGAGATGATGATCTTGCCGATCGCGATCCCCAGGGCCATCACCAGGCTGTTGAACAGCATCGTCGCCACCGGCACGTTCACCCCCGAAAAAAGTGCGGCCGAGTAGTTTTCCCAAAACTGGTCACCCGGCCACAGCGGCATCGGCGGGCGGACGATTTCGGGCTGTGTCACGGTCGAGGCCACGAAGGCCAGCCAGATCGGAAAGAAGATCACAAGCACGCCCAGAATCATGAACGCATGGGTCAGCCAGATGCCAACCCCGCGCTTTTCAACCATGCCATGGGTCTGGGCCATCAGTAATGCACCCGTTTCTCGACATATTTGAACTGGATCACCGTCAACAGCCCCACCACCACCAACAGGATCACCGACTGGGCCGAGGACGAGCCGAGGTCCTGCCCGACAAACCCGTCCGAAAAGACCTTGTAGACAAGAATTGTCGTGGATTGCTGCGGCCCGCCGCCGGTGATCGTGTGGATCACGCCGAAGGTTTCAAAGAAGGCATAGACGACGTTGACCACCAGCAGAAAGAACGCCGTGGGTGACAACAGCGGCAGGACAATCGTAAAGAACCGCCGCCAGAAATGCGCACCGTCAATGGCCGCGGCCTCGATCACCGAGCGCGGCACCGATTGCAGTGCGGCAAAGAAAAACAGGAAGTTATAGCTGATCCGCCCCCAGGCCGAGGCCACAACAACCAGCCCCATCGCCTCACCCCCGTTCAGGACGTGGTTCCAGTCATAGCCGAGTTGCCCCAGATACCACGACACCACCCCGACGCGGGTGTTGAACATGAACAGCCACAGAACCCCGGCAACCGCCGGAGCCACCGCATAGGGCCAGATCAGCATGGTCCGGTAGACGCCCGATCCCTTGATCAGCCGGTCGGCGATCACCGCGAGAAACAGCGCCGGGATCATCGAGCACAGCGTGACCAAAAGCGAAAAGACGGCCGTGGTCACAAAGGCGGCGCGATAGAATTTGTCGCCCAGCAGGAATTCGAAATTGCCAAGGCCCACGAACTGCGAGGACAGCCCGAAAGGGTCGGGAATGAACAGCGACTGCCAGATGGCCTGTGCCGCAGGATAGAAAAAGAACACCGCCGAGACCAGCACCTGAGGGGCAATCAGGAGAAGTGGCAGCATCCAGCCGCGGAACGTGACGCGTTTTTCCATATGCCCCCCTAAAACGGATGCGGGCCCCGAACGGAGCCCGCATCACTGGCTTGTCGCTTAGCCGTTGGCTTGTTCGAACCGGCGCAACAGCGCGTCACCGCGTTCTTTTGCGCTGTCCATGGCTTCTTGCGGCGTCTTGTCGCCTGACCAGATGCCTTCCAGTTCTTCGTCGATGATCCCGCGGATCTGATCGAAAGACCCAAGCCGCAAGCCCTTGGAATTGGCCGTCGGCTCTTTGGTGGTCATCTGGATCACGGCGACATCGGTGCCCGGGTTCTGCTCGTAGAAACCTGCCGCACGGGTTGCGACACCCGCCTCTGTGGTGATGGGCAGATACCCGGTGTTCTGGTGCCATGCCGATTGCACGTCAGATGACGACAGGAAGCTCAGGAATTCGCCCACGCCCTTGTAGTTTTCGGCGTCTTTCCCGGCCATGACCCACAGGGACGCCCCACCGATGATGGTGTTCTGCGGCTCGTCCACCAGAGCCTTCCAATAGGGAAGCGGGCGCACATCAAACTCGAACTCCGCTTCCGAGCTGATACCGGCATAGCCTGCCGAACTTTCGGTGAACAGCGCGCAGTCACCCGCCCGGAAGTTCGCGCCACCTTCGTTGCGCCGTCCGGTATAGATGAATTTGCCCTCTTCGGCCCAGTCCTGCATCGCGGTCAGATGCGCGATTTGCGCAGGGCCGTTCAGCATCAGTTCGGTGTCCAGACCCGCAAATCCATTGTCTTTGCTGGCAAAAGGAACGTTGTGATAGGCCGAGAAGTTTTCGAGGTGAATCCAGCTTTGCCATGCTGTGACCAGGGGGCAGTCTTCGCCACCGGCCTTGAGCGCGTCCAGCGCGGAGCCGACATTTTCCCAGGTCGACAGATCCATGTCCGGATCGACGCCTGCGGCCTCGAACGCATCCCGGTTCACCCACAAGACGGGCGTGGACGAGTTGAAGGGCAGTGACAGCATATCGCCCTCGGTTGTCGTGTAATAGCCCTTGACCGCGCCGATATAGGCATCGGGATCAAATGACGCGCCGCTTTCGGCCATCACTTCGTAGACCGGGCGGACAGCGCCCTTTGCGGCCATCATCGTGGCGGTGCCAACTTCGAAGACCATGAGGATGTCGGGTTGTTCCTGCGCCCGGAATGCCGCGATGCCGGCGTTCAGCGTTTCGGAATAGTTGCCCTTGTGGCTTTGCACGACGACATAGTCGCTTTGGCTGGCATTGAATTCCTATACCTGTGCGGCGACCAGTTCGCCGAGACGTCCGGTAAAGGCATGCCAGAACTGAATTTCGGTTTGGGCCATTGCCGCGATGGGCGACAATACCGTGGAAACGGCGAGTGCGCCGAGTAGATTTCTTTTCATGTTTTCCTCCCTTGCACCGTTTGTTGGTGCTGTTGGCGTCACCGTAAGCGACAGGCAGACAGAGCGCTCAGTTTCTCGACTTTACGGATAGCAGATCATAATTCAAGGTTCCAAAATTGATAAGTGACATAACATTGTATTATACCTGATCCCCTACACCATAAAGGCAATGACATGGCACGGCGCAGAACGCTGAGGATCAGGCAACTGGAAGCGTTGATGGCGGTGGTCGGTAACGGTTCCATGACAACGGCGGCGGCGGATATGGGAATCAGTCAGCCCGCGATCAGCCGTCTGTTGTCGGATCTGGCAAAAGAGTTTGATTTTCAATTGTTTGACAAGCGTGATGGCCAGCTTGTTCCGTCTCAGGAAGTGCGTCTGCTGGAGCCTGACATAAAGCGCGTTCTGGAACTGATGCGTCAAATTCTGGATGCCAGTGCGGACATCACCATGAAAAAGGCCGGGCATATCCGAATCGCCTGTCTGCCGGGGTTTGCAACCAGTCATTTGCCGCGCGTGGTTGCCGATTTTCTGAAAGAGCGCCCCGGTGTCAGCATGACAATCGACCCGGACAGGCCCGAGCGCATCCTGGAATGGATGATCACCGAGCAATATGACTTTGGCATCACCGACGGGTTTTTCGGGCATCCGGCGGTGGATCGGCTGGATGTGGATGTGCGCACGGTCTGTATTTTCCCCACCGGGCACTGGCTGGCGGATCTCAAAGAGATCGGTCCGCGCGATCTGGCCGCCGAGCGAATCATCCACACCCGCAAGGACAGCGAATTCTTTCTTCAACTGGCCCGCCGGTTCCGGGACGCGCAGGTCGAACTGAACTCTCATATCGAAGTGCGCCAGTTCACGGCGGCCTGCGAGTTGGTTTGCAACGGCGTTGGTGTGTCAGTGGTGAGCGAGCTTGATGCCGACAAATACGCAGGCAAGGGCCTTGGCTTTCGCCCGTTCACGCCCCGGATTCCGCATGGCATTTCCCTGGTGCGCCCGTTTCACAAGACACCGTCGCTGATCACGCTGGAATTCATGCAGCATTTTCAGGACAGTCTGGCACCTTACCTGCACACCTAACGCGGGCAACGTCCATGTCGCGCAGCGACCCGCTTTGCGCCACGGCGCGCTGTGGCGGGGTTCAGGACAATGGCCGCCCTATTGCAAAGGCGTCGGCAGGAACAGCGCGCGGCCCGGAAACATTTTTGCAGATATCTCTGTCATTCACGGCAGACATCCGTGTCCCGCTACTACCGTCGCGCAAATGCTGGGTGCAGCGCCCCCCTTTACCGCGCGCCCGCCAAACCCTATGTAAACAGTCAGGATCACTGTGAGGCTCTGATGAACCAACCAAACGACAAGCTGGAAGGCACGCCGCTGATTGCGCCGTCCTCAACCAATCACCCCTTGCACGAGGCTGTGGTCGAGGCCTGCCGGTCGGTCTATGACCCCGAGATTCCGGTCAACATTTATGAGCTTGGCCTGATCTATACCATTGAAATCAATGACAATAACGAAGTGCATATCGTGATGTCCCTGACCGCGCCCGGTTGCCCTGTGGCCGGTGAGATGCCGGGATGGGTCGCCGATGCGGTCGAACCTTTGCCCGGTGTCAAACAGGTCGATGTCGATCTGACATGGGAGCCGCCCTGGGGCATGGAGATGATGTCGGACGAGGCGCGCCTCGAACTGGGGTTCATGTAACCGTCGCCTTTCGTCGTCTTCGAACGGTCATGGTGCAGATAAAACCGACACCGGCACAGTGCCTGCCACCAGACCTTGCAAACGGCAGTACCGTATCAGTTTTTTATCCACCTTAACATTGGCTTGCACGCCGAACCTTATCCAAACTGCGACCATCACCGAGGCGCTGACCTTGAAAGACTGAGCAGGTTGCCATCAGCACACGCGCCACGACCCAGGCGTCCGGGCGGCGCCGGATGCCCCTGCGCTTGGTCCGTACCACCCCAGCCCCTTGCAGGGTGGCCGTCAAAGCCCTACTTTGGAACCAACCCAGCAACGGACAGACCTCATGTTTTCGACCCCCGGCAAACAGGCCGTCAGCATCACCGACCGCGCCGCCGCGCATATCCATCGACTGATGGAGAAACAGGGCCATTCCGGCCTGCGCATCGGTGTGAAAAAAGGCGGGTGTGCGGGTATGGAATACACCATGGAGTACGTCGATGCGCCCGACCCCAACGACGAAGTGGTCGAACAGGATGGCGCACGTATCCTGATCGCCCCAATGGCGCAGATGTTCCTGTTCGGCACTGAAATCGACTATGAAACGTCGCTGCTGGAATCCGGGTTCAGGTTCAACAACCCCAATGTTTCTGACGCCTGCGGCTGCGGCGAATCCATCAGCTTCAAGGACGTCGAAACCCTCAACGCCGAACGCGGCGCCTGACATGGCGCTGTCCGACGAAGAGATTGCCCACGTGCTCGATCTCTTCTCGGATCTGGGATCAATAACGACCCGCAAGATGTTTGGTGGCCTCGGAATTTATCACGAAGGCACAATCTTTGCCGTGGTGATGCGCGATGGGCGCACACTGCTCAAGGGTCAGGGCGACATGCAGACCCGATTCCAGGATATGGGGCTGGAGCGCTGGAGCTATGCGCGCCCCGGCAAGGCGCCCACCAACATGCCCTACTGGCACCTGCCCGACAGCGCGCTTGATGACGCGAGCGAAGCCTGCGCGCTGGCCCGTGCGGCCATCGCCCACCTTTGATCGCGTTACGGCTATGACTGCAGGTGAACGTAGGTTTCGCGGAATCGCGCACTCAGGTGGTCTCCGGCCAGCACCGGCGGCTGGCCGTCGGGCGCGACATTGGTGTCATAGGACGGGTTGAAGAACAGCGGCACCGATATGCGCTCTGCATCGCCACCCGCAACACGGTGCGGCGTGGCCTTGACCACTCCGCCGGTCCAGAACTCAAGCATCTCGCCAAAGTTGATGATGAATTCACCCGGCGGGGCCGAGAGCGATATCCACCCCCCGCCGCGTTTGCGAACCTCGAGCCCGGGCGAGCCATCCGTGGCCAGCAGCGTCAGACAACCATAGTCGGTATGCGTCGCGATCCCGAAATCGCGCGCCCCCGCCCATGCGGGGCGCTGCGGGTAATAGTTGCCGCGTAACAGGGCCATCGGCGTGTCGAACGCCCGCGAAAAATAGTCCGGGTCGGACCCAAGGCTGCGTGCGATCGCGCCCAGCAGATCCAGCGACACCGCGCAGGCATCCACGTAATAGGCCGTGATCACCCCACGAAACGCGTCATCCTCGGGCCAGAGATTGGGGGCGTAAAACGTCTTTTCCGCCAGCGGGTGTGATCGGGGCAGCTCGTACCCCACGTCAAAGAATTGCTTGTAATCGGGGTTGGCCTCCGGGTCGACCTGCTCTGATCCCGCAGCCCCCCACCCGCGGTTCGACCCCGTCTTTGCCATATCAAGCCCGCTCTTGTAGACATCGGGCCGTTTGAAAAACGTGCGGTACACCTCGATCGTCTCGAGCACGCGCGCCGCGCTCAGCGCCGTGTTGAACACTGTTGCAAAACCGACCCCGGTGGCCGCGTCCCGCAACGCCTCAAGGCTCGCCGCATCACCGGCCGCCAATGCAGCCGCATCAATTCTCGGGATCATATGCCGAACCCCTCCGCTTCGGTTTCGCCGCAGCCCGAGCTGTTCAGTCCCGGCATCTGATGGAATGGATCAAAATTAGAACTTTCTGGCTCGGCTGTCCAGATTCCGCAGATGTTTTCGCCGGGCGTGCGGCCGCGCAGTGTCTTCAAGCGACGCGCAAAATTGTATGCGGCGATAGCGTCGTCGGGATGTGCGGAGAACTGGTCGCGGCTGTCATCGTGGAACCGTCTGACCGTGGCGTCCTTGATCGTTCTTTCGATCTGCCCGTTTGCCCTCGGGGTGATGCACTTGGGGCAGTCTGCGCTCGATCCCGTCTTCCACGCACCGCATGCCGAACTATGCGTCAAGGCCCGCGCGGTGGGACCGTGCCGGTAACGTGCTGATCCGTCCGCCATTGTCTCTCCGGCCAATGGCGCGACATGGCTCATCGCTGCAAATATCTGTGCAGCGTGGACCGGGACTGATGCGGAAATCTCGGTTGCAATGCGTACATACAATCATCAGGTGGCAGGAGGAAATGCCGTTGCAAGACCGCGATGACAGCTTCCTCGTCGCCGCTCAGAACCGCAGAACAGGGGGCTGTCGGCCCGGCCTTTTGATCCTGTACTGTCGCGCGCTTGCGCCACTTGAAAACCGTCTTCGGGTTTATTCCACAGCTGCGGCTCAGCTCCGGGACCAAGGCCTGCGCGTCCCGGGACGCTGCTACGCAATATCATGCCAGCCAGGGGATCGCTGTATTGCCGCTCTGGTGCGCGCCCTTACGGACATTCTGCAAATGCCCCGCCGGTCAGCGCTACGCGGCGCTCCCGTGAGGTAGCTGTCCTATTGGGCTTCCCTCCATACTCGGGAAAGATCGCACCGCCTAACTTCGGGATCAAACAGCTAGGCCGGCGCCACCACCTCGACCTCTGCTCCGTCCGTCACATCGGTATAAAAACAACTCCGTCGCCCGGTATGACAGGCTGGCCCCGTCTGACGCACTTGCATCAGCAGGCAGTCCCGGTCGCAATCGACGCGCAGCGACACCAGTTCCTGAACGTTTCCGGATGTCTCGCCCTTGATCCAGAAGGCGCTGCGGGAACGCGACCAGTATGTCACCCGGCCCGTGGCAAGTGTCCTGGCAACAGCCTCGGCATTCATCCACGCCATCATCAATACGTCGCCGTTTTCGGCATCCTGCGCAATGGCCGGTATCAGACCCTGATCATTGTAACACAGAGTTTCAGGATCAAAGGAACGGGTCATGACAAAACCTTTTTGCATCTGGCGCGGTCGGGATTATGTAGAACACCAAACGTGATGACACCAGAGCCCGGAGGCGACATGCCCGCCGATACCGACCTGATCAAACTGTACTCGACGCGGATTCTCGCGCTGGCGTCGGACATCCCTCATACCACCCGTCTCCAGGACGCCCATGCGACGGTCAAGAAACGCTCGCCGCTGTGCGGATCGACCGTAACGGTGGATGTTCGCGTCGCGGACGGACGCATCGACGCCTTTGGGCAGGATGTCAAAGCCTGCGCACTGGGACAGGCGGCCGCCGCCGTAACCGGACAGGCAATCATCGGGCGCACATTGCCCGAAGTGCAATCTGCGCGCGATGCGTTGCGGGCCATGCTGAAATCAGATGGGCCAGTACCACCCGCCCCATTCGACGGGTTTCAGGTTCTCGAACCTGCCCGCGACTTCAAAAACCGGCACGCCTCGATCCTGCTGGCCATCGAGGCGACGGCAGAGGCCATGGAACAGGCGCTGCAGTCCGACTGTGCCTGAGACACCCCGAGCGGCACCAAAAAAAGCGCCGCACATCCAACGGGATGGCGGCGCAAGGTAAGCGTGTCTTGCAGGGGACGGATCCGGATACCCTGAGGCAGACAGGGTCACACGTCAGCAGGCAGAGCCAACATGTGCAAACGCCAATTGGGACGGGCGCGCAGTGGGATCACAGCAAGATCGCAGGCAGAAACTCAGACCAGAGACGGCAGATACAATCCAACCACCAGCATCACCGCCAGTGCCGCAGCGCCCAGCATATCCTGAAGCAGCGTGGCCTCAGCGCGGGTTGCAACATCCCTGAGTGTGCGAAGCGTTGTCATATCCGTACCTTTCGTTCTTGAGTTGCCTCTTTGTTCTCACATTCTTAACGCTTCGTAAAGAACTTTTTGAGAACATTTGCGAACTTTCTGGCACACGTCGCGCTATCCGACTGAAATCAAACGGATCGCTTCGTCCTGCCGCATCAGCCACAACAGCACACGTGCCGCCGTGCCACGCGGGCTGTTCAGGGTGGGGTCGTCCGCCAGCAGCTTGCGCGCATCGCTTTGCGCTATCGCCATCAGTGCCGCCTGACGATCCAGATCAGCAATACGGAACCGGGGCACCCCGGACTGCGCCGTCCCGATCAGATCGCCATAGCCGCGCATCTGCAGATCGGTTTCGGCAATCGCAAACCCGTCTTCCGTCGCGCGCAGCACCTCCAGCCGCTTTTGCCCGGTTTCCGATAACGGGGCCTGATACAACAGCAAACAGGTCGAAGCCGCCTCTCCCCGCCCGACCCGGCCGCGCAACTGGTGCAGTTGGGCCAGACCAAAGGTCTCGGCCCGCTCGATCACCATGATTGTCGCATTGGGCACATTTACACCCACCTCGATCACGGTGGTCGAAACCAGTACGCCGGTGTTACCTGCCTGAAACCGCGCCATCGCGGCGTCCTTTTCTGCCGGCGGCATCTGGCCGTGCACAAGGCTGACACGGCCCTCGCCCAGAACCGCGCGCAGATGTTTGAAACGCTCTTGCGCCGCCGTGAGATCGACGGCCTCGCTTTCCTCGACCAGCGGACACACCCAATAGCACTGGCGCCCCTCATTCATCGCAGCCCGCAGGCGGTCCACCACCTCATCCATGCGCGCGGTGCTGACCAGCGCGGTCTTGATGGGTTTGCGCCCGGGTGGCTTTTCGTCCAGCACCGACACATCCATATCCCCGTATTGTGCCAGCGCCAGACTGCGCGGAATGGGCGTGGCCGTCATCACCAACACGTCCGAGGCCTGCCCCTTCTTGCCCAAAGCCAGCCGCTGACGCACACCGAAACGATGCTGTTCGTCGACGATACCGATGCGCAGATCGGCAAACACGACGTCATCCTGAAACACCGCATGCGTGCCCACCAGTATCTGGATGTCGCCACGCGCGAGGGCGGCGAGTTTTGCGCGCCGCTCGGCCCCCTTGTCGCGCCCGGTGAGCATGTCCAGCACAACCCCCGCACTTTGGGCCAGCGGCTGAAGCCCTTCCAGATGCTGGCGCGCAAGGATTTCGGTCGGGGCCATCATGACGCCCTGCCCGCCCGCCTCGACCGCGATCAGCAGCGCCATGAACGCAACCAGCGTCTTGCCTGCGCCCACATCGCCCTGCAACAGGCGATTCATGCGGGTCGGCCTGGCCATGTCCTTTGAAATTTCATCAATCGCACGTTCCTGCGCACCGGTCGCGGCATAGGGCAAATCCAAACGCACCCTGGCCTGCAACCGTCCGGTGCCTTGCGTCACCTGCCCCGGCACACGACGTTCCGAAGCGCGCGCCAGCGCCAGCGTCAACTGATGCGCCAACAACTCGTCATAGGCCAAACGGGTGCGTGCGGGGCTGGTCGCCGCCAGATCGCCCTGGTTGGACGGCGCGTGCGCCTGCGCCATTGCATCGCCAAATCCCGGCCACGCGGCCTGTGCGATCTGGCCCGGGTCAATCCATTCCTGCATCTGCGGTACGCGGGTCAATGCCGCGCGGGTTGCCTTGAACATCGTCTTTTGCGTAACCCCGCCCGTCAACGGATACACCGGCTCATAGCCCGGGATCTCCGATGCCTCGTCGACCGGCAGGATGTGGTCGGGATGCACCATGTTGGCAATCCCGTCGAACAGTTCGACCCGACCCGACACAACACGCTCCGCACCTGTCGGCAGAACCTTGTTCAGGTAATCGCTGCGCCCGTGAAAGAACACGAGCTGAAACGAAGTCGCGCTGTCCTCGACGTGGATGCGGTATGCGCCGCCCCGCGTGCGGGCCGCATGGTGCGCGCCGATCCTGATCCTTACGGTCAACGTCGCGGGCAGCACCGCGCCCTCGATCGTGTCGCGCAAGGTCCGGTCTATGCCCGTATGGGGCAACGTAAACAGCAGATCACGCGGAGCCGCGATGCCCATGTGACCGAGATTCTGGGCCGTCTTCGGGCCAACCCCTTCCAGCGTTTCAAGATCGGCAAAGAGCGGAAACAGGATTTCAGGACGGCTCATGAGGCGCCGATCAGTTCCAGCCAACCGTCCTCATCCAGCGTCCTGATCCCGAGGTCGGCGGCCTTTTTGGCCTTGGATCCGGCACCGGGTCCGGCGACAAGCAGATCGGTCTTTGCACTGACCGACCCGGAGACCTTGGCCCCGAGCGCCTCGGCGCGTGCCTTTGCTTCGGCGCGGGTCATCTTTTCCAGCGTTCCGGTAAAGACAACCGTTTGGCCGGCAACCGGACTGTCCTGATCGGTGGCATTGTCCTCGGGCACGATGACAAGATGCGCAACAAGGCGGTCGATGCCGGCACGTTCGGCGGGTTGCTGGAAACTGGTGACAAGCGCGACGGCAACCGTCGCCCCGATTCCGTCAATTCCGGTAAGCGCATCCCAGGCAGACATTGCCTGCTGGTCCAGCCCGGCCCAGACCGCATCACGTGTGGGTTTGATACGCGCGCGCCGCCCCTCGCTTTGGGCGGCGATACGCTCCTCTGCCTCGCCCATGTCGGCTTGCAAATGGCGTTGCGCGGCAGGTGCTGCGCGATCAACAGTGTCCAGCAGCGCATCCCATGTGCCGAAATGACGGGCAAGATCGGCGGCGGCCACTTCTCCTACATGGCGCAAACCCAACGAAAACAGCAGGCGTTTCAGCGGGATTGTGCGCTTTTCCTCGATCGCCTGAAACAGGTTTTCGGCGCTTTTGGCCCCCCATCCATCGCGGTTCGCGAGCTTTGTCAGGCCATCCGAATCCCGTTGGTACAGGGTGAAAATGTCGGCAGGCTCCCTGATGGGCAACTGGTCATCGCCATAGAACATCTCGATCTGCCTGGACCCCAGCCCCTCGATGTCAAAGGCCGCGCGCCCGACGAAATGTTTCAGTTTCTCGACCGCCTGCGCCGGGCAGATCAACCCGCCCGTGCAGCGGGCAATGGCGTCGCCGTCTTCGCGGATCGCGGCGGAGTTGCACTCGGGGCACATATCGGGAAACGTGAACGGCACGGCATCATCGGGCCGCCTGCTCAGGTCCACATCCGCGACTTTGGGGATCACATCGCCCGCGCGATAGACCTGCACCCAGTCGCCGACGCGAATGTCCTTGCCATCGCGAATCCGCGCTCCGGTATTGTCCCGTCCGGCGATGTAATCCTCGTTGTGCAGGGTGGCGTTTGACACGACGACTCCGCCCACCGTCACAGGCGTCAGGCGCGCCACGGGCGAAAGCGCACCGGTGCGCCCCACCTGAATGTCGATTCCCTCAAGCCGGGTCCAGGCGAGTTCGGCGGGGAATTTATGTGCGATGGCCCAGCGCGGCGTCGTCGAGCGAAAGCCGAGCCGCGCCTGCAGCGCAAGGTCGTTCACCTTGTAGACAACACCGTCAATGTCATAGCCAAGTGCGGCGCGCCGCTGTTCGATGGTGCGGTAATGCGCGACCATCGCATCAGGACCGTCGCAAGTCGCGGTGAGGTCGTTGGTTTGAAAACCCAGTGCTTTCAATCGCTTGATTGCACCTTCCTGGGTTGTTGACAACGGTTCGGACAGCGCGCCCCACGCATAGGCGAAAAAGCGCAGCGGCCGCGTGCGGGTGATTTCACAATCAAGCTGACGCAAGGAACCGGCCGCGGCGTTGCGCGGATTGGCAAACGGTTTTTGCCCTGCCGCCAGCTGGCGGGCATTCAGCGCATCGAAATCGGGATGGGACATATAGACCTCACCGCGCACTTCCAGCAGGTCGGGGGCCGCGATGAGGTTGTGCGGAATGTCGGCAATGGTGCGCGCGTTGGCGGTCACATTCTCGCCGACAGCGCCATCGCCGCGTGTGGCTGCCTGCACCAGCACTCCGTTCTCATACCGCAAGGAGAGCGACAGACCATCAATCTTGGGTTCGGCGGTGTATGTCAGCGGGGCTTCGGCCTTCAACCCGAGGTATTTGCGGATGCGGGCATCGAATTCGCTGACGTCACCCTCATCAAAGGCATTGGACAATGACAGCATCGCCACGGCATGGGTGACTTTGGAAAACCCCTCGACGGGGGCCGCGCCGACGGTGTCGGACGGGCTGTCGGGCCGCTTGAGTTCGGGAAAACGCGCTTCGATCTCTGCGTTGCGCCGTTTCAGAGCGTCATAGTCGGCATCCGAGATATTGGGCGCATCTTTGGCGTGATAGTCACGGTTGGCCGCGGCCAGCAGCTCCGCCAAGCGCCCGAGTTCAGCCCTGGCCGCGTCAGCTGACAAATCTTTGGTGGGTGTGTCTGCGCTCACTTCGGTCCCCGATCACTTCTGGCAAAGAGATAAAAGCGTGTGAGCGCCGGGTCCAGTCTTTGATCGCGCAATCGGGGGGAATGGGCGGGCCCTCAGCGGGCATTTGGACCGACGCGCATGCTTGACCGCGCCGGTTTGCCTTGACGAAAGGCAGTGTCAGGCGCCGACAGCCAGCCGGGTGTCGTCATTTTGTTGTACAGGCTCGGGGTCGCGCAGAACGTATCCGCGGCCCCACACAGTCTCGATATAGTTTTCGCCGCCCGTTGCCACGCTCAGCTTTTTGCGCAGCTTGCAGATGAACACGTCGATGATCTTGAGTTCAGGTTCGTCCATGCCGCCATAAAGGTGGTTCAGGAACATCTCTTTGGTCAGCGTGGTGCCCTTGCGCAAGGACAGCAATTCGAGCATCTGATATTCCTTGCCCGTCAGGTGCACCGCCTTGTTTTCAACGCTGACCGTCTTGGCGTCGAGATTGACCGACACGGCGCCTGTATCAATCACCGACTGCGAATGGCCCTTGGAGCGGCGGATGATGGCGTGGATACGCGCCACCAGTTCCTCGCGGTGGAACGGTTTGGTCAGATAGTCATCGGCACCAAACCCAAATCCCTTGATCTTGTTTTCGGTGTCATCGGCACCCGACAGGATCAAAATGGGCGTTTCGACGCGGGCCAGCCGCAACTGGCGCAACACCTCGTGGCCATGCATGTCGGGCAGATCAAGGTCAAGAAGGATCAGATCATAGTCGTACAGCTTGGCAAGATCGATGCCCTCCTCTCCCAGATCCGTCGCATAGACGTTCAGATTGGCATGGGTCAGCATCAATTCGATGCTTTTGGAGGTCGTCGGATCATCTTCTACAAGCAGCACACGCATTCAATCGGTCTCCACTATGGGTGTCGGTGTCGAACTAAACGTGAACTGAAAAGGTTAATCACACGTTACTCCTGTGGGTTTTGTATCTCAACAACCTAGAGTTGTCTATATCTTTGGACCGCAGTGGCCTTGAGCGCGTCTTCGCCGTGGTCTGACACGGCCTTGACCCACGCCAGAAACTCTTCTTCGCTTAGGGAATATCGTTTCAGCGCGTCGGATTGTGACAGCAGCCCGTACACCACCCCGCGCACGACAGCCGCTTTGCGCGATGCAACCCAGCGGCGAGTGGATGCAGGTGGCAAGTCGGCCCTTGTCAGCACCGAACCATCCGGCAGTGTGATCGCGCGCGGACCATCGACTTTTTTCAAATACATTGCACAGCTCATTTTTGCTTCCCGTGCAACATGGGTCTGCGGTCCTAATGGTGGGTTAAACCGCCTCTTGAGACTATTTCGCATTTTCATATATATGCGCCGATACCCCCAAAGGAGACGTGGCATGCTTGACCAATCCGGTCCGCTCAACTCATTGGGCTTTTCCAAGGCCCCCGCTGACACACGTGTTGTCGTTGCCATGTCCGGCGGCGTGGACAGTTCTGTCGTGGCGGCAGAGTTGAAGGCCCAGGGGTACGATGTCGTGGGGGTTACCCTGCAACTTTATGATCACGGTGCGGCGCTGGCCAAAAAGGGGGCCTGCTGCGCGGGTATCGACATTCACGATGCGCGCCGCGTGGCCGAGGACATGGGATTCCCCCATTACGTTCTGGACTATGAAAACGTGTTCAAGGACGCGGTGATCGACGAATTTGCCGACAGTTATCTGGGCGGCGCGACCCCGGTGCCCTGCATCCGGTGCAATGAACGGGTCAAGTTCAAGGACCTGCTGGAAACCGCCCGCGATCTTGAGGCCGACTGCATGGCCACGGGCCACTATATCCAGCGCAAGATGGGCGAGGCCGGGCCGGAGTTGCACAGTGCGGCGGATGCGGGCCGCGATCAGAGCTATTTCCTGTTCTCGACCACGCCGGAACAACTTGACTACCTGCGCTTTCCGCTGGGCCATCTGCCGTCCAAGGACGACACCCGCGCACTTGCCGCCAAATACGGGCTGAGCGTGGCGGACAAGCCCGACAGTCAGGACATCTGTTTCGTACCAAACGGCGATTATGCCGCCGTGATCCGCAAGCTGCGCCCCGAGGCGGCGGCACCGGGCGAGATCGTCGATACCAATGGCAATGTGCTGGCCCGGCATGACGGTGTCGTCAACTATACCATCGGACAACGGCGCGGCCTTGGCATCGGCGGCCTGGCCGACCCGCTTTATGTGGTCAAGCTGGATGCGGATACGGCCCGCGTCATTGTGGGGCCCAAAGAGATGCTGGCCACCCGCACCGTCCCGGTGCGCGAGGTGAACTGGCTGGGCGATGATCCCTTTGACTCCCGCGCGCAATGGCATGTGGCGGTCAAGGTCCGCTCGACCCGTCCGCCGACGGATGCGGTGATTCGCCCGATCAGCGCGACCGAGGCCACCGTCGAACTCGCCGCCGCCGAGGCGGGCGTGTCGCCGGGGCAGGCCTGCGTGTTCTATGACCGCGACAGCAGCCGCATCTTTGGCGGCGGCTGGATTCACAAGGGTTAGCGCAGTGCGGCGCGCGGCTTGCCACCCGCACCCCCTTCGGCTTACCTGACCGCAGGTTCAAACCAGTCGGGGGGACGACGCCATGCAACTCAGCACAACCCAAGCGATCGTGACCGGCGGCGCATCCGGCCTCGGCGAGGCCACGGCGCGCCATTTCGCCTCTCAGGGCGCGCACGTGACGCTGCTGGATCGGGACGCGGCGCGCGGCGCGATGGTGGCCGCCGAGATCGGCGGGCACTTTGCCGAGACGGACGTGGCGGACGAAACCTCGGTGCAGGCGGCCATCGACCTTGCCGTGGACAGGATGGGGGGCATCAGCGCGGCGGTGAACTGTGCCGGCATCGCGCTGGGGATCAAAACGGTAGGGCGCGACGGGCCCCACCCGCTGTCGGCCTTTCAGAAAACCGTCGACATCAATCTGGTGGGCAGCTTCAACGTTGCCCGCCTTGCCGCCGTCGCGATGGCGCGCAACGCCGCCGAAGACGACGGCGCGCGCGGCGTGATCGTCAACACCGCCTCCATCGCCGCCTTTGACGGGCAAAAGGGACAGGCAGCCTATGCCGCGTCCAAGAGCGGAATCGTCGGCATGACCCTGCCCATGGCGCGCGATCTGGCAAGCGTGGGCATTCGCGTGATGACCATCGCGCCCGGCATTTTCCGCACACCGATGCTGGCGGGCCTTCCCGACGACGTGCAGGCGGGACTGGCGGCGGATGTGCCCAACCCGCCCCGCCTTGGTGATCCGTCCGAATATGCCCGCCTTGCCGGGTTCATCGTCGAAATGGGCTATCTCAATGGCGAGGTGATCCGGCTCGACGGCGCCTTGCGGATGCGCTGAAGGTGCAGAGCATGTGGCAAGGGCAACTGCTGAGCATTCACACCACACCAGAAGCGCGCGCGCCGATGGTGGAACAGGACGCGGCCGAACTGATCGCAGGCGTCGGGATCAGGGGAGACCGTTACGCGATCGGCATCGACACCGGCACCTATTCGCCGCAACCGGATGTGCGCGAGGTCACCCTGTTCGAGGTCGAAACACTGGAGGCGCTGGCGCGCGATCACGCCATCTCGCTGGCGGCTGTCGAACATCGCCGCAACCTCACCACGCGCGATGTGCCGCTCAACCACCTTGTGGGGCGGCGATTCCATGTGGGCGCGGTGCTGCTGGAAGGCGGGCGGCTCAACTATCCCTGCCGCTATATCGACATGATCACCAAAAAGACGATCTGCGACCTGCTCGAACAACGCTCGGGCCTGAATTGCCGGATCATCACCGGTGGCGTGATCCGGCCCGGCGATTCGATCCGGCTGGCATGACCACCGAACGGGACAAGATGGAGGCCGGGGCGTGGCATTCCTGCCTCGACCCCGCATTGGAGTCCTTGCGGGTTGCCGCCCTTGAGGCCGTACATGCCCACAACCACCTGCCCCCTGCCGCGCGTCGCTCCCTGAGCACCCCGCTGCGTGCGCTGTTTGCCAGTGCGGGGTCGGATTGTATCATCGAGACCCCGTTTCACTGTTCTTACGGGATCAACATCCACCTGGGCGATGCGGTCTATATCAACGTCGGCTGCGTGATTCTGGACAGTGCGCAGGTGCATATCGGCGATGGAACGATGATCGGCCCGGGGACACAGATCGTCTGTGCCGATCACCACCGTGACCCGGTGCAGCGGCGCGCCGGGATCGAGCGGGCTTTGCCGGTGCATATTGGAGTCGATGTGTGGATCGGGGCCGGAGCGATCATAATGCCGGGCGTCAGAATCGCAGATCGTGCGATCGTCGGCGCAGGCAGCGTGGTGACGCGGAATGTGGCAGCGGACAAGATCGTCGTGGGCAATCCGGCACGCCCGACCAGGGCCTGAGCACCTCAGGCGCTGGCCTTTTCCTCAAGGTTCAGCCACTCCTCTTCGGCCTCATCGAGCCGCGCCTGCCGCTCGATCAGGGCATCCGTGGCCTTCTGAAACTTCACCGGGTTTTCGGTGAACAGGTCCGGGTCGCTCATCAGTTCCTGCAATTTGACGATTTCGGCCTCCAGGCGCTGCATCTCGGCAGGCAGGGATTCAAGGCGGTGTTTCTCGGTAAAACTGAGGCCGGATTTTCCGGTACCTGATTGCTTTACCTTCGGCTCGGAAGGTTTTGTTTTTGCACCATATTCCTTGATCTGCGTCGCTCGCCTCTGAGACTGGTAATCGCTCCAGCCACCGGCATAGGCGGTCGCCTTGCCATCGCCTTCCATCGCGATGGTGGTGACGGTCACACGGTCAAGGAAATCCCGGTCGTGACTGACCAGCATGACGGTGCCGTCATACTGGTCGATCAGGTCCTGCAACAGATCCAGCGTTTCGACATCCAGATCGTTGGTCGGCTCGTCCAGCACCAGCAGGTTGCTGGGTTTCGCCATGATCTTGGCCAGCAACAGCCGCGCCTTTTCGCCGCCCGACAACGACCGGATGGGGGCGCGGGCCTGGGCCTCGTCAAACAGGAACTCCTTGAGATATCCCACCACATGTTTCGGCGCACCGCGCACCATGACCTGATCGGCCTTGCCGCTCACGCGCATGTCCGGATCCCCGGTCAGGCTGTCCCAGAGGGTCATGTCAGGGTCGAGTTGCGCGCGGGACTGATCGAACAGGGCAATCTCCAGATTGGTCCCAAGAGTGACAGTGCCGCTGTCCGGCGCGGCGCGCCCGATCAGGATATTCAGCAGGGTCGTCTTGCCCACCCCGTTGGGCCCGACAAAGGCGATGCGGTCGCCGCGCTGGATGGTCAGAGTAAACGGCGCGACAATCGACTTGTCGCCAAAGGACTTGGTGATGTCCCTGACCTCGATGACCTTGCGGCCCGACTTCGGTCCCTGCTCGAAAGCCATGGCGGCCGTGCCCTGCCGGTTGATCTGTGCCGAACGCTCGGCGCGCAACTCCTGCAACGCGCGCACCCGGCCCTGATTGCGCTTGCGGCGCGCGCTGATGCCCTCGACGGCCCAGCGCGCTTCGGCCTTGATCTTGCGGTTGAGCTTGTGGCGCTGGGTGTCTTCCTCGTCCCATGTAGTATCGCGCCAGACCTCGAACGCATCGAATCCCTTTTCCTGACGACGCACCATTCCCCTGTCAATCCAAAGGGTTGCACGCGCCAATGCACGCAGAAACGCACGGTCGTGGCTGATCAGAACGAACCCGGCACGGGTCGCCTTCAACTCGGACTCGAGCCAGCCAATGGCCTCGATATCCAGATGGTTGGTCGGCTCGTCCAGCAGCATCAGGTCAGGCGATTCGGCCATCAACCGGGCCAGAGCGGCGCGGCGGCGCTCGCCCCCCGAAGCAATGGACACAAGACGGGCGGGGTCGAATTTCAAACCCGCGCCCGCGCGCTCGACCTTGTAAAGATCGGAAGGGTCCAGCCCATGCATGGCAAAATCACCCAAAGTGGCAAAGCCGCCCATATCCGGGTCCTGCTCCATATAGCCAACGGACACGCCCGGCCCCGCCACAACGTCACCCCGGTCGGGTTCAACCAGCCCGGCCATGACCTTCATCAGCGTGGATTTGCCCGATCCGTTGCGCCCCACCAACGCCACGCGGTCGCCCGGCTGGATCACCAGCGACAGGTTATCAAAAACAGGATCACCCCCGAATGTCAGAGAGATGTCGGAAAGCTGCAACAGGGGAATACGGGCCATGCCCGCCAGCTAGTCGCTTGCCCGGGCGCCGTCAACAGACCACGGCGTTTCCAGCTTCTTCTGACCAGAAATACCACGGGGAGCACGAGGGGCCGCGCCCCTCGGTCCCGCATTATCCAACCACAGCCCGCAGCAACCGTTTGCGCGCAGGCGGGATCGCGCCGATCTCGACCCCGGTAAACACATGCAGCGTGTTCATCTTGTCATCCACCACAGCATGATCGCTGACCCAGCCCCCCATCATCAGATAGGTGCGCAACAGGGGCGGCATACGCAACATCGCCTTTTTGGCATCCGGTTTGCGCCGCAACCGCGCGGCAAAGCGGAACACATGCGGGGCCTTCACACGCGGCAACCAGCGCTTGGGGGCCAGATGTCGCGCCTTGAGCATGGCAAATGCATCCAGATAGTCCGCCGTTTCGGTGCCGGCAAAGGACGAACAGCCAAACAGCAACTCCACCCCATTGGCATCGACATAGGCCGCCATCGCCCCCCAGGCGACGCGCAGGATGTCCGGGTCGCCGACATCGGGGGCAATGCAGAACCGCCCCATCTCGACCATGTTGCCCTCAAATTCCCTCAGCGCGCCCAGCTCGTAATATTGCGCGGAATAGCTGCGCGAGATGTCCGCGCCCGACAGCGGCATCATCCGAAAACAGCACACCAATGCGTCGTCCTGCACGCGTCGTATCAGAATGTGGGTACACAGTGGGTCAAACATGTCCGCGTCATGCGCAAGGCCAAAGCATTTCGCACGCAACGCCTGAGCCGCGGCAACATCCCCGTCCGATTGCGCTTGTGATGCCCGATAGCGCCCTTTTTTCAAACCGATCATACCGCGCGCCCCCGACCCCACCTGACAGCCCCGGCTATACATGCGTCATGACAAGGCCGTGACGTATCACCCGCCGCCGAAATCGGGACCAACCCGTCCGATGTTGCCCAAAAGCTGACGCAGGAAGCTGACATTGGCGATATTGCTGTCTGTCACGCGACGCGACAGGGTCACGACACGGCCATCCTCCAGTCCAAAGCTTTCGATATTGCTGAGCACCCCGTTTTCGTCAAACGAGATCGCCAGCACTTGCCGGTCCACCACTTCGGGCCGCCGCGGGCCAAAGGTTCTGACGGTGCTGCGGACATAAAAGTAGTTGCCGCCCTCCAGAATGCCGCCCGCCGTGGGCGAGCCGACGACATCCTCGACGCTGGCGCGGGTGTCGATGCCGACCACCAGTTCCTGCAAATCCTCTTCGGGCGGGATATAGCCGTGATTGCGGATTGTGGCCGTGCAACCCGAAATGGCAAGCGTCACTGCCATGACCGTCAGAAATGCAAAGGTCCGCATACCGGCCCCCCTTTTTTGCGCCGCCCCTTGCTTGCGGGACGCCTTGCTTTTATCTCGACTTACTCAAGGTTTGCCTGCGGTTCAAGAAACGAAAGCAAAAGCGATGGCCAAGACACGACCCTCGGGGACCGCATTGCGGGTCTCCGACCTTGCGCAGAATGCAAGCACAGGCTTTGAAATTGTGCCCGATCGGGACGCGATGGACGCGATGGCCGATGTGCTGGGCCTGTCCGGTTTGCGCAAAGTCCGTTTTGAAGGCGCCGTGCGCGCCCGGGGGGATGCCGACTGGATTCTGACGGGCACATTGGGGGCCACGGTCACGCAACCCTGCGGCGTGACACTGGAACCTGTCACCACACGCATTGATGTGCCCGTGCGCCGGGTCTATCTGCGCGATCATGTCGATGACAGCGACGCCCCCGAGACGGAAATGCCCGAAGACGACGCGGTCGAGCGTCTTGGCGCCTGGATCGATCCCGGCGCCGTGCTGATCGAGGCGCTCAGCCTTGCGGTGCCCGATTATCCACGTGCCCCGGACGTCACCCTTGGCGAGACTGTGCTGACCGAACCGGGCAAGGCGGCCCTGACCGACGAGGCCATGCGCCCCTTTGCCGGTCTGGCCGACCTCAGGGCAACGCTGGACAAGGACACCCCGGACTGATCAAACGCGACGTCATTTGGCCTTGCGCGTGCGGAAGATATGCGTATTTTGCCGCCCTCACCTCATTTTGGGTTGGACATGGGCAAGGCCATTGCCTACACGCTCCACACGCCCGAACAGGACGTCCGAATTTGTGCCCATGCCAGGGCATGGCAAACGCGCCCGGCCACGGGCAATATGAAACACGCATCCGCACCTGCGGCTCTGCCCGAAACGCAAAGGCCCATTCCAATGGCTGTGCAACAGAACAAAGTGTCGAAATCGCGCCGCAACAACCGCCGCGCCCACGACAGCCTGACGCCCGCGAATCCCAACGAATGCCCCAACTGCGGAGAGCTGAAACGCCCGCACCACATCTGCGCTGCCTGCGGTCACTATGACGACAACGAAATCGTCGCTCTGACCGAAGAAGTTGATCTGGAAGACGACGCGGCTTAAGCAAGGGTCAACGCAGGCGGAAGAGCTAGACAGCATCACATGACGGCCCCCATATCCGAACAGGCCGACAAGAACGCCGCCCTCGCGTTTCCGATCATTCTTTCCGTCGACACGATGGGCGGGGACCAGGGCCCCGCCGCTGTCGTGGCGGGCTGCGCCATTTCCGCCAAAAAGAACCCCGACCTCGGATTTATCCTGCACGGACCCGCGGATGAGCTTGAACGGCTGGTCGCGCGCCGCAAGGGGCTGGCCGAACGGTGCGAGATTCGCGACGCCACCGGCGTTGTCACCATGCAGGACAAACCCAGCCACATCGTGCGCAACGGCAAGGACACCTCGATGTGGTCCACCGTCGAATCAGTGCGCGCCGGCGAGGCGACTGTGGCCGTCAGCTGCGGCAACACCGGTGCGCTGATGGCCGTGTCGATGATCCGCCTGCGCAAGTTGCCCGGCGTCAACCGACCCGCCATCGCGGTGCTGTGGCCGTCCCGCAATCCGCAAGGTTTCAACGTGATGCTGGATGTCGGCGCCGATGTGCGTGCAGAGGCCGATGACCTGTTGCGCTTTGCGTTGATGGGTGCATCTTATGCACGCAACGGAATGGATCTGGCCCGCCCCCGCATCGGTCTGCTGAATGTCGGCACCGAAGAGCACAAGGGCCGCACGGAACTGAAGGAAGCATATGAGCTTATTGGTGATCACGCGGACGCGGCCGATTTCGACTTTGTCGGCTTTGTCGAGGGCGGCGATATTCCGGGCAATGTGGCGGACGTGATTGTCACGGACGGCTTTACCGGCAACGTCGCCATCAAGACCGGCGAAGGCACGGCCAGCCTGATCGGCGAGCTGTTGCGCGAGGCGTTCCGGTTCTCGCCCCTGTCCCGGCTTGCCTATCTGCTCGCCTTCACTTCGATGCGCCGCCTGCGCAAGCGGATCGACCCGCGCCGCAACAATGGCGGTGTGTTTCTGGGCCTCAACGGTACCGTGGTGAAATCCCATGGCAGTGCGGATGCCACAAGCGTGTCCGCCGCGATCAGACTGGCCGCCCAACTGGCCGAACTGCGCTTTAGCGACAAACTGGCCGCGCGCGTGGCCGCAGCGGCCCAACCTGGTGAAAAGAGCGAAACAACATGAGCTTGCGTGCCGTCATTCGTGGTGCAGGCCACTATCTGCCCGCCCGCGTGGTCGAGAATGCCGAATTCGAGGCAACGCTGGACACCACGGACGAGTGGATCAAATCGCGCTCGGGCATAGAACGCCGCCATTTCGCGACCGGGACGGACACAACGTCGTCGATGGCCTGTGCTGCGGCCAAGGCCGCCCTTGCCGATGCGGGGCTGGTGCCCGATGACATCGACGCCATCGTGCTGGCCACATCCACGGCCGACCTTACATTTCCGTCTGCGGCGACAATGGTTCAGGCCCAGCTGGGCATGACACGCGGCTTTGCCTTCGACGTCCAGGCCGTCTGTGCGGGGTTTGTCTATGCGCTGGCCAACGCCAATGCCCTGATCGTGTCCGGTCAGGCCAAACGGGCGCTGGTCATCGGGGCCGAAACGTTTTCCAGGATCATGGATTGGACCGACCGGGGAACCTGCGTTCTGTTTGGCGACGGTGCGGGTGCCATCGTGCTCGAAGCCCAGCCCGGAACAGGTGACGCGACGGACCGGGGGATTCTGGCGACGGATCTCAATTCCGACGGTCGCCTGCGCGACCTGCTTTACGTGGATGGCGGCGTCAGCACCGGCACCAGCGGATATTTGCGTATGCAGGGCAATCAGGTGTTCCGCCACGCGGTCGAGAAACTGGCGACCACGGCCCAAACGGCCATGGACAGCGCCGGTGTCACCGCCGACGACGTGGACTGGATCGTGCCGCATCAGGCCAACCTGCGCATCATTCAGGGCACGGCGAAAAAGATGGGCGTACCGATGGAACGCGTTGTCGTGACGGTTCAGGATCACGGCAACACGTCAGCCGCATCCATCCCGCTGGCGCTGTCGGTGGGCCGGGCACGCGGCCAGATCAAGGACGGCGACCTGATCGTGACCGAAGCCATCGGCGGCGGTCTGGCCTGGGGGGCCGTGGTGCTGCGCTGGTAGTTTTTAGTGAATTGTCGTTCGATGCCCCACAAACACCCGTTTTGCCTGCAGATTCCCGCCATTGCGCAAGCCATTGATATTGACTCGTAATTTCCCCTCCACTTATGCTTTGCCAAAGGGGAGTGGATTATGACTGACAAGACTCTGACGCGCATGGACCTGAGTGAAGCGGTATTTCGCGAGGTCGGCCTGTCGCGGAACGAAAGTGCGCAACTTGTGGAAAGCGTACTGGATCACATGTCCGACGCCCTTGCGCGCGGTGAGCAGGTCAAGATTTCGTCGTTCGGCACGTTTTCGGTGCGTGACAAATCCGCCCGCGTGGGCCGCAACCCCAAGACCGGCGAAGAGGTGCCGATCAATCCGCGCCGGGTTCTGACCTTTCGCCCCTCGCACCTGATGAAAGACCGCGTCGCGAGCGGCAACAAGTCGTAAGTCGGATGGCCAAATCGGCAGACGCTTTTCGCACCATCTCCGAAGTCGCCGACTGGCTTGGCGTTCAAACCCATGTCCTGCGGTTCTGGGAAAGCAAGTTCACCCAGGTCAAGCCCGTCAAACGCGCAGGCGGTCGACGCTATTACCGCCCCACCGACATGTTGCTGCTGGGCGGCATCCGCAAACTGCTGCACGACGATGGGCTGACCATCAAGGGCGTTCAGAAAATCCTGCGCGAAGAAGGCGTTGCACATGTCGCCGACATGTCGCCTGCGCTTGATGATGACACCACGGCCACGCTCGACGGCGATCTTGTCACGCATTTCGGCGATGACGTCGAGATGCCGGATGCAACCGATGACGCGCCCACCGGATACGATCACGCACCGTTCCCCGCCCAGCCGGAGGAGACCCCCGATAACGCGGCCCCTCCCCAGGACACCCCGGAACACGCGGCCCCGCTGCCCTCGTTCATGCGCACGCCAGACCCTGCGCCCGCACCCGGTCAGCCCTTCGACGAACCGGACGAGGACATACCGACGCTGACGCCGGATTTTGTGCCGGTCGATGACATGCCAACCGAGGCCGAGGCCGTCTTTTCCGAGCCCCCGGATGCGCCCGCAGAACCGTTTGCCGCCCCGGAAGCGCCCCCCGCGGCGCGCGATGAGAGGACCGAACCGGACGTCATGCCTCCGGCCCGGGAATCGGAACCGGAACCGGCATTTTCAGATTTTGAAACCAGCGCGCCGGACCAACCCGAAGATGACGCAACCTCACCCGGCCCGTTTGATCCGCCCGGTTCCGATCCGGACCCGGAACAGGACAGCCTGCCGATGTTCGCACACGCGCCACCGGCAGCCCCAGAACGCGTATCCGAACCAGAACCGGAACCTGAAGTCGAGGCCGCTCCAACGCCCCGCCCCCGCATCGTTGACGCACCCGACGAGGTCGACATCGAACCAGGCGACATCGCCCCGTCCGTCCTGACCAAGGCCGTGATGCTGCGTGATCTTACCCCCGCTCAGCGCGATGCGCTGCGTCCGCTTGTGTCCCAATTGACGGCGCTGAGGGACCAAATGGCCCGTGCGCGGCACGATCCGCGTTAAAGAGACCACATTCGGTGCGCATTCACCCTTGCCTCGACGCACAAATCGGGTATGACACCCCTCACGTCGGGCTATGGCGCAGCCTGGTAGCGCGTCCGTCTGGGGGACGGAAGGTCGCAGGTTCGAGTCCTGCTAGCCCGACCATTTACACCCGCCCCAGCGCTACGGGGCCTGTCCTTTCTTCCGCTCTGACATGCGATGACCACGTGGGGACAGCAGGATGACAGGCGTACTTGCAGACAGCCAGCTGAGTGAGATGATCGCGCGTGGCGAGATATCTGCGCGCCCCGCCGTGACACCGGCACAAATCCAGCCCGCCAGCCTCGATCTGCGCCTTGGGCAGGTTGCCTACCGCGTGCGCGCGTCTTTTCTGGCCGGGCACGGGCGCACCGTCGCCGACCGGCTCGAAGAGTTCGAGATGCACCGCGTGGACCTGAGCGATGGTGCCGTGCTGGAAAAGGGCTGTGTCTATGTCGTGCCGCTGATGGAGCGGCTGTCGCTGCCCGCAGATGTGCAGGCCGTCGCCAACGCCAAAAGCTCGACCGGGCGGCTTGACCTGCTGACCCGCACGATCTGTGACGGCGGCACCGAATTTGACCGCATCGTGCCGGGCTATGCAGGGCCGCTTTATGCTGAAATCTGCCCGCGCTCGTTTTCCGTGCTGGTGCGTCCGGGCATGCGCCTGAACCAGATCCGGTTTCGCGCCGGTCAGGCCGTGTTGAGCGATGCAGACCTGTCCGCGCTGCACGACAGGATGCCGCTTGTGGACGGCGAGGCGGTGATCGACGATGGCCTTGGCTTTTCCGTCGATTTGCGCTTGCCCGGGTCCACGTTGGTGGGCTACCGCGCGAAACCGCACACGGGCGTGATTGATCTGGACAAGATCGCGCATTACGACCCTGCCGAATTCTGGGAAGACGTGCACAGCACGGATGGTCATATCATCCTTGATCCCGGCGCATTCTATATTCTGGTCAGTCGCGAGGCGGTGCATATCCCGCCCGACTATGCCGCCGAAATGGCCCCCTATCTGGCGATGGTGGGGGAATTCCGGGTGCATTACGCGGGCTTTTTCGACCCCGGTTTTGGCCACGATGCCGCCGGTGGCCTTGGGTCACGCGGCGTGCTGGAAGTGCGCTGTCACGAGGCCCCGTTCGTGCTGGAGCACAGCCAGATCGTCGGGCGCCTGATCTACGAGCGCATGGCGGCACGTCCCGCGCAGCTTTACGGGGCGGGCATCGCGTCGAACTATCAGGGTCAGGGCCTGAAACTGTCCAAACATTTCGCCGCACCCGCCTAGCTGCTCGGGCGTGCGGTCGTGGCCGGTGGGTCCGGCGCGTCTATGACAGCGGGCAGCGTTGTGTCGGTTGCGCCGTTTCCGTTTTCCTCTTCGGTCGCAAAGATGCGTTTGCCCGCCGACTGGATCGACGCAAACGCATCTTCGGCCATGAACCCGGACAGAAAGGCGATGAAAGCCACCGTATAGGGGCTGAGTTCGACGCTGTTGACCGACCCGCCGCCTTGGGTCAGCGCCAGCATACCCGCACCCGAGAACAGAAAGATGGCGATGGCCGCGGCAATCCCCTCGCCCACATTCACGAACAGACGCGACAGCGTCAGGCTCGCCGCATGTTTGGACGAATAATAGCGGCGCGAGAACGCGACGACCGTGCCAAGCCCGCCCGCGGCGATTGTGACGATCAGGGTCAGGAAAATCGTCGGAAAGCTGACCAGTCGCATCAGAATATCGGGAAAGAACGTCTGGTTCAGCGTCAACGCCGACAGCCGCGCGCGCGCCGGTGATCCGGGGCCAAGAGTGGCTTGCAATGCCTTGATATCACTCTCATAGGCATTCGATCGACGGATCATTTCGTCAAGCCTGGCCTGTTCCACATCCAACTGCCCCTTGAGCCCGTGCGAAAAGGCGTTGGCCACTGTCACCTCGCCGATCAATGGCTCGAAACGCGCAATTGCGGCGCTATGAAAGGCCTCGAACTGGTCTTTGGTATCCAGATCGACATCGCTTGACTGCAATCCCTGCATCAGCTTGTCCAGAAGCACCATCACGCGCGTTGCCGCGTTCATGGCCCGCTCGCTGTTTTCATCCTTGGCTGCGGACGCTTCCATTTCGGATCGCGCACTCTCGAAATCCAAGCGCGCAATGCCGTTCAACTCGAACTGGAACCGGGAAATTTCCCCAAGTGTCGCGTCGGCATGGGCCAGCAACGCACCTTTGGTTTCGGCGATACTTGCCCATGACTGTTGCCGTTGCGTGGCAAGATCGGACACCTTGCCCCGCTGCACCTGCATATCCACAAACAGCTGCGATTTTTCGCGTTCCAGGTCCTTTTCACGTTTCAGAATAAAAAGCAGGTTGTCGAGATCCCCGGAAATAACCACTTCGCGATCGACAGCACCCGGGCCCGTACCGTCCTGCTGTGCGGGCCCCTCGGCGCGCAATGTGGTCGTCGTCGTGATCGGTTCGACCTGCCACCCGGTGCGATAGATGTAGCTGCCAAAGCCGAAGGTCACCAGCGACACAAAGAAGGCATAAAGCAGCACAACCGTTATCCCGAGCGAGACAGAAGACGCACGCACGCTGATATTCTGATCTGCCATGACCCAAATCCCATCCTTAAATCAATGGGTTCAGGCTAGGCTACTACTTATGCGCGATCAACGGTGGATTTCCTGACCATAGCGGTGCGGTGCTGCGGGGCCAAAAAACCACGCTACCCGCGGTCAGACCTGGCAGCCGCCTCGGCGGCGCGTGCGGCGCGTTTGGCGGCCAATTTGCGCTGGATCTTGGCTTCGTGCGGGCCAAGCTCTTTGGCGGGCGGCGCTTCTGGCGGTGCGGATCGTGGGGGCGGTGCATAGGCCGCCTGCGGTTGCCTGGGCGGCGGGGTCTGCGCACTGCGCCCGCCCCCGGAAACACGTTTCATTCCGGCGTTGATGCCGCCATTGATCACTTTGCGCATGATCGTGCGAATGATCATGTTGATAATCTGATTGCCATTCATTCGGACTGCTCCTGCCTGACAGATGCCTTGTAATATAGCACCGAATGCGGCGATTTTCAGGTCAATCCTCGAAAAGCTCGGACTGGCCTTCGACGTCTTCGTCTTCATCTTCGGCTTCCGGACCCGGCGCGAGGCCCGGCGCGGGGCGGTTTTCCAACAGCCCGGCGGCCCGCAATTCCTTGAGGCCCGGCAGGTCGCGCGCATTCTCAAGCCCGAAGTGATCGAGAAAGGATTGCGTGACCACGAATGTCACGGGCCGCCCCGGCGTCATCTTGCGCCGCCCGAACCGGATCCATTCCAGTTCCAGCAACTGGTCCACGGTGCCCCGGCTGACGGAAACGCCCCGGATCTCTTCGATCTCGGCACGGGTGACCGGCTGGTGATAGGCGATAATGGCCAGCGTCTCGATCGCCGCACGGCTGAGTTTGCGGGTCTCGACCGTTTCCTTTTGCATCAGAAAGCCAAGATCGGCCGCTGTGCGGATGGCCCAGGCATCGCCGATCTTCATCACCTGTACGCCGCGCCCCTCATAGCGTTTGCGCAGGTACACCAATGCCTCTGCGGGATCGCAGCCATGGGGCATCCGCGCCTCAAGCTCGCGTACGGTGATGGGTTCGGCGGTGGCGAAAAGGATCGCCTCGCACATGCGCTCCTGTTCGGCCATCGGGGGCGCTTCGAACAGGCTTTCTTCTTTTTCTTCAGGGTTTTGCGTCACGGGGCTCATCTCGTTTTCGTAACTGTATCGGCGCGAATGTATCGGATTGGCGCATCTCGAGGTGCCCTTCCTTGACCAGTTCAAGCGAGGCGGCAAAAGTTGATGCGGTGGCCGAGCGACGCTTTGCCGGGTCCATTTCCCACCCTTCGGGCAGGTAGGACAGGATGTCGGTCCAGTCCCCGGCAAAACCGATCAGCCCGCGCATACGTTCCAGCGCCTGTTCCATGGTGAACACCGCGTCACGGTCCATCGTAAAGGGGCGGAATTCGTCGCGCGTGCGGATGCGGGCATAGCCCTGCATCAAATCCAGCAAGGTCGCGGAATAGGTCACCTGACGCACGCGCGTGACCATCTCGGACTGCCCGCGGGCAAAGAAATCGCGCCCCAGCCGGTCGCGCGCCATCAGCTTGGCGGCGGCATCGCGCATCGCCTGCAACCGTTCAAGCTGAAAGGCGAGATGGGCGGCCAGTTCCTCGCCCGATGGTCCCTCTTCGGTCGGGTCGGGCGGCAAGAGCAGGCGGGATTTGAGAAAGGCGAGCCAGGCGGCCATCACGAGGTAGTCAGCGGCAAGTTCGAGGCGCAGCACCTTGGCCTTTTCCACAAAGGCAAGGTATTGGCGCGCCAGTTGCAGCACCGAGATCTTGCGCAGATCGACCTTTTGGGTGCGCGACAGTGTGAGCAACAGATCGAGCGGGCCTTCATAGCCATCGACATCGACAATCAATGCCTCCGCCGCAAGGCGGTCGGCCACGGACATCGTATCTTCTTCGAATGTGTCGTCAGCCATATGGTCGCCCGCTCAACAGCGTCTCAAGTTCCGCTGTCAGCTCGGCAATGTCAATGTCATCAGGGGTGCGACGGGCGGCCAATGCGGCCTCGGCGCGGGTTTGCGCGGCTTGCGACATCTGCCCGGCGGCATTGGCGCAGGCGATGCGGTCGGCAAGGGGTGCGTTGCAGTGCAGGATCACATCACAACCCGCCGCCAGGGCGCCGTGCGCGATGTGCGCAATCGTGCCACTCAGCGCCTCCATCCCGATGTCATCCGTCAAAATCAGACCGTCAAAGCCGATATCGTCGCGGATCAACGCCATCGTCTCCGGCGACAGTGTGGCCGGGGCATCGTCAATGGCGCTATAGACCACATGCGCCGTCATCCCGACCGGCAGGTCGTTCAGCGCACGAAACGGGGCAAAGTCGGTTTCGCGCAGTTCATCCAGTTCGGTGTGAACGCGGGGCAGGTCGAAATGGCTGTCCAGATCGGTACGGCCATGGCCGGGAATGTGTTTGAGCACCGGCAAAACGCCGCCCTCCAGCATCCCCTCGGCTGCCGCACGCCCCAGCGCCGCCACGTCACCCGGCGACGTGCCGTAACAGCGGTTGCGCAGAAAATCATGGGTTTCATGCACGATCAGGTCGACCATGGGGGCACAGTTGCTGTCGATCGTCAGCGCCTTGAGTTCGTGAGCTATCAGCCTGTAACGCAAATACATTGCGCGCTCGGCGGCATCCCCGGCCGCGCGGATGAAATCGAGCGGCGGCGCCCAGTCCGTCCAGGTGGGGCCACGCAAACGCTGCACCCGCCCGCCTTCCTGATCTATGGTGATCGGGGCATCGCGCCCCACTGCGTCGCGCAGTTCCGAACAAAGCGCATAGACCTGATCCGGAGCGGCGATATTGCGTGCAAACAGGATAAAGCCGAACGGGTTCGCCTCACGAAAAAAAGCCGTTTCATCCTTGCTCAGCCGGGTTCCGTCGGCATCCAGAATGGTCGCGCCAAAGTTCACCGCGTGACGACCGGAATACAGTCCGCGCCCTCGGCCACAAGGGCGGAACAAAAGCGTCGGGCATCGCTCAGATCGGCAAAGCCAAGTGCCCGCAACCGGTAGAACCTGCGCCCGCCACTTTCGGCAGTCTGCACGATTCGGTCCTTGCCCTTGAGGTAGTCGCCAAAGCGGTCCTGCATCTTGTCCCATTGGGCGCGCGCGATTTCAGGGGTGTCAAATGCACCAAGCTGAACAAGGCGGGTTCCGGCAGGGACGGAGGACGCTTCAACGTCCTTGACCATCTCTTCGACCGGTGCAGAGGCGGAAACCACAACCGCAGGCGCGCTCGCCGGGCGCAGTTGCGGGCGGCTCGACATCTTTGGGCCGGGGCCCTTGACGACCGGGGCGGCCTTGATCGCTTTGGGCGCGACGCTCAGGCTGGCCAACACCGGTTTGACCTCATCCGCCACGGTTTCGATGGGCGCGGCCCCGCCCTGGGTAAGCTGGCGCACGATTTCATCGACTTCGCCGTCCTGAAGAATGGCGGCCACGTCCACGGGTTCAACCCCAAGGCTGGCGGCCACATCCAGCGGCGCGGGCTGTTGCACAGGTGCCACCGTGGCCACCGGCATGGTTTGGTCTTCTTCGGCCAGATCGACGGGTCTGGGGGCAAGTGTCAGACGATCAACGGGGCCTGCGGCTTCGCCGGCGGCGGCCACTTCGTTCACGGCAAGGCCGGTGTTCTGCGCCAGTTGGCCTCCGGGTTCTTCGGGGCGAATGCGCATTTCGCCTTGCGTGGCCCGGACCACCGGAATGCCGGACACGTCGCGCACCACCAGTTGATAGCCCCACATGCCGACGCCTGCGATCAGCGCCAGAGATGTGACCGCCCCGGCAATGTTTGCCATCTTTTTGAAAGAGTTGGAGGGTAAAGCTGAAGTTTCTTCGGAGGGTGAATACCCCACGTGACCCATGTTGTGGGTGTAGTGCATATCTGCCATCTCTGCCTCATTGCCCGCGCCGATACGTGCCAGCGCAGATCATCTGATGTTGAGCGCCCGGTTGCGGCGGGTGCTTTGGGAAACGTGCCTGTCGCGCCCCTTTTGGGGCTTAACGCAGCTCTTCGGCTGGTTCTACGCCCAGGATACCAAGACCGGCTGCAATTACAACGCCGCAGGCGCGCGCAAGGGCGATTTTTGCCTGGGTTGTGCCTGCATCCTCTTGCACAAAGCGCAATTCGGGCAGGTCATTGCCCCGGTTCCACAGCCCGTGAAAGGCCGATGCCAGATCGTTGAGGTAAAAGGCGATGCGGTGCGGCTCATTGCTGCGTGCGGCCGTCTCGATCAGCCGGGGCCATTCGGCAATCTTGGCGGCGAGCGCCAGTTCCGCCTCGTGATCCAGCAGTGTCAGATCGGCCGAAGCCAGTGTCGCATCATCGACCGCAATCCCTGCCTCGGACGCCTTGCGCAGAACGGATGCCACCCGCGCATGGGCGTATTGCACGTAAAACACCGGGTTCTCGCGGCTCTGCTCAAGCACCTTGTCGAAATCGAAATCAAGCGGTGCGTCGTTCTTGCGGGTCAGCATGTGAAACCGCGTGGCCCCTGCCCCGACCTGCTCCACCACATCGCGCAAGGTGACGAATGTGCCGGCCCGTTTCGACATCTTGAACGGTTCGCCGTTCTTGTAGAGTTTGACCAGTTGCGTCAGCTTGATATCCAGCGGCACGGTGCCCCCCGACAAAGCGCTGACGGCGGCCTTCATGCGTTTGACATAACCGCCGTGATCCGCACCGAACACATCTATCAGCGCGTCATAGCCACGCTGCACCTTGTCGTAATGATAGGCGATATCGGGCGCGAAATAGGTCCAGCCGCCATCGGACTTCATCACCGGGCGATCCACATCGTCACCGTGTTCGGTGGATTTGAACAAGGTCTGCTCTCGCGCCTCCCAGTTCTCGGGCATTTTGCCCTTGGGCGGTTCAAGCGTGCCCTCATAGATCAGGCCCTTGGATTTCAGATCCTCGATGGCGGCTTCGATCAGGCCGGTGCCATAGAGCGACTTTTCGGAAAAGAAGATGTCCATTTCAACGCCAAGAGAGGCCAGATCGGCGCGGATCAGGTCCATCATGGCCTCGGTCGCGAATGCGCGCACATCTTCCAGCCAGACCTGTTCACCCTTGTCCAGATAGGCGTCGCCCACCTTGTCCTTGAGCATCTCGCCGACCGCCACCAGATAGTCGCCGGGATAGGTGCCGTCGGGAAAGGCAACATCCTGCCCATGCGCCTCAAGATAGCGCAGGTAGACCGACCGGGCGAGCACGTCGACCTGCGCACCGCCGTCATTGATGTAGTATTCGCGGGTCACATCGAACCCGGAATAATCCAGCAGCGAGGCCAACGCGTCACCGAACACGGCACCACGGGTGTGGCCAACATGCAGCGGCCCCGTCGGGTTGGCCGAAACGTATTCGACGTTGACCCTTTTGCCCTTGCCCATGTCAGAGCGGCCAAAACCTGTCCCCTGCGTCAGCACCGCGCCCACGACACCTTGCCAGGCATCCGGCGCAAGGCGCAGATTCAGGAACCCCGGCCCCGCCACATCGGCACTTGTGATCCGGTCATCCGCCATCAGATGCACGGCCAGCGCCTCGGCAATGTCGCGCGGCTTGAGGCCGGCGGGTTTGGCCAGCACCATCGCGGCATTGGTCGCCATATCGCCGTGCGCACCATCGCGCGGCGGTTCGACAGCAACGTTGTCAAAGGCCAGCCCCGCAGGCAACTGGCCCGCGTCGACCATCACGGCGAGGTTGGACAGCACAAGGGCGCGGATATCTGCAAAGAGGTTCATGGGCGTACTTTTTTGTCTGAAGTTCGGTTTGGCAATACCACGCCGCCTTTTGAGGTCAAGCGCAGGCCGCCTTCACCCCAAAAGCCGTTCATGTTCCTGCAAGGCAAAGCGGTCTGTCATGCCTGCGATATAGTCCGCTGTCAGACGCGCCAGCGCCGTCGGATCGCCCCGCGCCTGCGTCACGGCGGCCTGCCAGTGTTCGGGCAGCAGTTCGGGGCGGGCCAGAAGGGCCGGGAACAGGTCGGTCACGACTTTGGTGACCTCTTCGCGTTTGGCCATGACAGAGGGCGCGCGATACATGTTCTTGAACAGATAGGCGCGGATCACTGTCAGATCGGCCCACATCGCATCGGAAAAGCGGATCACCGGGCGGCCCAGATGGCGGATGTCATCCACCGATTGCGCGCCACTTGCGGCCAGCAGATCGCGCGAGGTGGTGATCACATCACTGACCATCGCACCAAAGACCTGCCGCAGCGCCTCGTGACGGCGGCGCGTGGGGTCGAGGCCGGGGTACTTTGCGTCCACTTCGCCGTAAGCCGCACGCGCGACGGGCAAGGCGGCGACCTCGTCCTCCGCCAGAAGCCCGGCGCGCAAACCGTCATGCAGGTCATGGTTGTTATAGGCGATATCATCGGACAGCGCCGCCACCTGCGCCTCGGCGCTGGCGTGGGTGTGCAGTTCCAGATCGTGTTCGGCGTTGTATTCGGCCAGCGCAAAAGGCAATTCACCCTCGACAGGACCGTCACCCCGCAGGGGTGCAACAGGACCATTATGTTTGGCAATGCCTTCAAGGGTTTCCCATGTCAGGTTCAACCCGTCAAAAGCGGCATAATGGCATTCAAGCCGGGTCACGATCTTGACGGCCTGCGCATTGTGATCAAAGCCGCCATAGGGCTGCATCAGCGCCTGCAACGCATCCTCGCCTGTGTGCCCGAACGGCGGATGGCCCAGATCGTGGGCCAGCGCCACGGCTTCGGTCAACTCGCCATTCAGCCCCAGGGCCCCGGCAATGGTGCGCGCCACTTGGGCCACTTCGATGGAATGGGTCAGGCGGGTGCGGAAATAATCGCCCTCGTGTTCGACGAACACCTGCGTCTTGTGTTTCAGGCGGCGAAAGGCCGAAGCATGGATAATCCTGTCCCGGTCGCGCTGAAAACACGACCGAAAGGGGGATTCGTCCTCGGGCCAGCGCCGTCCACGTGCACGGGCCGGATCGGATGCAAAGGGCGCGGACATCTGCCTTATCCTTGTCGCCGGTTCTTTGGCTCCATATATTGCAGGCAGGCCGGATTTGAAACGTGCCATTTCGGAGAGTTTGAGATGCAACTGCCCCCCACAGTGACCCCCCGCGCCTTTGAACGGCTTGCCGAAATCGGTGCGGCCGACGAAGGCCAGGCCCTGCGCGTGGCCGTCGAGGGCGGCGGATGTTCAGGATTTCAGTATGAAATCGCGCTGGATGCACCAAAAGACGACGATCTGGTTCTGGAAGGTGCCGGTCAAAAGGTCGTGGTTGACGCCGTCAGCCTGCCGTTCCTGTCAAATGCCGTGATCGACTTTTCCGAAGAACTGATCGGGGCCCGCTTTGTGATCGAGAACCCCAATGCGACCAGTTCATGCGGCTGCGGGACGTCCTTTTCCATGTAAGGGTGCGCCGGACGCCGCTCTTGGCACTACACCGTGCTCGCGCGCGCGAACGCTGCAAAGAAGTCCGCAAAACCCGCACTTGATTCCAGCGTGACCCGAAGCGTCGTTGCTGCGTTTTCGTCCATCATATCCAATACGCTGCCTTGCATTTGTTCCCAATCGCCATTGCGGGCCGCCCCCAATGTCATAAGCGCCGCCGACATCGGTCGCAGCGCCGAGACCGCCGCCTCGGGTCGCCAGAACAGGCACCGCCCGACGGGCAGCGGCGCACCGCTGTCATCGGCACCAAGGGTCGCGGTGGCCCAGGTCGACACCAGATATTCGTGATAGTGGTCCGACAACGCGTTCTGATCATCCGCGACCACATCAAAGGAGGATAGGTTGGCGCGCACTGCATGTTCCCAGATCGCGCTGGGGGTCTGCCCGGCCTGGCGCAATGCGACGCAGATTTCGGCCAGCAGATCCATGTTCTGATCAAGATGGGCCAGGATGCCCGCATATTCGAGGCTGACAAGCGCCTCCTTGTCCAGTCGCGGGTCGCGCCGCCCGTATTCGGACAGGTAAAACACGATATGGGTCAGTTCATAGGCCGCTTTCTTGTTGGGCAGTGCAAATGTATCGGCACGGTTGATGAAGCCGCGCAGGCGATCATCAAGCCCTGTGTCGGACACCCGCGTGCCCACCCCGCGCCGCGCCAGCAAACGGCGCGCTTCGGCGCGTTGCAGATCGCTCAGCTCCGCCTCCGGCAAATCCTGTGCACTGACCCACGCACATAACCGCTCCATCTGCGTGCCTTCCATCCCGAGGTCTTCGAGATCAAGACCGATAGAGAGGAGAAACCGGTAATATTGCGGGAAAAACACCAACCGCTCGGGCAAGGCGTTGTAAAACGCGGCGTGCGGTTCAAGATCGCCCCGGTCCGGCCGCTGGCCCGTACATTCCAGAATGTTCAGCAGTTCGGCATTTTCCTTGAGCCAGAACACATCATCCACGATGCGCCGTTGCCCGGCAAAGCAGTCAATCATGGCAGCGGTCCGTTCGGACAGGCGCTGACGGCGCGGCGGGGCGTTCAGGGCAATGATATTTGACATCGGGTGTCTTCCTTTCAGAGCAATTTGTGAACGTCCCGCCGCAAAAGCCTCAGGAGCCCGAGGAAAACAGGCCGGTGACAGCGCCTTCGGTGATCGTGCCGGTGACCGGTGCCGAGCCTGACGAGAACATTTCGGTTGCGTCGCCGGACACTGTGGCTGTGCCTGTTGGCGCCGAGCCTGACGAGAACATCTGCACGGCGTCACCTGCGCTCAGATCGCCCGAGAGCGGTGCCGAACCGGAGGAAAACATCTCGATCGCATCGCCTGTGATGCTTTGGGCGGACGCACTGGGTGCGGACCCCGACGAGAACATTGACACCGCGTCCCCTGCGATCATGTCGGTCTGTGCAGGTGCGCTGCCCGAAGAGAACATTTCGACCGCCTCGCCACTGTGCAGGGCGCTGAGGTCAGATGCGGTCAGGGCGCGTTCGATTTTGCGTTGAGCTGTCATTTGGAAGATCCTTTTCATCCTTGAGTTGTGACGCCTTCAGCAATGCTCGTAAAAAGTGTTTTGAAAAGCAAAAACCCGGCAAGGGCGAAACGTGACGCGAGTTATCCACATAAGGAAAGGCACAGAACAACTTGGGGGAGAGTGACTTCCTCTCGCCCGAAACCTGTAGAACTTTTTTTATCCACAGGGCTGTTTTTATTGGATTTTGTTGGGGTTTTCATATTTTGACACATCTGTTGGCCCGAATCAAATAGTTAAGAAATGGTTAATTGAACGTGCGATCGCGGCTCTTGCAGTCTCTGTATCCTTCGGTCACATCTGGGGCGCACAGGATCACGAGGTTGGAAATGAAAATCGCCACGTTCAACATCAATGGCATCAAGGCCCGTATTGATGCCCTGCCGCGCTGGCTGGACGCGGCAAACCCGGACGTCGTGCTGTTGCAGGAAATCAAATCCGTTGACGAAAACTTTCCCGCCGCGCTGTTCGAAGACCGCGGATACAACGTGCAAACCCATGGCCAAAAGTCGTTCAATGGCGTCGCCATTCTGTCCAAGCTGCCGCTTGAGGACGTCGCGCGCGGCCTGCCCGGTGACGATGACGACACACAGGCCCGCTATATCGAGGCCACCGTGATGGGCGATACAGCAGCCGTGCGCATTTGCGGATTGTACCTGCCCAATGGCAACCCCTGCCCGGGCCCGAAATACGACTACAAACTGGCGTGGATGGAGCGCTTGCGCCAGCGTGCCATCACTCTTCTCGCGGACGAAACGCCGTTTCTGATGGCGGGGGATTACAACATCATCCCCCAGCCCGAAGATGCCCGGCGCCCCGATGCATGGCGCGAGGATGCGCTGTTTCGCCTGGACTCCCGCACCGCTTACCGCCGCCTGATCAACCTGGGACTGACAGAAGCCTTTCGCGCCCGCACCCACGGCCCGGGACACTATTCCTTCTGGGACTATCAGGCGGGCGCATGGAACCGTGACGACGGCATCCGCATTGACCATTTCCTGATGTCACCTGCCTGCGCGGACATGATGACCGACTGTCAGATCGACAAACAGGTGCGCGGCGAGGAAAAGCCATCCGACCACGTTCCGGTCTGGGTCGACCTCGCCGCCTGACAGGTCCGCGACACCCAGATATGACATCTCCGTTGAATTCCTTACCGGGCGCGCAGCCGTGTCGATTCATGCCCCGCAACCGCGCAAACCGGCGAGGTGCCCATGCCCTGCACGCTGTCACGTTCTGGCGCGGGTTGCCGCAGTAAAGACGTGACAACCCTGCGCGGATCGGGGCGGCGGATGCAAACTGGCCCAAAATCCCGGACGGGGCGCGACGATGTTTGGCAACAACCGGGGCCGGCGGGTGGGCGAATTTGCGCAAGCAATCAGAGCACCCGACCGGCTCAGGGCCATAACAGTCCACAGCCGCCTTGCGCCACCGGGTCAGGCTTCCAGTTCGGCATCCCAGTACAAAAAGTCCATCCAGCTGTCGTGCAGATGGTTGGGCGGAAACTTGCGGCCCATGTTGCGCAACTCTTCGGCGCCGGGCTGGCGCGGTGGTTTGCGTAAAGACAGTCCGGTGCGGTGCAGGGCCTTGGACCCCTTGCGCAGGTTACACGGGCTGCACGCGGCAACGACGTTCTGCCAACTGGTCACGCCGCCGCTGGCCCGCGGAACCACATGGTCAAAAGTCAGATCGCCCTTCGCGCCACAGTACTGACAGCGAAACTCGTCTCTCAGAAATAAATTAAAGCGCGTGAAGGCCACGCGCTTTCGAGGCTTGACATAGTCCTTGAGGACAACAACCGAGGGTATCCTGATCTCGGTACTTGGGCTGCGCACCACCTCGTCATATTCGGCCACGATGTCGACCCTGTCGAGCCAGGCCGCCTTGACCGCCTCCTGCCAGGGCCAAAGCGACAGCGGATAATAGCTGAGCGGGCGATAATCCGCATTCAGCACCAAAGCGGGGTGATGTTTCAGCGCAGTCGGACTGCGCACGAATTCCGTTCTGAAGTCACCGTCCATCATCACTGCACCCGTTCTCGCCCCGTCCGCCCGAATGGCACCAGAGCGGGGAGCCCGCCCCTGTCACAGATTTGACTATATCTTGTGGAAATCGTTCTGCAAGACCTCAGATCTCCACAGAATGTCGCAGACGATACCCGATGCTCAGGTGCCCGGAAAGCGGAGTTATCCACAGGTTTGACCCTGCGGCAGCTTGGCACGTTCCCTCGCCGAAAGGTAAGGAATACACCACTCGACGTTAACGGGCACATACCCCACATTCATTACATATTCGAAAACAAAAAAGGCCGATTTGGCCCATCCCATGCAATGAGACCGTTTCCACGTCTGGAGCACCATCATGTCTGCCGAACAAACCCTTGCCCCCGCCCCCGTACCGCAGCGGCCGGGCGCACTGTTTCAAATCCTGATAGGCGAGCGCAAAACACTGTCCGCGGGCGAAAAAGAGGCCATCGCGGACGCCAGCGCCTTTACCTATGTCGACCGCACCTGGGTGACATTGTGGTACGATCCGGCCCATGCAATCCGTTCGAAATGCGGTGGCATGACGGCGTTCCGTGCGATCACCTCGACGGGCGATCTGCTGTGGTATGTCGCCCCGGAAGGCGACGCGCCTGTCTATCACGCCCAGTGTGCCGATCCGTTCGAAGCGATCGAACATGCCACCGTCGCCCTTGGCGCGCAGGCTGATCTGAACCGTCGCTGGGCGCATATCGAACGTCTCGCACATGGTTTGCGCAGTGGCGCTCTCAAATTCAACGTCACCCCCGAGGACGCGCGCCGCGTTCCCATGCGTCCTACCTTGTTCAAGGCCTTTATGGCGGTTGTCGATCGGTTCGGGACACGCGCGATTTCAGGGCGCACCGCCGCTATGATGATGAAAGTCGAACCAAGCGTCGGTTTTGTCATCCACGCCGCATGGGTGCGCGCGCAAATTGCGGACCCGGTCCAGAACGGCGTGGTCGTCGCCCCCCGCAAGCCCGTCGGTTTCGAAGCGATGTGCTGATCGGCAGGACCGCAGCGTCAGTTGTCGCTGCGATCCATGTCCGCCACGCTGGTCCAGCCACGGGCGCGGCACCGCTTCCATTGCGAACCCTCCCCTTCGGTCGCGTCGAAAAACGCGGCCCCGTTGCGCGAAAACCGTACCATGTCATAGATCGTGAGGGCGACACAGAAATCGTCGACGCCTGCCAGACCCTCTTGGGCGGCCAGTATCACCAGAAGATCGCGCCTGGGACCCTGCACCGGTTCCAACGCCGCTTCGAACCACGCAACGCCCGCATCCGCGGTCTTGTCCCGCACCCGCTGGCGGATCAGCGCGCCGAGGTCATGATCCTCGATCCCTGAAAACACGTCCCACGTGTCGCGCACCATGACGTACACATCCAGATCCAGAAGCGTGCGCACGTCGGGCCGGTCCGCCAGCGCGCCCACAGGCGCATCCAGCGCGCGGATTGCCGCGTCAAACGCCGGTGACACGGGGCCGTCGACATACATCACAATCGGACGCCCCAACGCGTTCTCAAGGGGCTGCAAGACAGATTTCGGTGCAGACGACTGCGGCGCATCGGACAAAACGGTCAGCACAAATGCCGCACCCAGCAATGCGATCAGAAACCCGCCAATCACCACCAGCATCCGCATGGCGTCTAAAGCCCCAGCTTGTCCCGCATGAATGCCAGCGCAACGCTCAGCCCGTCCTGTGCAATCCCGTGTGCGGTGCCTTCCATCACGTGGGCATAGACATCCTTCCACCCGGCGTTTTGCAAGGCTTCGGCGGCTTGCGGCAGCGACTGGGGCGGCACCACGTCGTCCTGATCCCCATGCACCAGCAGGATCGGCGGGCGGCTCACCACTTCGTCGGCTAGGCTTTCAGGGTCCAGCAATCGGCCCGAAAAGGCGACGATCCCGGCCACTTCGTCCTCGCGGCGCGGCGCCACCTGCAGGGCCATCATGGTTCCCTGCGAAAAGCCGAACAGCACAACCTGTTCCGGCATCACGTCTTCGTCCACCATCAGCGCGTCCAGAAAGGCGTTCAGATCCGCACTGGCCGCAATCAGCCCGCGTTCGGCCTCTTCCTCGCTGGAACCGTCAATCCACGGAATCGGAAACCACTGGTATCCTCCGGGAAATCCCGGAATTTCCTCGGGCGCGTTGGGCGCAACGAACAACGTGTCGGGCAGATGTTCGGCCAGCGGATCGGCAAGCCCCATGAGGTCGGCGGCATTGGCGCCGTACCCATGCAGAAAGACAACGATCGAACGCAAATCCCCTGACTGCGGCGCGCGCCGCTCGGATTTCAAAACACGTGTCATGAATAAGTGTCCCCCAACACCGGTGTCAGTCTGCCTGACATGTAAAAACCGTCCGCCCGACCGAGCCATCTTTCCACGTCTCGGTGTAAGAAAAACTCGTATCCGTCACGGCTTGCAAGCCAAAGCTGTAAAAGTTGCCGGTCAGTGCACCATCGACCACGATGTCGTGGCGGCAGGTGCCGGTCAGATAGCGCGTGCACGTGCCTGCGTCCCGGATCACTTCCCGGGTCGCGATGTTGGTCGAAACAACCTCGTATCCGCGCGGCGACAGGTTCAGCTCAAGCGCATAGGTTTCGCTCGTGCCATCATCATTGGCAAAGGCCATCTGACCCGTGCAGGTGGTCGGGCCGGCAAAACGGGCCTGCGCGGCCTGTGTGCCCGCCAGCACAATGGCCATCACACCCAATATGAAAATCCTGTCTGCTGTCATCGTGTTCCCTCGCGCCCCTTGATCACCCGGTAGTAAGTGAAGAACAGCCGCGCGGCAACGGCGCGCCACGGGCTCCAGTCCAGGGCCATGGCACGCAGGGCCTTTTCCTTGGGTCTTTCGCGCAGATCAAAGATGACCCGCGCCGCCTCTTGCAGGGCCAGATCACCGGGCGAAAACACATCCGCGCGCCCCAGCGCGAACATCGCATAAATCTCGGCCGTCCAGACACCGATGCCTTTCACAGCCGTAAGGGTGGCAATGACGTCGCGGTCAGGGGCGCGGCGCAAGGCCTGAAAATCAATGCCCGCCTCGGCCAGTGCCAGCGCATAGGCGATCTTTTGACGGCTGAGGCCCGCCGCGCGCAAACCATCCTCTCCGGCGGCATGGACCGCGTTCGGGGTGATCATCCGCCCGGCTTCGAGCCGTGACCAGATCGCACTGGCCGACGCAGTCGAGACCTGCTGGCCGACAATGGCATGGAACAGGGCCGCGAACCCGTCCGGCCTGCGCCTCAGGGGCAGCGGCCCGGCCTGCGCAAGCGCGCGGGCCAGTGCCGGGTCGCGCGCGGCCAGCCACGCGGCCCCTTCGCTCACATCGCTGTCCGTTTCAATAAGCCGCCCGACGCTCACAGGCCCGCCACCCAGTCAGCGACCTGCGCGGCACTGTGCAACCGCGCGCCCTGCGGCACGTCAGGCTGGCGCAACAGGACCACCGGCAAACCCAACGCCCGTGCAGCCGCCAGTTTGGGGAAACTGCCCGCACCGCCGATATTGCGGGCGAGAACCACGTCGATATCCAGACGCCCCAGAAGGTCCGCCTCGCCCACCGGATCGAAAGGCGCTGCGCCGAACACATAGGCACAGTTCCGATGACCCGGCGGATGATCGTGGTGGCGCAACTGGCGCAGGAACACCGGGCCATCATGTTCGGCAAGGGCAGGCAGACTTGCCCGGCCCGTCGCGGCAAAGACACGTGCACCGGCTGGCAAGGCACGCACCGCCTCCTCGATCGTATCGGCGTGGACCCATTGGTCACCCGCCCCGGCCACCCAGGGTGCGCGGGCAATGCGTGCATAGTGCGCCCCCGGTGCCTGGGTGATCGCCTGATTGCGGGTCGTGATGTCAAAGGCGTGGGTCACGTCCAGAATGCCTGCGGCATCCTGCGGCACCCCGTCCCGCTCGGGCAGGCCGACATCGACCCGATCCGCCCCGCGCGCCCAGATCACGACGCTGTTTGCAGGCGTTTGCGCCAGCCACTCGGCCACCACAGGCGTTTCGCGCGCGCCTGCCAGAAGGGCGATAAGAGGGGCGGTTGTCATATCCGCACCCTACCTTCAAAACCGTCCCGCGCAACCGGTTGTGCGCGCGTGCTGCACCACGGTCCTTGTGGCCCAGAGAGCCCCGCGCTAACCAGAACGCATGATCCAAATCGACGATACGCGTGCCCGGCGGAATGTGGCCGTTCTGGTTGCCGCACAGGCGTTTCTGGGCAGTCAGATCACCATGATGTTCGTGGTCGCGGGTCTGGCCGGGCAACAGATCACGCCCTATGCCTGCCTTGCGACACTGCCGATTTCGCTGATCGTGTTCGGGTCGATGACCACCGCGCCGTGGCTGTCAGGTGTCATGCAGCGCTTTGGGCGGCGCACCGGATTTATCGTTGGGGCGGTTGGCGGGCTGATCGGCGCGGCCATCGGGGCCTATGCGCTGTCGATCAGCAGTTTCTGGCTGTTCCTGCTGGGCAGCTACATGACGGGCATCTACATGTCCGCGCAAGGCTTCTATCGCTTTGCCGCCGCCGACACGGCGTCCGACGCGTTCCGGCCCAAGGCGATTTCCTATGTGATGGCCGGTGGCCTGCTGTCGGCCATCATCGGGCCACAAGTGGTGGGATACGTCACCGGCACCAGCGCCGATGTGACCGTGACCCGCTATATCCCGATCTATTTCTGGGCCATGGGCTTCAACGTGGCGGGCATGTTGCTGTTCCTGTTGCTCGACATCCCCAAACCGCCCGCCCCGAATGCCGCCGACGGCCCCGGGCGCACCCGGCGCGAATTGCTCGCCAGCCCGACCATCGCGGTGGCGGTGATCTGTGCGGCCGTGTCCTATGCGCTGATGAACCTGGTCATGACCTCCACGCCGCTGGCCGTTGTGGGCCTTGGATATGGCGAGCCGGACGCCGCCAACGTGGTCACCGTGCATGTGCTGGCCATGTTCGCGCCGTCCTTTTTCACCGGCCACCTGATCGCGCGTTTCGGCGCGCAAAAGATCATGGGGCTTGGCCTTGCCATTCTGGCTCTTGCCGGGCTTGTGGCGTTGCAGGGCATTGATCTGATGAACTTTTATGGCGCGCTTTTCCTGCTCGGCGTGGGCTGGAATTTCGGCTTTATCGGGGCGACCACAATGCTGGCCGGTGCCCACACGCCGCAGGAACGGGGGCGGATGCAGGGCATGAACGACCTGATCGTGTTCGGCGGTGTGACCGTGGCCTCGCTGGCCTCGGGCGGATTGATGAACTGCATCGGCGGCGATCCGGTGACCGGCTGGGCCGCCGTCAATATCGCGATGGTGCCGTTTCTGGTTCTGGCGGGCGCGTCGCTGATCTGGCTGGTTATGCGCAGCCGCACAGCGACAGCCTAAAGCGCAAGGCGACCCAACAGGGCCGTTGTCGCAAGGCGAAACGGCGTCACTCCGGGATCAAGACGCGCCTCGATCACGGCAGCCGGATCGCGGATCACCTGATCGAGCGTTTTGCCCGCCCCGATGGCGGGCCACAGGGCGGCGCGCGCGCCCTTATCTATGGCAGGGCGTCGCAGGCGCTCCTGCGCCCGCCGGGCAAGGGCCATCACACCCGCGTCCGTCCCATCCAACAGCGGAACGCGTTTCGCATCGACCAAAGCGGGTACTGCCCGCAAAAAGGCCGCAACCCCTGCGCCATAGGCCAGATCGCGCACCGCCTCTTCGGCTGTCGGCGTCGCACCCAGCAGTTCGCAGGCCGTCCACATCAGATGCCCCGCCGTCTGGTCGATATAGGCATCCAGATGCGCTGCGTCCTCGAACGCGTCCTTGTAGATATCCCAGCGGCGGGCGGCGGCACTTTCATCCAGCAAGTGCGCCTGCGCGGGGGTCAGCAGGCCTGCCAGCGGCGTGGTCACCTCGTGCTTGCGCACCGGCCCGCCATTGGCCATCTCTTCCAGCGCATCGCGCCACCATTGCAGGCGCATTTCGGCAATCATCGCCTCTTGCGTCACCCATGGCGCGCGCGACACCTCGACATTCAGCGCATAGAGCGGAAACAGCACGGCGCGTGCAGCCAAAGGGGCCGCCATGACCGTGCGAAACCGGTCAGGGTCGCCCTTTTCGACAATCCGTGCACAGGGAATGATGGCCTCGGGCAGGCTCATTCAGGGGTCACGATCAGCAGCGCATAGGCGATCTGATCCGGGGCGGCGCGCCAGCGGTCCATCTCAAGCTGGTTTTCGTTCAAGGCCGCCGTCAGGACAGCTTCCGGCGCCTGCTTGCGCAACATGTCGATGCGCGTCTGCATGGGCGTGTAATAGGCCTCCCACGGCGCGCCGACGATCATGCGATGCGCCTGCACGTTGTAGCCTGCCGCACGCACCAGGGCGGTGATGCCCGCAAAGTCGGTGATCTGCGGATAGTCTTCCCAGAACGCCGTCACCGCAGCACTGGGCGGTGTCTCAAGCAGTACGGGTTCGGAAAACGCCACCGCCCCACCGGGGTTGAGCGCCGCGCGCCATCCACGCAACCCTTGCGTCACACCCAGAAAGTAGAGCGCCCCGGCGCACCAGATCAGATCATAGGTCTGATCAAGCGCGCTCATATCCGCTTCCTTGGCGGTGACGCGGGGACCGAACGGCGCAATCCGGGCGCGCGCGGCGTCGACGAAATGGGGCACCTGTTCCATGCCGGTGATGCGCGCGTCGGGCAGCGCCCTGGCCAATGTCTCAAGATCCGCGCCGGGACCGCAGGCGGCATCCAGCACATCAGGTGCGCCGGTCAGACCCAGTTGATCCAGCGCCCAATGCACGTCCTGCGGCGTTCCCGGCCCTTCGCGCGGCAGATCGCGGTGCACGGTGAAAAACGCCGCGCGCTGCTCGGGGGTCATGTCACGCCGTCCTGCACCAGTTTCCAGCGGATCGCGTCCAGCAACGCCTCGAAACTCGCGTCCACTATGTTGGCGCTGACACCGACAGTGGACCAGCGCCGCCCCTGCCCGTCCTCGCTGTCAATGATGACACGGGTCACGGCCTCGGTGCCGCCCTGGGTGATGCGGACCTTGAAATCGACCAGCCGAATGTCTTCGACATAGGCCTGATAGCGGCCCAGATCCTTTGCCAGCGCCTTGGAGAGCGCGTTGACAGGGCCGCGGTCCGTGCCTTGCTCGTCCATGGATTCCGACACTGACAGCATCTTTTTGCCGTCGACCTTGACCACCACCACCGCCTCGGACAGCGACACCATCCGGTCGCGCTTGTTCTTGCGCCGCTCAATGGTCACCCGATAGCGCTTGACCTCGAAAAACTCGGGCAGCAGGCCCAGTTCGTTGCGCGCCAGCAATTCGAACGAGGCCTGGGCCACATCATAGCTATACCCCAGCGCCTCGCGCGCCTTGATCTGATCGAGGATGCGGGCCAGTGCGGGGTCTTTCGGGGCAACCTTCAGGCCCATCTCGGTCAGGCGCTTGCGCAGGTTGGACTGACCGGCCTGATTGGACATCGGGATGATGCGCGCGTTGCCGACAGTTGCGGGGTCGATATGTTCGTATGTCGTCGGGTCCTTGAGGATGGCGCTGGCGTGCAGCCCCGCCTTGTGCGCAAAGGCCGACGCCCCCACGAACGCCGCCTGTTTCTGCGGCACCCGGTTCAGGATGTCGTCCAGCATGCGCGAGGTGCGGGTCAGGCCCGCGAGCGCCTCAACGCTCACCCCGGTCTCGAACCGGCTGGCATAGGGTTCCTTCAGCAGCAGGATCGGGATGAGGGCCGTCAGGTTGGCATTGCCGCAGCGCTCGCCCAGCCCGTTGAGGGTGCCCTGGATCTGGCGCGCACCCGCATCCACCGCTGCCAGCGACCCCGCCACCGCCTGTTCGGTGTCGTTATGGGTGTGGATGCCCAGATGATCGCCGGGGATACCGCTGGCGATCACCGCAGCCGTGATGCGCCCGATGTCGGCCGGCAGCGTGCCGCCATTGGTGTCACACAGCGCGATCCAGCGCGCGCCCGCGTCATGGGCGGCATGGATCGCCTCCAGCGCATAGTCGGAGTTGGATTTGTAGCCGTCAAAGAAATGTTCGGCATCAAAGATCGCCTCGCGCCCCTGCGCTTTGAGGTGGGCGAAACTCGCGGCGATATTGGCGGTGTTTTCGTGCAGAGAGATGCCCAGCGCCGTTCTGACGTGAAAATCGTGGGTCTTGCCGACAAGGCAGACGGCGGGGGTGTTTGCGTTCAGGACTGCCGCCAGAACGTCATCATTTTCGGCGCTGATCCCGGCCCGCTTGGTCATGCCGAAGGCGGTCAGGCAAGCGCGGGTGCTGGGCGCGTCGCCGAAAAAGGCGCTGTCGGTTGGGTTGGCACCGGGCCAGCCGCCTTCGATATAGTCGATGCCCAAGGTGTCGAGGGCCGTGGCGATCTGGTGCTTGTCGCTGGTTGAGAATTGCACGCCCTGCGTCTGCTGGCCGTCACGCAGGGTGGTGTCAAAGAGGGAAAGGCGTTCTTTAGACATGGTCGCTCTCCAAGGCGCAAAGGGACGCGCCCGACCCTGGGTGGCTGGAGCGGGTAGCCGTTTTTCCAGCCGTGGCGCGCGCGTCACGGCCAGCCCCCGACCTCCCCCCCGGGAGGGGGCTACTCCCCCACCCGCGGTCGGGGGCTGGCCTTTGGTTGCAGTGGGTCATTTGAGGGCCTCCAGTTTGGAGGGGTCGAAATTTGGGCCGAATTCATACTCATAGCTGTCACCTTGATCCGAGACGATTACACCAGCTTCTGCAAGCCCGTCCCGAAGTCGATCTGCTTCAGCAAACAGTTTCAAAGTGCGCAATTGAAACCTTTGGCTCATTAGGCGCTCGACCAGCCTGTCAGCTTCAGCATTTCCTTTTTGCGCATTCGTCCAGTCTCCACGACCTTCGTCCAGCAAACCAATGAATCTAGCGCTGGCCAGCAGTCTTTTCTGCATGGCTTTGTCATAGGACGGATCATTGGCCAACCAGTGCAATTGTGTGATTGCACCGGCTGTGTCCAAGTCGTTGCTCAGGCGTTCCACAAAACCTGCATCAACTTCGCTTGGTTCAAGGTTGGCAGTTATTTGCCGCCACTTCCTAAGCGTCGCCTCCGCCTCCGCCCGCTTCTTCTCCGTCCAATCCATCGGCTTGCGATAATGCGTAGACAACATCACGAACCGAATGACTTCGCCCGGAACGCCCTGATCCAAAAGATCACGCACGGTAAAGAAGTTGCCCAATGACTTGGACATCTTCTTGCCCTCGACCTGCAGCATCTCGTTGTGCATCCACACATTGGCAAAGCCGTGCCCCGCGCAGCGTGACTGCGCGATCTCATTCTCATGATGGGGAAAGGTAAGATCGTTGCCCCCGCCGTGAATGTCGAACCTGTCGCCCAGCAGCGCATAGGCCATGGCCGAGCATTCGATATGCCAGCCCGGCCGCCCGCGCCCCCACGGGCTGTCCCAGCCGGGCAAGTCATTGCCTGACGGCTTCCACAACACGAAATCCATCGGGTCTTCCTTGTAGGGTGCCACCTCGACCCGCGCGCCTGCGATCATGTCGTCGACCGACCGCCCCGACAACGCGCCATAATCCGCGTATTTGCGCACCCGAAACAAGACATGACCATCGTTCTCATAGGCAAACCCGTCCACAATCAGTTGCTTGATCATCGCAACCATCTCGCGGACATAACCGGTTGCCCGCGGCATGGCGCGCTCATGCTCGTGGCCGCGGATCGACGGCTCAAGCGCACCCAGCGCGGCCATATCATCCAGAAACCACTGCGTCGTCTCATGCGTGATGTCACCGATAGACCGGCCACTCTCAGCCGCACGCGCGTTGATCTTGTCATCCACATCCGTAAAGTTGCGCACGTAAGTGACGTGATCGGCCCCGTATTCATGCCGCAGCAACCGGTGAAGCACATCAAACACCAAAACGGGGCGCGCGTTGCCCAGATGGGCGCGGTCATAGACCGTGGGGCCGCACACATACATCCGCACGTTGTCGGGGTCCAAAGGCGCAAACGGCTCCTTGCGGCGCGTGGCGGTGTTGTAAAGCGTGATGGTCATGGGGCGTACTCGCGCAGACAGGTGTGGCGCGGGCCTAGCAATTCTGATCTGTCATGGAAACAAAGAACCGGCCCGCTTGAGAAGTCTCAGCAGATAATGCAGCAAATGATGCAGGTGGTCCGGGTCATTCCCTATCGGTAGCCGATGGGTGGCAAAGCGGTCAAGCCTTGTTTGCCGCACAAACGCGGTGCAGCATGGTGCCATGACACGGGAAAACGTCGACAGGATATGTGCCGCCCTGCCAGGCGCACATTGGGCCAGCCACAACGCGGGTGGGCTTGATGCGTGGAAGGTGGGCGACAGGATGTTTGCCTGCATCGGCAGTGCCAATGACGGTGTGTCGGTCAAATGCGTGGATGTGCAAAGCGCAGAGTTCCTGATTGACATCGGCGCGGCGCAAAAGGCCAGATATTTTCACCGGTCCTGGGTGCGGGTGCCGTTCGACGGAAAGGATGCTGATGAATTGAGGGACCGTATCCAGACTTCCTACGGGATCATCCGTGCCGCCTTGCCCAAAAAGGTCAGGGACGTTCTTGGCCCGGGTCCGGTCCTTCTCTGATTTGAAAAATCCCGGGGGAGCGCGCCAGCGCGGGGGCTGGCCCCCTGCCCGGTTGACATCTCTGTGCGGCTCTGCCCCCTTGCGCAAAAGCGATCGGGGTATGGTCATGGCTCTCTCACAACGGATTACGACACTCACCGGCGGTGGGTCGGACGGCTGGGATCTGTTCCTCAAGGCGCGGGCCATGATTGCCGACGGGGTGCCCGTGACCGAGCTGACCATCGGCGAACATGACATTCGCACCGCCGCCCCCATCCTGCAGGACATGCATCGCAGTGCGATGGGCGGGCACACGGGCTACGCCATGGTGCCGGGCACGGATACGCTGCGCGACATGGTGGCCAGACGCACGGCCGAGCGGACCGGCGTGCCCACCACCCGCGACAACGTGCTGATCACACCCGGTGGCCAATCGGCCCTGTTTGCCGCCCATGCCGCCGCCTGTGATCCGGGCGATGTGGCGCTGTTCATTGATCCCTATTACGCCACCTATCCCGGCACGATCCGGGGTGTGTCAGCCATTGCGCGCAGCGTTCAGACCCGTGCGGAGGATGCCTTTCAGCCCCGCCGCAGCGACATCGAGGCCGCGGTTGCCGGAGCCCGATCCCTGCTGATCAATTCACCCAACAATCCGACCGGCACCGTCTATTCCCGCGCCACGCTTGAAGGGATCGCGCAGGTGTGCCGCGCGCATGATCTGTGGCTGATCTCGGACGAGGTCTATGACACCCAGGTCTGGGAGGGCGAACACATCAGTCCGCGCGCCCTGCCCGGTATGGAGAAGCGCACCTTTGTCGTCGGGTCGATGTCCAAGAGCCATGCCATGACCGGGTCGCGCTGTGGCTGGCTGATCGGACCAAGTCACGCAATTGCCAACCTGATCACCTTTGCCACCCACACCACCTACGGGGTGCCTGGTTTCGTGCAGGATGCCAGTGCATTTGCCCTGTCCCTGGGCCCTGCCTTCGAGGCGGAGGTCGGCGCGCCGTTTCAGCGCCGCCGTGCCATCGCGCAACGGGTGATCGCGACGCAGAACACCGTTGGCCTGATCCCGGCGCAGGGGGCAATGTATCTGATGCTGGATATTCGCGCGACGGGGATGACCGGGGATGACTTTGCCGATGCCCTGCTGGAACAGGAATACATCGCCGTCATGCCGGGCGAGAGTTTCGGGGTCGCCGCGGCCGGGCATCTGCGCGTCGCCATGACCATCGAGGATGATGCGTTCGAGGCCGCACTCACCACGCTGTGCCGTTTTGCCGAAGCGCGCGCCGCCTGAGGGGGCCGCGCGCGCTCTGGTCGAGAACGGGGTGGCAAGAGGGAGGTGTCCCGCACCCCGCCCTCGCCATCTTCAAAAGCGGATCGCGCCGCGCAGCGTCAGCGTGGTTGCATCCGCATCGACCCCGGAGCCGGCAATGTCATCGAAACTGTGTTCGAGCAGTTCCGCGCCGACCGTATAGCTGTCGGTGATCCGGTACGCGACGCCGATGCCATAAAAGTCACCGGACTCTGATCCCAGCGAGGTGTCGACCTCGGCCAGACCGGCGGTCACATAGCCCAGTGCGCGCCCGAAATCATAGCCCGCCCGCAGCTTCAGCCGTGCCACGCTGTCCACAGTTGCCGCCCCGTTCAGGTCGATGTCGGTGGCGTCATAGTCCACCTCGCCCCCAAGAACGAAAGTGCCAAAGTCATAGTCATACCCGGCATGCAGACCGTACAGGAAATCGTCGCCATCGGCAGCGCCTGTACCGTTCACGTCGCCATATCCAAGCTGGAGACCGGCATAGGGCCCGGTCCACTCTCCGCCCTGAGCCAACAGCGGTGCGGGCGGCGGCGGGGCCGGTGGCACCGGGTCTGCGATCGGCGCCTCAAGCGCGCCCGCAAAGGCGGAAAAAGCGGTGGCCACCGCAACGCAAGCGGCCAGGGATGTACGAAGGAAAAAGGATTTCATTGTCTGCTCCTCGTGTGAGTGGTGACGACGCAGGGCGCGTCGCTGTTCAAAAGGTGGGCACGCCGGTTGATCAAATCCAGACAGGAGTCCGGACCGCTCCGGATGTAGGCAAACCCTTGCCTTGAAACGCGAAACCGATGCGCGGGCGGTTGCCGGGGACAGGTCGCAAACAGAACAGACAGGCGTAATCCGGCGCATCATCCTGATCCCATCGGATGTTTTTCGCGCGCAGCAGGGAGGCTAGGGGTGCAGGCATGTCGCAGCAAGATCGCGCTGGTGACCCGCACCATCGGGGCCGAGCGTGGGCGCGCCGCACGCGGTCGACCGGTGGTGTCGGCGCTCTGAACCCCGCATTCCCGCAAAACACCCGGATACCAGACCCATGAACGACCTTTCCCAAAAATCCCGCTCCGGAGGACGTGCCGCGCGACGTGCCGCGCGGGCCGCCCCCCTTGCCGACCATCTGCGCCCGATCCGCGCCGGGCTGAGCGGTGGCACATACAACCCGCTGACCACCCTGCAGGTGGACCAGATCCACCGCGTCGCCCTGGACGCCCTGGAATCCATTGGCCTCGCTGACGCTCCGCCCAGTGGCGTCGACTATCTGCTCGGGGCGGGGGCGATCCTTGGGGACGATGGGCGCATCCGCTTTCCGCGTGCACTGATCGAGGACACAATCGCGCGCGCCAACCGCAGCATGACGCTGCATGGGCGCGACCCGGCCCATGACCTCGAACTTTCCGGGGCGCGCGTTCACTATGGCACCGCCGGGGCGGCGGTGCATCTGGTCGAAGTCGACGGGCGCAATTACCGAGAAAGCACGGTGCAGGATCTGTTCGATGCCGCGCGCATTGCCGATCGGCTGGACAACATCCACTTTCTGCAACGTCCCATGGTGTGCCGCGACATCACAGACATGACGCAGATGGATTACAACTCGATCTTTGCCTGCGTGTCGGGCACGACCAAGCATATCGGCACCAGCTTTTCCGCGCCTGAATGCGTGACCCCCGGCATCGAGATGCTGCACATGATCGCGGGTGGCGAAAAGGCGTGGCGCGCGCGCCCCTTCGTTTCGAACTCCAACTGCTTTGTCGTGCCGCCGATGAAATTCGCCACCGAAAGCTGCGAAGCGATGGAGCTGTGCATCAAGGCCGGTATGCCGGTGCTGCTGTTGTCGGCGGGCATGTCGGGGGCGACGGCGCCTTCGACCATCGCCGGGGCCATCGTGCAGGCGACGGCGGAATGCCTTGCGGGCCTTGTCTATGTCAATGCGGTCAAACCCGGCGCGCCCGCAATCTTTGGCACCTGGCCCTTTGGCCTTGATCTGCGCACCGGGGCGATGTCGATCGGGTCGGGCGAACAGGCGTTGCTGAGCGCGGGGTGCGGCCAGATGCACCGCTTTTACGACTTGCCCGGCGGCGCGGCGGGCGGGGCTTCGGACAGCAAACTGCCGGATATGCAGGCGGGGTGGGAACAGATGTGTTCCAACCTGACGGCGGGCCTGTCGGGGGTGAACATGGTCTATGAGGCGGCGGGCATGCATGCCTCGCTGCTGGGGTTCTGCCATGAGTCGCTGATCCTTGGCGATGACATCATCGGTCAGGCACTGCGCTGCGTGCGCGGGATCGAAGTGACGGATGAAACCATGGCGCTGGATCAGATGGCGGATGTGTGCATGAACGGCCCCGGCCACTACCTTGGCACCGATCAGACCCTGTCGGGCATGCAGACCAACTGCGTCTACCCGACCCTTGGCAGCCGCACCTCGCCAAAGGAGTGGGTGGAACTGGGCAAACCCGACCTGATCGCGCAAGCCACTGCACACAAAGAGGAAATCCTGGCCACTGCGCCCGCCGCGGCACTTGCGCCCGAGCTTGATGCGGCCATTCGCGACCGGTTCAATATCCACCTGCCTGCATGGTCGGGCTAAGGCCCCGCCGCAAACACAGTGAGGCCCGGCCCCTGGGGGGAGACCGGGCCTCACGCCCCCGCCTTTCCGACCATCCCCAGTGGTTGCCCCGGAGACTGTCGCACCGACGGGTGAGAGGATTTAGCCGTCCGTTGCCGGCATCAATCCCGCCTCTTGTGCGGCTGTGATCTCTTCTGCATCCAGCGCGCCATCCGCGTTGAGGTCCATCGTCGTGAACATATCTGATGTCACCTCGGGAAAGCTTGCCTGCACTTCGTCGATGGTGAGAACACCATCGCCGTTTGTGTCCAGCGCGGATGCGCTCTGACCCATGGCCAGTGCCGGAAAGGCAAGTGCCGCAAGGACTGTGAGTGCCGCATATTTCGTCATGAGTAACTCCCGTTTTCGGTTTTCATGATGAGGGACCGTGAGTGGTGCCCTCACAGTGTAAGAGCCGGAGCAGGCCACCTGCATCCCCGCCGCAACTGACGCACCGCACGGCACGCAAGGGCCTGCCGATCGCGGATCGCTGCATGGGCGGGGCATCGCCCAAAAAGGGGGCAGATCACGGATCGGCCAGAATCCCCGGGCTGTTCAACCGATGCTTGCACGCGCAGGGTATGGACATGATGGAACAAAAACACGCAAACCCACGCCGCCTTGTGCCGCTGATCCCGATCCTGACCCGCCGCGCACGCCGCCTGGCACGCAGCCCGGCCGAGGCCGAAGATCTTTTGCAGGACACCTTGCTGAGCCTGTGCCAACGCCTGAACGACGGCAGCAGCATCGACGATCTGCCCGCCTATGCGATGCGCACCCTGACCAACCGGGCGCGGCGCAGCTGGCGCGCGCAGATCACGGACGAACTGGAAGACGATCATGCGGTGACCGAACCGGATGCGCTGATCCGTCTGGACTGTGCCGATACGCTTGAAGCGATTGCGCGGCTGTCCAAACCGCAGCGGCAGTTGATGGAGCTTGTGGTCGCCGGTGAAACCTCGCCCCGCGCGCTGGCCAGGACGACGGGCCTGCCGCTTGGAACGGTAATGTCACGTCTGGCCCGCGCGCGGGCGCGCCTGCGGATCAGGCTGAACGGTGAGTGATGCGGAGGAGCGCCCACATGGCGGCGGTGCCTGGGCGTGCAATGGCGTGACGTAAAGCCAAGGCGGCACATGGCCCTGAAACGGGAAAGAGCGCCCCGGTCGGCGCGCTCTTTTTTTCGCAGGCTCAGACCAGCGACAGCAGTTTTTTCGCCGCGTCTTCGGAAGAGGCCGGGTTTTGCCCGGTGACCAATGTGCCGTCAGTGACGACAAAAGATGCCCAATCCGCGCCCTTTTGATAGTCGCCGCCATTGGCCTTCAGCATGTCCTCGACCAGAAACGGCACCACATCCGTGAGGCCCACCGCGTCTTCTTCGGAGTTGGTAAAGCCCGTTACCGTCTTGCCCGACACCAGCGGTGCCCCGTCCGGTCCCTTGGTGTGCCTGAAGATGCCCGGGGCGTGGCACACGGCGCCGATGGGGCGGTTGGTGCGCGCAAACGCTTCGAGCAGTTTGATACTGTCGGCGTCCTCGGCCAGATCCCAGAGCGGGCCATGGCCGCCCGGATAGAAAATGGCGTCGTAGTCCGCCTCGTTGATCTCGGCCAGAACGCGGGTGTGTGCCAGATGCTTTTGGGCGTCCGCATCGGCCTTGAACCGCCGGGTCGCATCGGTTTGCATGTCTTCGGTATCGCTGCCCGGATCAAGCGGCGGTTGTCCCCCTTTCGGCGAGGCCAGCGTGACGTCGACCCCGGCGTCTTTCAGAACGTAATAGGGGGCCGCGAATTCCTCGAGCCAGAACCCGGTCTTTTTGCCTGTGTCGCCAAGTTTGTCATGTGACGTCAATGCCATCAGCGTTTTCATCTGTCGTTCCAATCTGTCTGTGTTGTCTGGGTGAGTCCTGCGCGATTGCGCTGTTGATATATGCAACGTTTCGGCGCCGGAAAGGGTTCCCGGAAGATTAATCCGGGATCGCGCAAACGATGGGTCTGGCCAAGCGGAGCCCGGTGTCGCATCGAATGGCCCAGACAAAAGAGGGGAGCGCGAACGCTCCCCTTTAGTTTCGCCGTTCCGCGGGTGTTTGCGACAGCAAACGCATGCTCCCCTGACAGAACGTTCGGCATGGCCGAATGTGGAGTCAGCCTTCAGATGTCCCGAATAAAAGAGGGGAGCGCGAACGCTCCCCTTTAGTTTCGCCGTTCAGGCTCAATATGTTAACCGCCCGGTACTTTTTTGCCTGCGGCCTGAACGTCGTCAGGGGCGAGCGCACCCGCCCCGGAATAGGTGGGGGGACGTAACGTACCGCCCCACCCGTCTCGTCGGGGACCGACCCGAAGACCGGCCCCCTCGCACCCCATTTCCGGGGCACGTATTCTTTTAGCTACACCCGGACGTGCCGCCGCAGGTGTTGCACTTCATGCAGGTGCCGTTGCGCACCAGTGTGTAGTTGCCGCATTCGCCGCAAGCCTCGCCCTCATAGCCCTGCATCTTGGCCTTGGTACGCGCATCCAGACTGACCGAGCCGGAAGCAACCGCCGTTGTGGTGGTGACAGAGGCGACGCCGCCGCTCACCGCCACTTCGGGCACCAGTGTCTGCAATGCGGCTTCGGCATCGCCCAGGGCAACCCCGCGCGACATACCGCCCTGCAGCACCACCAGATCCTGTGGCATCCGCTTGCGCAGATAGCCCGAAGAGCTGATTTGTTTCAGCACTTCCAAGGACTTGGACGCCGCGGTTTCGGACAGTTCGGAGACGTTGGACACGCCTTCCTCGACCCCCATGCCAAGATCGTCAAAGCTTGCGCCCTCGGGTTTCACGTGGGCCAGATCGGTGCGGTCAAGGTAGGACACGGCCAGTTCGCGGAACACATAGTCGAGGATCGACGTGGCGTTCTTGATGCTGTCATTGCCCTGCACCATGCCTGCGGGTTCGAATTTGGTGAAGGTAAAGGCATCGACGAACTCTTCGAGCGGCACGCCGTATTGCAGGCCCACGGACACGGCGATGGCAAAGTTGTTCATCATGGCGCGGAAACCCGCCCCTTCCTTGTGCATGTCGATGAAAATCTCGCCCAGATTGCCGTCTTCGTATTCGCCGGTGCGCAGGTATACCTTGTGCCCGCCCACGATCGCCTTCTGCGTATAGCCCTTGCGGCGTTGCGGCATCTTTTCGCGGTGCGACTTGATGATCTCCTTGACGATGATCTTTTCGACGATCTTTTCGGCCAGCACAGCGGCTTTTTCGACCGGTGTGCCGCTTTCCAGCACTTCGGCGGCGTCCTCGTCATCCTCGACCAGCGAGGCGGCCAGCGGTTGGGACAGTTTGGAGCCGTCACGATAAAGCGCGTTGGCCTTCACCCCCAGCGACCAGGACAGCTCATAGGCTTTCTGGCAGTCCTCGATGGTGGCGTCATTGGGCATGTTGATCGTTTTCGAGATCGCGCCCGAGATGAAGGACTGTGCCGCCGCCATCATGGTGATGTGGCTGTCAACACTCAGGAAACGCTTGCCTTTCTTGCCGCACGGGTTGGCGCAGTCAAAGATATGGTAGTGTTCTTCCCTGAGGTGCGGCGCGCCTTCCAGCGTCATCGTTCCGCAAACGTGGTCATTGGCCGCATCAATATCGGCGCGGGTAAACCCGAGCGATTTCAGCAAATCAAACGTGGGATCGTTCAGCTTTTCAGCCGGGATGCCCAGCACGCCAGTGCAAAATTCCTCGCCCAGCGTCCACTGGTTGAAGACAAAGCGGATGTCGAAGGCGCTTTCCAGCGCGCCGTCCACCTTGGCCAATTCATTCGGGCCAAAGCCGTGCCCGGCAAGCGAGGTGTGGTTGATCGCAGGCGAGTTGCCGATGGAGCCATGGCCGACCGCATATGAGACGATTTCCTCGATCTGCGCCGAGCCATAGCCGAGGTTTTCAAGTGCTGCCGGCACCGAACGGTTGATGATCTTGAAATACCCGCCCCCGGCCAGCTTCTTGAACTTCACCAGCGCAAAGTCAGGCTCGATCCCGGTGGTGTCGCAATCCATCACCAGACCGATGGTGCCGGTCGGCGCGATCACGGTCGATTGCGCGTTGCGATAGCCGTGTTTCTCGCCCAGTTTCAGCGCCTCGTCCCAGGTGGTCATGGCCACGTCGATCAGGCGGGCATCGGGGCAGTTGGCGTGATCCAACGCGACCGGTTTCACGGCCAGCTTTTCATAGCCTTCGGTGCTGCCATAGGCGGCGGTGCGGTGGTTCTTCATCACCCGCAGCATGTGGTCGGCGTTTTTCTTGTAACCAGGGAACGGCCCCAACTCGCCCGCCATTTCGGCGGATGTCGCATAGGCGACGCCGGTCATGATGGCCGTCAGGGCACCACACAGCGCGCGGCCCTCGTCGCTGTCATATCCGTGGCCTATATTCATCAAGAGGCCACCGATATTGGCATAGCCAAGACCCAATGTGCGGAAGTCGTAAGACCGCTGCGCGATTTCCTTGGACGGGAACTGCGCCATCATCACCGAGATTTCCAGTGTCACTGTCCACAGGCGGGCGGCGTGCATGTAATCCTCGACCTGAAACACGCCGTCCTTGAGGAAGGTCAGCAGGTTCATCGACGCAAGGTTGCAGGCCGTATCGTCCAGGAACATGTATTCGGAACACGGGTTTGAGCCGCGGATCGCGCCGTCTTCGGGGCAGGTGTGCCAGTCGTTGACGGTGTCGTGGTACTGGATGCCGGGATCGGCACAGGCCCATGCGGCGTGGCCCACCTGCGCCCAGAGATCGCGGGCCTTGATGGTCTTTTCGACCTTGCCGGACACGCGGCTGATCAATTCCCAATCGGCGTCTTTTTCAACGGCTGTGAGGAAGGCGTTGGTCACGCGTATCGAGTTGTTGGAGTTCTGGCCGGAGACGGAATTGTAGGCTTCGCTGTCCCAGTCGGTGTCGTATGTTGGAAACTCGATCGAGGTGTGACCCTGACGCGCATAATCCAGCACGCGTTTGACGTAAGTCTCGGGGATCGCGACGCGTTTGGCCGCCTTAACTGCATCTTTCAACGCATTGTTTTTCTTGGGGTCATAGGCGTCTTCGGCCGCCCCGTCCCATGCCTTGACCGCGGCGAACAAGCCGTTGAGTTTCTCCTCGTGCATCTTGGAGCCTGCGACGATGGACGCCACTTTCTGCTCTTCGATGACCTTCCAGTTGATGAAATCCTCGATATCGGGGTGGTCGGCGTCGACGATCACCATCTTGGCCGCGCGGCGCGTGGTGCCGCCCGATTTGATGGCGCCCGCCGCGCGGTCCCCGATTTTCAGGAAACCCATGAGGCCCGACGACTTACCGCCGCCCGACAGGCTCTCGCCCTCACCCCGGAGCGATGAGAAGTTGGTGCCGGTGCCGGAGCCGTATTTGAACAGGCGCGCCTCGCGCACCCACAGGTCCATGATGCCGCCGTCGTTGACCAGATCGTCGCTGACCGACTGGATAAAGCAGGCGTGTGGCTGGGGGTGTTCGTAGGAGGATTTGGATTTGGTCAGTTTGCCGGTTTTGTAGTCGACATAGTGATGGCCCTGCGCGGGCCCGTCGATGCCATAGGCCCAGTGCAGACCGGTGTTGAACCATTGCGGGCTGTTGGGTGCTGCGCGCTGTGTCGCCAGCATGTGGCGCATTTCGTCGTAATAGGCCTGCGCGTCCTCTTCAGTGGTGAAATAGCCGCCTTTCCAGCCCCAATAGGCCCAGGCACCCGCCAGTCGGTCAAACACCTGCCTGGAGGAGGTTTCGCCGCCCATTTCGGCGCCGGGGGCCGCTTCGGAGCGCCACAGGAATTCAGGCACGTCGGCCTCTTTCACCTTTTGCAACTTGCTGGGGACGCCGGCCTTGCGGAAGTATTTCTGCGCGATGACGTCGCTGGCGACCTGGCTCCATTTGGCGGGCACTTCGACCTCGTCCAGGCGGAACACGATTGTCCCGTCGGGATTGCGGATTTCGGACACGGTGGTCACGAAATTCAGGTCTGCGTAGGCGTCCTGCCCGGCCGTGGTGAAGTGTCGTTCAATTTTCATCGCGCTGCCTCTTACTTCAGCTGGTGTCTATGTCAGGCTGATCCGACGTTGCGGGGGCCCGGAATGGCGTATCGACCCGAGAGACAAACATGTTCCGCCATGCGTCAGAGCAAACTGCGCACTGTTTTCGAACCGGGGATTGCCCGGAGAAAGGTGGTGTTTTATGTCCCTCGTGCCTGGCCAGCCATCCATAGCGTTGACCACTACATGTTGTGGCGACTGACCCGGCCTGCACAAACTGACGTATCCGACCCACCAACGTCAACGCAATTTTATATCTTTTTTGACAACTTTTGTCTTGACCATTGGCCGGGATGTCACAGGCCCGCGCCCTGCCCGATTCAAATGATTAACGGCCCCCCGACCGGGCGCAAAACGCTCCACCGGGTCGCGCGGAATTTTGCCAGGATATCGGCTGACTTAGGTCTGCCTGTGGATGCTTCACGTTAAGTTATCCACAGTTAACGCACGCTTGGGTAGAAAGCTTTTGCCGCGCTGCGGAAAATGTGTTCCTGTCAGATATTCCCCGGAGAGAGGCCCCCATGCGATCCATTTCAGCCCTTTTGTTGGGCGCGCTGAGTGCATGTGCACCACAATATGTAGAAACCGTTGCGGCATCCGATCAAGACCTGCCCGTCAGACGGGCGGTTTTTCAGGACAGGCCTGCGCCACTGGATCTTGCGTTCCGCTCGTCCTGCGACTCGCCCGGGGATGAGTTGCGCCAGATCTCGCGCTCGGTTGTGCAGTGCCGCATTCTTCCGCCGCCCGACCTCGCCGCGTTTCTGGTGTTGCAATATGATGGCGCGCTGCAGGCCCCGACGCTGGTGGTTCAGAAAGAAACCGACGCAGGCGCGGATGCGTTCGTGGTCGAGCTGTCCTATTTCGCCGAAGTGGTGCAGAAATCAGGCAACGCGCGGCGCATCTATTTCAAGCAGCGCGATCTGGATCACCTGATGGATCAGCTGCTGGCGGCAACGGGCGGCGTCGCCGCGAACACCCGCTAGGCCACTTATCCGCCGATGAGAGAGGGCAGTGTGAGCGATATCGCGGGCACGAAGGTGATCAGCATCAGCGCCAGAAAAATCGCGATGTAGAACGGCCAGATTGTCTTGACCGCCTGCTCCATCGGCAGTTTGCCGACCGCGCAGCCCACGAACAGGCACGACCCCACAGGCGGTGTGCACAGCCCAAGCCCCAGATTGACCAGCAGCATCATCCCGAACTGGTAGGGGTCCATGCCCAGGCTATAGGCCACCGGCAGAAAGATCGGCGTGCAGATCAGGATAAGGGCGGCCATGTCCATGATCATGCCCAGCACCAGCAGCGCGACGTTGATCATCAGCAGGATCAGGATCGGGTTGTCGGTAAGGCCCGTCAGGAAGGCGACCGTCAGGTTGGGCACCCGGTAAAAGGTGAGCATGTAGGCGAACGCGCCCGCACATGCGATCAGGATCATGACCATCGCCGTGGTGCGCACGGACTGCGCGACCGCGGTGCGGAACTTGGCCCAGGTGATCGACCGATAGATCAGCAGCGTCACAAGGAACGCATAGATCGCACCGAAGGCCCCGGATTCGGTGACCGTGAACACGCCCGACAGCACGCCGCCGACAATGATCACAGCCGTCAGCAGACCGGGAATCGCGCCAAAGAAGGCGATCAGCAATGCAGTCCAGCCGGGAAACTTTTCCGCTTTGTAGCCCCGTTTGACGGCCACGATATAGGCCGCCAGAGCAAGGCAGAGGGACATCAATATGCCGGGCACCACACCTGCCAGAAACAGTTTCGAGATCGAGATGCCACCGCCCGCCGCGATGGCAAAGATGATCATGTTGTGGCTGGGCGGGATGATGATGCCTGCGATGGACGAGGTGACGGTGACATTCACAGCATAGTCCGCATCATAGCCTTTTTCCTTCATCACCGGCACAAGGATCGACCCCAGTGCCGAGATGTCGGCAATGGCCGATCCCGAAATGCCGCCGAACAGCATGGACGAAAACACGTTGACGATGCCAAGCCCGCCGCGCACGGCCCCCACGGCCGCCTGGGCAAAGCGCACCAGCCGCATCGCGATACCGCCGTGAAACATCAACTCGCCCGCAAAGATAAAGAACGGGATCGCCATCAGCGCAAAGACGTTGATGCCGGAGACGATCCGCTGAAACCCGATCATCAGCGGCAAACCTTCGAACCAGAAGGCAGCGATGGCCGAAATCCCCAGTGCAAAGGCGACCGGTGCGCCGATGGCGACACAAAAGGCAAACACCCCAAGAAGAACCAAAAGCCCCATGCCTGTCCCCTATTCGATACTGTCGCGGCGATCATCGACGCCAAGAAACAGGCGGATGAGATGGCCAATGGAAAAAAGCAGGATAAGCCCGCCGCCCACCGTCAGTGGCAGCGAGCGCAAGCCCTCGGGCATACCGATCAGCGGGATCAGAGAGCCCCATTTGAACAGGGTCAGACGTGCGCCGTGCCACAGCATCAGCGCGCCGAAACCGCCCATCAATAGATCGGTGATGACAACAAAAACGGTGCGGATGCGCGCCCGCACGCCTGTGCGCAGAACGGTGACTGACAGGTGCGTATGTTCGTGCACCCCCACAGCGGCCCCGATAAAGGCAATCAGCATCACCAGCAGCAGCGCCACCTGTTCAACCCAAGTGGGCGTCGCGTTCAGCACGTAGCGCCCGAAAACGAGCCAGCCAAAGATGACCGTCAGCACCACCAGCGCGACGCCGGTAATGACACGGCAGACCAGTGCAATTGCATCCAGAACCGCAGTCATCTTTTCTACTGTCATGGGGGTACCGGGTATATCGCTCATCTGCCCTCTCCGCGAAAAAAGCGCCCGGACCCTGAGATCAGGGTCCGGACGCCTTGGTCTGGATTCATGTCACGCGATTACTCGGTGGCCTGAATAAGCTCGACCAGCGAACGCAGGTCTGGGTTGGATTCAAAGTAGGCTTCGTAAACCGGTGCCATCGCGGCCTGGAACGGTGCCTTGTCGGCCACTTCGTTCACCACGACGCCCGCCGCCTCGACGGCCTTGCGGCTTGCGGCCTCACGCTGGTTCCACAGATCACGCTGCACAAGCGCGGCTTCCTGAGCGGCTTCGGTCACGGCGACCTTCATGTCGTCGGACAGCCCGGCATAGGTGTCGGCGTTGATGCAGATACATTCGGGGATGATCAGGTGCTGGGTCAGCGAATAGTAACCTGCAACCTCGAAATGCCCTGTGGATTCGTAGGAAGGCCAGTTGTTTTCGGCCCCGTCCACGACACCGGTTTTCAGCGCCTGGTAGACTTCTGAAAAGGCCATGGGCGACGGGTTGCCCCCAAGTTCGGCGATCATGCCGGTGAACAGGTCGTTGTTCATGACGCGCACCTTCATACCGACGACGTCGGCAGGCGTATTGATCGGGCGATCACCATTGTAGAAAGAGCGCGCGCCGGCATCAAACCACGCCAGTGGCACAAGGCCCTTTTCGGCCATGCCCGCCGCGATGGCGGCACCGCCCTCGCCGTCCAGCACGCGGAACATGTGCGAGACGTCCTTGAACACGAACGGCAAAGACACGACGTTGGCCGCAGGAACGATCGGACCAATGGGACCCAGGTTGAAGTTTCCGATTTCCAGAGCGCCCGCGCGCACCTGTTCGACCGCGTCAGGCTGGCTGCCCAATGTGCCGCCATGGAACATCTGCAGCGAAATTTCGCCGCCTGTCTTTTCCTCAAGCGCGGCCGCGAATGCGTCCATCCCGACTGTGTTGGGATAGCCCTCTGGGTGAATATTCCAGCCGCGCCAGTTTTGCGCAAAGGCGGCTGTGCCCAGTACGGTGACCGCAACGGCGCCCACCAGTGATTTGGATAGAATGTTGAACATGATGTCCTCCCGGTTTTTTTTGGTCTTCAAATTCTGATTTGACTCCGCCCCGGTTCCGGCTCAGGCACGCAGATCCTCCGCTCTGGCGTGCCCCGGCGGGGCGTCGTCTCATTTTCCTGCCACCAAAAGAAGACTAGTATACTAGATTTGTCAACTGCCAATTCTGCGACAGCTTCGTCGGCAGCGTAACCATAGCCGTGTCAGGCCGTGCCGCGCACGGGCCGGTTGTTTTCGATATTGAAGATCATGCCGTCCAGCAGCTCTTCGAGATCGGGACGCGCCGCCGGACCATTCGAGAGATCGACAAGCATCAGGGTGCCGTCGGGGCGGATACCGAACGCGCCGGGCTCGGCGAATCGATCTGTCGTTTCGGCCTCGGACAGTGGGTCGGACACATAAAGACCAAGATCTCGCATCTGCGCCTCTTGCAGGCCATATGCGAGATCAAAGCTCCAGCCGAACTCGGATTTGTCGGCCTGCGCCTTGCTTTCGGTGTCTGCGGACACGACGACCACATCCATTTTGGCCGTCCATGCGGGCAAGGCCGCGTCGAGCTTGTTCAGGAACCGCTTGCAGCGCGGGCAGTGCTTGCCGCGATAGACAAACAGCATCGTCCAGCGATCCCTGGCACCGCCCACCGATACGGTGCCGCCACCGGTCAGCGGCCATGTCATGTCACCGACCTGTGCGCCGACGCGGGGTTTTGTGTGGGTCATGCGGGTTCCTTTGGGGCTTCAGTCGGATTCGGGTTCGAAATAGCTGGCGTTCGTGGCCGAGATTTGCTCAATCGTGCGGTCCAGTCGCGACAGGTGGCGCACCCCGCAGGCCACGGCCTGTTCGGCGTCATGGCCCTTGACCGCCTCGGCGATGGCGCGGTGGTCGTCGATCAGTTCGGGCACGCGATCGACCTTGGACAGGCTGAGTGTGCACAGCCGGTCGACCTTGGATTTCTCGGCCATGATCACGTCAAAGGCGAAATCCACGCGGGCGATCCGACACAGCGTCTTGTGGAATTCATAGTCCAGCGGCGTGAACGCCTCGACATCGTCGCTGACCTTTTCCTGTGCGGCGATAGCCGCATCAAGTTCTGCCGCCCCTGTGGCATCACAGTGTTTTGCCGCACGGCGCAGCACGTCCTGTTCGATGGCCGCGCGCACAAAGCGGGATTTGGCGATCTCGCGGGTGGAAAACCGTTTGACCTCGGTCGCCCGCTGGGGACGGATCAACAGCAGATCATGCGTGGCCAGCCGCGAGAACGCATCGCGCACCGGCTGGCGCGACACACCGAAACGCGCCGCGATATCGGCTTCGGATATCTTGTCGCCGGGCCTCAGACGCAGCGACAGAATCTCGTCATGGAGATAGTCAAAAATGTCATCGACACTGGTGCGCCGCTCGCTGATATGTGTCGCTTGCGCCATTCGGCGGCCTCCCCCTTTGGGTCCGTTTCGCGCTTCTTACCTGACGGTGCGCGAAAACAGAACTGTCCAGAACAATCCCGCAGCATTCCGCACCATTCCGCAGACGCGCGCGACCGGCCCGCGTTCAAAGAAGTACTCGCCACTGGTATACCAGTTAATTGACTAGTATACCAGTGCGCGTACACCCAAGGAGGAACAGCACATGAAACTGACGGGAAAAACGGCGATCATCACCGGTGGCGGGCGCGATATCGGACAAGCGGCGGCGCTGAAACTGGCTGCAGAGGGCGCGCGCGTCGCCATCAACTATTATTCGAGCAGTGACGGTGCCGACGCGGCCGTTGCGCAGATCACGGATGCGGGTGGACAGGCCTTTGCGATGAAGGGCGATCTGACCAACCCGGCCGAGGTCGATGCCCTTGTGAGCAGAACAATCAACGAATTCGGGTCGATTGATGTGCTGGTCAATAACGCGGGCGGTCTGATCGCGCGCAAGACGGTGGCCGAGATGCCGCTTGAACACTGGTCCGCCGTCATGGATCTGAACCTGACCAGCACCTTTCTGATGATCAAGGCGGTTCTGGCACATATGACATCCGGCGCAATCGTGAACCTGGCCAGTCAGGCGGGCCGCGACGGTGGCGGACCGGGCGCGGTCGCCTATGCGACCTCGAAAGGCGCGGTGATGACGATGACCCGCGCGCTGTCAAAAGAGCTTGGGCCAGACATTCGCGTGAACGCCCTGTGCCCGGGCATGATCGACACCGATTTTCACAATGTCCACACACCGGATGCCGGTCGGCGCGGATACGAGGCCAACGCCCCCCTGAAACGACAGGGCAGCACGGACGACACCGCCAACCTGATCCTGTTTCTGGCCTGCAATGATTCGGCCTTTCTGACGGGCACAAATATCGACATCAACGGCGGGATGCTGTTTTCCTGACGTCAGCAAAGGATCAGACATGACTGATTATCCAATCGTAAGCACGGGCGACAACGTGACCCGGCAGGTGCTGTCGGATCACCCGGACCTGATGGTGGTGGCCTTTCGCTTTGCGGCCAAGGGCGCACAAGGCGCCCTGCACCACCACCCGCATGTGCAATCCACTTATGTCGAAAGCGGGCGATTTCGGTTCACGCTGGGTGGCGAAACACGTGACGTGGGACCGGGCGACAGCTTTGTCGTGTCCTCGGACGTGGAACACGGCTGTGTCTGCCTTGAGCCGGGCACTCTGGTCGATTGTTTCACCCCGCGGCGCGACGATTTTCTGTAAGGTGCGGGCCTGCGGCCACGGCTTTCGATTGGTGCGGGCCTGCGGCCACGACTTTCGATTGGTGCGGGCCTGCGGCCACGACTTTCGATTGGTGCGGGCCTGCGGCCACGACTTTCGATTGGTGCGGGCCTGCGGCCACGACGCGCGCGAAAATGCGGGGATTTGGAAAATGGTCGGAGCGAGAGGATTCGAACCTCCGACCCCCTGTACCCAAAACAGGTGCGCTACCAGGCTGCGCCACGCTCCGACCGTGCGCCCCTCTTAGACATGGTTTTCTGATTTGAAAAGACCTATCGCGCGTTCCTGAAATCCTGAATCACGCAACAGGGCCGGAATTTCGGGTTTCAGACAGATTCGCCCCTGCGCACAGCCGGCGACAACCGGGCCAGCCCGTCAACAGGGCCAGGCGGCGGTGCTTTGCTCAAAGCTGGGGTGGCGCAGCTGGTCGCCGACCTTGATGCCCAGCGTCCTGGCCAGCCCGCCGTTTATTTCCAGCACATGGGTCAGTCCGTCTCCGCCAAAGATGGGGGTTTCATCCAGCGGAATGGCGCGTTCGTGGATGTTTCGGATGACGCCCGTGGCATCGACGAACAACATATCCAGCTCGATCAGAGTGTTGCGCATCCAGAATGACAGGCTGGTGGGACGATTATAGATGAACAACATGCCCGCCGCCGTCGGCATTGAGGGGCGGTTCATCAACCCGGTCGCGCGTTCACCGGCATCATCGGCAATTTCGACAGAAAAGCGCGCCTGCCCGAAATCACCCCTGATCCAGACCGTATCGGGGCTGCATTGTGATTGTGCCAAAAGAGCCGAGGCGAAAAGGAACAGGGCAACAGATGCAAGACCCAGTCGATACAGCCCAGCACGGGCGCTTGTCGAAAAATCACTCATGGCTGTCTTTGCGCACAGCGGATTCCCAGGCTTGCACTTCGGCGGCCATTCGCCCCCGTTTCCCGTCGATCACGCGCAGCGCCAGCGCTTCGCCGGGGGCCAGATCGGACAGGCCCGAGCGGCGCAGAACCTCGACATGCAGGAACACGTCTTCGGGGGCGCCGAACACATTGGCGAAGCCAAAGCCCTTGCCCTTGTCGAACCACTTGACGCGGCCGGGTTCCAGCGGGGCGTTTGCCACCGCGTCACGGTCCAGTTCGGCGATATCCGCCAGCGTCTCGTTTTCCATGTGCGCACCGGGCTGGATGGCGAGCACTTCGATCGCCTGAACACCGCGTTCGGTCTTTTGAATTCGGACATCGACTTCGGCCCCGTCAGCGACAGAGGACTGGCCGAAATTGCGCAGGACATTCACGTGCAACAAGATATCAGGCCCGTCTTCTTCACACACGATGAAGCCAAAACCTTTCACCGGGTCGAACCATTTTACCGTGCCTGACACGGTGTCAGGATGTTCCAAAAACTCCGACACGCCTCATCTTTCTGTGTCTGGTGTACCTTACCTTTAGACTTGCGCTATTTCGCCCCCTACTTTCAAGAGGTTAAAGTTATTTATTTTCAGTTGTTTGCATTTCACGTAGCATGAAATTCACGGTGAAAGGCGGGAAATTTTCCACGGCGCGCCGGGTTTTTCGCGACTCCAGCGAAATCTGTCATGCAGTCGAAACGCGCCGTCGGCCCAGAATTCTATCTCGACGGGGATGATCCGGTAGCCGCCCCAGAACGGCGGGCGGGCCGGGGTTGTTCCGTGTTGGGCCGTCACCTTGGCAACCTTTGCCATCAGGGCCGCGCGCCCTTCCAGGGGCTGGCTTTGTGCTGATGCCCAGGCCCCCAGACGCGACTTGAGCGAGCGCGACGCATAATAGGCGTCCGCCTGCGCGCCGTCTTCTTTTTCGACGTGCCCGCGCACCCGCACCTGACGGCGCAGGGACTTCCAGTGCATCACGAACGCCGCCTTGTGCGCGTGGTCCAGTTCCGCGGCCTTGGCGCTGGTGTAATTGGTGTAAAAGACAAAGGCGTCGTCCTCGACATCCTTGAGCAGCACCATGCGCGCATTTGGCATACCGCCTGCGTCCACTGTACTGAGGGCGATGGCGTTGGGATCGTTGATCTCGCTCGCTTTTGCCTCGTCCATCCACTGGCGAATGATGGCGAACGGGTCGTCACCTGCAAATTTACCGCTGCGGTCTGCCATTTTCGATGCTCCTCGCCACCTTTGTACTTCAGCTAACGTCGCCGTGACACGGTATCAACCGTCCCGCCCTCTCTTGATGCGCATAAGGCAATGGCCTAAAGCTGATCGCAAGGAACAAGGGACCGGGTGGGCAGTGATATGGCAACAGATCTTATGGCGGGAAAACGAGGCCTTATCATGGGTCTGGCCAACGACAAATCCATTGCGTGGGGTATTGCAAAGGCGCTGCATGGCGCGGGTGGCGAACTTGCGTTCTCCTATCAGGGCGATGCGCTGAAAAAGCGGGTGGACCCGCTGGCGGCGCAACTGGACAGCGATATCGTGCTGCCCTGCGATGTGGGCGACGAGGCGTCGATGGACGCGCTGTTTGCCGATCTCAAGGAGCGCTGGGGGGGACTTGATTTTCTCGTCCATGCCATCGGCTTTTCGGACAAGAGTGAATTGCGTGGCCGCTATGTCGACACCTCCCGCGACAATTTCACCATGACGATGGACATCTCGGTCTATTCCTTCACCGCCGTGATGGCGCGCGCCGAAAAGATGATGAAGCCGGGCGCCAGCGCCGTGACGCTGACCTATTATGGCGCCGAACAGGTGATGCCGCATTACAATGTGATGGGTGTGGCCAAGGCCGCCCTTGAGGCATCGGTGAAATACCTGGCCGAGGATCTGGGCAAGGACGGAATCCGTGTGAACGCCATTTCGGCCGGGCCGATCAAGACGCTTGCGGCCTCGGGCATTGGCGATTTCCGCTACATCATGAAGTGGAACGAATACAACTCGCCCCTGCGCCGCAATGTGACGATCGAGGATGTGGGCAAATCGGCGCTGTATCTGCTGAGCGATCTGTCCAGCGGCACCACGGGCGAGAACCTGCACGTGGATGCGGGATACCACGTGGTGGGCATGAAGGCGGTGGATGCGCCCGATATCTCAAAGGGCTGACGGGGATGAGCCTGACCCTCGCTGATCTCATCGCGTTTAACGCGGTACTGATCGCCGCCATTGCGTCACCGGGCGCGGCCCTGCTTTATTTCATCAGGACCACGGTGGCATCGGGTCGCGTGGCGGGGATGCTGACGGGTGTGGGCCTTGGCACGGCGGCGGCCCTGTGGACGCTGGCGGCATTACTGGGGCTTGAGGCGGTATTCACCCTGTTTCCATGGACTTACGCGGTGCTCAGGATCGGTGGGGCGCTGTACCTCATCTGGATCGCGATCCAGTCTTGGCGCCATGCGCGCGACACGCTTGACGCGGCGCCGATGCTGCGCGGACGGGCGGTGCTGTCGGGCCTGCTGCTCAATTTCGGAAATCCCAAGTCGATGCTGTTTGCTGCTGCTGTTATCGTCGTTGTTTTCCCGCAGGGACTGGCCGCCGTAGACATTGGCGTGATCGTGCTGAACCACCTCGCGCTCGAGGTTTTCTTTTACACCGGTGCCGCGTTTGCACTCAGCACGCCGCAGGTGCGGCGCGGCTATATCAGCCTCAAACCTATCTTTGACCGCATTGCCGCGACGCTTCTGGGCGCACTTGGCCTGCGTCTGATTCTGGAGAAATGAACATGGCCGACCGCCTGCCCCACGAAAAAGGATTCCACGTCAGTTGGGACCAGATGCACCGCGACAGCCGCGCCCTGGCCTGGCGGCTGGACGGCAAAGGCCCCGACGACGGCGCCTGGCGGGCCGTGGTTGCGATCACGCGGGGCGGCATGGCCCCCGCCATGATCGTCGCGCGCGAACTGGACATTCGCACCGTCGATACGATCAGCGTCAAATCCTACCATTCAGGCGGCGGCAAGGCCGACCAGCGCCGCGACGCCGAAGTGCTGAAAGCCCCGCAGACGGACATGATGGGGGATGGCACCGGCATCCTGATCGTCGACGACCTCGTGGACAGCGGCAAGACGCTGGAACTGGTGCGCAGCCTTTACCCCAACGCCCATTTTGCCACCGTCTACGCCAAACCGTCGGGCGAGCCGATGGTCGACACCTTTATCACCGGGGTCAGTCAGGACACGTGGATCTTCTTTCCCTGGGACATGGCGCTGCAATATGTCGAACCCTATCGCGGCACGGATTGAACACCGCGCGAAAGATCCTTCATCCCGCCAAGCAAACTCCCGCCGGAGGCTCCGGCGCTCACCACGGGAATATCCTCATGACCCAGCCGCGCACCGCCGCCACCTTCCCGCCCCCGGTGATGGAGGCGCGGCGCTGGCTTGAGGGCGTCACTTTCGCGCCCGACCGCCCGCTGATCAATGTCAGCCAGGCCGCCCCGGTGGACCCGCCGCCGCAGGCCCTGCGACAGGCGATGGCCGATGCGTCCCTGACCCGTGACGACGCGCATCTCTATGGCCCCGTCCTGGGCATGCCCGCCTTGCGCGCCGCGCTCAGCGGCCAGATCAACGCGCATTACGGGGCGGACACGCGCGCAGAACATGTCTGCATCACTTCGGGCTGCAATCAGGCTTTTGCCGCCGCAATTGCATCCCTGTGCGGTGAAGGGGATGACGTCATTCTGCCAACCCCATGGTATTTCAATCATAAAATGTGGCTGGACATGACCGGGGTTGCGTCCGTTCCGCTGCCAGTTGGCGCGGGCATGCTGCCCGATGTCGCCGCCGCCGCCGATCTGATCACGCCGCGCACCCGCGCCATCGCCCTTGTCACCCCGAACAATCCGGCTGGCGTGGAATACCCCGCCGACCTCGTGCTGGCGTTTTACGAGCTGGCGCGCAGCCGCGGCATCGCGCTGATCGTCGACGAAACCTATCGCGATTTCGACAGCCGCACAGGCGCCCCCCATGCCCTGTTTCAACAGGACGGGTGGCAGGACACATTCATCCACCTCTATTCCTTTTCCAAGGCCTACCGTCTGACCGGTCACCGGGTTGGCGCGCTGGTCTCGTCGCCTGCGCGACTGGCGGAGGCGGAAAAATTTCTCGACACCGTGGCGATCTGTCCGGGGCAGATCGGGCAATATGCCGCCCTGTGGGGGGTCGAGAACCTTGGGCGTTGGGTCGCGGGCGAGAGGGATGAAATCCTTGCCCGGCGCGCCGCGATCAAGGCCGGGTTTCCCGCGCTTGAGGCGCGCGGCTGGCGTTTGCTGGGCCTCGGGGCGTATTTCGCCTACATGGCCCATCCGTTCGACATGTCGTCGGCTGATCTGGCGCGGAGACTGGTCAGGGACGCGGGTATTCTGTGCCTGCCCGGCACCATGTTCTGGCCCGAAGGCGCCGCAGAAGGTCAGCGCCAGTTGCGCATTGCATTTGCCAATCTGGACACCCCCGGCATCGCGGCACTTTACACAAGACTGTCAGCGCTGGACCTCAAGCGTTCAACCACCCTTGCCCGTCAGGGCGCGCAGGGATAGATATCGCGAAATCTCGACTTAACCCCGAAAGAGGGCACGCATGGCCAAGGGCTCTAACTCCATCTCGAAAACCGCAGTCTGGATCCTTTTGGGCCTTCTTATCCTTGGCCTCGGGGGCTTTGGGGCGACCAACCTGTCGGGCACGATCCGTACCGTGGGCAGTGTCGGGGACAAATACATTGATGTCGACGATTACGCGCGGACCCTGCAACAGGAAATCCAGGCCGTCAGTCGCCAGACCGGCAGCCAGCTCAGCTTTGCGCAGGCGCAGGCCGTGGGTCTTGATCAGGCGGTTCTGGCACGTCTGGTGCGCGCCACCGCCCTGGATCACGAGGCCGCGCAAATGGGGCTGAGTGTCGGAGACGAGACCCTGCGCGACGAGATCCTGAACATCCCGGCCTTTCGTGGTCTGGACGGCAGCTTTGACCGCGACGCCTACAGGTTTGCCTTGCGGAATTCCGGCACCAGCGAGGCCGAGTTCGAGACCCAGTTGCGCGATGAAGTGGCCCGGTCCCTGTTGCAGGGCGCCATCATGTCGGGTGTGAGCATGCCCGAAATATACGCCCGGACGCTTGTGTCCTTCCTTGGCGAAACCCGCGATTTTACGTGGGTGAGTCTGGGCCAGTCCGATCTGCAAGACCCGTTGCCCGCCTCGGACGATGCGACCTTGCGCGCCTATTACCAGGAAAACCTTGGCGACTACGAACTGCCCGAAACAAAGCGCATCACCTATGCCGCCCTGTTGCCGGACATGATCCTGGACACCGTAAAGATAGACGATGCCACCCTGCGCGCCGAATATGACGCCAGCGCGGACGAATTCAACCAGCCCGAACGCCGCCTTGTCGAACGGCTTGTCTATCTCGAAGATGCGGACGCGGAACGGGCCGCGGCCCAGCTCGAAGTGGGCGGCACCACATTCGAGGCGCTGGTGCAGGAACGTGGCCTTGAGCTGGCGGATGTCGATCTGGGCGACGTGTCGCGTCTGGAAATGGATGCCGCCGGCGAGGCCGTGTTCGCGGCTGAGGTTGGCGATGTGGTCGGCCCCCTGCCCTCGTTGCTTGGCCCGGCCCTGTTCCGTGTCAACGGCGTGTTGCCCGCCCAGTTCACGTCTTTCGAGGACGCTGCGCCTCAGTTGCGCGACCGCCTTGCCCAGGACGCCGTGCGCCGTCAGATCGCGGTTCTGGCAAGTGAATTCGATGACATGCTGGCCGGTGGCGCCACACTCGAAGAGTTGGACGCCGAAACAGATATGGCCCTTGGCACGATCGACTGGTTCCCCGCCAACGGAGACGGCATCGCCGCCTATGACGGTTTCCGCGAGGCCGCGATCACGCTGAGCGAGAACGATTTCCCGCAAATCATGTCGCTGGACGATGGCGGAATCTTTGCCATGCGCCTTGACGAAATCCTGCCGCCGCGCCCGGACCCTTATGGAAACGCGGCATTGGACGTGCGCGCCAACTGGGAAGCCGAACTGACCGAGCAGCGCCTGACCGCGCAGGCCGAGGCGGTGCGCCCCGCCCTTGAGGCCGGAGAAAGCTTTGCCGGGCAGGGCCTTGATTCCATTGTCGAAACCGATCTGGACCGGTCCGCCTTTGTGCAGGGCACGCCGCCCGCCTTTCTGCCTGCCGTCTTCGGGATGGAGGTTGGTGATGTCGAGATCATACAAGGCTTTGGGTCGGTTCTGATCGTGCGCCTCGATGCGATCAACCCGGTGGGCGACACAGACGAGGTGCGCACGGAAACGGCCGCGCTGAGCGAAGAGGTCGGACAGTCGGTGGCAACCGAACTGTTCAACGTCTTTGGCGAAGATGTGGTGTTGCGCGCAGGCCCGCAGATCAACCAGCAGGCGCTGGACGCGGTCCATGTGAACTTTCCCTGATGGCGCTGGTTCCTGATTTCGACAGCTTTGCCGCCGAATACGCGGCAGGGCGCAATCAGGTGGTCTATACAAGGCTGGCTGCCGATCTCGACACGCCTGTGTCCCTGATGCTGAAACTGACGGGCGCGCAAAAGGATGCGTTTGTGCTGGAATCCGTCACCGGCGGCGAGGTGCGCGGGCGCTATTCGATCATCGGAATGAAACCGGATCTGATCTGGCGCTGTCAGGGCGAAACTTCGGCCATCAACCGCCACGCCCGCTATGACGCGGACGCGTTCGAGGATGTGGACGGCAACCCGCTTGACGTGCTGCGCGACCTTATCGCCGAAAGCCGCATCGATCTGCCCATCGACCTGCCTCAGTCAGCGGCGGGGCTGTTTGGTTATCTGGGCTATGACATGATCCGGCTGGTGGAACATTTGCCGGATGTTAACCCGGATGTGCTGGGCCTGCCGGACGCCATCATGCTGCGCCCGTCTGTCGTGGCCGTGCTTGACGGGGTCAAGGGCGAGGTGACAGTGGTATCCCCGGCATGGGTCAGCGCGGGTCAGACCGCGCGCGCCGCCTATGCCCAGGCGGCCGAGCGGGTGATGGACGCGGTGCGCGATCTGGAACGCGCGATGCCGTCCGAGACCCGCAATCTGGGCGATGCCGGCGCCGGGTCTGACCCGGTCAGCAACTTCTCCAGGTCCGGGTATATGGAAGCGGTCGAAAAGGCGCGCGACTACATCAAGGCGGGCGACATCTTTCAGGTGGTGCCCGCGCAGCGCTGGACGCAGGACTTTGCCGAGCCGCCCTTTGCGCTTTATCGCTCGCTGCGCCGCACGAACCCGTCGCCCTTCATGTTCTATTTCAACTTTGGCGGCTTTCAGGTGATCGGCGCCAGCCCGGAAATCCTGGTGCGTGTCTTTGGCAGTGAAGTCACCATTCGCCCCATCGCGGGCACCCGCCCGCGTGGCGCGACACCCGAGGAAGACAACGCGCTAGAGGCGGACCTGCTGGCGGATCAGAAGGAACTGGCCGAACATCTGATGCTGCTGGATCTGGGCCGCAACGATGTGGGCCGCGTGGCGCGCATCGGCACGGTGCGTCCGACCGAAGAGTTCATCGTGGAGCGGTACAGCCACGTCATGCACATCGTCTCCAACGTGGTGGGCGAGCTTGCGACCGGCAAGGATGCGCTGGATGCGTTTTTTGCCGGGATGCCTGCGGGGACGGTATCGGGTGCGCCCAAGGTGCGCGCGATGCAGATCATTGACGAGTTGGAACCAGAGAAACGCGGCGTCTACGGCGGCGGCGTCGGCTATTTCAGTGCGGGCGGCGATATGGACATGTGCATCGCGTTGCGCACCGCCGTGGTGCAGGACCAGAAGCTGTATATTCAGGCCGGGGGCGGCGTGGTTTACGACAGCGACCCCGAGGCCGAGTTCATGGAAACGGTGCACAAGGCCGGAGCCATCCGGCGCGCGGCAGAGGATGCGGCGCGCTTTGGCGGGGGCAACCGGTGATCTGCCGTTTGGATTTGATGCCCGTGGGCCGGAACGAGGGGCCAGCCCCTCGCGCTCCCCGTGGTATTTTCGGTCAGAAGAAGACAAATGCGGTTTTGACCCGTCCACGTCATGCCGCGTGATCCGTTCCCGATCGGTGGCGTGGATGTCGCGCCCGGCACACGCGCCAGTGTCACGTTACCCGTTTCTGCCCTGCCCGATCACACCGCCGTCGGCCTCAGCGTCGAAGTCGTCCAGGGCAAACGCCCCGGCCCCACCATGTTCGTCAGCGCCGCCGTGCATGGCGACGAGGTGATCGGTGTCGAGATCGTGCGCCGTTTGCTGCGCACCCCGCAACTGGCCAACCTGCGCGGCACGCTTCTGGTGGTGCCGGTTGTCAACAGTTTTGGCTTTCTGGCGCGCTCGCGCTACCTGCCGGACCGGCGCGACCTCAACCGTTGTTTTCCCGGCTCCACCTCTGGTTCGCTGGGATCGCGTCTGGCGCATATCTTTCTGAACGACGTCGTGTTGCGCTGTGATTTCGGCATTGATCTGCATTCGGCGGCCGAACACCGCACCAACCTGCCCCAGATCCGCGTCACCCCGCGCGACGCCACCACTGCGCGCATGGCCCGCGCGTTTGGTGCGCCGGTGATTCTGACCTCACCGTTGCGCGACGGGTCCTTGCGTGGTGCCGCGGCAGAGCGCGGCACACCCGTGCTGCTTTATGAGGCGGGCGAAGGTCTGCGTTTTGACGAATTTGCGGTGCGCGTCGGGGTGGCGGGCATTCTGCGGGTGATGCGCGACGAAGGAATGCTGGCCGCCAAGGGCATTGCCAAGGCGCGCACGCCGTCCCTGATCTGCCGCGCCTCGACATGGTTGCGCGCGCCGGTCGGGGGGCTGTTGCGCACCTTCCGCGCCGAGGGCGAAATCGTGGAAAAGGGCGATGTGCTGGCCGCCGTTTCGGACCCTGCGGGCGATGTCGAGGCTGAAATGCTGGCGCCGGGTGCCGGAATCCTGATCGGGCGCGCGGTGCTGCCTGTGGTGAATGAGGGCGATGCCGTCTTTCATCTGGCCGAGTTGAGCCCCACCGCCAACGGGGACACGATGGATGCGTTGACCGCCCAGTTGGAAGTCGATCCGCTGTTCGACGAAGACGAGATTATCTGAAGCCTATTGCGGCGCCGCCAACGCGCTCAGAACTGCCGAAATCGGGGCCAGCGCCACGCGCTCGGCCCGGTCTTGCAGCCCCCAGAGCAGCAGCGCCGAAATCGTGTCGGGGCGCAGGCGGCCCACCATCACCACGCCCCCCTCCTGCCCGGCGCGAAAGGCGGCCTGATCCAGAAAGCGGCGGATGGCGGACGGCGTCTGGTCGGCGCTGTCGAAATCGCGAAAGATAAGCGCGGCAGGCACACCATCGCGCAAGGCCAGCTTGTGGGTCGTGTTCAGCCCCTTGGATTGCAGCACAAGGCCGTGGCCCGACGCCAGCACGGCCTGCGCAATCTGTTCGGATGCTTCGCGACTGTCCTGCAGGCCGGTGCGGATGCCCTCCATCACTGCGACGGCCTCTGGCACCGCTTCGAGGGCGGCGGACAGGGCAACCTCGGCATCACCGGCGGTCGCGCCCAAAGGCAGGTCCATCAGGGCCATCACTTCGAACCCGCGGCTGCGATAGTCCGCCATGCGCTCGGTGGCATCCGCCAGTGTCGCATCGACCGCGAAACTCAGCGGATAGGGAAAGCTTTGCAAGGCCGCGAGACCGATGGGGCCAGCAGACAAATCGACGCCGCTGTCCATCAGCACGATGGACATCAGGGGTTTGCCGTCGGGGTTGTCGAAAGGAATGGCATGGGCCTCGATCGCGCGTGTGGGCGGTGCGGCGACTTCGGCGTTGTCGTCCTCGGGTGACACCTGTGGGGTGCGATCAATCAAAGAGACGGCGGGGGTGCCGATGGTCGGGCGCAACTCCCGGGTCGGGTCCGCCGCATTGGGAAGTGCCGCGATCTGTTCGCCGTCATCCTCTGCGGCTTCATCCTCTGCGGCCTCGGGTTCTTCGGGCGGCGTTGCGGCACGCACGTCCGGTTGCGCAGGGGTGTCCGCATCTGCAGCCTCCGGCGCGTCGGCGACGTCCGGTATCTGCGGCGCGGGCGCCTCGGCGGCGGGCGCATCCGGCAACGGGTTGCTGTCTTCGGCGGCAAAGGCGGTGGGTGTGTCAGGCACCGCCGGAGGCGCGGGTTGTGCCGGGTCGGTGGAAATCGACAACGCGGTCTCGACTTCGGGCGCGGTCGGTGCATCGGTCGCGACACCCGGCTGCACCGGGGCCTCGTTGCCGACGACAACGCCGCCGCTATCGGCACCGGCCGCCGGGTCAGACAGATCGTCGGCCTGTCCGGTTTCGGGCACCAGCGGCGTATCTGCGCCCGCCTCACTGGCCGCAGTGACCGTATCCGCGTCGGGTGACGTCACCTGGGATGCGGCCTCGTCAACCACCAGATCGGCATCTGTCACCGCTTCGGCCGCGCCGCTTTCGCCGGCCTCGGGGGCGGCTGCGCTGCTTGGGGCGGTGATCCCGGCGACGGGCGCGGCCGGGTCGTCAGCAACCACCGACACCACTCCGGCGCCGATCACGCTGACCACGCCGCCCCAGATCATTCCGCTCAGAAAGCCTCTGGCCATGCTGTTTTTCCTTACGTTTCACCCATGTGCGGCACCGCTTTGCGCTGTGCCACCCGGGCCTGCTGTCCCTCGTCACCCAAGCACCGGCGTCCTCTTGACGCGGACGCGCGAGCCTGAGCATGTATGGCCGCAACTATAGGGGCCATCGGCCCCCCTTGGAATACGAGATTTTGCGATGCTGCTGCTGATCGACAATTACGACAGTTTTACCTACAATCTCGTGCACTATCTGGGCGAGTTGGGAACCGAAGTTGTGGTGCGCCGCAACGATGCGATCGACGTGCAGGAGGCAATGGCGATGCGCCCGGCCGGCATCCTGCTTTCGCCGGGGCCCTGCGATCCCGATCAGGCCGGCATCTGCCTTGCCCTGACAGAGGCGGCGGCGCAAACCCGCACACCGTTGATGGGCGTGTGCCTTGGGCATCAGACCATCGGACAGGCCTTTGGCGGCAAGGTGGTGCGCGCCCCCGATATCGTGCACGGCAAGATGGGCGTCGTGCACCACACCGGAACGGGCCTTTTTGCCGGGTTGCCCAGCCCGTTTCAGGCGACACGCTATCACTCGCTCACAGTCGAGCGTGACAGCCTGCCCGACAGCCTTGAAATCACGGCGCAAGTCGAGGATGGTACGATCATGGGCCTCGCGCATCGCAGCCTGCCCATCCACGGGGTTCAGTTTCACCCCGAATCCATCCGTTCCGAACACGGGCATGGCCTGCTGAGAAACTTTACCAACATGTTGCAGGTGGCGGCATGAGTGACGCGCTCAAACCCCTGATCAATGCCGCCGCTGACGGTCCGCTCAGCCGCGCGCAGGCCGAAGCCGCCTTTCAGATCCTGTTCGAGGGCGAAGCGACGCCCAGCCAGATCGGCGGTTTGCTGATGGCGCTGCGCACGCGTGGCGAAACAGTGGACGAATTCGCCGCCGCCGCCGCGGTGATGCGCGCCAAATGCAACAAGGTGAACGCGCCGGACGGGGCGATGGACATCGTCGGCACCGGCGGGGATGGCAAGGGCACGCTCAACATATCGACCGCCACCGCCTTTGTGGTCGCAGGCGCGGGCGTCACGGTCGCCAAGCACGGCAACCGCAACCTCAGTTCGAAATCCGGCGCGGCGGATGCGCTGACGCAAATGGGCATCAACGTGATGGTGGGGCCCAAAGTGGTCGAGGCGTCGCTCGCCGGCGCAGGCATCGGGTTCATGATGGCACCGATGCACCACCCGGCCACTGCACATGTCATGCCGACACGTGCCGAACTGGGCACCCGCACCATCTTCAACATCCTTGGCCCCCTCACCAATCCGGCGGGCGTCAAACGCCAGCTGACCGGCGCTTTCAATCGCGGGCTGATCCGGCCCATGGCCGAAACCCTGGGACAGCTGGGATCGGATATGGCGTGGCTGGTGCATGGCTCGGACGGCACGGACGAGCTGACCATTTGCGGCATCTCATGGGTCGCGGCCCTGGAAAACGGAATCGTCACCGAATTCGAAGTGCACCCCGAAGACGCCGGCCTGCCCGTGCACCCGTTCAAGGACATCCTCGGCGGCACGCCCGAGGACAACGCGCGCGCCTTCCGCGCCCTGCTGGACGGCGCGCCCGGCGCCTACCGTGACGCTGTCCTTCTGAACGCGGCGGCGGCCCTGAAAGTCGCGGGAAAAGTTGTCGATCTGTCCGATGGCGTGGCGCGCGCGCAGGAGAGTATCGACAGCGGCGCAGCCAAAGCTAAGATCAAGGCCGTAGCTGACATCACCCAGGAGGCGACCCAGTCCCTACTCTGATTAAGAAAATCCCGGGGGTCCGGGGGCTGGCCCCCGGTTCCTCGCTCTCGAAAAGAGCCAACGCATGACCGAAACGATTCTGGACAAGATCAAAGCCTACAAGCTGGACGAAGTCGCCTCCGACAAGGCCGCCAGGCCGCTTGAGGCAGTCGAGGCCGAAGCCCGCGAGGCTGATCCCGTCCGCCCCTTTGCAGCCGCACTTCAACGGGCCAACCGCGAAGCCTATGGGCTGATCGCCGAAATCAAGAAAGCCAGCCCGTCCAAAGGGTTGATCCGCACAGACTTTGACCCCGCCAGCCTCGCGCACGCCTATCAGGACGGCGGTGCAACCTGCCTGTCTGTGCTGACGGACACGCCCAGCTTTCAGGGCGCCAAGACGTTCCTGAGCGAGGCGCGCGCGGCCTGCGACCTGCCCGCCCTTCGCAAGGATTTCATGTACGACACCTATCAGGTGGCCGAGGCCCGCGCCCTTAATGCCGACTGCATCCTGATCATCATGGCAAGCGTCAGCGACGCGCAGGCGCAAGAGCTTGAAGAGGCCGCGATGCACTGGGGCATGGACGTGCTGATCGAAGTGCACGATGCCGCCGAACTGGAGCGCGCCTGCGCTCTCAAAAGCCCGCTGATGGGCATCAACAACCGCAACCTCAAGACCTTCGACGTGACGCTCGACACCACCCGGCAATTGTCGCGCCACGTGCCCGCGGATCGCACCATCGTGGCGGAAAGCGGGCTCAACACCCCTGCCGATCTGGCCGACCTTGCGATATATGGCGCGCGCACCTTCCTGGTCGGAGAAAGCCTGATGCGCCAGGAGGATGTGGCCGCCGCCACCCGCAGCCTGCTGGCCAACCCCCTGACCTCGGGCGGAGGCATGTAAATGGCACTGACGCATTTCGACGAAACCGGGGCCGCCCATATGGTCGATGTGTCCGAAAAGGACGTCACCGATCGCATCGCCGTCGCCGAAGCATGGGTGAAGATGCGCCCGGAAACTTTTGACATCATTACAAAAGGGCGCGCCAAAAAGGGTGACGTGATCGGTGTGGCGCGTCTGGCCGGGATCATGGGGGCCAAACGCACCTCCGATCTGATCCCCCTGTGCCATCCGCTGCCGATCACCAGGGTGTCGGTGGACCTCGAACCTGACGCCGACCTGCCCGGCCTGCGCATCACCGCGACGGTCAAGACCACCGGCCAGACAGGTGTCGAGATGGAGGCCCTGACAGCCGTCTCGACCGCCGCTCTCACCGTCTATGACATGGCCAAGGCCGTGGACAAGGGCATGGAGATCGGCGGCTTGCGGGTTGTGCTGAAAGACGGTGGCAAATCAGGGCGTTACGAGGCGACATGATCACCGTCTCCGACGCGCTCGACGCGCTTTTCGCCCTTGCCGATCCGCTGCCCGTTGAAACTGTCCCGCTGCGTGCCGCCTCCGGCCGCGTGCTGGCCGGGCCGGTTACGGCAAAACGTACGCAACCGCCCTTTGCCGCGTCCTCGATGGACGGCTATGCCCTCAAGGCGGTCGAGGCCGACCTGCACGCCCAATTCAAGATCGTCGGCGAATCCGCCGCCGGGCATCGTTGGAACGGCGCGCTGAAACCCGGCCAGACCGTTCGGATATTCACCGGCGCGCCGGTTCCCGAGGGCGCGGACAAGGTGGTGATTCAAGAGGATGTCACACGCAGTGGCGACATGATCTCGATCAGCGGTGATCCGGGTCCCAAGGACAATATCCGCCCCGCCGGCGTCGATTTCAGCGCCGGCACACGGATGGAGGCACCGCGCCGCCTGTCGCCCGGCGATATCGCTTTGCTGGCCGCGATGAACATCGCCGAAGTGCCGGTGCGCCGTGTGCCCGTGGTGGCGCTGATTTCCAACGGCGACGAGTTGGTCGTGCCCGGTGAGACACCGGGACCGGACCAGATCATTGCCTCCAATACCTATGGCCTTGCCGCCATGCTGGAAGGGATCGGCGCACATGCCCGTATCCTGCCGATTGCGCGCGATACCGAGGCGTCGCTGTCGACGGTGTTCGGCCTCGCCCGCAGCGCCGATCTGATCGTGACCATTGGCGGGGCGTCGGTTGGCGATCATGATCTGGTGGGCCATGTCGCGGCAAATCTCGGGATGGAACAGGCGTTCTACAAGGTCGCGATGCGCCCCGGCAAGCCGCTGATGGCGGGTCGCCTGGGCGGTGTCCCCATGCTTGGCCTGCCCGGAAATCCGGTGTCGGCGATGATTTGCGGCACGGTTTTTCTGGCGCCGATGCTGAACGCGATGATGGGTCTGGGCCGCGCGCCCGCGCCGCGTCTGGCCATGCCGCTGGACGGCACCTTGCCAGCCAACGGCCCGCGCGAACACTATATGCGCGCCGTGATCACGGGCGGGCGTGTCGCGGACGCCGGTGCGCAGGACAGTTCGCTGCTCAGCGTGCTGGCACGTGCCAATGCGCTGATTGTGCGCCCTCCCCACGACCCTGCCCGCCAGATGGATGAAAGGGTCGACGTGGTGCCGCTCAGCTGAACGGTTGACACAAAACAAGAACGTCCGTAGAACAAACGCAAACCACTGCCACATGGTGACCACAGGTTCAAAGGACAGGGCATGCTAACGAAAAAACAGCTGGATCTACTGACATTCATCCACAAGCGGGTGCAGCGCGACGGTGTTCCACCCAGTTTTGACGAGATGAAAGAGGCGCTTGATCTGCGCTCGAAATCCGGCATCCACCGGCTGATCACGGCGCTCGAGGAACGTGGGTTCATCCGCCGCCTTGCACACCGCGCCCGCGCCATCGAAGTGGTGAAGCTGCCCGAAAGCATGGGCGGGGCCAGCACGACCGGCTTTACCCCCCGCGTCATCGACGGCGACCGCCCTGACGCACCTCCGCCCCCGTCAGCACTGCGAGTCGAGGCCGCCCATGCGGTGGAAATTCCGGTGATGGGGCGCATCGCCGCCGGTGTTCCGATCTCGGCCATCTCAGAAGTGTCCCATTCCGTTGCCGTGCCCGGGCAGATGCTGTCGGGTAAGGGCGATCACTATGCGCTTGAAGTCAAAGGCGATTCGATGATCGAGGCCGGGATCAACGATGGCGATGTCGTGGTGATCCGCGAAACCTCCGTTGCCGAAAACGGGGATATTGTGGTTGCGCTGGTCGAGGATCACGAGGCGACGTTGAAACGCTACAAGCGGCGCGGTGAAACCATCGCGCTCGAAGCGGCGAACCCGGCCTATGAAACCCGCGAGTTTCCGGTGGGGCATGTCAAGGTGCAGGGCAAACTGGTGGGGTTGATCCGCACATACTGATCCGCCGCGCACTCCGGCAGGAACGTCAAGGGCGGGCCATCAGGTCCGCCTTTTGTCATTTTTGCGCCAGTTGGTCGGTATTGCCCCGCAGGTTCAGCGTCACGGGCGGATAGCGCGCCCAGGCTGACCACATGCGATCTCCGCCCAGATCGCGCGCCGAGATGAGCCTTGCCGCCTTGCCCTCGCCCACGAGTGCGATGGCCCCCGTCGCGCGCAACTGCTGTGGCCCGAGGATCAGGCAGTCGGTCGGCAGCGCCGCATCGCGTTCGCCGTTCATCACCACAATGTCGCCTGCCCCACAGCCCTGAAACGCGGCAATCGCCCGTTTGCCGCTGATGTGGATCAGGCGGAAGGCGCCGGGCGTCTTGTCCGACCAGCGGGCCGCGGCGATGTCCTGCGTCACCCCATCTCCGTCATTTTCGAGCCAGTTGCGCGCGACAAACCCGGCCCCCTTTTCCCGGCTGAGCGCGCGGCCCGCATCTGTCATCACCCCAACCAGCCCGCCGGTATCGGCGATCAGTGCCACCGGGCGCTGCCCGACCTGCCACATCGCGAGCGCCAGTGCGATTCCGGCAAGCCCGACAAAACGGCCACGCCCCTGCCACAAGATCACGAACAACGCCCCAAGCGCCATCACCGGCAAGACCCAGGGCCCCGGCCCCGCAACAAACCCGCGCGCGCCGTCCAGCCCCGCCACCGTGTCGGCAACCCAAAGGATCCAGCGCAGCCCCCAGCCCATCAGCCACAATCCGATCCAGTCGAGACCAAAGGGCGCCAGCAGCAGCGCCACAACGGCTGCCGGGATCACCAGCACGCCCATCAGCGGGACGCTCGCAAGGTTCGCGATCAGCCCGTAATACGCCACGGCATTGAAATAAGCCGCGCCAATGGGCGCCGTTGCCAGCCCCGCCACCGCAGATGAGATCACCACCGCGACGACGGGTTGCGCCCATTTCGGGCCCATCGGCACCTCGCAATCCCGAATCCAGCCGAAAACGGCCACCAGCGCCGTGGTGGCGGCAAAGGACATCTGGAACCCCGGACCCATCAACGCCTCGGGGCGCAGGGCCAGAACGATCATCGCGGCAATGGCAACGGCGCGCAGCGAAAACGCCCGCCGGTTCACCAGCACCGCACACAAGGCGACGGCGACCATGATAAAGGCACGCTCGGTCGCGACATTGCCCCCCGACAGGGCAAGGTAGACCGATGCCGCCATCAGCGCGCCCACCGCCGCCATCTTGCGCGCAGGCCAGCGCAGCGCGACGACAGGGATCAGCGCAAAGATCAGCCGCAGCAGTGAAAACACGAACCCCGACAACAGCCCCATATGCAGCCCGGAAATAGCCAGCAGGTGCGCGGTGTTTGAGGCGCGCAGATCCTCAAGCGCGTCCTGACTGATGCCGCTGCGATCCCCGGTCGTGACAGCGGCGGCAAAGCCGCCCGTATCCCCCGGCAGCACCTCGCGCACCCGCGTTGCGGCGGCCATGCGCATGCGGAACACGGTCTGGCGCAGATCGAATTCCGCCTCGGAAATGGCCATGAGCGGCACGCGGGAATAGCCGACCCCGCCCAGTTCCGCGAACCACGCATGGCGCTGGAAATCAAAGCCGCCGGGTTCGACCGGCCCGCCGGGCGGGCTGATATGTGCGGTTGTCATCACCCGCAGCCCCGGTTCCGGTACGATGCCAAGGGTTGCGTCCCCATGCAATGAAATGCGCACGCGGTGCGGGGTTCTGGCCGGCGACACCCGGTCGAGCTTGACCCGGTCCAGGGTCAGGCGCACGGCGTCCGATCCGCTGCGGTCCATACCGACAATGCGCCCCTCGACGGGGCCGTAATACCGCCAGGTCAGCACGGGCCCCGCCACGGAATGCGCGCGCCACGCGGCCAGCAGAAATCCGACGGCGATCATCAGCAGTATCACCGGCACCGGCGAAAGGCTTTCGTCGCTTTTCCACGCAATCCATGCCAGCGCCAGACCGACCGCAAACACGCCGACCAGCATCCCCGCACCGGGTTCGAATTTCAGCCCGAAGAACAACGCAATGCCCATGGCCATGCCGACGGGCAACCAGCCAAAAAGACTGCCCCGCTGAAACAACATCGACTGCCGGAAGTGGCCCATCAGGCCCATGCTTGCCCCTGTCGCCCTTGGTGAGTATCAGGAGGCCAACGTTAGAACCGTCATGGTTAAACAAAGGTAAACATCACCCCCATGTCCCAGGCTGTCGTCACCCGCTTTGCCCCTTCCCCCACCGGCTTTCTGCATATTGGCGGTGCGCGCACGGCGCTGTTCAACTGGCTTTTCGCGCGCGGGCGGGGGGGCACGTTTCTGCTGCGGATCGAGGATACGGACCGCGCCCGTTCGACGCCCGAGGCGACCCGGGCCATCCTGGACGGGCTGGCCTGGCTGGGGCTGGATCACGACGGCGACGTGATCAGCCAGTTTGCGCGTGCCGACCGCCACGCCGAAGTCGCCAACCAGTTGCTCGCCCAAGGCAAGGCCTACAAGTGTTTTGCATCCCAGGATGAGATTGCCGCCTTTCGCGAAGCCGCGCGCGCCGAGGGCAAATCGACGCTTTTCCGGTCTCCGTGGCGCGATGCGGACCCGGCCACGCATCCCGATGCGCCCTTTGTGGTGCGCATCAAGGCACCACGGGGCGGCGAAACCGTCATCCATGACGAGGTGCAGGGCGACGTGACCATCCGCAACGATCAGTTGGATGACATGGTCTTGCTGCGCGGCGACGGCACGCCCGTCTACATGTTGGCGGTGGTTGTGGATGATCATGACATGGGGGTGACGCATGTGGTGCGCGGCGACGATCACCTGAACAATGCCGCGCGTCAGATGATGATCTATTCCGCCATGGGCTGGGATGTCCCGGTTTGGGCGCATATCCCGCTGATCCATGGGGAAGACGGCAAAAAGCTGTCCAAACGCCACGGCGCGCTTGGCGCACAGGAATATCAGGCGATGGGATATCCGGCGGCGGGTATGCGCAATTATCTTGCCCGTCTGGGCTGGAGCCATGGGGATGATGAATTTTTCACGGACGCACAGGCCAAAGAGTGGTTTAACCTTGGCGGGATCGGCAAAAGCCCGGCCCGGTTTGATCTGAAAAAGCTGCAGAACCTGTGCGGGCAACATATGGCACAGGCGGAAGACGCTGCGCTGCAGCAGGAAATCAACGCCTATTTGCGCGCCGCGGGCCTGCCCGCCATCACAGATTCGCAGGCCGACGGGTTTCTTGCTGCATTGCCCCTCGTCAAGGAGCGCGCCAAGACATTCCCGGAACTCATTGACAAGGCGCACTTTATCCTGACAAATCGCCCCATTGAACCGGATGAAAAAGCGCAAAAGGCGCTTGATCCGGTATCCCGTGGTATACTGTCCCAATTGACGCCGCAGTTGCAAAGCGTTAGTTGGGATCGTGACAGTTTGGAGGTTGTCCTCAACGACTTTGCTGCGTCGCAGGACACAAAATTCGGTAAGCTTGCTGGCCCTTTGCGGGCCGCACTTGCGGGCCGGGCCGTAACGCCTTCGGTTTTTGACATGATGCTGGTTCTGGGGCGTGAAGAAACCCTTGCCCGGCTGGAAGATGCTGCCGCCTGAGACGCGTTTCATGCACTGCGGTGGCTCAACGATGTGGTCATGGCGTGTGTCGTGATCCCGGCGGCGCCCCGCCGCCTTGCGACGAAAGGAACGACCTGATGGCTGAAAACACGAAATCCGCGACGCTGACGATAGGCAACGACGTGTACGAGTTGCCGATCCACGTGCCCACAGAGGGGCCTGACGTCATTGATATCCGCAAGCTGTACGGGCATGCGGGCGTGTTCACCTATGATCCCGGCTTTACCTCGACCGCAAGCTGCGACAGCACCATCACCTTTATCGACGGCGACAAGGGCGTGCTGCTGCACCGTGGCTATCCCATCGGGCAACTGGCCGAAAAGTCGCATTACCTCGAAGTGTGCTATCTGCTGCTCTACGGAGAGTTGCCCTCGGCCGAACGGCTTGAAGACTTCGAAAACACCATCACGCGCCACACCATGCTGCACGAGCAGATGCAGCACTTTTTCCGCGGGTTTCGCCGCGATGCGCACCCAATGGCGATCATGGTGGGCGTGGTCGGGGCGATGTCAGCCTTTTATCATGACAGCACCGACATTGCCGACGAGCGCCAGCGCGAAATCGCAAGTCACCGCCTGATCGCGAAAATGCCGACGATCGCGGCATGGGCCTACAAATATTCGATCGGACAGCCGTTCGTCTATCCGCGCAACGATCTGGACTATGCGTCGAACTTTTTGCGCATGTGCTTTGCGGTTCCTGCCGAAGACTACGTGGTCAACCCGATCCTCAGCCGCGCGATGGACCGGATCTTTACGCTGCATGCAGATCACGAACAGAACGCTTCGACCTCGACAGTGCGCCTCGCCTCGTCGTCGGGCGCCAACCCGTTTGCCTGTATCGCCGCCGGGATTGCCTGCCTCTGGGGGCCTGCCCATGGCGGCGCCAACCAGGCCTGCCTTGAGATGCTCAAGGAAATCGGCACGCCCGACCGCATCCCCGAATATATCGCCCGCGCCAAGGACAAGAACGATCCGTTCCGCCTGATGGGCTTTGGCCACCGCGTCTACAAGAATTTCGATCCACGCGCGACGGTGATGAAACAATCCGCCGACGAGGTGCTGGAACTGCTGGGCGTGGAAAACAACCCCGTGTTGGCCGTGGCCAAGGAACTGGAGGCCGCCGCCCTCGCCGACCCGTACTTTTCGGAGAAAAAGCTGTTCCCGAACGTCGATTTCTATTCCGGTGTGATTCTTGAGGCGATGGGTTTCCCGACGTCGATGTTCACGCCGATTTTTGCCCTGTCGCGCACCGTGGGGTGGATTTCGCAGTGGAAGGAAATGATCGCCGATCCACAGAACAAGATCGGCCGCCCGCGCCAACTGTACCTTGGTGAAAACCAGCGCGACTATATCGACATCGAAAGCCGCTGAGGGTTCCCGCTTTTTTTCAAAGATGGTGAACGCTCCGAGGTTTTGGGGCGTTTTCCTGTTCAATACTGATGCTTTTTGAACTGTGTTTCTTTTGTGGCAACAATAAGGCAGTGACGCTTGACGGCGTCACAATTATGCCCCCAACTCGGGTCTGATATTGTCTGGAGTGTGGGAATCATGGAAATCGGTATTGCGCTGTTGAGCCTTCTGGGTCTTGGGTTTTTGGTCGCTATTTTTGATAGCGACGACGATCCGGTCACGTCAGCGGAAGACGAAACACCGCCCGGACAGGAAACACCCACCGGACAGGAACCGGTTGCGGGTCTGACACTGCCGGGCACCGAAGAGGACGACACCCTGACAGGTGGTGATGGCAACGACACGATCACCGGTTCGGGCGGCAACGACGACCTTTTTGGCGGCGCAGGTGATGACACAATCGAAGGCGGCGCGGGCGATGATATTGCCCAGGGCAATGCCGGGTCTGATCTGATCATCGGCAACGAAGGCAATGACGTCCTGCAGGGCCGTGGCGGCGATGATACTGTTCAAGGCTTTGCCGGGGACGACTGGGTTGATGGCAATGACGGCGACGATCTGGTGCGCGGCGGTGCGGGCAGTGACGTGGTGATTGGCGGCACAGGTGCGGACCAGATTGACGGGCGTGCCGGTGACGATCTGCTGATCTCGGGCGAAGGTCCGGGCTCTCCGTTGACCGATGAACAGCTTGCTGCGGCGCGTGATGGCACGCCGGTGGATGAGATCATTCCCGCCCCTTCCGATCAGGAATTCAGCGATGACGGCGAGGCTGATACGCTTGACGGTGGTACAGGTGACGACATTCTGCTGTTTGGCGCAGGCGATTCCGCTACGGGCGGCACTGGCGCGGATGTCTTTGGTATCTTTGCGGAGCAAGAAGGCGAGGCCGGTCCGGCCACCATCGAAGATTACGTACCGGCTGACGATTCTCTTTTCCTCTACTTCCAGTCCGATGCAACACCGGCCGACTCCACAATCGACGTGGCGGATGACGGTGCGGATGCCGTTGTCAGTGTCGATGGCGCCGAAGTGGCGCGGATCATCGGAGCTGCGGGTCAGGTGAGCATGAGCGACCTTGAAATCGTTCAGGCCGAAGCAGAAGAGCCACCTGTCTCGAACGAGATCACAATTGACGGCACTCCGGAGGCTGACACGCTGCCCGGCAGTGTCGAAGCCAAAACCATCAACGGTCTTGCCGGGGATGACGACATCGAGGCCCGAGGCGGCAATGACACGGTGAACGGCGGTGAAGGTGCGGATGTGGTGCAGGGCCAGGGTGGCGCGGATGTGCTGAATGGCGATGCGGGCAACGACCTGATGCAGGGCCGTGGCGGCAGTGACACCCTGTCCGGCGGCGACGGCAACGACTGGGTTGATGGCAATGACAATCAGGACACCGTTGATGGCGGTGCCGGGGACGACACGATTGTCGGTGGCCTTGCCGCTGATGTGCTGACCGGCGGCGCAGACGACGACATTCTGGTCGCGGGCGAGTTATTGGCCGATCCGGTGTCAACCACAGCTCTTGGCGCAATCCGGGGCGGAGCCACGCTGAACGATGCCCTCAGCGGCGTTGACATCGGCGACTCTGTCGTTCTTTTCGATGATGGCGCTCCGGATGTGTTGGATGGCGGCGATGGGAACGACGCGCTCGCCTTTGGGGCGGGCGATACCGCAACTGGTGGATCAGGGTTGGATGACTTCGGAGTGATCGCCGGTGGCGACACACCTGCAATCATAACCGACTTTGACAGCGCCGAAGATGCGATCTTTATCTTCGATCCTGCCTTTGATCCGGGTGCCGCCGCATCGGTGGTGACGGTGACGGATGACGGAGCTGATGCACTGATCCTGCTGGATGGCACAGTCGTTGCACGCGCCTTGGGCGCCGCAGGCAAGTTGAATGCTGGCGATATCTCGGTGCAGGGCAGCGTCCCCACATCGGTCTTCGATCCGAATTCGGCACCCGTGGCTGTCGCATAGGCGGTCACGCCAGACGGTATACACCCAAGTCAGAAAAGCGCCCATCGTTCGGGGCGCTTTTTTTATTCAGCCTCAGCGCCCTTCGAATTTCGGTTTGCGCTTTTCCACGAACGCCAGCACGCCCTCGCGGAAGTCCCGGCTTTCCCCGCAATCCCCCTGCTCGGACGCTTCCAGCGTCAGCTGCGTGTCCAGATCGTTGTTCCAGCTTGCGCGCATCACCCGCTTGACGGCCCCAAAGGCCTTTGTCGGACCCTGGGCCAGATGCGCCGCCCGTCCCCGCCAATGCGCATCAAAGGCGTCATCGGCCACAGCCTCCCAGATCATGCCCCATGCATCCGCCTGACGCGCGCTGATCTTGTCGGCAAACAGTGCCGCCCCCATCGCCTTGGCCATGCCCATGGCACGCGGCATCACATAGGTGCCGCCCGCATCCGGGATCAGACCGATGCGGGTAAAAGCCTGCAGGAAATACGCAGTTTCGGATGCAATCACGACATCACAGGCCAGCGCCAGATTGGCTCCGGCCCCGGCAGCGGCCCCATTGACGGCGGCAATTGTGGGCACCGGGCAGTTGATGATCGCGTTCAGCATCGGGGTGTATTCGTCACGCAATGTGCGTTCGAGGTTCAGATCAGCCGCGTTCGCGCGATCCCCAAGGTCCTGCCCCGAACAGAACGCACGCCCCGCCCCGGTCAGCACCACAACGCGCGCCGTCTTGCCCGCATGGGTGACGGCCACGTCGATCTCGGCCCGCATCTGGGTGGTCAGCGCGTTCATCACATCCGGACGGTTGAGCGTGATCAGCGCAACGCCATCCTCCAGCGCATATGTCAGGGTGTCGTATTTCATGCCCGTCTCTCCACTATGGGTCCGCGGACATGCATATCAAACCGATCGGTTTAGAACAGCCCCGACGCGCCGTTACATGCCCAGAAATTCCTGCGGGCGTCTGGCCTCGCCCGCGCCGAGGCCGGCATCGCCTGTGACCGGGGTGTCATAAAGGCAAACGCGCCACAGAGCGTGACAAAACGTCGATGATCCAGCCGTTCCTCCGCCCTGCCGCCTGCGGCCAACGGATCACCCCTCATACGCCACATATCGGCCCGACGACCGCAGTGCTCCCGACCAGACATGCGAAAAAGGGGCGAAGGCCGCAAACTATGCCACCCCGCCCCTTCTCTGATTTAGGAAAATCCCGGGGGAGTCGCCGTCAGGCGACGGGGGCAGAGCCCCCTGAACGGGAATGCGTCATTGTCCGCCCCGCTCAGGCCGCACGACGCCATTCTTCAAGGGCCGGGTTGGCCTCAGGCGAAAGGGCACGCGTCGCCAGACGCACGTCCTCACCCGCACTTGCCACGCCGACACTGTCGCTGCGCAGTTTGCGCAAGGCCGCCACGTTCTGCATGACCTGCGGCACCTGGGCCATGGTCCCGACAATCTCGCGCTGAAACTGCTGCGCCTTCACCTGATGGCGTGCTCCAAAATAGAAAGACACAATCACGCCAAGCAACCACCACAGCGGCTCGGGCACCAGGGCAATGCCCTGCATACGCTCGGCAAACCACAACGGTTCGACCATGGCCGACACGAACAGCCCAAGAGTGCCCAGGGCCAGCGCCGGACGCGGCAGCCGGTTTACACCATCCATGATGCGATCGAATGCGCCCTGGCGCGGCACCAGAAACTCGTCGCCATATTCACGCATTGCCTGCATCTGCACCGCGTTGGCCCGCGCTGACCCGGCCTCGGCGTTTTCTCGAAACACCTCGACCGTGTCTTTGACCACATTGGTGCCATTCCCGAACAGCAGCCCGAACATCCGTTCCATCAACCCCATGATGCCACCCTTTCCTGAAACTGCGCCGGGCTCAGATGAAAGCGCGGCGTGATGAATTCCTCGGCCCGTTTGATCCAGCCGCCCTTGCCGCCCGCGCGGGTGCGGGCATATTTGCGACTGGCCGGGCGCCGATCGGCGATGCGAAAGTAATAGTTCCGCCGCGCAATCCCGTAGGCATCCACCAGATGCCCAGGCGCGTCGGCATAGGCGGCACGCGCCGCCCCGATCGTGTTTGGCCCCAACGCCCCATCAACCACACAAGGGCGCCCCATTTCGGTCAGCAAACGCTGCAGGATCTTGATCGCGTTGCCGCCGGCGTTGACATACATGTCAAACACCGTCGCATGCAGCGCCTCAGGCAACTCGGCAATGCGCGGACGCTCAAAATAATGGGTGACAAAAATGTCCGTGGCCTGTGCCCGGGTCAGACGACGCACATCCGTCTCATCGACATCGCCATCGCGATCCAGATCCAGCCCAAGGCGGCGCATCGTCTGAATGGTCACCCCGAAATTCGTGGCCCCGCCGGGATCGTCCGGGTCATTTACGTAGCCGCCCTCGCGGTCCACGATCTCCTTGGCAATCTCTCTGACACTTTGCATGACTGTTTCCCTTCGGCTCAAGGTCCGGTGCGCGGGAAACACTGCATTTAGATGGTTAACGGGTGTTGAGCCCAGCGAACGCTAGCCGTTGGGCTCTTGATAGACGCCCTGTGCCTTCAGCGCGTCCACCACCTCTTTGGGCATATAGGTCTCATCATGTTTGGCAAGGATTTCAGAGGCTTCAAAGACACCGTCAATGTAACGCCCGGTGCCAACCATGCCTTGGTTTTCCGCAAACAGATCCGGCAGCATACCGGAAAAGACCACCGGCACACTCGCGCCGCCATCTGTCACTTCGAATCGGATCGCTTCGCCCTGTCCACGGATCAGGCTGCCCTCGACCACCAGTCCGCCAATGCGAAAAACCTCACTTGCCGCGGGGGGTTCGGCGACGATCTGGCTGGGCGCGCGAAAAAAGTTGATCCCGTCGCGCATTGCATAGCCAATCAGCACCGTGGATACTGTCAGCCCGACGGCGGCCAGGGCGATGATCTGAATTCGGCGCTGTTTCTTGAGGCTTTTCATGGGCTCACGGAAATAACGGAGCCATCAGCAGCCCCTCTGTCTCTTTGATATCTAACATCAGATTGGCGTTTTGCAACGCCTGGCCGGATGATCCTTTCGTGAGGTTGTCGAGGGCGGCAATAACCACCGTGCGCCCCGGCAACCGGTCTGCCACCACGCCGATATGGCAAAAATTCGATCCGCGAATGTGGCGTGTGCTCGGGGCCTCGCCCAGTGGCAGAACTTCGATGAACACCTCGTTGGCATAGGCCGTCGCCAGCGTGTCGTGCACGGCCTCTGCCTCGCCGCGCACATAGGCCGTGCCAAGAATGCCCCGGTTCGCCGGGATCAGGTGGGGCTGGAACTGGATATGCACATCCCGTCCCGCCACTTTGGAAAATTCCTGATCGAATTCCCCCAGATGCCGGTGCGTGCTGCCAAGCGCATAGGCGTGATAGCCTTCGCTCAACTCCGCATGCAAAAGGTTTTCCCTGAGGGCGCGGCCCGCCCCCGACACAGCGGCCTTGAGGTCCAGCACAATCTCGTCAAGGTCAATGACACCCGCCGCGATCAGGGGACGCAACGCAAACTGCCCGGTGGCCGCGTTGCACCCCGTACCCGCGACCAGCCGCGCAGCCGCGATCTCGTCCCGATAAAATTCCGTCAGGCCATACACGGCCTCGCCCTGCATCTCGACGGCGCTGTGCGCATTGCCGTACCACTTTTCATACGCGCCGGGATCGCGCAGCCGGAAATCGGCACTCAGATCGACAATCCTGAGGTCGCGCGGCAGTCCGGAAATCACCTCCTGGCTGGTCTTGTGCGGCAATGCGCAAAAGCACAGATCAATGCCCGACCAATCGATATCCGAGAACGGCACCATGGGCGGCAAATCCAGATGGCGCAGGTGCGGATAGACCTCGGCGACCGTCTGTCCAGCCTTGGAAAACGCGCCCAGCGCCTTGATTTCAATGGAGGAATGTCCGGAGATCAACCGGATAAGTTCAGCGCCCGTATAGCCGGAAGCGCCCAGAATAGCGATGGAATAAGTCATGTCGTGTCTTTCGGGAATGAGATCGGATCAAGCGGCGTCAAACGTGATCTGTCGTCGCAGGAACTGGGTCGCACGCTGGCTGACACGCGCAGGATCACCCGTTGTCAGATAGGCGGACGCCCCCGTCCCCAGCTTGTCCGGATGGCGCTCCAGATAATCGGCAAGGCTTTCGCCGACAAGGCGCGCCTGACTGTAGACGGACACATCCTGACCCAGTGCCGCCTGAAAGATGTCTTCCATCAACGGATAGTGCGTGCAGCCCAGAATAGCGGCCTGCGGGTGTGGCATCTTGCGTTTCAGCGCGTCGACATGGCTGCGCACCAGGGCGTCGGCCAAGATCATGTCACCGTCTTCGATGGCATCGACAACCCCGCCGCAGGCCTGCGCCTCGACATCGACACCGATGGCGCGAAAGGCCAGTTCGCGCTGAAAGGCGCGGCTTGCCACTGTGGCGGGGGTGGCAAACAGGGCCACGTGCTGCACAGCCACCTCGCGCGGGGGGGAATTGTCGCCCCACTGGCGTTCTGTCAGCGCCTCGATCATCGGTACGAACACGCCCAGCACGCGCTTGTCTGCGGGCACCCAGGATTCCTGCATCCGGCGCAGGGCCGCGGCCGAGGCTGTATTGCAGGCCAGAATGACCAGATCACAGCCCGCATCAAACAACCGCTGCACGGCCCGGCAGGTCAGATCAAAAATGTTATCCGCCGTGCGCACGCCATAGGGCGCGTTGGCACTGTCGGCGAGGTACACGAACTCGACGTCTGGCAGACGCTCCTGCACGGCGGACATCACCGTAAGCCCGCCCAATCCGGAATCAAAAATACCAACTGCCATGTTGCGCCTTGCTGCGGCTCAGGTGCGGTGCCGCCCTTCGAACTCATAGCCCAGATCGAAAACCTTCACCGGGTTCGGATTCAGCTCATACGTGGCTTTTCGGAGGAATTCCATCATCTGTTTGGAATCGCGCGCCATCGGGTCCAGCACCTGTCGTTCAATGGGGTCGCCGATGACAACTTTGACCGGCGTGTCGACCCGCTTTTTGAACTCCTTGATCAGCAACCCAAGGCGCAACGTGTTGTGCATGTGGCTCGCAATCTGGAAAAGGCGGCTGGTGTGGCCGTCAAAGTACAGCGGCACTACCGTTGCGTCCGATTTCGCCACCATGCGGGCGGTAAATCCGCGCCAGCGCGGGTCCATGGGTTTTGAAAAGGGCTTGGCCGCCGTACTGACCGTTCCGCCGGGAAAAATGCCGATTGCGCCATTGTCCCCAAGATAGCGCAACGCCTCCTTGCGGGTTTCGATGTTCATGGCCATCGCGTCGCGCGTGCCATCAAAACTAATCGGCAACAGAACACGGTCAAGTTCCTCAGCCTTTTCAAAGACCGAATTGGCCAACAGACGGAAATCACCGCGCACCGTCGACAGGATATGCCCCATCATCAGACCATCAAGAATACCGTATGGATGATTTGCAATCAAAATCAAAGGCTTGTCGCGCGGGATATTGGCCAGACCGCCCCCAACCACATCTAGGCTGAGGCCATAGCGCTCCACCATCACGGCCCAGAAATCGCGGCCCGCGGCGACATCGTCCTCATAGCCCTGGGCGCGCTTGATCAGACGCAACCGGCCTGTCGTGTTCTCAAGCAGACGGATCAGCGCCCGGCCACTCTTGGTTTGCGCCGAGTGGGCGTAACTGATTTCGCGAGTGATCTCCCGTCCGGGGCTGGGCATGGCGTCTCTACATGATCGGTTGCGCGTGGCGCTGTGTGTAAGGGTCCGGGCACCATCTGCATAGTCAAAATGACAGCAGTGTGACGCAATCACTCCGCGGCCTGTGCCCTTGCGCCCCCACCCGAACGGATCACGGACAACAGTTCCTCGCGCCGCTTTGCCGCTTTGGCCTCGTTTGCTTCCTTGACCGGGCCAAAGCCGCGAATGTCCAGCGGCAGTGCCGCCAGAGCGGCAATTGCATCGCGCGTGCCATCACTGACTTTTGGCAGAACCTCGGCCATGTCGGCCTCGTATTGCTTGATCAACGCACGTTCCATGCGGCGTTCGCCCGTGCGCCCGAACGGATCAAGCGGCGTGCCGCGCAAGCCCTTCAGCCGCGCCAGAATGCGAAACCCGCGCATCATCGCAGGCCCGTATTCCTTTTTGAGAGGACGCCCATCCGCGCCTGCCTTGGACAGCATCGGCGGGGCGAGATGGAATTTCATGGTGAAATCACCGTCAAACTGTTCCCGCGCCCTGGCTTCGGTTTCCAGATGCAGGCGCGAAACCTCGTATTCGTCCTTGTAGGCCAGCAGCTTGTGATAGCCCTTGGCGACCGCTTCCCTGACGACCTGATCACTGATTGCATCCACCACCTTGCGATAGCGTCTGGCCAGTCGCCTGCCCTGAAATTTCACCAGATGATCGGCGCGAAAGGCAATCCTGCCTTCAAGCGTCTTCGGCATCTGCACCACCTGAGGGGCGGCCACGCGTGCCGCGTCTTCGGAATGCAGCACCGCCCAGCGCCCGATATCAAACGCGCGTTTGTTCTTTTCGACCGCCGCGCCGTTCAACTCGATCGCCTGCAGGATCGCCTCCTGCGACAGCGGCACCAGCCCGCGCTGCCATGCCGCGCCAAAGATCATCATGTTGGAAAAGATTGAATCCCCCATGGTCGCGCGCGCCAGCTCCGAGGCGTCGAACATGTCGACCCGCCCCTGCATCCGCGCCTCAAGCGACATGGCCAGCCGGTCACTGGGCAGTGAAAATTCGGTGTCGCGGGTAAAGTCGCCGGTGATGATCTCGTGGCTGTTGACCACGGCACCGGTGCGCCCCGATGCGGTCAGGCCCAGCGTCTTGGCCCCGGCACTGACCACCAGATCGCCGCCGATCAGCGCGTCTGCTTCACCTGTCGCAACCCGAATGGCGTTGATGTCGGCAGGATCATTGGCCAGACGGCAATGGATGTGCACCGCCCCGCCCTTTTGCGCCAATCCGGCCATTTCCATCATGCCCGCGCCCTTGCCGTCGATGTGTGCGGCCTGCGCCATCACGGCACCGATGGTGACAACGCCCGTGCCCCCGACGCCGGTGATGACGACGTTCCAGGTGCCCTTGATCGTTGGCAGGTCGGGCATCGGCAGGTGCGGCAGGTCCAGCGTCGTGGTCGCCTGTTTTTTGACCTGCGCACCTTCGAGCGTCACAAAAGACGGGCAAAAGCCTTTGACGCAGGAAAAATCCTTGTTGCACGTGGACTGATCAATCGCCCGTTTGCGCCCCAGTTCGGTTTCGGCAGGCACGATGGACACGCAGTTGGACTGCACCCCGCAATCGCCACAGCCCTCGCAGACATCCGTGTTGATGAACACGCGCTTGTCGATTTCGGGAAAGGTGCCGCGCTTGCGGCGGCGACGCTTTTCGGCGGCACAGGTCTGGACGTAAACGATGACACTGACGCCGTCCGTTTTGGCAAACCGTTCCTGCACGGTCTGCAACTCGGCCCGTTCATGGGTCGGCACACCCGACGGGAAACGGGACAGGTCCATATCCTCTTTCTCGTCATAGACCACGGCCACGTTTTCACAGCCCATGGCGCGGACCTCGTTGACGATGCGGTAGGCATCAAGGCCGCCATCGTTGCCCTGCCCGCCTGTCATGGCAACCGCATCGTTGTAGAGAATCTTGTAGGTGATCGTGGTGCCGGCGGCCAAAGCCGCACGAATCGCCTGTACGCCCGAATGGTTGTAAGTGCCGTCGCCAATGTTCTGGAACACGTGCCCACGCTGCGAAAAAGGCGCCTCGCCGATCCAGTTGGCCCCCTCGCCGCCCATATGGGTGTAGCCGATGGTCTCGCGCTCCATCCACTGCACCATGTAGTGGCACCCGATGCCTGCATAGGCGCGGCTGCCCTCGGGCACCTTGGTGGATGAATTGTGCGGACACCCCGAACAGAAATAGGGCAGACGGGCGGCGATATCCGTCGCGTTGTCGGACCGGCGCGCGGCGTCCAGCACGGCCATGCCCGCCTTGATCCCGTCCGTCTCGCGCCCCTCTTCGATCAGGATGTCGCCCAGCTTTTCCGCGATCCAGATCGGATCGAGCGCACCGCGCGTCGGGAACAGTTCGTCACGATGCAAACCGCCCGCGCCACCCTTGTACCAGCCATAGACACGGCGCCCCTGACGGTCATCAAAGATCGCCTCCTTGATCTGCACCTCGATCAGCTTGCGCTTTTCCTCGACCACGACGATCAGGTCCAGCCCTTCGGCCCAGTCGTGAAACCCCTGCATATCCAGCGGAAACGTCTGTCCGACCTTGTAGGTGGTAATGCCCAGCCGGTCGGCCTCGTTTTCGTCGATGTTGAGCAGGGACAGCGCATGGACAAGGTCAAGCCAGTTCTTGCCTGCCGCCACGAAACCGATCCTGGCCCCGGGCTTGCCCCAGACCCGTTTGTCCATCTTGTTGGCATGGGAAAACGCCTCGGCGGCAAACCGCTTCTTGTCGATCACGCGGGCTTCCATCGACGTCGGGTCATCCACCAGACGGATGTTCAACCCACCCTCGGGCATGTCGAACTCCGGCTGCACAAAACTCAGGCGATGCGGGTTTCCATCAACCACGCTGGTGGCCTCGACCGTGTCCTTCATCGTCTTCAGACCAACCCAGGTGCCCGAAAACCGGCTGAGCGCCCAGGCGTAAAGCCCGTAATCCATGATCTCCTGCACACCCGCAGGCGACACAACAGGCATATAGGCATCCACCAGTGCCCACTCTGACTGGTGCAGCACGGTCGAGGATTCGCCGGTGTGATCGTCCCCCATAGCAACGACGACGCCACCGTTTTTGGACGATCCGGCCATGTTGGCGTGTTTGAACACGTCGCCCGAGCGGTCGACGCCGGGGCCCTTGCCGTACCAAAGACCAAAGACGCCGTCATATTTGCCCTCGCCGCGCAATTCGGCCTGTTGCGATCCCCAAAGGGCGGTGGCGGCGAGGTCTTCGTTCAGTCCGGGTTGAAAGGTGATGTCATGCGCGCTCAGCGGTTTCAGGGCGCGGGTCATGTGCATGTCAACCGCACCCAGCGGCGATCCGCGATATCCCGTCACCAGCCCGGCGGTGTTCAGCCCGGCGGCCACATCGCGCGCCTTTTGCATCAGCATCAGCCGCACCAGCGCCTGCGTGCCGTTCAGCAGAACCGGGCTTTTGTCCAGGTCATAGCGATCGTTCAAGGAAATCTTTTGCGTGCTCATGCGTGGCCTCCCCTGCCGCGATCAGTCTTGCATATATTTTGACCAAATATAGGTCATATTTGCTGACCTGTATACATAAATTTCACAATTCAGACGGTTCCCCTGGCACACTGACTGTGAAATGGGGTCGTTTCTGCTAGTGTCAGGCAAAATTTACGGATTGCACACAAATGGATTGGGACAAGTTACGGATTTTCCACGCGGTCGCGGACGCGGGCAGCCTGACACATGCGGGCGACAAGCTGAATCTGAGCCAGTCGGCCGTGTCCCGCCAGATCCGCGGGCTTGAGGAATCGCTGAATGCGACGCTGTTTCACCGCCATGCGCGCGGGCTGATCCTGACGGAACAGGGCGAGTTGCTGTTCGATGCCACCACGGCGATGAACAAACGTCTCGATACCGCCTCTGCCCGTATCCGCGACAGCGAAGAAGAAGTGTTCGGCGATCTGCGTGTCACCACCACCATCGGCTTCGGGACCCTGTGGCTCGCCCCACGTCTGGTCAAACTTTACGCACAATACCCGGATTTGCGTGTCGATCTGATGCTCGAAGAACGCGTCCTTGACCTGCCCATGCGCGAGGCGGACGTGGCGATCCGCATGAAAGAACCCAGCCAGGCCGATCTGATCCGCAAGCGGCTGATGACGGTCAAGATGCAGGTTTTTGCGACACAGGCCTATCTGGATGCCAACGGCGTGCCCGACAGTCTGGACGATCTCATTGATCACCGGCTCATTTGCCAAAGCGTGAATGCAGCGCAGGTCGGGGCAAGTTCGACACTTGTTCAGCACTTGCTGACCTACCAGGTGCGCAGCCTGCTGACGGTGAACAACTATTTCGGCGTTTTGCAGGCGGTGTTGCAGGATCTGGGCCTTGGTATCCTGCCCGATTATGTCAGCGCCGAAGACGAACGCCTGATTCACGTCCTGCCCGAGGTCGAGTCGGCAGACATACCGGTGTTTCTCGCCTATCCGGAGGAATTGCGCCCATCCAAGCGCATTGCCGCCTTCCGCGATTTTGTGCAGGAAGAGATAACCGCATACCGCAAGACGCTGAGAGCAAAAGAAAACCTCTAGCCATGCAGCCATTGCATAGCGGCCATGCCATTGCCCGCACGCAAACTGCCTTGAAACGCAGCATTTCGGCACCTAATTGAGCGATATGAAGACACCGCGCATCCGCGCCATCTTCATACCTCCCTGTTGGACTTGGCCGAGCTTTACGCTCGGCCTTTTTTTTTGCCCGCGCCACATGGCCGGCTGTGTCCCTTGACAGCAGGTCGCTCCAACGAAACAACCTGATGCCATGACGGCGCGCACGCCTGTCACCGCTCAGGAGGCGCTGAATGAAGTTTCGTTTCCCCGTCATCATCATCGACGAAGATTTCCGCTCCGAAAACACCTCCGGATTGGGCATCCGCGCCATGGCCGAAGCCATCGAAAACGAGGGCTTCGAGGTCGTCGGTGTCACCAGCTATGGGGACCTTTCGCAATTCGCCCAGCAACAATCGCGCGCGTCCGCCTTTGTTCTGTCCATAGATGACGAGGAATTCACGCCCGGTGACGATCTGGACCAGGCTGTGCTGGACCTGCGCAATTTCATCGAGGAAGTGCGTTGGAAAAACAACGACGTGCCGATCTACATCTACGGAGAGACCAAGACCGCGCGCCATTTGCCAAACGACATCCTGCGCGAACTCCACGGCTTTATCCATATGTTCGAGGACACGCCGGAATTCGTCGCCCGCCACATCCTGCGCGAGGCGCGCAGCTATCTCGAAGGGATCCAGCCGCCGTTCTTCAAGGCGCTGCTCGATTACGCCGAGGATGGATCATACTCCTGGCACTGTCCGGGCCATTCGGGCGGCGTCGCGTTTCTCAAAAGCCCGGTGGGCCAGATGTATCATCAGTTCTACGGCGAAAACATGCTGCGCGCCGATGTTTGCAATTCGGTCGAGGAACTGGGCCAGCTGCTGGATCACAACGGCGCGATCGGCGCGTCCGAACGCAACGCCGCGCGCATTTTCAATGCCGACCACTGCTTTTTCGTGACCAACGGGACGTCCACCAGCAACAAGATGGTCTGGCACCACACCGTCGCCCCCGATGACGTGGTTGTGGTTGACCGCAACTGTCACAAATCCATCCTGCACGCGATCATCATGATCGGCGCGATTCCGGTGTTTCTGAAGCCGACCCGCAACCATTACGGCATCATCGGCCCGATCCAGCAGTCCGAATTCGAACCCGACGCAATCCGCGCCAAGATCCGCGCCAACCCGTTGCTGAAGGATGTTGATGCGGACACGGTCAAACCCCGCGTCGTCACGCTGACGCAATCGACCTATGACGGCGTTCTCTACAACACCGAATCCATCAAGCAGATGCTGGATGGGTACATCGACAACCTGCATTTCGACGAGGCGTGGCTGCCGCACGCCGCCTTTCACCCGTTTTACGGCGAATACCATTCGATGGGGCGCCACCGCACGCGGCCCAAACACGCCGTGACCTACGCCACCCAGTCGATCCACAAGCTGCTGGCCGGGATCAGCCAGGCCAGCCACGTGCTGGTGCAGGACAGTCAGGACACCAAACTGGACCGCCACCTGTTCAACGAGGCGTACCTGATGCACACCTCGACCAGCCCGCAATATTCGATCATCGCGTCCTGCGATGTGGCCGCGGCCATGATGGAACCCCCCGGCGGCACCGCGCTGGTCGAGGAAAGCATTGCCGAAGCGCTCGATTTCCGCCGCGCCATGCGCAAGGTGGACGACGAATACGGCGAAGATGACTGGTGGTTTCAGGTCTGGGGGCCCGACGATCTGGGCACCGAAGGCGCATATGAACAGCGCCCGTGGGTGCTGCGCCGGACGGACGCGGACGGTGTGCAAAAGGCCGACGGGATCGACAGCTGGCACGGCTTTGGCGATATGGCCCCCGGTTTCAACATGCTTGACCCCATCAAGGCCACGCTGATCACGCCCGGCCTTAACCTGGACGGCAAGTTCGAAGACAGCGGCATTCCCGCCTCCATCGTCACCAAATATCTGGCTGAACACGGTGTTGTTGTCGAAAAAACAGGGCTTTACAGCTTTTTCATCATGTTCACCATCGGCATCACAAAGGGGCGATGGAACACGCTGCTATCGGCCCTCCAACAGTTCAAGGACGACCACGCCAGGAACGCCGGGCTTTGGCGTTGCATGCCGGATTTTGTCGCCAGGCAACCCGCCTATGCGGATATGGGCCTGCGCGATCTGTGCCAGCATGTTCACGCGCTCTATGCCAAATACGATGTCGCCATCCTGTCGACCGAGATGTATCTGAGCGATCTGAACCCGGCAATGAAACCCAGCGACGCCTACGCCCACATTGCGCGGCGCGAAACGCAACGCGTGCCGATCGACGATCTGGTGGGCCGGATCACCACCAGCCTTGTCACCCCCTACCCGCCGGGCATCCCGTTGCTGATACCGGGCGAAGTGTTCAACGAAAAAATCGTGGACTACCTCAGGTTCAACCGGGCCTTTGCGCGCGAATGTCCCGGGTTCGAAACCGATATCCACGGCTTGGTACACGAGGTCGGCGCGGATGGTGCGATGCACTACTTTGCGGATTGCGTGGCGGAATAGGCCTGGTGCCGGGTCAGGTTCGCGCACAGGCGTTTCACCACTTGGCCCCACCCCGGCCTTGTCCTAAAAGCGCCCCAAGAAGATGGGGGCCCAGATGCAAGAACCACAGATTACCGATGACCTGATCGCGGCCCACGGCCTCAGCGCGGATGAATACGCGCGCATCCTGGACATCATCGGACGCACCCCGAGTTTTACCGAACTGGGGATTTTTTCGGCGATGTGGAACGAGCACTGTTCCTACAAGTCGTCCAAGAAATGGCTGCGCACCCTGCCCACAGACGGCCCGCAAGTGATCTGCGGGCCCGGCGAAAACGCGGGCGTCGTCGATATCGGCGACGGGCAGGCGGTGGTCTTCAAGATGGAATCCCACAACCACCCCTCCTATATCGAACCCTATCAGGGGGCGGCCACGGGCGTGGGCGGCATCCTGCGCGACGTGTTCACCATGGGCGCACGGCCCATCGCAGCCATGAACGCCCTGTCGTTCGGTGAACCGGACCACCCCAAGACCCGCCAGCTGGTGCACGGCGTCGTCGCCGGTGTGGGCGGCTATGGCAACGCGTTCGGTGTGCCCTGCGTCGGTGGCGAGGTGCGCTTTGATCCCGCCTACAATGGCAACTGCCTCGTGAACGCCTTTGCCGCTGGTCTGGCGGACGCGGACAAGATTTTCTATTCCGCCGCCTCGGGCGTGGGCATGCCGGTTGTCTATCTGGGCGCCAAGACAGGCCGGGACGGTGTCGGCGGCGCCACCATGGCCAGCGCCGAATTCGACGACACCCTCGAGGAAAAGCGCCCGACCGTCCAAGTCGGCGACCCGTTCACCGAAAAGCGGCTGATGGAGGCAACGCTCGAATTGATGGCCACGGGTGCGGTGATTTCCATTCAGGACATGGGCGCTGCCGGTCTCACCTGCTCGGCTGTCGAAATGGGCGACAAGGGCGGTCTGGGCGTGCGCCTCGATCTCGAAAAAGTGCCGGTGCGCGAGACGGCAATGACCGCCTATGAAATGATGCTGAGCGAGTCTCAGGAGCGGATGCTGATGGTGCTGCGCCCTGAACTCGAGGCCGAAGCCAAAGCCGTGTTCGACAAATGGGACCTGGATTTCGCCATCGTGGGCGAGACAATTGCCCAAGACCGTTTCCTCATTCAGCTGAACGGTGAGACAAAAGCCGACCTGCCGCTGTCCAAACTCGCCTCCACTGCGCCCGAATATGACCGGCCCTGGGTCCCCACTCCCGCGCCGGACCCCATGGCCGACGTGGTCAACATTGATCCGATCGACGGATTGCGGGCACTTCTGGCCTGCCCCAACTACGCCTCCAAACACTGGGTGTTCGAGCAATACGACACCATGGTCATGGCCGACAGCGCCCGCACACCGGGCCTTGGCGCCGGGATCATCCGCGTGCACGGCACCGAAAAATCGCTCGCCTTCACCTCCGACGTCACCCCACGCTACGTGCAGGCCAACCCCGAAATGGGCGGAAAACAGGCTGTCGCCGAGGCCTATCGCAACCTCACCGCCACCGGGGCAACACCGCTGGCCACCACCGACAACCTCAACTTCGGCAATCCCGAAAAACCCCAGATCATGGGCCAGTTGGTGGGCGCGATCAAGGGCATCGGCGCCGCCGTCGCCGCGCTCGACATGCCGATCGTGTCCGGCAACGTCTCACTGTACAATGAAACGGACGGGGCGGCGATCCTGCCCACGCCAACCATCGGGGCGGTCGGCCTGATCGCACAGCCCGACGACATGATCGGCTGCGATGTCCACGAGGGGCATGTGGCCCTTCTGATCGGGGACACGACCGGCCATCTCGGTCAGTCTGCATTGCTGCTCGAAGTGTTCAACCGTGCCGACGGCGACGCGCCCCATGTCGATCTGGAGGCCGAAAACCGCAACGGCACCTTCATCCGCAACAACCACGCGCTGATCTGCGCCTGTAGCGATCTCAGCGACGGCGGACTGGCGCTTGCAGCATTCGAACTGGCCGAAGCCTCTGGAATCGGCGTGGTGCTCGACAGCAGTGACACCGGCTTCCTGTTTGGCGAGGACCAGGCCCGCTACCTCCTGGCGTGCAGCTTTGATCAGGCCGAGGCGCTGATGATTGCGGCCGGTCAGGCAGGCGTGCCGATCCAGTCAGTCGGTAAATTCACCGGTGATATGGTCTGGATGGGCCAGTCCAGCGCCCCTCTGTCCGAGTTGTCCGAAGCCTACCGCACCGCCTTCGCGGACACCTTCGCCTGAACCATGGTTTCGGAGCCGCCCTCGCTTGATCTCAAGGGAATAGGGGGCGGGCTGACGATCAAGCTGAAATGCGGAGGGTCCCTGAAAGAGGAAACCGTATTTCTGCTTGAGCGGCAGACCGGCCCCTGTCACGCCAGAGATCGGGCGCGGGCGGCTCTGACACTATGGTTTTGGAGGGTCCCGAAGCGCCAGACAAAAAATGTCGTGCGCCGCAGGCGCTCAATCTGACAACATCTGCAACAGACGATCGCGGTCGCCAACATCATCACGCCGCGAAATCACCGCCGACAGCTCTTCCAGCGACGCGATCGAATGACCTGCGCGAAAGCTGTCCACATGCGGCAGCATGGCGGCTATTCCGCGCGCCTTGGGGGCAAATGCATCCCAGCGCAACAAAGGGTTGATCCAGATCAGACGGCGCGCCGACATGTGCAACCGCTGCATCTGGCGTGACAACACTTCGGGGTCATCACGGTCCAACCCGTCCGTGATCAGCAACACAACGGCCCCCTGCCCCAGCACCCGGCGCGACCAGTCGCGGTTGAAGGTCTCAAAGCAGGCCCCGATCCGCGTTCCGCCTTCCCAATCCTGCGCCTCGGCCCCGGCGGCGCGCAGGGCCGCATCCACATCACGGGTCGCCAGATGGCGGGTGATGTTGGTCAACCGGGTGCCAAAGGTGAACGCATGCACCCGCGACCATCCCGCCCCCCTGGCATTGGCAACGCTGTGCAGAAAATGCAGCACCACGCGCGAATACTGGCTCATCGAGCCCGAGATGTCGCACAGCACCACAAGGTTGGGATAGCGCAGCCGCGGCGTTTTCCAGCGCAATCCCTGCATCTCTCCGCCAAAACGCATCGCCTCGCGCAAGGTGCGTGCGGGATCAATACGGCCCCGCCCGCCCATGCGCGTCCGGCGTGACGGGGTTGGATCGACCGGCAGGCTCATGCGGGCCAACATCGCCTTCGCCTGCGCCATCTCGCCCGCGCTCATCTGCTCGAAGTCCAGTGTTTTCAGCTGCTCCAGCGTCGACGCCGTGAGGGACGCATCGATGTCGATTTCGGTTTCCTGCGCCTCTTCCTCGGCGTCAGGTTTGGCCAGATCTGTCCCGTCCAGCAACGCTTCGGCGGCGCGTTTCTCGGCGGCCTGCGCTGCGCGTTCCGCCTGCACGCCGCGCACGGCGGGCAGCATCGTCGCCATCATATGCTCAAGATACCGCGGATCGCGCCAGTACAGGCGAAAGATCTGGGCAAAGACGGCGCGGTGTTCAGGGCGCGACACGAAACAGGCATGCAATGTCCAATAAAAGTCGCGCCGATCAGAAAACCCGGCAACCCGCACCGCCTCGATCGCATCTATCACCCGACCGGGACCAATCGGGACACCGGCACGACGCAAGGCCCGCGCAAAATGGGTGATGTTGGCGACAAGGCGCGGTGTATCGGGCAGGTTCAGCGGCACATATTCAGCCATGCAATTGCCCCACATGCGCGCAGATCAGCACTGCCGCATCCGTCGCGGACATCTCTGTCACGTCCAGCGTGACGGAACCCTTGGGCAAAAACAGGCGGTTGGAGGCGCGAATTGTCCGCAAAACGTCTGCGTCCATCAGTTTGTCACCACCACGGCGCGACGGGTCTGTCAGACGGCGTTGATTTTCCTCAAGCGCCAAATCAAGTACAAAGGTCGATAAGGGGTCATTTCTGTTGCGCGCAAGGTCCAGCGCGGGTTGAAACAAAGGTATCGCGGCCGGTTCGTCTGCCAATGCATCCGTAAGAATCACCGGAACCTCGTCCGGCAGCGACTGCGCATGGAACAGTATCAATGCGCGCACCTCTTCACGCATCGCGATGCTTTCCTGAGTTTCGCGCGCGTAGATGGCACGTGCTGCGTCCAGCATCAGATGATTGTGGATCAAGCGCCCGTCCAACATGTCCGCGACAATGCGTCCAACGGTACGCTTGCCCGCGCCGGGCCAGCCCCCGATATGAACGACTGGCGCAACCGTCACGGAACTACTCCGCTTCCAGAGACGCCTTCGCCTCATCCAGAATGCGCTTGGCCTCCGATCCCTGCAATTTCTGAATGTCGTCCTGATATTTCAGAATCGCGCCCAGCGTGTCGGCGATCACCTCGGGGCTGAGCGTGATGACATCCAGCGCCAGCAGGCATTTGGCCCAGTCGATGGTTTCGGCCACCCCCGGTTTCTTGAACAGATCCTCGCGGCGCAGGGCTTGCACAAAGGCCACGACCTCCCGGCTTAGCGCCTCTGCGGCATCGGGCGCACGTGCCGTCAGGATGTCCATCTCCCGGTCGAAATCCGGGTAGTCCACCCAATGATAAAGGCACCGGCGTTTCAGGGCATCATGCACTTCGCGGGTGCGGTTCGAGGTGACGATGACGATGGGGGGCTCGGGTGCCTTGATCGTGCCCAGTTCGGGAATGGTGACCTGAAAATCGCTGAGCGCTTCCAGCAGGAAGGCCTCGAACGGTTCGTCCGTGCGGTCCAGTTCGTCAATCAGGAGAACGGGCGCGCCGTTTTCATCCGGTGCCATCGCCTCCAGCAGCGGGCGGCGGATCAGGAATTCATCCGAAAACAATTCAGCCTGCAACGCCTGCCGGTCCGCCCCCCCGGTCGCCTCTGCCGTGCGGATCGCGATCATCTGTGCCGGAAAATTCCACTCATAGACGGCGGATGCGGCATCCAGCCCTTCGTAACACTGCAGCCGGATCAGACGCCGGCCCAGACCTGTACTCAGCGCCTTGGCAATCTCGGTCTTGCCCACGCCCGCTTCGCCTTCCAGAAACAGCGGCCGCCCCAGCTTGAGGCTCAGAAAAACAACCGTGCCCAGCGCACGATCACAGACATAGCCCTGATCGGCCAGCATCGCCTGTACGGCATCAATTGAAGCGGGGATGTGCATGGGCAGTCCTTCTTTGACCCCAAACTGCATCCCACCGGGCGGGCGTCAAGCCCCCGACCGTTCATATCGTTGACGGGATTCGGTGAAAATGTCATGTTATCGCAACGATTTGGGCCCTTGCGACCCGGCATGACAAACGAGGTTTCCGGGCAAAGCGCACACGGACCCATCAAGAGGCGGCACTTTATGTACGACACCCACCGCCGCGCCGACCGGGGCGCCCCATGACCCACCTTGTCATCACCACAGTCCGCAACGAAGGCGCATTCCTGCTGGAATGGCTGGCCCATCACCGTGCCGTGGGCGTGGATCATTTCGTTGTCTTTTCAAATGATTGCGATGATGGCACGGACAGGATGCTGGATCATCTCGCAACCCTTGGATGGCTGACCCACATGCGCAATGACGGCCCCTATGACCAGGGCGGCATTCAGTTCACCGCGTTGAAACGGGCCGCGAAACTGGATGTGGTGCGGTCCGCGAAATGGATTCTGGTCATGGATGTCGATGAATTCGTCAATATCCACACCGGCGACGGCACCTTCAGCGCCCTGCATGACGCCCTGCCCGACGCGACGGCCATCACCCTCACCTGGCGTCTGTTCGGCAACAACGAACAGGTGCATTATCAGGACCGGCCGGTGACCGAACTGTTCGAACACGCCGCCCCCGACATCCTCCACTGGCCGTGGCGCGCGGCCATGTTCAAAACGCTCTATGCCAATGACGGTACCTACAAAAAACCCGGTATACATCGCCCGCGCGCGCCCGACGCGGACCGCATCAAGGATGCCCGCTGGTATGACGGCCACGGACGCGCGCTGGATCCGCAATTCCGGACCAAACGGGTGTTTTCGAACTTCGGACAGCCCAATTACGGGCTGGTGCAACTCAACCACTATCCGCTGGGCGCGATGGAAAGCTATATCGTCAAGGTCGACCGGGGACGGGTCAACCGCCAGGACAACACCATGGGCGCGGACTATTGGGTCGAGCGGAATTTCAACACGGTCAGGGACACGTCAATCCGGCGCTATGACGACGCGCGCAACGCGGCTCTGACACAGCTGCGCGCTGACGAAACCCTCGCCGCGCTGCACGAAAGGGCCGTGGCATGGCGCAAGGCCCGCTTTGAGACGCTGATGACACAGGAACCCTATCGCGCCCTGTTTGGACGGTTGTTGATGACACCACCCGCCCGCGCCATTGCGCCCGAGGCGGCGAAATTCCTCACCGCCTATGCGCGCAAAGCGCAAAAAAACGGGGATTAAGCAGCGGCTCGGCGCGCAAATCTCGCTCAAAGTCTTCTTATTTTCGCCGTATTGCCCATCTACCTGATATAAAACCCGCACCGAAAGCTGCGGGAGTACGAGGTATTGCGATGCAGGACGCAGACACAGTGTTTGACCCGGATCTGGCAGGTTTGTCCAAAGACGAATGGCTGGCCGAAGTCGAGGCCGTTGCCGGGGATCACGGATACTTTGAACTTCTCGGCAAAAGACATTTCGCAGCCCACGTGCGGCGCGGCAACACGCTCATGGTCAGCTTCGAGACGATTCAGGGCATGCGTTCGTTGTCCAACAGCGCGGAACCTCTGGGTTGGACCTTTGTACGCCAATATGACTGGTCGCACCTTTGCGTGGCCTCGGATGGCGATACCTGGTTTCGCGACAAGGACGTGATCGCAGAGTTTGATCGCCTGGTCGACGAGGGGTTCTTTGACGAGTTTGAAACCGTGTTGTTTTACGGCGCTGGCCCTTGTGGATATGCAGCGGCGGCCTTTTCAGTCGCGGCCCCCGGCGCACGTGTCCTGGCGATCCAGCCGCAAGCGACCCTCGATGCCCGCGTGGCCGAGTGGGACAACCGCTTTGCCGAAATGCGCCGCACCGATTTCACGCAACGCTATGGCTACGCACCTGACATGCTGGATGCGTGCGACAAGGCCTATGTCATCTATGACCCGGTCGAAATGCTGGACGCGATGCACGCCACCCTGTTCACCACGTCCGGGGCCACTCCGCTGCGCATGCGCAAGATGGGCGGCGCGCTGCAGGGGGATTTGATCCGCATGCGCCTCCTGACCCCCCTGATCATCGAGGCCGCGTCAGGCGCGCTGGATGACAACGCCTTTGCACACCACTACAGGGCGCGGCGCACCTACCTGCCCTATCTGCGGCGCATGATGGGCGCGCTGGACCGCGCCGGGCGCACCGACCTCACCTACCTTCTGACGCGCAATGTCACGTCGCGGATGAACGCGCCGCGCTTCCAGCGCCGCCTGGGCGAAATCGAACAACAGCGCGCGATTGCCGGAACAGACGGCGAAATCGGTGATTCCGGGTCCCGCGAGGACTAGCAACGCGCCGCCCACCCGTGTTAACGCGCGTTCCATGAACACCCTCACGATTGCCCGCCCCGACGACTGGCACCTGCATCTGCGCGATGGCGCGATGATGCGCGCCGTCCTGCCCCATTCAGCACAGCATTTCGCCCGCGCAATCATCATGCCCAACCTTGTGCCGCCCGTCGTGACAGGGGCCCAGGCCATGGCCTACCGTGATCGCATCCTGGCCGCGCTGCCCGATGGCATGACGTTCGAGCCGCTGATGACGCTCTACCTGACCGAAGACACCGACCCGGATGACGTCGAGGCCGCCCATGCCAGCGGTCTGGTCAAGGCGGTCAAACTTTACCCCGCAGGCGCCACCACCAATTCCGCGTCCGGTGTGGCGGATTTTGAAAAAACCCGCGCCACGCTCGACCGGATGGCCAGGATCGGCCTGCCGCTCTGCGTACATGGCGAAGTGACAGATGCGGAGGTCGACATTTTTGATCGCGAGGCGGTGTTCATCGACCGGGTGCTGGAGCCGGTGCGACGCGCGACGCCGGGTCTGCGGGTGGTGATGGAACATATCACCACAGCAGACGCCGTGCAGTATGCGCGCGCGCAGGATGACACGCTCGGGGCCACGATCACGACGCATCACCTGGTGATCAACCGCAACCACATCCTCGCGGGCGGCATCAAACCGCATTATTACTGCCTTCCGGTCGCCAAACGCGAAACCCACCGCCGCGCCCTGCGCAAAGCGGCCACCAGCGGAGAGGCGCGCTTTTTCCTCGGCACCGACAGCGCCCCGCACACGGACGCAAACAAGCTGCTGCCCTGCGGTTGCGCGGGATGTTTCACCGCACCCAATACGATGGCCATCCTGGCACAGGTGTTCGAAGAAGACGGCGCGCTCGACAAGCTCGAAGGTTTCACATCGCGCAATGGCCCCGCCTTTTACGGGCTGCCGGTCAACACCGACACGATCACGCTGACCAAAATTCCAACGACCCTGCCCTCGCATGTGCAAAGCGACGATGGCCCGGTCACCATCTTCGATCCCGGTTTCGATCTCGCATGGTCGGTCCAACACCTTCTCTGATTTCAAAAAATCCCCGCCGGAGGCTCCCGCAATCACCACCGGCGCATCACCCGAAAGCACAGCACCATGATCCCCACCAGCTATCCCACCCCCAAAGAGATCGCCCGCCTCACCGCGCGCATGCTGCTGGAAATCAAGGCGGTACATTTCAACGCCGCCGAACCGTTCAAACTGGCCAGCGGCCTGCCCTCGCCCACCTATATCGACTGCCGCAAACTGATCAGCCATCCCCGCATCCGCTCCACACTCATGGATTTTCTGACCGTCACGGTCATGCGCAATGCCGGGTTCGAGGCATTCGACAACATCGCCGGGGGCGAAACGGCGGGCATCCCCTTCGCCGCGCTGGTCGCCGAACGCATGGGGCTTCCCATGACCTATGTGCGCAAGAAACCAAAAGGTTACGGACGCAACGCCCGGATCGAAGGCGACATGGGCGAAGGACAGCGCGTCCTGCTGGTCGAGGATCTGACAACCGACGGCGGCTCGAAACTCAGTTTCGTGGATGCGATCCGCGAGACCGGGGCGACCTGCGGACACACAGCGGTCATCTTTTACTACGGCATCTTCCCCGAAACGGAAAAGACGCTGGGCGATCACGGCGTGGCCCTGCATCACCTGTGCACATGGTGGGACGTTTTGGCCGAGGCCCGCGCCTCCAGGGCATTTGACGCAGACACGCTCAGCGGCGTCGAAGAGTTCCTGAACGATCCCCGTGCGTGGCAGGCCGCCCGGACGTAACCGTCGGGACTCCGGACGCCTGCGTCTGGCAAGAAACCTGGGGATATTTTCCCGAGCAACCTGTGGACAGAAATGATTCTTTTGCCCAACAGCATCCAGATGTGGTAGCCTGCTTTGACATAACCGCCAGATATCGGTGCACCTGTGCGGTAAAGCCTGTTATCCCTGCACCTGTCCACAGGGTTACTCCCTGTTTGCAGAATCGTCGCGTTATGGCACTCAGCGCAGCAGGGAAAAAACAAGAAACGAGCAGGGACCGGGGTCATGAACGAGATCGCAGCGATCAATCCGACAGGTGTGGCAGTACAGGATGCCGAAACCATGCCGCATTCAACCGAGGCTGAACAACAGCTTCTGGGTGCGATTCTGACCAACAATGACATCTATGACCGCATTGCGTCGATCATCGGCCCCGGTCATTTCTATGACCCGGTCCATGCCCGCATTTTCGAGATCGCCTCGGCCCGCATCGCCAAGAACAACCTGGCCAGCCCCGTCACGCTCAAGGCGTTCATGGAAGATAACGAGGGCCTCAGGGAACTGGGCGGGCCTGCCTATCTTGCGCGGCTTGCGGGCGCCGCGATCAGTGCCTATGCGGTGCGCGACTACGCACAAATCATCTATGACCTCGCGGTGCGGCGCGACCTGATCCAGCTTGGACGGGATATCAGCGCCAAGGCGGCCAAGGTCGACGTCGCATCAGAACCCAAAGAGCAGATCGTGGAGGCTGAGCAGGCACTCTACAAGCTGGCGGAACAAGGCACGTCCGAAGGCGGGTTTCAAAGTTTTCTCAAGGCGGTAACGGACGCGGTTAATGTGGCCAATGCTGCCTATCAGCGCGAAGGCGGGCTGGCAGGCATTTCAACCGGCCTGACGGATATGGACAAGAAACTGGGCGGTTTGCACTCCTCGGACCTGCTGATCCTTGCCGGGCGTCCGTCGATGGGCAAGACGTCGCTGGCCACCAACATCGCCTTCAACATCGCCAAGGCCTACAAGCGCGGCATCAAGCCCGATGGCACCGAGGGCGCGATCGAGGGTGGGGTTGTCGGCTTCTTTTCCCTTGAAATGAGCGCCGAACAACTCGCCGCGCGCATCCTGTCGGAAGCCTCCGAAGTGCCCAGCGAACAGATCCGGCGCGGCGACATGACCGAAGGTGAATTCCGCCGCTTTGTCGATGCGGCCAAGACGCTGGAGGCCTGCCCGCTTTTTATCGACGACACGGCCGCCATCCCGATTGCCCAACTGGCCGCCCGCGCGCGCCGCCTGAAACGGACCCACGGGCTGGATGTGCTGATCGTGGACTATTTGCAACTGGTGCGCGGTGTTGCCGAAAACCGGGTGCAGGAGATCGGCGAGATTTCAATGGGCCTCAAGGCCATCGCCAAGGAGCTCAACATTCCCGTGGTCGCCCTGTCCCAATTGTCCCGGCAGGTTGAAAACCGCGAGGACAAGCGCCCACAGCTTTCCGATTTGCGTGAATCCGGCTCCATCGAACAGGACGCGGACGTGGTCATGTTCGTGTTCCGCGAAGAATACTACAAGGAACGCGAAAAACCCGGCGATCATGACCTCGAAGCCCTGGGCAAATGGACCGCAGAGATGGAGCGCCTGCACGGCCGCGCCGAAGTCATCATCGGCAAGCAGCGCCACGGGCCCATCGGCACGGTCGATCTGTCCTTCGAGGGTCGTTTTACCCGGTTTGGCAATCTGGTTCAGGCCTGGCAGCAATCGGGCGGTGGCGGCGACGTCGGCTTTTGAACCGCGCAGGGCTTGGGGGTCTTGCCCCCCGTGCTTGCGGACTCCCTCACGGCCCATTTGGCGAAATGAAGTGCACTTGCGCCGTAATATTGCCGGTATGACCCGGATGTGACTGGACAGGCGGCCCTGCTTCGGGCCCATTTGGCCCATGCGCTATCTGATTTTTGTTGTCCTGTTCTGGGGTGCTGCCCTGCACGCCCAGGACCGCGTGGAGGTGGATGTCGAACTGTTCCTGGCCGTCGACGTCAGCCGTTCCATGCAGCCCTTCGAGCTGGAAATCCAGCGCCGGGGCTATGCCGCCGCGCTGACCAGCCCCGAAGTACAGGCCGCCATCGGGGGCGGGATGCTTGGGCGGATCGCGGTCACCTATGTCGAATGGGCCGGTGTCCACAGTCAACGCACAATCGTGCCCTGGACCCTGCTGCAAGGCCCGGAACATGCCGCCCGGATCGCCGCACAGATCAGCGCCAATTTTGATGATGCGCAGCGCCGCACATCCATTTCGGGCGTCCTGGATTTTGCCGCAGCGTCGATTGACGCCAACCGCTTTGACGGGTTGCGCCGGGTCATCGACGTGTCGGGTGACGGGCCAAACAACATGGGCGACGTGGTGACAAAAGCCCGCGACCGCGTGCTGGCGCGCGGCATGACGATCAACGGCCTGCCGCTCATGACCCGGGACGAGTCGATCACATCGCGCTATAATATCGCCGATCTTGACGTCTATTAAACCGCCTGCGTGATCGGCGGCACCGGGGCTTTTGTTCTGCCGGTCACCGACTGGGCCGAGTTCGAACAGGCCGTCCGGCGCAAGCTGGTGCTGGAAATCGCCGCCCGCCCGGCACCGCGCGCGCGCATCTGGCGCGCGCAGGGCGCGACACCCTATGATTGCCTGATCGGCGAAAAGATCTGGGAACGGAACCGCAGCCTGTTTGCCTACCCCTAGGCGCATCAAGCGCCGCGTCGGACGCCGCGCAAACTTCAATTCCCACTTGACGCTGCGGGACGGGACGCCAACAAGACAGTCATGACATCCGCAACCCTCACGATCGACCTTGGCGCCGTTGTGCGCAACTGGCGCGTCCTTGACGCAATGAACGACGGCGAAACGGGCGCCGTGGTCAAGGCCGATGGCTACGGTCTGGGCGCAGGGCCTGTCGGGCGTGCCCTTCTGGGTGCCGGTGTGCGCAGCTTTTTTGTCGCCACCGCCGCCGAAGGGGTCACGCTGCGCGCCGCCATCGGACACGGGCCTCGCATCCATGTTTTTTCCGGACATATGGAAGGCGACACAGATGGCATCCGCGCGGCCGCCCTGACCCCCCTGCTCAATTCGGTCGACCAGATGTTGCGCCACGTCGAGGCCTTGCCGGGCGCGTCCTTTGGCATCCAGCTCGATACCGGCATGAACCGCCTCGGGATGGAACCTGCGGAATGGTCCGCCGTGCGCGACATCGCAATTGCCCAGCGCCCGACCCTGATCATGTCGCACCTGGCCTGCGCGGATGCGCCCGACCACCCGATGAATGCGCACCAACGCGACACCTTTCGCGCCATGACGGATGAACTGGACATACCCCGGTCGCTTGCCGCGACAGGAGGCACGCTGCTGGGGGCGGACTATCACTTTGACATGACGCGCCCCGGCGTGGGCCTTTACGGCGGATTGCCCTTCGTCGACGCAGAGCCTGTCGTCACCCTCGATCTGCCGGTCATTCAGGTGCGCGATGTCATGCAGGGCGAAACGGTCGGTTACGCCAACGGCTGGACCGCACCGCAGGATGCGCGCATCGCAACTGTATCGGGTGGCTATGCCGACGGGCTGATCCGCGCCATGGGCGGCAAGGCCGCACTGTTTGCCGGTGGTGTGCGCTGCCCCGTGGTGGGACGCGTGTCGATGGACCTGATCACTGCCGATGTCACTGGTTTGCACGACGACCCGGCCAGCCTGCAATTGATGGGGCCCCATCAGTCGATCGACACCGTGGCCGAGGCCGCAGGAACGATCGGCTACGAGATTCTGACGCAACTCGGGGCGCGCTACGAGCGCTCCATCGTCGCATGAGCACACTCGCAGCCATCGGGCGCGTCGTGCTGGGCTTCCTCGCCGCCATCGGACGCGTAAGCCTGTTCGCGGGGCGCGCCTTTTCACATATATTGCGACCGCCGTTCTATCCGCGCGAATTCGCTCTGGCGCTGCTCAACATCGGCTGGTTGTCGCTCCCAGTGGTCGGCCTGACGGCCATCTTCACCGGCGGGGCGCTGGCGTTGCAGATCTATGCAGGGGGCGCACGCTTCAACGCCGAAGCGGTCGTGCCGCAGATCGTGGGCATCGGTATGGTCCGCGAACTCGGACCCGTCCTTGTCGGCCTGATGATCGCGGCGCGCGTCACGTCCTCGATCGCAGCCGAAATCGCCACGATGAAGGTCACCGAACAGATCGACGCACTGGTCACGCTTTCAACCCATCCGATGAAATACCTGTCCGCCCCGCGCGTGCTGGCGGCCACACTGATGGTGCCCCTGCTGGTGGCGGTCGGCGACGTCATCGGAATCTTCGGCGGATATGCGGTGGCCACGGGCACGCTGGGGTTCAACCCGGCGACCTATATCAGGAACACGGTCGATTTCCTGCAACTGCGCGACATCACATCAAGCCTCGCCAAAGGCGCCGTTTTCGGCTGTATCGCAGCCCTCATGGGATGTTATTTCGGGATGAACTCAAGCCGGGGCGCACAGGGCGTGGGCCGCGCCACCAAAGGGTCCGTCGAAGCCGCAGCCGTTCTGATCCTCGCGGCCAACTTCGTGCTGACGGGGGTGTTTTTCTCGCTATGACACATCCTGCCCCTGCTTCTCTGATTGAAAAAAATCCCCGCCGGAGGCTCCCGACCTCATCCACAGGCACCACGCCATGATCACATTGGACGACGTTCACAAATCCTTTGGCGACAACCATGTCCTGCGCGGCGTGAACCTGCACGTCGCCAAAGGCACATCCATGGTGATCATCGGCGGCTCGGGCACGGGCAAATCCGTCGCCATCAAATCCGTGCTGGGCCTCGTCACCCCGGACAGCGGGACCATCACCGTGGATGGCACCGATGTGACCAAGACCGACCGTGACGCGTTCCTGGCGCGCTTTGGCATGCTGTTTCAGGGCGGCGCGCTTTTTGACTCTCTGCCGGTCTGGCAGAACGTCGCCTTCCGGCTGCTGCGCGGCTCTCTTGCCCGGCCGAGACCCGAGGCGCGCGCCGTCGCCATTGAAAAGCTGCGGCGCGTCGGGCTGACACCGGATGTGGCCGACAAGCTTCCGGCCGAACTGTCCGGCGGCATGCAGAAACGGGTCGGACTGGCGCGCGCCATCGCGGCGGATCCTGAAATCATCTTCTTTGACGAACCGACCACAGGGCTCGACCCGATCATGGCGGGCGTTATCAATGACCTGATCCGCGAAATCGTCACCGAAATGGGCGCTACGACCATGACCATCACACATGATATGTCCTCGGTGCGCTCCATTGCCGATCACGTCGCGATGCTGCACGCAGGCAAGATCCGATGGACAGGGCCGGTCGCGGACATGGACAACGCGGGCGATCCATACGTCGACCAGTTCATTCACGGGCGCGCAACGGGACCGATCGAGGCGGTCCGCTAACGGGTCGGCGGGCGGGCGTCTTTGCCACAGGCAAACAGAGCCGCCCGACCGACCAGACAAAGGTCAAAGATGCATCGCTGGATCAACCTCGGCCTGCTGATACTTTTCCCGCTCTCGTGGTTTGCTCCGCTCATGCGCGCAGGGTTGCTGCCGCTCTTCGGGCTCAGCGAAATCTCGGTCATGACAGGACTTCGCTCGCTCTGGAGCACGGACATCTTCCTTGCCCTGATTGTCGCCCTGTTCGCCCTTGTCGCGCCGATGCTCAAGACGATCACACTGGCGCTGATCCACTGGAATCTGGCCAGCGCGCGGCTCACCCATGGCCCCGGGATGTTGGGCAAACTCGCCATGGCCGACATCTTTCTGATCGCGCTTTACATCACACTGGCCAAAGGTGTCGGCGTCGGGCGACTCGAAACCGCATGGGGGCTTTACCTGTTCACGGCCTGTATCCTCACATCCCTTTGGGTCAGCTGGCGCACCGAACAATAGATCAATCCAGAAAGGATTGGGTCCAGTTCCGAAACAGAGCCCCGAACGCAGGGTTGAAAACCCGGCCGGATTCTCAATGCCGCACCGGTTTTTCATTGCCGGTCAACTGGTTGCGCCTGTACCCTCATCATCGGTGAATGTCTTCTGGGGGGAAGGCTTGTGAACGATTTCAAATCCATGATGCGTGTCTGCATCGCGCTGATGCAGCGGTTGTCGCTGATCCTGTTTGCAGCGCTGGCGCTGGGCCTGATCGTCACGACGGCGCTGGCGACACTTGGCGCAGTGCCCTGGGTGACACTGCCGCTGGAATGGAACGGCGCGGCGATTCCCGCCGCCGGTCTTTATGCGCAGGTCGGGCTGACGATATTTGCCCTCTCGCTGTGCTTTTTCCTGCCCGCCAACTGGCGCATGATGCGCCTCGAAGACTCGCACCGCCGCTTCGAACTGGGCGTCAACGACATCACCCGCGCCTATCACGCCGCACATGCCGCCGACCGCGACGGATTGTTCCGCACCCAAGACGCCCTTGACGACATGCGCGACCGGGTCAGCTTCATGCGCGATCATCCCGACCTCGGGCAACTGGAACCCGAAATCCTCGACCTCGCCGCCAAGATGTCCCATATCAGCCGCGATCTGGCCGATGCCTATTGCGACGACCGGGTCAGCCGCGCGCGCTCTTTCCTCAAGGAACGGCAATACGAGGTTGACCGCTTCAACGACCGCCTTGCCCATGCCAGGGCGATTCACTCGGAGTTTTCCAACTGGATCACCCGGATCGAGCTGGACGAAAACGTGGCCCGCGCCCAGATGGAGCGGTTGCTGGACGAGCTGGAAACCCTGCTGCCCGAATTGAACAAACCCACCGCGGTGCCCGCCATCCCCGGCACCGCCAAGGTCACCCGCCTGCAAAAGCGCGCCGAATAGGGCTTTACCCCGCATCAGCGCGCTGGCACTTCTTGGCGCATGGCCAAATCACCGTCCTTTTCCTGTTCCGCCTGCGGCTCTTCCTTTTCCAAGTGGTCCGGGCGCTGCGACGGATGCGGCGAATGGAACACGATTTCAGAAGACAGCGGCCTGTCCGTCGGCCCCGGCGCCAAATCCCTGGGCGCCCGGCGCGGGTCAGGCATCACACTCAGCGATCTGCGCACCCAGGAGGCCCCGCCGCCACGCACCCCCGCGCACATGCCCGAACTTGACCGCGTGTTGGGCGGCGGTCTGGTCCCGGCCTCGGCCATTCTTGTGGGGGGCGATCCGGGCATCGGCAAATCCACTCTGCTGCTGCAGGCCGCCGCGCAATTTGCGCGCGCGGGTCTCAAGACGATCTATGTCAGCGGCGAAGAGGCCAGCGCACAGATCCGCATGCGCGCCCAGCGCCTTGGCCTTTCCGATTCGCCGGTGCAACTGGCCTCCGACACCAACCTGCGCAACATCCTGACCACCCTCGAAGCGGAATCGCCCGGCCTTGCCATCATCGATTCGATCCAGACCATGTGGCTGGATACCGTCGACAGCGCGCCCGGATCGGTCAGCCAGGTGCGCGCCGCGGCCCACGAGTTGACCACATTCGCCAAACGCAAGGGCGTCAGCGTGATCCTTGTCGGCCACGTCACCAAGGACGGCCAGATCGCGGGCCCGCGCGTCGTCGAACACATGGTCGACACCGTGCTGTATTTCGAGGGCGAGCGCGGCCACCAGTTCCGCATCCTGCGCGCGGTCAAGAACCGCTTTGGCCCCGCCGACGAAATCGGCGTGTTCGAGATGACGGGCGCCGGTCTGGCCGAGGTCACCAACCCTTCGGCCCTGTTCCTGTCCGAGCGGGGAACGCCGTCGCCCGGATCGGTGGTCTTTGCAGGCATCGAAGGCACACGCCCCGTCCTGTGCGAATTGCAGGCGCTGGTGGCCCCCACGCCACATTCCCAACCCCGCCGCACGGTGGTGGGCTGGGACGGCGGGCGACTTGCCATGATCCTCGCGGTGCTCGAAGCACGCTGCGGAATCCCTTTTGCCGGGCTCGATGTCTATCTCAATGTGGCCGGCGGCATGAAGATTTCCGAACCCGCCGCCGATCTGGCCGTGGCGGCCGCACTTTTATCCGCACGCGAAGACAGCGCCCTGCCCGCCGATACCGTCGTTTTTGGCGAAATCAGCCTGTCCGGAGCCCTGCGACCGGCACCTCAGACGGAAAATAGGTTGAAAGAAGCCCAAAAACTTGGTTTTGCATCAGCCATCGCCCCGAAAGGGGGCAAGGCCTATGGCTCCCAGGGCATGACGCTCAATCTGATGAGCGATCTGACCGGGTTTGTGGGTGAGGTATTCGGCGCAGGCTAGCGTCTTTGGACGGGCAGAAAAAAGGAAGAGGACCATGGAAGGGTTCACCATCATTGACGGCGTCGTTGCCGCGGTCATCATCCTGTCGGCCCTTTTGGCCTATGGGCGCGGCATAGTCCGGGAGGTCATGGCCATCGCGGCCTGGATCGCAGCGGCCGTCCTGGCCTTTCTCTTTGCGCCGCGTGTCGAACCGCTGGTGCGCGAAATTCCTGTCGTGGGCGATTTCCTTGCCGACAGTTGCGAGTTGAGCATTATCGGGGCTTTTGCGCTTGTCTTTGCCGTCGCGCTGATCGTGGTGTCACTGTTCACGCCGCTGTTTTCATCCCTTGTGCAACGCTCTGCCATTGGGGGCATCGACCAGGGCATGGGGTTTCTGTTCGGCGTGGCGCGGGGCGTCCTGCTGATTGCAATCGCCTTCTTTGTCTACGACACGGTGATCACCGGGCAGGAATACACGATCGTCGACGAAAGCCGTTCGGCGGCCGTCTTTGGTCGCTTTACCGGCCAGATCGAAGAGCAGAACCCCGAACAGGCGCTTGGCTGGATCACGGCCCAGTACGAAACCCTCGTGGGGACATGTGAGCCCTGAGGCGTGCTGACCACATCCTTGCCCTGACCTGACCGCTTCCCCCTAAAGGGCTGAAACGGGTTTTCTGCCCCTTGCATGACCCGGAAAAAGGCGCACGCGCCGGGCCGCGGCACATGCGCTTGCACAGAATCGCTGCTGTTAGGCACGATTCGCGCCGGGGGCAGATCGCCCGTGCAGCCGCGAAACACCCCATCATGGTGAACACAAGGTTAATTGCGTCGCCCCCCGGTGCAAAGTGTACGCCCCGAGACCCCACTGGCCGCACAGGCGAAACAGAGCCCGCCAATGGCCGCGGTTGTGACGAAAAAGCGGCGGATTTGTGATGCGTTTTGGATGGCAGAACACATTCCAAACCCTGACCGGAGATCCTGACATGTTCCTCAATCACGATACCGCATTCACCACGTTTGTTCCCGCCATCCAGACCGCCCAGCGCGACCATACGGCGACCCTCGCCGCCCAGACCCGACTTGAAACGCCGCGTGGATGGGCCAGTGTCGATGCCCTCAGCGTCGGCGACAGCGTGGCCACCATGGACGGTGGTTTTGCTGAAATCACCGCAATCACCCATCCCAAGCGCCGCATGCCGCTGGTGCAGGTGCCCGGCGGCGTGCTTTCGACCTGTTCGGATGTCGCCCTGCCAGCGGATGCCCATATCGCCCTGACCCCACCTGCCCGCTGGTCGCAAGCGCCCGTGGTGTCGGTGCCGCTCAGGGCGCTCAGCGGGTGGAACGGCATTCGCCCGACCCTGTTTGCCGGCCCCGATCTTGCCACGCTGCATTTCGCGGACGAAGAGATGGTCTATGCCCAGACCGGCCTGCTGATCCATGCTTTTGACGCGGATGCCGACAGTTTCTTTCCCACACTTTCCTATGGCGACACACGTGCGCTTCTGGCCCTGATGGATGGCAAAATGCCGGCACCTGACGCCGCCGCGGCGTAAAGATCGCGCGAAACGTGATCCTTTCGTGACAGGGCTGGCCGGGCTTGCTACACCCCGGCTGACCCTTTCACGGATTCGGAGCTGCCCCTTGTCCGATCAAGACGCTGACGCGCTGATGCCCCCCGCCCATCCGTTTGACTTCGATGCCTGCGACGCCTTCGGCGACGAGGACAAACTGAAAGAAGAATGCGGCATATTCGGCGTTCTCGGGACCATGGACGCCGCCAACTTTGTCGCCCTGGGCCTGCACGCCCTGCAACACCGCGGACAAGAGGCAGGCGGCATCGTCTCTTACGATCCCGACCACGGCTTCAACTCTGCACGCCGCTTTGGCTATGTGCGCGACAACTTCACCTCGCAAAAGGTGATGGAGACGCTGCCGGGTGCCCTGTCCATCGGCCACGTGCGCTATTCCACCACCGGCTCCAAGGGTCAGACCGCGATCCGCGATGTGCAGCCCTTTTTTGGCGAATTTGCCATGGGCGGAGCCGCGATTGCCCATAACGGCAACATCACCAATGCCGACAGCTTGCGCCGCGAACTGATTGAACGCGGCTCGATCTTTCAGTCCTCGTCGGACAGCGAATGCATCATCCACCTGATGGCGCGCTCGCTGCAACGCAACATCCCCGAGCGGATGGAAGACGCCCTGCGCCGGGTCGAGGGCGCGTTTTCCATCGTGGCCATGACCCGCACCAAGCTGATCGGCGTGCGCGACCCGCTGGGGGTGCGCCCGCTGGTGCTGGGCAAGCTGGAAACCGGCTATGTGCTCAGCTCGGAAACCTGCGCGCTCGACATCATCGGCGCGGAATTCGTGCGCGAGATCGAGCCGGGCGAGATGGTCGTGATCACCGAAAAAGGGATCGAAAGCCACCGCCCCTTCCGCCCGCAAAAATCGCGCTTCTGCATCTTTGAACACGTCTATTTCAGCCGCCCCGACAGTATCCTTGGCGGACGGTCAGTCTATGAAACCCGCGAGGGCATTGGTCGTGAACTGGCCAAGGAAGCACCCGTGGACGCCGATCTGGTCTGCCCGGTGCCGGATTCGGGCACGCCCGCGGCCATCGGCTATTCGCTGGAATCGGGCATCCCTTATGCGATGGGCATCATCCGCAACCAGTATATGGGCCGCACCTTTATCGAACCGACCGAATCCATCCGCAACATGGGCGTGCGCCTGAAGCTCAACGTGAACCGCGCCCTGGTTAAGGGGAAACGGATCATTCTGGTGGACGATTCCGTGGTGCGCGGCACGACCTCGCGCAAGATCAAGGAAATGATCCTAGATGCCGGTGCCGCCGAAGTGCATTTCCGCATCGCCTCGCCCCCCACCGCATGGCCATGTTTCTATGGCGTGGACACACCGCAACGCGAAAAGTTGCTGGCCGCCACCATGTCCGAAGAAGAAATGACCCGGCATCTGGGCGTCGACAGCCTGAAATTCATCTCGCTCGACGGGCTCTACCGCGCCGTGGGCGAGGCGCAGGGCCGCGACAACACCCAGCCGCAATATTGCGATGCGTGTTTCAGCGGTGAATACCCGGTCGAACCCGCCGATCAGATCGAAAAGGGTTTCGAGATGAAGGCGGCAGAGTAGAGTAGCCACCTGCTGCCATTTGCGGTCATCAGCCTTTGCGAGGCCCGTCATATGTATCCGCTCAGCCGCGAAATCCGCGATCAAATTGCCAGGTGGCCACAGGCGGCACAGGGCCATTTTCACAGCGCGCGCGCACTTGCCCTTGGGGCTGCACAAGGCGCTGAAACCGGCCCGCTGGATGAAACGCTCAAATGGGGTCAACCGGCATGGCGGCCCCGCAGGCCCCGCACCGGATCGACATTGCGGCTGAACTGGTCGCCCGCGCGGCCCGATCACCTGATGGCGTTTGTGGATTGCAAAACCGACCTGGCAAGCCTGATGTCCACACGCTTTCCGGGTCAGTTCGAAAACGACGGACGCCGCAGCCTCGCCTTTGATCTGAACGCGCCGCTGCCGCAGGACGCAATCGCGCAGCTGGCCCATCTGACCTTTACCTATCATCGGCGCAAACGCGGCGGCTGAGCTTGCCGCTACGTCAATGAGCGGGTCTTGGCTGATGGACAAATTCGCGCATTTTGGCCGACCGAATCCCGTGTTAGCGCCCGCCTCCGAACAGCAATCTTCCGAGGCATCATGACCGAGAACACCGACACCACCGAGGCGACCACCTCGATCGCGGCCGAACTGGCCACCGAACGGGGCGCACTGCAATTGCATGAGCTGCAACTTGTCGGCCTGGTCGGCACCCCGCAAGACCGGCGTGCGCTGTTGCGCAGGGCCAGCGGACAGATCGACATGGTGCGCGTGGGCGATACTGTGCGCCAGGGCACGGTCGTGGCCATTGATGACGAGGTGGTTGTCCTGAACGCGGCCAGCGGCTCGCGCACGTTGCGCTTTCCCAAACACCCGCCCGCCCCGCGCGTCGCCGCTTGACGCGCCGCCCGATGCCGGGCAAGACGGGATCATGACCAAAACAGCACTCGTCACCGGTGCCTCGCGCGGCCTTGGCAACGCCCTCGCCCGCGCCCTTGCGCCCACCCATCACATCATCGCCGTGGCCAAGACCACCGGCGCGCTCGAGGAACTGGACGACCAGATCAAGGCGCTGGGCGGGTCGGCCACGCTGGCCCCCATGGACATCACCGTCGAGGCCGCGATGCAAACCCTGTGCCGGGGGATCCATGATCGCTGGGGCAGCCTTGATATCTGGGCCCATACCGCCATTCATGCCGCCCCGCTGACACCCGCGCCCATGATCGACCCCAAGGACATGACCAAATCAGTGGATGGCAACGTCACCGCGACCGCAACGCTGATCGCCTATATTGCCCCACTGCTGGGATCGGATGGCACCGCGCTGTTCTTTGACGATCCAAAGGCGGGCCTTGCGTTCTATGGCAGCTACGGCGCCACCAAGGCCGCACAGATGGCATTGGCGCGCAGCTGGCAGACCGAAACGCAACGGACCGGGCCACGGGTGCACATCGCCACCCCCGCGCCGATGCCCACAGCCACGCGCGCCCGCTTTCATCCCGGCGAAGACCGCGCGCCCCTTGCCGACCCGATGGCCGAGGCGATGCGCATTCTGGGCGAACTCAACCCTTGATGTGACCCGCGCGGCGGGACGCGGTGAGCCCATGAGACGCCGTTTGCCCCGCCTTGACGTGCCCGCCCGACCGCGCACCGACAATACCGCGCGGTGCGGGCGGCAACGACCTTGCACGACATACGTTCAACATTCCGCCCGACCGCACCATGCCTTTGGGGGTGTTTCGCGCCCCGCCCGTAACCCACACGCAACGCTCCCCTTCTCTGATTTAAAAAAATCCCCGCCGGAGGCTCCCGCAGTTGCCCCAAGCACCCGCGCCACATAGTAAGAGAGGAAAAGGGCCAGCCATGCGCATTCTCATCACCAATGACGACGGTATTTCGGCCCCCGGCCTGCATGTCCTGGAAAAGATCGCCCGTGACATCGCCGGACCAAAAGGCACGGTCTGGACGGTCGCGCCCGCATTCGAACAATCCGGTGTCGGGCACTGCATCAGCTATGCGCGCCCCTTCATGATCCAGAAGATCAACACCCACCGCGTCGCCGTCGAAGGCAGCCCGGCAGACTGCGTTCTGGCCGGCATGTTCGAAGTGATGGACGGCCCGCCCGATCTGGTTCTTTCGGGCGTGAACCGGGGCAACAATTCGGCTGAAAACGCGCTTTACTCCGGCACGCTTGGCGGGGCGATCGAAGGCGCACTGCAAGGCGTCCTGTCCATCGCGCTGTCACAGTATTTCGGCCCCGGCAACCGCGACCTCGATGACCCGTTCGAGGCCTCCGTGACCCAGGGCAAAGAGGTGATTGAGCGGATTATTGCCAACACCCCCAAGGCCCAGGACGGCTATCAGCTGTTTTACAACGTCAACGTGCCCCCGGTGGCCGCAGCCGACGTCAGGGGGATCGCGCTGGTGCCGCAGGGCCTGCGCCCCGGACTGGGTTTTCACACCGAGGCGACGACCTCGCCCTCGGGGCGCCAGTTTCTGTGGATCAAGGGCGGCGACCAGCAGGTCCTGACCGATCCCGGCACCGATGCGGCGGTAAATCTGGATGGATACATCTCGGTCACGCCGATGCGGGCGGATTTCACGGCCCACGACATGCTCGACAGCCTCAGGGCCATTGCAACATGACCGAGGATGACCTCGCCACGCGCAAGATGCAGTTCCTTTATGCGCTGCGCTCGCGCGGTGTGACCGACAAACGGGTGCTGAACGCGATGGAGACAATCGACCGGGGGCCCTTTGTACGTGGGCTTTTTGCCGAACGCGCCTACGAGGATATGCCGCTGCCAATTGCATGCGGGCAGACAATCAGCCAGCCGTCCGTTGTCGGTTTGATGACGCAGGCGCTGAACGTGACAGCGCGCGACAAGGTGCTCGAAATCGGCACCGGCTCGGGCTATCAGGCGGCAATTCTGGCGAAACTGGCGCGCCGGGTCTACACCATCGACCGGCATCGCCGCCTGGTGCGCGAAGCGCGTGCGATTTTCGACGAACTCGACCTGCACACGATCACGGCGATCACCGGGGACGGCTCGCACGGGCTTGCGGATCAGGCCCCGTTCGACCGGATCATCGTAACGGCCGCCGCCGAAGACCCCCCCGGCCCTTTGCTGGCCCAGTTGAAAACAGGCGGCATCATGGTATTGCCGGTCGGGCAGTCCGACGCAGTACAGCGCCTGATCCGCGTCAACAAGACCGAGACGGGGCTGGAGTATGACGAATTGCGCGACGTGCGCTTTGTCCCGCTTCTCGAGGGCTTGGGCAACGAGTGAAATTGGTGTAAAACAACGCCAAATCAGCCTGTTCATGGGCTGGTATCCGGCAACGCCCCCATCCCAGAGGGGTCCGGCAGAGGACGACGCAGATGATTCCGACTTTCCCCCGCACCTCCCGTGGGCGCCTGATGATTGCAGCGCTTGGCCTGACGGCCCTCGCGGCCTGTACCGAACCCCTAGATTTCGACCTGCGCGGGCCGGAAGGCGGATTCAACACCCGCAACGCCGCGCGCAATGCCACGATTGACCGGCCGCGCGCGGACGAACGGGGGGTCATATCCTACCCGAACTATCAGGTTGCCGTGGCGCGACGGGGCGACACACTGAACGACGTGGCCGCACGGGTTGACCTGCCGGCCAGCGAACTGGCGCAATATAACGGCATCGCGGTCGACGTGCCCCTGCGCAAGGACGAAATCATCGCCCTGCCCCGCCGCGTGGCCGAACCGACCGGTGCCATCGGCGCACCTGCCGGGGTCGATGTGACAACGCTTGCAGGATCCGCCATCGACCGGGCCGCGCCGACTCCGGCCAGCCCCGCGGTGTCGACCGCCGCACTGCCGTCCACGGGTCAGGAACCGATCCGCCACAAGGTCGAACGGGGCGAAACCGCCTTTACCATTGCGCGGCTCTATCAGGTGCCGGCCAAATCACTGGCCGAATGGAACGGGCTCGATGCCAGTTTCTCGATCCGCGAAGGGCAGTTCCTGTTGATCCCGGTGGCGCGTGTCGCTCCGCCATCACGCAAGGCCGGGGCTGAAACGACCCGTCCCGGCGCCGGTTCCGCCACACCGACCCCACCCAGCGCAACCCGGCCCTTGCCGCCGGACGACACTGCCGACGCGACGGCCACGGCCCCCGCGCCGTCTGCCCCTGTCACGGATGTCGGCGAAACCACCACGACCCCGACCGCCGCGATGCGCCTGCCGGTACAGGGCAGCATCATTCGCACCTATGCCAAGGGGCGCAACGAAGGCATCGCCATCAAGGCCGCGCCCGGCGCACCCGTCAACGCCGCCGCCGCAGGCACTGTTGCCGCCATCACCAAAAGCGCGGATGGCATCCCGATCATCGTCGTGCGCCACCCCGACAACCTGCTGACGGTCTATGCCAATGTGGACGGCGTCAAAGTCGCCAAGGGCGACAAGGTCCAGCGCGGACAAGCCATCGCCCAACTGCGCGACAGTGCCGGTCAGGCCTTTGTGCATTTCGAGGTGCGTGACGGTTTTGACAGCGTGGACCCCGCCAACTACCTGCCCTGACATCGCCCGCAACCAGCACGCGAGGATACGACCCGGACGTGTAGAATCGCCACAATTGCCCCAAAATCACCTCTGATTTTGCGTGTATTGACCGGATCCGCCCTATCCCTGCCGCGTTGCCGGATCAGAAACAATTCAACGCAACAGGTTGGATTGGCGCTGATTGATGCCGGTTTTCTATTCTTATGGCTTTGCCCTGCGCGGGCCACAGACCACGATCGACGGCAACCCCGTCAACTACGCCTTTGCGCCCGACGGCACCTGGCGCTATTCGGGGCCGACGACATCCTTTGTGGTCAATGAAAACGACGGCGCGACCGTGTTCAACGGCGACGGCGATGTCAACGAATTCGTCGATCCCAACGAACGCATCGGCGGGGCCTGGCAACAGACCGTCTTTATCGACGGGAACGAACAGCAGATCATCTGGGACTACACCTTTACGGTGACTGACGGCACCACCACGTGGGAGGTCGCCGTGATCGACGTCGATCTCAACAACGACAACGACCTCAATGATGCCGGGGAAGACGGCTATTTCCTCGTGTTTCCCGACGGAATGCCGCCGCCTGACACGGATCTGACAACCGGCGGTATCGTCGAAAACGACGACAGCACGCCACATCTGGGCCTTGGCGCGCAGGTTGTATGCTTTGCCGCCGGCAGCCAGATTGAAACGCCGCAAGGGCCGACGCGCATAGAGAATCTCGTGCCCGGCGATCTGGTCGACACCGCACATATGGGCGCGCAAGCCATCCGCTGGACCGGGCAGACCACGGTGCCCGCCATGGGCGACCTTGCCCCGGTGGTGATCACCAAGGGGACGCTGGGCAATGCCGCCGATCTGATCGTCTCGCCGCAACACGCCATCCTGCTGGCCGACTGGCGCGCTGAAATGCTGTTTGGCGAGGAACAGGTGCTTGTCCGCGCAATCGACCTGCTGGGCATGGACGGCGTCCATCGCAAGACCGGCGGCTCGGTCACCTATTGCCACATCCTGCTTGATCAGCACCAACTGGTTTGCGCCCATGGGGTGTGGAGCGAAACGCTTTATCCCGGCACCGTCGCGATGGGCGCAGTCAATGCCGCCGCACGCGCCGAAATCCAGCAGCTTTTTCCCGATCTTTCCGCCTATGGCCCGATGGTCGCCCCGTGCCTGCGCGGGTACGAGGCGCGATTGCTGGCGGCGTAACGCGTTTTTTTGCTGTCCCTCCCCGGACACGCCGCGGCCCCTCTCTCGGCATCAGGGTCGCGGCAGGGCTGGCCCTTTACAGGGTAACGCCGCGACGTCCCGCCAGATCACAGAAATACTGCCACGCCACTCGGCCAGAACGCGCACCGCGCGTCGCCTGCCACTCGATGGCCTCAGCCCACAGCGTGTCATCGTCGATTTCGACCCCATAGGCCGCACAATAGCCCCGGATCATCGCAAGGTACTGATCCTGATCACAGGCATGAAAGCCCAGCCACAGCCCGAACCGATCCGACAGCGACACCTTTTCCTCGACGGCCTCGGACGGGTTGATGGCACTGCCCCGCTCGTTCTCGATCATGTCGCGCGGCATCAGATGGCGGCGATTTGACGTCGCATACAGGATCACATTGTCCGGCCGCCCCTCGATCCCGCCATCCAGCACCGCCTTGAGGGATTTGTAGTGCTGATCGTCGTGGGAAAAGCTCAGATCGTCACAATAAAGCACAAACCGCGCCGTCCCGGCCTGTCGCAGGACACCCAGCAGACGCCCCACCGACGGCAAATCCTCGCGGTGCAATTCGACAATTTTCAACTGCGGAAAATCGACTTCAAGTGCGCCGTGTATCGCCTTGACAAGGCTTGATTTACCCATCCCCCGTGCACCCCATAGCAGGGCGTTGTTCGCAGGCAATCCGCGCGCAAACTGGCGGGTATTGGCCAACAGCGTATCGCGCGACCGATCCACGCCCAGCAACAATTCCAGCGGTAAGCGCGACACCTGCGCCACAGGGTCCAGACGATCCGGCCCGGTCTGCCAGACAAAGGCGCTGCTGGCGTCGAAATCCGGCGCCGGACCTGGCGCGGGCGACATGCGCTCAAGTGCCGCCGCGATACGGTCCATGGGGTCGTCGATCATGGCCTGGGCTCATCCTCGGACAGATCGCCCGGATCGTCTTCCTCGTCGTCATAGTACCCCTCGGCCCGCAACTTGGCCTCGCGCTTCTTTTCGACATGCGCCACAAGAAAGATGGAAATCTCGTAAAGGCCGTAAACCACCGTGAACAGGATGCCCTGGGTGATGACATCCGGTGGCGTCACCAGCGCGGCCAGAACCAGAATGCCGACCATGGCGTATTTTCGCACATTGGCGAGGCCCTCGGCACTGACCAGTCCGGCCTTGCCCATCAGGGTCAGCAGCACCGGCAACTGAAAACACAGACCAAAGGCGATGATGAATTTCAGCGTGATATCAAGGCTTTCGTTGACCTTCCCAAAAAAGGTGATGCGAATGCCGTCGCTGGTGTCAGGGGCTGCGGGCACGGCCACGTCCGGCACCGTTTCGGGGCTGACAATGCCGTTCATCAACCCGGCGATAATCGACGGCACATCGGCAAAGCCAAGGAAAAACGCCATGGCCAGCGGTGTGACGACAAAATGGGCAAACGACGCGCCAAGCAGGAACATCAGCGGCGAGGCGATCAGGAACGGCAAAAACGCATTCTTTTCCTGCCGGTACAGCCCCGGCGCCACAAACCGCCACATCTGGAACCCGATCACCGGAAAGGCCAGCGCAAAGCCGAACACCATCGAGATGCGGAACAGCGTGAACAGGTATTCCTGCGGCGAGGTGTATTGCATGGTCGGTGCCGGATCACCGAGTTCGCGCAAGGTCTCCTCGATCGGGCCCAGCAGGAACTGCAGGATCGGTTCGGCCACGGTAAAGGCCAGCACGATGCCGACGATAAACGCAATGACCGAGCGGATCAGCCGCGTGCGCAGCTCTGCCAGATGTTCGATCAGCGGGGCTGTGCTGTCATCCATGTCGGGCGCGTCAGCCATCTTTGGTCTCTTTCACAGGTGCTGCCGGCTCAACAGGCGATGCGGCCTCCAGTTCCTCGGCCTTCTTCAGCGCGTCAGCCGCTTCCCTGGTCTTGCGCTCCGCCTGTGCGCGCGCCGTGGCCGCCTGAATTTTGCGTGCGTTTTCAGCGCGCTCCGCCTTTTCAGCGGCCATCTTGCCGGTCTCGCTGTCCGGATCGAGGTTGGACAGGGACGATGTCACATCCTTGGCCGCATCCTTGACCCCGTCCATGGCTGATCCAACCGGATTGGTCGCCGTGCGGATGGTTTTCTGGATGTCCTTGACGCCCGCATCGTCTGCGGCCTGGTTCATGGCAGACGAAAACTCGCGCGCCATCCCCTTGGCCTTGCCAACCCAGCGGCCGACATTGCGAAACAGCACGGGCAGATCCTTGGGGCCGATCACGATCAATGCAACGATCCCGACCACCAGCATCTCGGTCCAGCCGAGGTCGAACATGGGTCAGACCTTGTCTTTTTCGGTTTTCAGGTCGGTCTTGGGATGTGTTCCTGCGTCCGTGGGCTGGGGCGTCACGTCCTTGGCCTCTGCCGCGACATCGCCCTCGACTTCTTCGTCCAGCTCTTTCTGACCCTCGTTGATGCCCTTCTTGAAGCTGGTGATGCCCTTGCCGACTTCACCCATCAGGCTCGAAATCTTGCCACGGCCAAACAGAACCAGAACCACCACTGCAATCAGCAGAATTCCCGGCAATCCAATATTGTTCAACATATCCGTTCTCCTATCGCGCGCGGCACAACCCGTCTGTCGGGCCGCCTGTCGGGCTCCGTTCTAGGGGCGCGATGCGGCGCGGACCAGTCATTGCGTAACGTGCAAAGCGATTGCAGCGCGATTTTCTGCGGAATTTTCCTGTGGCCTGATATCAACTGACAGGTTAGTGTCAGTTGCACCCTGCCATATCCCCCTCATCACACATGATTGGGAGACTCAAATGACCACTACCGCTGAAATCGTAACCTTCCGCCTCAAACCCGGCGCCAACACCGCAGCCTTCGCCAAAGCGGCGCTCGACATGATGCCGTTCCTGCATGGCACCGGCGACATGATCGCGCGCACGCTCAGCCGTGACGAGACCGGGCTTTGGACAGACCACATCACCTGGACCAGCCGAAAGGCCGCTGACGCCGCCGCGCAGGCGATGTTCAAACGGCCCGAGGCGGCCCCCTTCATGGCCCTGATCGACCCCGACGGCATGGACATGCGCCACGCCACCGTGCACCTTACACCGGAGTAACATGCGTCGCACCGACCGCCTTTTCGACATCATCCAGATCCTGCGCGACGGGCGGTTGCACCGCGCGCAGGACATGGCCGATAAACTCGAAGTGTCGGTGCGCACGATCTACCGCGACATGGACACGCTGGTGGCCTCTGGCGTGCCCGTGCAGGGCGAACGCGGCGTCGGCTACATGATCACGCAAGCGATCAGCCTGCCGCCCCTCACCCTGACGGTCGAGGAACTCGAAGCCCTGAACCTCGGCATGGCCATCGTCGCCGAAGCCGCCGACGCCGCCCTCAAATCCGCCGCCATCAGCCTTGCGGACAAGATCGACGCGGTGCTGCCCGAACGCACGGTGGCGGATGCAGACAAGTGGAAATTCGCGGTCTACCCGTTCGCGGATGCGGTGCGCGGATTTGGCCAGATGCCAACATTGCGCGCCGCGATCCGTGCCCGCCAGAAACTGCGCCTGACCTACCATTCCAAGGGCGACCGGATCACAACGCGCACCATCAGACCGCTGCACATGGAATACTGGGGCCGGGTCTGGACGCTCACGGCTTGGTGCGAAAAACGAAACGATTTCCGTGTGTTCCGCGTCGATCTGATACAAACGGCCGAAGCCTTGCCGGAAATGTTCGTTGACGAACCGGGCAAAAGCATGGCCGATTACGACCCCAACCTCTAGCACAGGCACGGGGTCGGTGGGCGGGCGCCTTTGCGCAGCAAACAGAGCCGCCGACCGACTAGCGCTCGGACAGGAATACCTCGATCGCGGCCACAGCCATGACCGCAACATCGCCCCCCACCGGCACATCCAGCCCCCCGGCTTCGCACAGCACCTCAACCGACCCGTATGGCAACAGGCCCGCAATCGCCTTCTCGTCGACCGCCCCGGGCCGGGGCACACCGATATGCACCACAACGCGCATCGCGTCACGCTCCAGCCCCAGTGTCGCGAAGATCGGCAAGGACGCCCCTTGCAGCGCCTGTTCCACCGCGCGGCGCGCCGCCTTGGTGTCGTCCTGCCCATGCAGGTCGATGCCTTGCGCCATCTCGATGATCAGACGTTGTTCGCTCATGTCGCCCCCGAGGGGCGCGCGGCAGAAGTCGCCACCGACACGATCAGCGCGGCCTGCGCCATGACGGTCGGGTTGCCGACCCCTTCGGGGCGCGCAACGTCCAGCCCGCCCTTTTCAACGACAAAAGACGTCTGCCCATAGGGGAACACACCCGCAAGCACATCCACATCAACAGCCTCGGGCCGGGCACATCCGATGCGCACCTCGATCACCATGTCTTCCTTGGCAACACCCATGTATTCGGCCAGATTGATCGAATTACGCCAAAGGGCCGCGCGCACCGCGCGTTCCGCGGCCTGGGTGTAATCCCCCCGGCGCAACGACGTGCCGAGGCCAAACTCCACAATCATCGGTCCCATCACATGCCCTCCTTGGCGGGGAATACAAAACACTTGTCACGCCTTATGCGCAGCCACATCACCGTCCCGGCCGCCGGCAGAAAGACCCCCGGCACCGTTGCCTTGATAACGGAATCATCGTGGTCCAGACGGAACTCCACCAGGCTCTCATTGCCCATGAACCGGGCGCGCTGCACCGCCGCGCGCGCGGCGGTCCCATCAATGGCCGTCGGCCCCGGCCCAACGCCCGCGCGATCAAAGTCGATCTTTACGTGATGCGGGCGAAACACGATATCGACCTCCGTACCGTCCGGCACACCCGGCGCCAGAAAGCGGCCAAACGGGGTCATCGCCAATGCGCCCTCGACCGTGGCATGCAGCCGGTTGGCATCACTGAAGAACGCGACCGAGGCCCGATCGACAGGGCGGGTATAAACATTATACGGGGCGCCGCGCTGGACGATCCTGCCGTCGCGCATCAAGGCGATCTCGTCCGCCATGCGCATCGCCTCGTCCGGCTCGTGGGTGACCAGCAGAACGGCGGTGTCCTCTTCCTTCAGGATCGCCAGCGTCTCATCGCGGATGCCGTCACGCAAACGGTTGTCGAGGCCGGAAAACGGCTCGTCCATCAGCATGATGCGTGGGCGCGGGGCCAGCGCACGCGCCAGGGCGATGCGCTGCTGTTCGCCCCCCGACAACTGATGCGGAAACATGTCGATGAACCGTTCCATCCGCACCCGGCCCAGCATCTCCTCGACGCGGGCACGTTTTTCGACCTTGGTGCCGCCCAGACCATAAGCCACGTTTCCCGCCACACTCAGGTGCGGAAACAACGCAAAATCCTGAAACATCAATCCGATCTCGCGCCGCTCCGGCGGGACGCGAAACCGCGTGTCGCAGATCAGGGCGCCATCGACGTAGATTTCACCTGAATCCTGCATTTCGACGCCCGCAATCATCCGCAGGGTCGTCGACTTGCCACAACCCGACGGCCCCAGCAGGCAGGTCACCTGCCCCGGTTGAATGGTCAGGCTGACTCCATCCACCACGCGCCGCCCGGCAAAACTGCGCACCATATCGCGGATTTCCAGCCGAGGAGCCGTCTCTTGGACCACGTGCCAACACCCATTCCCGATCAAAACAGTCGGGAGGTATCAGGCCCGCCGCGCGCCCGCAAGCACCGCGGCAAAGCCAATCGGCTGAACAAGACCGCAAAGCACCAGGAGCCGTTCATATTTGTGCCCCTCGGGCAGCACGGCGGCCACCCCCGGCCACGCGCGCCCGACAAAGGCCAGCGTGCCCGCTATGCCATAAAAGAAGCCCGGACTTGCGGCGTTCATCAGCCAGATCGCCTAAAGACTCGGCGTTAAACAGCTGATCCTTCAGCGAAAAGCCTGCCGGTGCCCTGGCCATCAGATGGTGGCGACGGTGGCTCCGCCATCCAGCAGCAGGTTCTGACCCACGATAAAGCCCGCATGTTTCGAACACAGGAACGCACAGGCCGCGCCGAATTCCTGCCGCGTTCCATACCGGCCCGCAGGAATGGTGGCCGCACGCTGCGCGCGGGCCTCTTCCAGCGTGATACCCTGCGTTGCGACAACGCCCCCGTCCAAAGCGTCGGCGCGGTCGGTGGCGTGAATGCCGGGCAACAGGTTGTTGATGGTGACACCCTTGTTGGCCACCTGCCGCGAGGTGCCCGCGACATAGCCCGTCAGGCCCGTGCGCGCGGAATTGGACAGCCCCAGCACCGGGATGGGGGCCTTGACCGATTGCGAGGTGATATTGACCACCCGGCCCCAGCCACGCGCCATCATGCCGGGCACCAGCGCCTTGATCAGGGCAATGGGCGCCAGCATGTTGGCGTCAAGCGCGGCGATGAAATCGTCCCGGTCCCAGTCCGTCCACATACCCGGAGGCGGGCCGCCCGCGTTGTTGACCAGAATATCGACGTCCCCGGCCGCCTTGATCAGGGTCTCTTGTCCCTTTGGCGTGGCGACGTCCGCCGCCACCGTTGTGACCTCGACCCCGTAAGCGGCGCGGATGGCCTCCGCCGCCGCCTCAAGCGCATCTGTCCCGCGCGCATTCATGACCAGATGCACACCCGCATCCGCCAGCGCCTCGGCACAGCCCAGCCCGAGACCCCTGGACGAGGCACATACAACCGCCCGTTTTCCCGCAATTCCCAAATCCATGATCCGTCTCCCTTTTTCCTTGTCGCCAACAGCTAACCCCGCACGCAACGATGCGCCAGCAAAACACCGTTTCGTTGACCAGACCGCGCCACAATTCTAGACTAGCCTTTCCCAAACAACCAAGCAGTGCGCAGCATGACTTCCGCCCCCCATTCCGGCCCGGTCCAGAACCTGCCCGTCTTCCGGGCGCAGGATTTCCGGGTGAGCCACGGGGCGAACCTTGGCGATGCGCTGTCCAGCCTGGATGATCTGATGCTGGATGACGTCTATTCGCTGGCCAGCAGCGCCGATCCCCACCGCCTCAGCCTGCACAGCAACACCGACGCCCGCCTGACCATCGCCGCCGACAGCGAAGTGGGTCTGGTCGGGTCCGACATCCACCTTGACTGCGAACTGACGCTGATGTCGCCTGACGGACAGATCACCGATGCAATCGTGCTGGTCGAAACGGATACGGACGGCGATATCGCCCACATCTACCTGCTTCCGCTGGCCCGGCTCAGCCCACGCACGCCCTATGCCCTTGTGGGCACGGACAGGGACGCGGTACGGACCAAATTCGCCCATCTCACCTGCGCCCGCTTTACGCGCGGCACGCACATCACGCTGGCCTCGGGTGCCCAGAAACCGATCGAACAGCTTGACGTCGGCGACCGTGTGCTGACCCGCAATGACGGCCCGCAACAGGTACGCTGGATCGGCCAGAGCACGGTGCGCGCGGTGGGGGATTTTGCCCCGATCTGCATCCGCGCCGGCGCGCTGAACAACGACCGCGACCTGATCGTGTCGCCCGATCACCGCCTGTTCATTTACCAGCGCAAGGACCGGTTGGGCGCGGGCCGCTCGGAATTGCTGGTCAAGGCGCGCCATCTGGTGAACGGCGACACGGTGGTTGTGCAGGATGGCGGCTTTGTCGACTATTTCGAGCTGCTCTTTGACAGTCATCAGATCATCTATGCCGAAGGGATCGCCGCCGAATCGATGCTGATCGACACGCGCACCAGAACGGCCCTTCCCGACGCTGTCACGGCCAGCCTGAGCGAACACGGCGACGCGGGCCTGTCGGGACTGGATGTGACGGAAACGCTGCTTGATCGCCCCGATGCCGCCGAATTGCTGCGGCGGGCCTCGTTGCGGTGAGGGTCCGGGGCGGGCTTGCTGGCCCGCCTCTGTTTTCATGCGCCTTATGCGCTGTAAAAGAACTCTTCCCGCACGATCCTGCCATCGCCCACGGTATAAAGCGCCACCTCTTTCATGTCGCTGACCGCGCCGCTTTCCTTGTGCCTGACCTTGATTTCAAAGATCACGGCAAAGCGGTCGTCCCCGCTTGGCAACGGGTCGGACACATCGCCGCCCAGCATCTCGAAGGTGTTGTCCCACCAGTCATGTTTGCCCTTGATGGCGTCCAGCCCCTGCACCTCGCGGCCGCTGCCATTGTCCATCGCCTCGACCGACACGGCATCCCTAGCATAAAGCAGGTCCAGATTTTCAACAGTCTTGCCAGTGCGGCAGCCATCAACAAGTTTCTTTGCAACGTCGTCAAAAGTCATCGGGGTTCTCCTTGGGTTGGTGATCGGCGTACCTGGCACGACCCCCCTGTCAATTTCCGGCAGCAGGACCCGAAGGGCCGATAAATGCACCGATGCGGTGCACGATCGGTGCACAGGTTGTGCACACATTGTGCATCGCGGTTTGCAGGGTCACTTGCCGCCCCACGGCACCCCGGATATAGGGCAGATATGTTGGACAATCGCCCCGAACTCCCCCCCGAAATTGCCCGTCGCCGGACCTTTGCGATCATCTCGCACCCGGACGCGGGCAAGACCACGCTGACGGAAAAATTCCTGCTGTTCGGCGGCGCGATCCAGATGGCCGGACAGGTGCGCGCCAAGGGCGAGGCACGGCGCACGCGCAGCGACTTCATGGCGATGGAGAAGGACCGCGGCATTTCCGTCTCGGCCTCGGCGATGTCCTTTGATTTCAAAGAGTTCCGCTTTAATCTTGTTGACACACCCGGCCACTCGGATTTCTCCGAAGACACCTATCGCACGCTCACGGCGGTGGATGCGGCAATCATGGTGATCGACGGGGCCAAAGGCGTGGAAAGCCAGACCCAAAAGCTGTTCGAGGTCTGCCGGATGCGCGACCTGCCAATCCTGACCTTCTGTAACAAGATGGACCGCGAAAGCCGCGACACCTTTGAGATCATTGACGAAATTCAGGAAAACCTGGCCATTGACGTGACCCCGGCCAGTTGGCCAATCGGGGTCGGGCGCGACTTTATCGGCTGTTATGACATCCTGCGTGACCGGCTGGAACTGATGGACCGGGCGGACCGCAACAAGGTCGCGACCAGCATCGAGATCAACGGGCTGGACGACCCCAGGCTGGCCCAGCACGTGCCCCCGGATCAGTTGAACACCCTGCGCGAAGAGCTTGAAATGGCGCGCGAATTACTGCCGCCGCTTGATCGGGCCGCGATGCTCGAAGGCTCCCTCACGCCGATCTGGTTCGGCTCTGCTATCAATTCGTTCGGGGTCAAGGAACTGATGGACGGCATCGCCACCTACGGCCCACAGCCACAAATCCAAAGCGCCGAGCCGCGACATATTTTGCCAGAAGAAACAAAGGTTTCCGGCTTTGTCTTCAAAGTGCAGGCCAATATGGACCCGAAACACCGCGACCGCGTGGCGTTTGTGCGCATGGCCTCGGGCCACTTCAAACGGGGCATGAAGCTGACGCATGTGCGCACGAAAAAGCCGATGGCGATCACCAACCCGGTGATGTTCCTCGCCAGCGACAGGGAACTGGCCGAAGAAGCATGGGCCGGTGACATCATGGGCATTCCCAACCACGGCCAGTTGCGGATCGGCGACACGTTAACCGAAGGTGAACCTTTGCGTGTTACGGGTATTCCGTCCTTTGCCCCGGAACTGCTGCAAGGCGTCCGGGCGGGGGATCCGCTGAAATCCAAGCATCTGGAAAAGGCGTTGATGCAATTTGCCGAGGAAGGGGCGGCCAAGGTCTTCAAACCCTCCATCGGGTCGGGGTTCATCGTCGGCGTCGTTGGCGCCCTGCAATTCGAGGTGCTGGCCAGCCGGATCGAGCTGGAATACGGGCTGCCCGTGCGGTTCGAGGTGTCACAGTTCACGTCCGCAAGATGGGTGAACGGCGACAGGCAAGCCGTTGAAAAATTTGCTGATTCGAACAAGCAACACATCGCGCATGACCACGATGGCGACATCGTCTATCTCACCCGGCTGCAATGGGATATCGACCGCGTTGCGCGCGACTATCCAGAGGTCAAACTGACCGCGACCAAGGAAATGATGGTCTGATCCCGTGACCCAGCCAACCGTCTCCGTGCCGCAACCCGTCCAGACCGACCCGGACAGAGTGCGCTGGGGGATCGTGTCGACGGTCAAGGCGCCGCTGGCGCAGGTGGCACGGTTTATCGCCTTTCATCTCGACCTGGGTGGAAACCGCATCCACATCCATCTTGATGAGCCGGATCAAGCACTTGCAGACCGCCTATCGCATCCAAAGGTGCGTTTTACCCAATGCGATGACGCCTATTGGCGCGGCAAACCGACCCGGGCGCGCAGCACACACCAGATGCGGCAGGTGTTCAACGCCACGCGGATGTACCGCATCACGCAACTGGACTGGCTGGCCCATATCGACGTGGATGAGCTGTTGATGCCGCCCGCCCCCTTTCCGGATCTGTTGGCCGCCGTCGACCCGCACGCCCCTTTCGTGGCCGTCATTCCCTCCGAAATGCTCGACACCAGGGGCGATCCGCATCATTTCAAACGCCCGGCACACGGTGAGGCAAAGCGCGAAATCTATCCGACCTTCGGGCAACATGTGCCCGGCGGTTTCATCAGCACCCAAAGCCCCAAGCTGATCGCCCGCACCGGGCTGGATGGCATACGTCAGGGTATCCATGCCCTGCGCCTCAAAGGCCGGATCGTCCGCGGCGGCGCGCGCATTGACGGGTTGGAACTGGGCCACGCACACGCCCCGGATTTCGAGACATTTCAACGACATATGGCCTATCGCCTCGCAAAGGGCAGCTATCACGACCGCAAGGGACGGCTGAACAGGCTGGGGCACCTGATCCGGGCATTGCTTGACGATCCCGACCCGCACGCCCTGCGGGACTTTCACCGGGAAATGTGCGCCGCCACGCCCGAGCGGCTTGACCTGTTGGCCGCACATGACATGCTGATCACGCGCCACCTCGACCTTGAGGTCAAAGTGCGCCGCTATTTTGGCAAGCTGGAGGGCTAACGCGTGACCACCTGGGGCCTGTCAGCCACCATCCTCGCCCCTGCCCGCGACATCTTTCGCTTTGCCGCCTACCACCTGAATCAGGGCGCGCACCGGCTGTATATCTATCTCGATGCCGATACCCCGGATGCCTGTGACGCGCTCAAGGCGCATCCGAAAATCCGGGTGCAGACCTGCGATGCGGCACATTGGAAACGGCTGGGCGGCAAGCGCCCCGACAAGCATCAGGTCCGCCAGTCGATGAACGCCACCCATGCCTACAACAAACGGGCCGAGGTCGACTGGCTGATCCACATGGATGCGGACGAGTTTCTTTTCTCTGACAGGTCCGTCGCCGCAACGCTGTCAGATATACCGGATGACCTTACTTCGGCCCGCGTGCGCCCGATGGAACTGCTGGGGGGCAGCACGGATGCGTTCAAGACGTTCATCCCGGCACATGGGAATCGCCGCGCGCTGGTCGAACGAATCTATCCCACGTTCGGCAAGCATCTGAAGGGCGGTTTCCTCAGTCACGTGGCCGGAAAACTGTTTGTACGCAGCGGGTTGCCCGACGTTACCGTCAAGATCCACAACGCCTTCCAGAATGGCGCAATGCTGGTCGGGGCCGCAGAAACAGAGGCCATCGCCCTGGCCCACTGCCACGCAAAATCGTGGGAGAGCTGGCAGGCATCCTATGCCTACCGCCTCGACAAGGGGTCCTATCGTGCGGAGTTAAAGCCGGCGACACAGCCCGATCAGGGCGGGTTGTCGCTGCATGATCTGCTGCGCAAGATCGAGGCCGAACAGGGCACAACGGGCCTGCGCGCCTTTTACGACGAAGCCATCGGCGACAGCCCTGATTTGCGCGCGCGTCTGGACGCCCACGGGCTGTTGCGCTTTGCCGCACTGGACCTGGACGGTGCGGTTGAACGCCATTTCCCGGACGTGACGATGTGATGACGCGCAACCCCTTGAAAGCGAAGCTGTTTGACGCCACGCGGCGGCTTTGTTATGGACGCGCAGCATGTCGGGGCATTACGCCTCCACTCAGGGCCATGCTGGCCGACATCACCAGACGCAGCGGGCCGAGTCAGTGTCCGCAACCCACGGACATACATGACAAAATTCTCTGAACTGAACCTGAATCCCAAGGTCCTCAAAGCGGTCGAAGAGGCCGGATACGAAACCCCGACCCCCATTCAGGCGGGTGCGATTCCCCCCGCCCTTGAGGGCCGCGACGTTCTGGGCATCGCCCAGACCGGCACCGGCAAGACGGCAAGCTTCGTTCTGCCCCTCATTACCCAACTGGCCCGTGGCCGCGCCCGCGCGCGGATGCCGCGCAGCCTCGTTTTGTGCCCCACCCGCGAGTTGGCGGCACAGGTGGCCGAAAACTTCGACACCTATTCGAAATACGTCAAGCTGAGCAAAGCTCTGCTGATCGGCGGCGTGTCGTTCAAGGAACAGGACACGCTGATCGACAAGGGCGTCGACGTTCTGATTGCCACGCCCGGTCGCCTGCTCGACCACTTCGAACGCGGCAAGCTGATCCTGAACGACGTCAAGGTGATGGTCGTGGACGAAGCTGACCGGATGCTCGACATGGGGTTCATCCCGGACATCGAACGCATTTTCGGTCTGACACCGTTCACCCGCCAGACGCTGTTCTTTTCCGCCACCATGGCGCCCGAGATCGAGCGGATCACCAACACTTTCCTGTCCAACCCCGAGCGGATCGAAGTGGCACGCCAAGCCACCGCCTCCGAAACGATCGAACAGGGCGTGGTCATGTTCAAGGGCTCGCGCCGTGACCGCGAAGCCTCGGAAAAGCGCAAGGTCCTGCGCCTGCTGATCGACGGCGAGGGCGAGAAATGCACCAACGCCATCATCTTCTGCAATCGCAAGACGGACGTGGATATCGTCGCCAAGTCCCTGAAAAAATACGGTTATGACGCGGCCCCGATCCATGGCGATCTGGACCAGTCACAACGCACACGCACACTCGATGGCTTCAGGGCGGGCGATCTGCGCTTTCTCGTGGCCTCGGACGTGGCCGCGCGCGGCCTTGACGTGCCCGCAGTCAGCCACGTGTTCAACTTCGACGTGCCCAGCCACGCCGAAGACTATGTGCACCGCATCGGTCGCACGGGCCGCGCAGGCCGCGATGGCAAGGCGATGATGATCTGCGTGCCCCGCGACGAACGCAATTTCGAGGACATCGAGCGCCTGATCCAGAAAGAGATCCCGCGGATCGACAGCCCGCTTGGCACCCCCCACGCCCCCGCCGCAGCAGAGGACGAGGCGCCAAAGGCTGAAAAGCCCAAACGCACCCGCGCCCCGCGCAAACCAAAAGCCGATGCGGAACAGGCAGAAACGCCCGCACCCGTCGAAACGGCACCGGAACCGGCTGTCGAAACGGCGCCAGAGCCCAAACAGGACCGGGGCCGTGGACGCGGATCATCCGGGCGCAACCGGTCATCGGGTCGCGAAGACCGGGGTGGCAACAAG